>Ga0207072_1044_pt1 | contig 37575 bp, 33 predicted proteins | sample Alteio_BWMinHeat_68_FD_153570 | JGI IMG/M metagenome (GOLD analysis project Ga0207072, IMG submission 153570) | Enriched cells from forest soil in Barre Woods Harvard Forest LTER site, Petersham, Massachusetts, United States -... | ecosystem: Environmental > Terrestrial > Soil > Temperate forest >... | reverse complement strand
CGAGCAAGGTGAAACTGAGAAACAGAGTGATGTGGGTGAATGTCAGCCAAAAAGCCGTCAGGCTAAACGCCCTCACCGCCGAAACATTCAAGTAGGTCACAAAGAGAGCAAAGAGCATCGCCCATGCATGCGGAGAGACCTGAGGGACAAATGTGTGCATCAAAATGCCACCGGCGAGACATTCTGCGGCGATGATGATCACCCAATCGACCCAGTAGGTCCATCCCACTCCACAGGCCAAAGTGGGAGAAATATATTTTTTGGTGAAATCGAGGAAAGAGTGATGCGTGAACTCTTCATTGGCCGCAAGCTCAGCTAAACAAGACATCGTGAGATAGCTGATCAGCCCCCCCAAAGGCAAAAGCCAAAAAAGCAAACGGGCCGATTTGGCTGAGGAGATACCCATTTCCGAGAAAATAGACCGAACTGACCGTTCCCCCCACGGCAAGAGCTGCCACGTGGTAGGGCTTCATCACCCGTTGGAACGGGACCTTATAGACTTTTTCCATTCGCGCCAGTATACCAAGGAAATCCTTTTTATAGCTTCGATGAACGTTTTCGACCTTTTTTCTGCTCCTTGTAAAATCATCCATAAAAAAGCATTTGACAATTTACAGATGGTTTTTTGATATGAAAAATTCATCTGTAAATAGACTTTTGCTTATCTGCGGATTGATTTTATATATGAGAAATGGTATTTTATAGTTAAAAACACAGGAGAAAAACAGATGAAAGATACCCCATTCATTGGCCGCGAAACCGAAATGGAGAGATTAAAAGGACTCCTAAGTAAAAAAAGCGCCAGTCTTATTATAGTACGTGGGAGGAGACGTATTGGGAAAAGCAGACTTCTCTCTGAATTTGGGAAAGAGATGAAAAGCTTGTTTTTTTCTGGAAATCCTCCAGCACGTGGGACAACAGCTCAATCACAAAGAGATCTTTTTGCGCAGCAACTTCAGAGAGTAGGCATTCCTGGCATTAAATCGGATAATTGGGGCGATCTTTTTTGGCACCTTTCAAAGCAGACGCAAGAAGGGCGAATCCTCATTGTACTTGACGAGATATCGTGGATGGGAGGGAAAGACCCCTTGTTCTTAGGCCAACTGAAAACAGCTTGGGATATGTATTTCAGCAAAAATCCGAAGTTAATCATTGTGCTTTGTGGTTCGATTTCTTCATGGATTGAGAAAAACATTCTCAGCAGCACTGGATTTGTTGGTAGAATCACAATTGACCTTATCCTCGAAGAACTTTCACTAAGTGCCTGCAATACCTTCTGGCAACCAAAGGAAACGCGCATTTCAACCTATGAAAAATTCAAGCTCTTATCCATAACAGGGGGAGTTCCTCTCTATTTAGAGCAAATTAGACCGAATTTATCTGCTGAACAAAATATTCGGGATCTTTGCTTTACCAAAGGAGGCTTGCTTGTCCGAGAATTTGATGAAATATTTTCAGACCTTTTTTCAAGGAGTAAGGGGATTCATAAGAACATTGTAACGTGTCTTGCAAGTGGTCCAAAAGAGCTTGTGCAGATTTGCAAGGAACTTGGGAAAAGTCAAGGAGGATTGTATAGCCAGTATCTGGATGAATTAGTAAAAGCTGGCTTTGTAAAAAGGGATTTTATTTGGGATCTAAAAAGCGGGCAACAGAGGAAGCTCAGTCGGTATCGTTTGAGTGATAACTATTTGCGTTTTTACTTGAAGTACATCGCGCCCCATCGCGTCAAAATCGAAAAAGGAAATGCACCTGTCTCCATGTTGAACCAGCTTCCTGGCTGGGAAGGAATCATGGGATTGCAATTTGAAAATCTCGTTGTCCATAACTTTAAAGCACTTTGGAAGATGTTGAACCTCTCAGGAGAAGAAATCGTCATGGACGGCCCTTTCTTTCAAACTTCAACAATCAGACAGCCTGGATGTCAAATCGATTACATGATTCAAACCCGCTTCCATAATTTGTACGTATGTGAGGTTAAATTTTCAAAAAATCCTATTGGCACAAAGGTCATCGAAGAAGTGGAGAAGAAAATAAAACGTTTAAAACTACCAAAACATTTTTCAATTAGACCTGTATTCATTCATGTTAATGGGGTGGAAGAGCGCGTTTTAGATGAGAGATACTTTGACAAGATCATCGACTTTGGTCAGCTTTTACATTAAGAGGGTGTCTAAGAATGATTCTTTACAGCTTCCACCAGACAACGGACCGCATCTACAGAGACATCGGGTTTTACTCCCCCCCCCAAATTGACAATAAACCCCTGATCTCCCCTCATCGATTCTAGGAGTTCCTCCGTTTTTCGCCGAATCACGGAAAGTGGCTCATAAAGAAGGGCGGGATCGAGATTGCCTTGCAGCGCCATCGGGACTTTTTTCCGCAACTCCGCCAGGGGCTTTCCCTCCTCCACGCTGATCGCATCTGGCTTAAGCTTAACCAACTCCTCTATACGAGAACTCGCCCCGCGCATAAAGAGGATCACCGGCACCCTTGTCGCTTCGATCAGCCGTTTGAGATAGGGAACGCAAAACTGCTGGAACTCCGAGGGAGAAAGCCGATCGGCCCAGGAATCGAAAATTTGAATGGCATCGACTCCCGCTTCCTCCTGCATGTGGATGTATTCCACGGTCACTTCCGCGATGGGATCGAGAAGAGCGGGATCTCCGGTGATGTAAGAGGCCACCGTAAAGGGGCCCCCGCAAAAACCGATCAGGGGAACTTTTAATTGTTTCTTGGCCAGCCGGATCGCTTTGGCAATCGGCTCCAACACTTCGATGCTGCGCCTTTGGAGAGTTCCCCGGATCACAGGCCCCTCAGAAAAATCGAGGCTCAATCCGAGCGGCAACGCCACTACCGCGATATCGGAAAACAAAATCGCCGCATCCACTCCGAGAGAGGCGATCGGCATCAGGGTAATTTCTGCCGCAAGTTCCGGCGTAAAGAAGAGCTCGCGCAGCAGATATTTTTTTGCGCAAAGCCCGATATTCAGGCAGATACCTTCCCGCCTGGCGCATGAGCCAAACGGGCGGACGAAGCCTGTTCTGGCACTTAAGCGCGTCGAGGAACATTTAAAAGGCGCTCAACGATGTCATCGACTGTAAACCCAAATTCTTGCGCCAAATCAGGAGCAGGGGCCGAATGGCCAAAGCCCTCCATGCAAATCGCGATTCCCTCTCTGCCAATGTATTTATGCCAACCAAAATCCACTCCCGCCTCAATGGCGACGCGAACGCCGAGATCCCCTTCCACCACAGACCTTTTATACTCCTCCGGTTGCTTTTCAAACAGAGCCCAACAAGGCATCGAAATGACGCGCACCTGCTTGCCAAGCTTCTCCAGTCTTTCTGCAGCTTCAGCAGCAAGAAAGAGTTCAGAACCGGTCGAAAAAAGGGTGAAATCGGGCCGTCCTTTTTCCTTCTTAAGGATATATCCTCCACGGCCTACCCCTTTTTCATAAGGGACTTGGGTAGCTTCGAGATCGGGGATATTCTGCCGGGAAAGGACAATGGCCGTAGGGCCTTTGTAGCGAAGGGCGGCGATCCACGCCATCCGGACCTCATGGGAGTCTCCGGGGCGGATCAGGTGCAAATTGGGCACGGCGCGCAGCGCTGCCAAGTGCTCGATCGGCTGGTGCGTCGGGCCATCTTCGCCGAGAAAGATCGAATCATGGGTGAATTGGTAAATCACATGATAGGGCGAAAGGCAAGCGAGGCGGATCGCATTGCGCATATAATCGCTAAAGGTGAAAAAAGTCCCGCAAAACGGCTGGATCATTCCGGTGAGCGAAAGGCCGCTTGCAATCCCCCCCATCGCAAACTCCCGCACCCCGTATTTGATATTGCGCCCCTCGAAATGGCCCGGCGCAATCAGGGGAAAATCTTTCATCATCGTCGAATCGGAACCTGAAAGGTCTGCCGACCCGCCGTAGAGCTGAGGCAGCAGTTTGCCGAGAGCTTGGATGCAGATCCCCGAGGAGGCGCGACTGGCCATCGGGGACTTGATCTCGAGCCGATTGAGGAGATTTTCCAGATCAGGGGGAAGAAAATGCGTTTTCATCTTTTCGTACTCCCCTGCGAGATCGGGATGGGCATTTGCCCAACGGCAGAACATCTCGTTCCACTCTCCTTCTAAAGCGCCATCTTTAGCGAATTTCTGTTCGAAAAAAACACGTACCGATTGAGGGACGTAGAACTCTTCTTTAGGCAAGCCCAGTGCCTCCTTAGTCGCCGCAACCTCTTCAGGGCCCAATGGCGAGCCGTGGACTTTATGGGTGCCCGCTTTGTGAGGAGAACCCTTGCCAATCACAGTCCGCAAAACGAGGAGAACCGGTTTCTCTTGCCTCTTCCGGATCCCCTGAAAAATCGCTTCCATCCGGTCGAGATCATACCCATCGCAGTCAAAGACCTCCCATCCATACGCTCGATAGCGAGCCTTAGTGTCTTCCGACATACATTCTGCCAAAGGCCCATCGAGACAGATATTGTTCGCGTCATAAATGAGGATGAGATTGTCGAGGCGCAAATGGCCGGCCAAGGAAGAGGCCTCCGAAGAGATCCCCTCCATCATGCACCCATCTCCTGCAATGCAGTAGACCTTGCTATTGAAGAGAGGGAACCCATCGCGGTTGAATTTAGCCGCCAAAATCTTGAGGCCGAGGGCCATTCCCACCGCGTTAGCAACTCCTTGTCCCAGAGGACCCGTCGTCGCCTCGACCCCATCCGTCACCCCATATTCAGGGTGGCCCGGCGTATGGGAGTGAAGCTGGCGGAACCGCTTGATTTCATCCATAGAGAGCTTAAAGCCCGCCAAATGCAGGCATGAATAGAGCCACATCGACCCATGGCCCGCTGATAAAACGACCCGGTCTCGATTGACCCACTTTGAGTTTTTTGGATTGTGTTTGAGGAGCACTCCGTACAAATACGCTCCCAGTTCGGCGCAGCCCATCGGCATTCCCGGATGTCCGGAATTCGCCTTTTGCACAGCTTCCATGGAGAGTTGTCGGATTGCACCGGCGATTTTGCCCAGTTGCTTTTTGAGATCGTCGTCCATAAGGTTCCTTTTGACCCATTGTGAGCCAGAAAGGCAAAACCTGCAAGAGATACAACTATATCGTGAACGTGCCCGATTTATGACCTATCGGAAACTCTCTCCAGGTATCCAGGTCGAAACCGTAGGCGGAATCTGAGGACTCTCATGATATCTCCGTAAGACAGTGTCAAAATCATCTTCTTCATAGCCATACGCAAACAAAATTTCCCGGACTTTGGGATCGGTTTGGGGATCAACCACTGACTTAATGACTTCATCCAAGCTCAGGATAAGCCTTTGGTGGATGATTTTTTGGAAAAGGTCATGATTCACTCCTATGAAATGCCCCTTTATCCCTGCTTCCTTCAAAATATCGGTGACCTTACGGCTTAATTCGGCATTCATTTCTTTTTGCTTAAGCCAATGAATTTCTTTCCCTCCCTTTGTTAATTCTCTGGCCTCTTGGACATGAGAATCGAGTACCTCTTCCAATTCTTCATTCACAGTCTTTGGTTGCACTGGAGGAGAAAGGGGGCATCCGACAGGAACTGATTCCTCTCTCTCCCCTCTATTTGAGAAGGCAGGAGAATCAGATCGAGGAGTGCTTGGAGCAGACACTGATCGAGGAGTGCTCGGAGCAGAAGCTCTTTTCTCTCCCTCTCCTCTATTTGAGAAGGCAGGAGAATCAGATCGAAAGGGAGAAGGTACTTCAGACACTAATCGAGGAGTGCTTGGAGTAGAAGCTCTTTTCTCTCCCTCTCCTCTATTTGAGAAGGCAGGAGAATCAGATCGAAGGGGAGAAGGTACTTCAGACACTAATCGAGGAGTGCTTGGAGTAGAAGCTCTTTTCTCTCCCTCTCCTCTATTTGAGAAGGCAGGAGAATCGGATCGAAAGGGAGAAGGTACTTCAGACATTAATCGAGGAGTGCTTGGAGTAGAAACCTCTTCTGAGATGGTAGAGGAAACAGGGGGAGAAACAGGGTTTTGAGGCTCGACCTTTCTATTGTACCAGTACTTAACAAATGGGATCCCCACGAGTGTTGAACACGCGAGAAGCACTACCAATGCCTCGCCAAATGCTTTGACCTCGTTATAAATAAACGCCAAGGCCCCTCTTTCTACAGAAGGAGCTTGACCTTCTGAGCTTGTTGTATTCACTTTGTTAGTACTCATAATTCACCAAAACTTTTAAACAATACAATTATACCATATTTATTATAATTTATGTATATTTACTTATTATTAATAAGTTATGAATTTTTTAATATTAAGATTCGAGGGCTATCCACCCCATGCATGTTTCCATATCTGACTGAAAATTAATAACTTGCGCTAATCAACAGGCACGGAATTCTATACCGGCAAAAAATGAGGGTTTATCCGGCTAATTGGTACCTAATACCGCGCGCGGTATAGCAGAAAAACTGTGGAATCCCGTGAAAAAGTATATAGCAAGGATCGGCCGGCCCCGAAGCGGGGCCCCCGGGCCGGCCGATCCTTGCTATACACCTTTTTACGAGAGCTAAGGAGGCACAGATTGTAGCGCTTTCTTAGAGACTGGGTCAAATAATTTTCTACGTCTTTACGAGAATTTTTCTTAAAACTACTTCTCATTTATCTATGCGAAAAATTTTCAGTGGGAATTGCTGGCACTCCCTTTTCTTTCTTGTAAATTTTCTCAATTCCGAGAAATAATGAAGCGGAGGTGTGCTCCGTATGCTGCGCGATGATCTAAAACAACTCTGCAAAGAACTCGAAATCGAATCGGTTCCGCAACTCAACGACCAAAAATATTACCCGTTCCGCGTGGGCGAGGAACTCATCGCCATCAGAGATCTCGATCCAGGCATTGCTCTGCAAGCGCAAATCTGCCTTTGCCCTACAAAAAAAAGGGAAGATCTCTTCATCTACTTGATGCGTGCAAACCTTCTCGGTCAGGGCGCTGGCGGCGCGCGCATCGGCCTCGATCCAGATGAGAAATTCTTGACACTCTCTTTGGGATTGCCGTATGAAATGAACTATCAGAAGTTTAAAGAAACGGTCGAAGATTTTGTCAATTACTTGATTTATTGGCGCGACGAAGTGAAAAAATTTGAAAACGCAGAAAGTGTATATTAATGCCAGCACATTTACTTGCTGAAGAGGGGCCGCACCGCGGTCTCATCCTAAATCTGGAAGAGGGCGACGAATGGACGATCGGACGCGATCCAGATACGTGCAATTTACTCCTCGAAGATAGCACTGTCTCGCGCAAACACGCGCGCTTGAATAAAAGGGCTGACGGCATCTATCTCAAAAACCTCAGCAAAGTGAATCCCACTCTCGTCAATGAAAGCGAACCCACAGAGGCGGTCCTTTTGAAAGAAGGGGATCGGATCCAGGTCGGCCATACTGTCTTCCTCTATTCCGAAGAGGCGATCCCTCAGCAGGAAGAGAAAAAAAAGGGGGGATATGACGACATTTTTGGCGATCGGGAGGAGGCTTTGCCCAAGAAAGAGGCCGGGCCTGAAGAACTCAAGATTCCTCCTACACCCCCAAAACCTGAAGCGACTGCTTATGACACGATTTTCGAAGATACTGGAGTAGAGGAAGAGCTCCCTTTCAATCTCATTTCTGAAGCTCCCCTGATGCTGAAAGTGATCGCTGGACCCAATGCGGGAGCGGAAATCGGAATTGAGAAAGGGCGAGTCTACACCATCGGCAAAGACCCCAATTCGTGCGACATCGTCTTCCAGGATTTGAGCGTTTCGAGAAACCACGCGAGATTGGGCGTGAGTGCCGATGGGGTGATAGACATTGAAGATTTAGGCTCGAAAAATGGGATCGCCGTCAATGGTGCCGTCATCACTGAGAGAAAGACGGTCACTCCCCAAGACTTAGTGGCTCTCGGAACCACGATCTTCATGATCATCGATCGCGACGCCCCGCAAGACACGATCTATTCGCCCGTCGTGTCGACTCCTGAACCACCCAAAGTAGCAGAGTCTGTTTCGGTAGAGGAAAAAGAGGTTGAGGAAGAATCGAAAGATTGGAAAAAAGAGCCTGTCCCAATGAAGTATCTGATCCTGGCGGGGTCAGTAGCTGCGATTTTCCTGATCATGTTCATGAGTTTTTTCTCGCTTTTCAAATCGAAAGGGATAGAAGTGGTTCGGAAAGAGCCTGTCTCCGAAATCAAAGAGGCCCTCGTGAAGTTTTCCGATGTGCAATTCTCCTACAATCCGGGGAGCGGGAAATTGTTCATCGTCGGCCACGTATTGACGCCTGTCGATTATCAGGAGATGAAGTATAGACTCAGCCAAATCGAATTCATCACTTCCGTAGAAGATCATGTGGTGATCGATGAAGGGGTTTGGAGAATGATGAACGATGTGATTGGGGGCAATGAGGCGTGGCGTGGGGTTAGCATCCATTCGCCCAGTGCGGGAAAATTTGTCGCGACAGGATACCTCGCAACCGTCGATGAAGCGACTCTGCTCTCCGAATACCTCACGGTGAATTTCCCCTATTTAGATCGGTTGGAAAACAATGTGGTGATCGAAGATACGCTCAACGGACAGATTCAAACCCTGATCGGCGCTCAAAACTTGGGAGCTGTGACTTTCCAACTGTCGAACGGCAATGTAGTCCTTTCAGGTAGGTACAATGAAACCATGGCAAGCCAATATCAGGCGTTGATCCAACAGCTCAACTCCATTAAGGGAGTAACTTCGGTAAAAAGTTTTGCAGTCGCTGCCCATCCAAGCCAAGCGAGTATCGATCTCACCCAGCAATATCAAGTGACTGGTTCATCGATCTATGATGGGCAGGGATACAGCATTGTCATGAATGGAAAAATTTACACTTTAGGCGATCGTGTCGGTGGAATGCAGATTACCTCCATCGAACCGAGCACGATTCTGCTTGAAAAAGATGGATTAAAATATAAAATCGACTATACCCGTTAATGGGGAGGAGATAGATTATGTTCGGTTTAGAAAAAAAACCCGGTGAAAAGTTTGCCTTTGATCTCGAAAAAGAGATCAAAGAAAAGCCGAGCCGAGGAAAAGAGATCCTGGAAAAAGTAGAGCAACGGCTTCAGGAAATCAAGAAACTCCTTCGGGAAGGAGCCAATGAAAAAGACTTTGACAAACTCGGAATTCTTTTACATGGCTATGCCGCCCTGCAGAAAGTTTTACGAAAAGTGAAATAGGAGCTAATAATGACCACTCTTCCGGGAGTCACCCTCTCATTCCACTCTTTGATCTCAGCCTACAAACGGTTACAAGACGCCCTGGTCTTGCAAGTGCGAGCTCTTGCGAGTAAATTATGCAACGCCCAACCGGGAATGTTCATTTTGCTGCAGTTCCAAATGGCGCAAGTGACCCAAATGGGCGAGTCGATTTCCAACTTGATCTCACAGGTCAACTCGGTGATCAGCGCGTCGATCAGAAACCAAAAAACGCAGTAGGTATAGACTATTATGGCAATCAAAAAATACAAAGACGATTTCATCTTATTGGTGGAAGCTGGCTTTATCGCTGTCAACCAAGCAGACGAGGATGCCGCGTTGAAGCTTTTCAAAGCTGCCGAACTCCTCGATCCCACAAATGTTTTGCCCAAAATCGGATTCGGCTATCTCCACCTCCACAAATTAGAGCTAAAACAAGCGGTTAAATACTTCGAAGAAGTGCTCGATAAAGATCCCCATAACGATATGGCAAAAGCATTCATGGGGCTGTGTCTGAGCATGATGCCCAATACGATCAATAAGGGAGAGAAGATCTTAGAGCAGTCGATGAAATCGAAAGATCCCCTGGTCAAAAAAATGGCTGGGTCTGCGATCGATTTCGTCGAGCGATTCGTCAAAAAAAACCCTGGTCCTGCTGGGAAGAGTGAATGATGGCGATTACTCCTCCTGATAAAAGTCCCGACCGGATTACGCCAGGCAAACCGCTTGAGCCAACGGGAAACCCGGTGACTCCGGGGCAAAGCCCAGCCGGTTTTGAATCGTATATGCAAGGAGCCGCGCAGCCAAAAGCAGCTCCAGCCCCTTTGCCCGCCGCAGCAGGGGGACCGACGCCGATGGAGGTGGCTCGCGGCCCTTCTATCTCCACTGCCGGCCTTTCTCTCGATACCGTCTTGGCACAGGCAAAGACAGCGCAAGATTCTCTTGGCACCGTAGGAAAACAGTTGAACGATCAGAACCTCAAATTGAAACGGTCACAAAGCCATCTCGTCAGGCAAAAACTTGGCGATGCCAACAGCTACATCCGCGCTGCCGGCTCTAAACTCGGATTGGATCTGCCTGAGGCGAAAATGCCTCCCGGGCTCTCTGGAATCAGCCGGTTTGTCGCGATGATCAATGACGGGCAAGATCAATTGGCGCAAGTGCAGCAGCAATTGAAAAAGATGTCTGCCCACAACGACCAGCTCACTGCTGGGGAGATGCTGTCGGTCCAAGTCAAAATGGGACTCGCTCAACAAGAAATCGAATACACCTCCACCCTCCTCGGCAAAGTGATTCAGTCCGTCACGCAAATCATCAATACGCAACTATAAAATGGATGTACCTCCTTCTTTTGATAAACTCATCAGCCATCTCGAAGAGGTCGAGCTGACGACAGTTCACGGCCGCATCACCGAAGTGATCGGCATGTTGATCCGAGCTGTTGTCCCCCAAGTCAAAATGGGGGAAGTGTGCCTCATTAAAAGAGAAGGGGAACCTCTCGCCGCAGAGGTCGTCGGCTTTACGAAAGATGAAGTGCTCCTCTCGCCGCTCGGCGACATGAAGGGGATCGGCCCCTCTTCCGAAGTCATCCCGCTCCGCACGCCCATGCATATCAAAGTGGGTCCGGCTCTTCTCGGACGCGTTCTCAACGGCCTCGGACAACCTCTCGATGAAGATGTCAAAGGCCCCCTGCCAGTTGAAGAATCCTTTCCCGTCATCAATACTCCGCCAGACCCCCTGAAGCGGAGCCTGATCGACAAACCGCTCAGCGTCGGCGTCCGTTCGATCGACGGCGTTCTCACTTGTGGCAAAGGGCAGCGAGTCGGCATTTTTGCAGCTGCAGGAGTCGGTAAATCGACCCTGCTCGGGATGATTGCCCGCAATGCCGTCGCAGATGTCAATGTGATCTCCCTCATCGGCGAGAGGGGCCGCGAAGTGCGCGAGTTCCTGATCAACGATCTCGGCGAAGAAGGGATGAAGCGCTCCGTCGTCATCGTATCCACCTCTGATCAAGCCGCACAAATGCGGATCAATGCCGCCTATGTCGGAACCGCCATTGCCGAATACTTCCGCGATCAGGGCAAATCGGTCATCCTGATGATGGATTCCATCACCCGCTTTGCTCGGGCGCTGCGCGAGATCGGCCTGGCCGCTGGCGAACCCCCTGCCCGCGCCGGCTACACCCCTTCAGTCTTTGCGATCCTCCCCCGCCTTTTGGAGCGATCTGGAAACTCTCACAAAGGTTCGATCACCGCTTTTTATACCATTCTCGTAGCGGGCGATGATCTCAACGAGCCTGTCGCAGATGAAGTCCGCTCCATTCTCGATGGACACATCATCCTCTCCTCGGAATTGGCCCGCCAATACCACTATCCTGCCGTAGACGTCCTCGCCTCGGTCAGCCGGATCCTCTCTCAGATCGTAGATAAGCAACACCTCGAATTGATCGGGAAAGTGCGAGAAGTCCTTGCCAATTACAAGAAAAACGAACTCCTCATCCGGATCGGCGAATATAAACCCGGATCTGACAAGAACGCCGATTTTGCCCTGAAATACATCGACAAAGTGAATCGCTTCCTCAAGCAGCTCGTCGAAGAGAAATGCCCTTTTGAGGAAACGATCCGCCAGCTCAAAGCGTTATTTACTTAGAGGCTGTCAATCCTGTTTAGTTTGAGGGGGGACCCCTTCTTCTGGCTCAGGTGGTGCTGAAGGGTCCATAGGAGTCATCGGAGTTTCGTCGCGCAGCCGATCTATCTGTTTAATTTGAAGGGAACTTGCCGCTTGCCGACAGAGATAGGCATAAAGGGCGGCGAAGAGGGCGATGGCCGCCAAGGCCCCGAATATAATATGACCCGCTCCAAGAACGCCAGCTATAGCCAGCATTGCGAGAACTGTACCTATAATGGCACCAGCAGCACCCACCTGCTCTCTTCTCTTGAGATACCGCACTTCATGCTCCATCTCGGGGTAAGATATTTTATTTCCCTGATTTGAATAATCTAATCTTGCACTGACAAGATATGCCATAAATCCACCTGTTAATTAATAATAATCGGACAAATTATATGAAAATAGGGAATAACTATCTATGGAAAGGATTCACTATGAATCAATTAAAGCTTTTATGTGAAAATGTGACAAAGGCCGTTTTAAAGAAACGGCCTTTGTCAACAATCGATTAGAAGTGAAGGTCTTCTTCTCGTGGTGCTGAGGATCGAATAACATCCAAGGGGATGGCGCCCGATCTCCGTTGCTGTTCCTGTTGGTCCCGTATTGCTGCCCGATTTCTCTCATCGGCTTCTACAAATGCTGCTGCAGCTTTTCGCTCAATCGCACTCGTTACAATACCATCTACACCACTTGCTTTCCAGAATCTATAACCGCCGCTACCAAAACCTACAAATAGACCTAAACAAATCAGGGCGAGCCCTAGTCCTAGTCCAGCTCCTGTACCACAAGCAAAAGCACCCAAAGCAATTAAAGTTATAGAAAGAACTACGTGATACCACCCATCATAATTATAGTTAAGCGGGGCATTGTTCATCGTTGTTTTAATCTCTTTTACAATATCAGTTACATCTTTATCATTAACGGTTCTTGGACTGGGTTGTAGCACCAGTCTAGAACTATCCGGATTTATTCCATGAGCCATATTATTTCTCCATGTTTTTTTATTACGTATATTAAAAAGTACGCCATAATTGTAATAAAAAACAGAATTAAGATGTACTAAAATGAATAGTTGTACATTCTTCAACTAAATAATTAATTTTGTTTCAAAATGTTTTTAGAAAGGAACCTTAGTTATGCAAGAGGTCTAATCTCAAAAATCGACGAAAAATTTTATTTGGATAGGTTCGTGTTTACAAACAATCTCTCCTGTCGGGTAAAGTCTATTTTAGGAGACCCGAATGAATAAGCCCCTGAGCTACCCGCTCGAGCAGCTGATGATCATTAAAAAAAATCGTTTTGATCAGGCGGTTAAAACCCTCGAACAGAAAAAAGAAATTCTTGAAAAAGCATATGAAAAACTTTACGACCTAACTCAGGAGCGGGATAAGGTTCTCCAACATAAAACAGCTAAACTGACCCAGCTGAGGGATTCTCTAGACGAAGGGACCACGACCGATAAGATCCAACAGATGAAAACTTATTTGAAAACGGTCGAAGAGAAGCTGGCCGAGAAGCAAAAAAAGGTGACAGAACAGCAAAAGCAGGTGGACTTGGCACAGAAACAGGTGGACTTGGCTACAGATGAGCTCTTCCAAAGAAAGAAGGATCTAGAGAAACTAGAGATGCACAAAGAAGAATGGGAGAAAGAGGTGCGCTACTGGACCGAACAAAAAGAGGCTGTAGAACACGATGAGCAGGGCTCCGCGACCCATACTTTGCGCAAAAAAGAAACAGAAACCAGAAAAAAAGAGCGCGAGATATGACTGAACCCCCTTCAAGAATCCCTCCAAGAGGTCACAATCCCGACACAAAAGCGGTCCGCGACGAAGCATCCACCAAGGTAGAAAAGGTCCGCGAGATCGACCCTGATGAACAGGCGAAAAAGAAATTCCGCCAGTATTACGATGGAGATGCATCGGCAAATGCCGACTCGGAAGTAGACGATCGCCCCACTCCTTTCGATCTTCTCTCCGGAAAACAGTCGCAAGGGGGAAAGGCTCAAAAGCCATCTCCTTTCAGCGATGCGAAGGATTCGATAGGCGCCATCCCTGCCTACGCCCCTCCTTCTCAGGTCCCTTCGATAGAAACAGGAAAAAAGGGGGACGGGGATGAAACAGATACGAGCCCTCTGCCTCAATCAGAGGATTTTTGGGAAGAGGTCGATTTCCCTCCCGATCAACCGACCCCTCCGAGGGCCTTTCACGAGGGAGCGATGAAGGGTTTGAAAAAAGGGGAACCTCAAATAGGAAAAGCCCCCTCTAAAGAGGCTGGCAAGAAGGGAGTTGTGCTCCCCACAAACGTTAAGTCGGAAAAGAAAGAGGAACCTTCCCCTTTCGGCGTTCCTGGAAAGCCAGAAAAAAAGGGGGAATCGGAAAAACGGAAATCTCCTTTCAAAGGACCAGAAAAACGGCCCACCCATTTTGAGCAAGCAAGCACAGAGCCGCAACAATTGAAGCCGGTCGAAAAGAAAAAAGAGTCTCAGCCGTTTATGGAGGCTGCTCCCCCACCGAAAACGTTCGAAAAAGAAGGGGAGCGCTCTGTAAGAAGCGCCTCTCTAAAAGGGGAGAAGAAAAAGGAAGAGAGCCCTCTCTATCGAGAACCGGAAGCTGTCCCCTTCAAACCCGATGAAGAGCGGCAGGGGAACCGAGAACAAAAAACGGTGGAAATTGAAAATGCTCTTCTCCCTGTATTTCCCTCCGCCATCCAACCCTTGGCTGTAGCGGCTGCCACGCAAGCGACTCCCTATATTCATCCATCGACCGTGTCGCTCTTTTTTCAAATGGTCGGCACAATGTATGTCATGGCAGGGCCTCAGGGGATCAACCGCACTGAAATCGTCCTGAACAACCCTTCTTATGCCCGCTCGAAATTCTACGGTTCAACAATTAGGGTTGAAAAATATGCGACAGCTCCCGATTCTTTCAATATTACCCTTTCAGGGTCGGATGAAGCTGTTTCGAGTTTTAAAGACAATATTCCTAGCTTGATGGCGGCTTTTCAAAGCAATAAAGAGCTCCCTTTCAAAATCAACCGGCTCGATGTAGAGTATGAAAGACCTGTCTATCGCCGCAAAGGGGAAGAGGATACGGGCGGCGGCGATCTAGGAGAAAGGAGATAAGGAATGAGTGTTCCTCTTGCTTGGGTGCGGCGCATCGCTTCTGAATTGCCAGAGCTTGCATCGATTCCCCTTTTTGGGAATTCTCCCCCTTTTGATTGGAACCGCCTCTCTTCTTCGATCGGAAAGCGCCTCGACATTTCTCAATTGGCTTTCCACCCCAGAGAGCAGGTGTGGCGCGAAGAGGCGGAAATCGGAAAGAACCTAGGGCCGAATCTGTTGACCATTCCCCTTGCGATCTCTCCTCTAGGTACCGCTTTTTGGATCATGTCGCGGGAAGATATGATCAAACTCACGTCTTGGATGATGAAGTCAGCAAGCAAGGGACGCCCCCTTTCCTCTGAAATTCTGCAGGAAGGTTTTTATCGCTACCTGATCCTGGAAGCGCTCGATGTAATTCAGGAAATCGGACCTCTGAAAGACCTGACCCTTCAATTGAGCGAAGAAGGGGAAGGGCTTCTTGGAAAAGCTTTTTGCATCGATGTCGAAATCCATTTGGAACAGAAGAGTTGCTGGGGTCGCCTTGCCATTCCTGTGGAACTCCGTTCTGCCTGGGTCCAACACTTTTCCCACATGCAATCGGAATATATTCCCGCAGAAATTGCGCGCCAAACGCAACTTGTCATGGGGGTTAAGGTAGGCTCTGTGCTTCTTCGCCAAGGCGAATGGGAGGAGATCCGCGAAGGCGACTTCCTCCTTCTCGATCAAGGCAGTTACGACGCACACAAAGGGACTGGAATGGCGACATTGATGCTGCAATCGACCCCGATTTTCAATGCAAAAATCAAGCATAATAAAATTGAGCTTGTCGATTATGCTTTTTACTACGAGGATACCATGGAACAAAGGGACCAAAAACAAGAGCGGGGAGCTAAACTCTCTCCTGCGGAAGAAGAAGCGGTAACTCTGAAAGAGCTGACTCTCCCTGTCACGGTAGAGATCGCGCGCCTGAAAATTACGCTGGACCAGCTCATGCACCTCACTCCAGGAAACATGTTAGAGCTCCCCATTCACCCCGATCAGGGCGTCTCGCTGACCATCAATGGGCAAAAAGTGGGCCGCGCCGAATTGGTCTATTTGGGAGAACAATTGGGTTTGCGCATTCTTGAAATCGGATGACTTTCATAAGCAAACGACTCTTCCCGATCTCCATGCAGGAGAGGCCCGCTTTCCTCTCCCGCAGAAAATCGGCCCTTACAAAATCGAAAGCCTGCTAAATACAGGGGGGATGAGCGTCCTCTATCTCGGGATTCATCCCGATACCCATCAACCCATCGCCGTCAAAGTCCTCCTTCCCAAATACCTCAAGAATAAAGAAATCGCAAATCGCTTCCTGAAAGAAGCAGAAATCATCGGCATGACCAATCATCCCAATATCGTCCGCCTCTACGGCGAAGGGCAATGGGAAAAGGGACTCTACATCGCCATGGAGTTCATTCAGGGGATCAGCTTGCGCCAATTCATCCAGCAAAAATCTCTGACCTCTAAACGAGCGCTGGAAATCGTCCTCCAAGTCGCTTATGCCCTCTCCCACCTCCACACTCATGGAGTGATTCATCGCGATCTCAAACCTGAAAACATCCTCATCACAGAAACGGGAGAAATCAAAGTCATCGACTTTGGCATCGCCCAGTTGCATCGGGAAATGCAGCAAGACCGAATCACGCAAAAAAAGCGGGTGATGGGGACCCCCATTTACATGAGCCCTGAGCAAAAGGAAAACCCCACCCAAATCTCTTACTCCTCAGATATTTACGCTCTCGGAATCATCGCCTATGAACTCATTTTAGGGCGCCTGAGCCATGGCGTCATCCATTTAGATCTCCTTTCTCGAGCGCTTCGGGCGATCATCGAAAAAGCCCTGAAAGCCGACCCTAAAGAGCGCTATCAAGACGTCATCGACTTCATCACAGACATTTCCCAATACATTCGGATGCTCTCAGAAGAACCTGAAGAAGAAATCTCCGATGAAATGCTCAACATGATCCAGCATACGCGCACACTTCTCATCCCGAAAAAACCCCCTAAATGGCCCCAATTAGAAATCGGCATTGCGATCCACGAAGGGATTTCTCTGTGGGGCCTTTATCTCGATTTCTTTCACCTTCCTGAAAACCGGTATTGCATTGTTCTCGCTGAACCGCTTAAAGCACAAGCAGCCTCTCTGTTTCAAACGGCGATTCTCCGCGGCATGATCAGAATGGCCATTCAAAAAGACCATCATCCCCTCAAAATGCTCCAGGCGCTCAATCAAGCTCTCGTCGACGATCCAATGAATCAACACTTTGGCCTTTGTTTTCTTCTACTGACCCCTGATAAAGACCAGCTCTCCTTCATTTCCTGCCATTCCTCCGATCTCTGGCATATCCCGGAAGGGAGCCAGAAAGTGCGCCCTCTTGCCACTCCCAATCCGGCGCTTGGCGCCAGTCCTTCAACCACATTGCTAGAAACGGCCGACAATTGGAATGCGGGAGACACCCTCATTCTCCATTCAGGCCTGACATCACAACAAGACCCCTCATGGATAACCGACCACCTCCTCCTCCCACCGCAACCTCAAGCGGACAAAATTTTAAAAACGGTGCAGAGGAGTGCGAAAAGAGCCATAATTGTCTTAAGCCTCCAAAGAATTTTTTAGAGGAAAGAAAGAGAAAGAGTATAGACAGTCGGGGGTGCTACGCTCCCGCTCCGCCCCCGCTGCCCAGGGGCCCTACTGAGACTTTGCAGACCGGGTCGCTACGCTCCCCTATCGCGTGCTCGCCGCTCGCCGTGCAAAGCACTGTCTTCACGGCTGTGCCGCGATTCTGCTGCGTCTCAGCGGGCAATGGCTGCAATGCGCGTTCGCTTCGCTCACGTCGCATCGCAGGATTTACGGCCGCTTACTTCGTAGCGGCCGTGCTTCCAGACAGGTTTTAACAAAATGGGCCGGCACGAAGTAGCCGGCCCCAAGTTCTGCGATGCGACGTGAGCGAAGCGAACGCGCACTCGCAGCCCGAGCCCGCAGGGGCAAAGTAGAACCGCGGCACAGCCGCGAAGACAGTGCTTTGCACGGCGAGCGGCGAGCACGCGGAGGAGCCTTAGCTCCGTTTCTACGCAGCCCCTGTCGGGCCCCTGGGCAGCGGGGGTGGAGCGGGAGCGTAACACCCCGACTGTCTTCATTTCTCGCTTTCCTTTTTCTTCCTTTTTCAATTTTTTGGTTGCACTCGTTTGGGAAAATCTGTAAATGTAAAGATTCACTCGTTGTAAATAATTGTATGCTCAATTTTCGTAAGCTCAGACAGGATTTCTCCTCCCCTATCTTGAAAGAGGGAAGGCAATTGTTCGAAAAACACAAAATTCTTCAGGCGAAAATCATCAAACTGGATAACGAAACCATCCGGTTCAGTAGCAAAATCTTGAGCAATTACGATAGCACGTACGAAAGCGAAATCGAGGTCGATCGATTCGAATCAACGGCTGTTCACACAAACTGCGATTGCCCGAGTCGATATGATTGCCAACACTTGGCTGCGCTGATTTTCTTTTTGGAAGAAAAAATGGATAGCCTCTTAATCGAATATTCTAAAGAGGCCGATATCGCCAAAGATGAGAGCTTGGAATCTCACGAGAAACAGGAGCTGATCGAGGCGATCAAAGAGGCAGAAACAAAGGAGGGGGTCAAGCAAGATGCGCGCTGCCAAAAACAGGTGCTCCAGGAATACGTGGCCTCTTCAGAAGTGCTCTCCCATTCCCCTTTTTTCCTGCCGCAAGAGGAAAGCTCTTTGGCCCAAGCAGAGCTGGCTGTCATTTTTAATCCTCAATCTTTGCAGAATAAGGGAAAAATCGAATTTCAACTGGCCCTCCGTTTGCCTTTCCGATCAAAACCGCTCCAGATTTCGCAGCTGAAGGGGTTTCTCGAGGCGGTGCGCTATGAAGAACCCCTTTTTGTTGGAGGGAGGCGGCTGTTCTTCTCTTTGAAAAGCTTCGATCCGCTCGGCGCTTCTCTTTTGCAGCTCATCATGGATCACGCCCGCATGTTGGAAAATTCGCAAAATGAGCGGGCGAGCCGCATCGCTCAGCTCGATCTGGAGGTATTTGGCCTTTTGCTCGCCAAAACGCATGAAATTGCGATGAGCCAATCGGGCCCCAGGGGTTTTAAAAATCTCGATGATGAACTCCCGCCGCTTCCTTGCCTCTACCTGGGAACCTTGGAAGCCCCTATCCGCTACGCCCCTCACCCTGTCACTTTGCGATTCCACTTGGAATACATCGATCCGCCGATTGCGAAAATCCTCCTTAAGCCGCAATTGGTGATCGGCGAGCATAATTTGAACATCGAAGAGGCGATCCTCTTCGAATGTGCCCAGCCGGGAATCCTCAATCAAGATACTTACTACCGCTTTCCTCCTCATGTGAAGCGAACCCATTTGCTCAATTTAAATACGATTCGCGACATGACTGTCCCTGAGCCGCTTTTTGGCACATTTGTGGAAAATGCGCTTCCCGAACTCAAGCGATTTGCAGAGGTTTCCAATCAGCACATCATCGAGCGCTTCGTCACGCTCCCTTTTGCAGGCAAATTAGGGGCTCACTGCACGCTCACTTACCTCGATGGGGAACTGGATGCCGCTCTTTCTTTCTCTTACGATGGCCAAGAGGTCCCTTCCATCGCCTCCAAATTGACGTATGAGCACATCAAAACATTTGTCATCGATCAGGGAATTTTGGCCCGCAATCTCGTCGAAGAGCGGCAGATTGTGGAAGAGCTCTTTCAGGATTTTGTGTTCAACCCGCAAACGGGGGCGTATGTCGCCAAAACGGAGAAAAAAATCGTCGAATTCATGACCGGCGTAATCCCTCGCAATCAACACCGGGTCCATTTTGAATGTCCGCAAAACCTCCTCGATCAGTTTATCTACGATGAGACGAGCTTCAAGCTCAAACTCAGCGCCAGTGATGCCATCGGTTATTACGACATCGATCTCAAAGTCCACGGCGCCCTTCGCGGGGTAAAATTGGAGCTGCTTTGGGAGTGCCTTGCAGCGAAGCGCTCCTATCTCGAACTCGATGCCAAACGGGCCAAAGAAGGCGCTTCCCGTTTTTCAAAGATCCTCGTCCTAAATCTCGAGCGGGTTGCGAAATGGGTCCAGCTCTTCGACGAACTCGGCATCAAAAAACTCGACGACCATAAAGAGCAAAAACCGCTTTGGAACCTCGCCACCATTGATCCAAAAGCTTTCGAAGGCCTTCCGGTCGATTTTGCGATGTCTGAACAACTCCTCGAGATCCGGAGCCAGATGCTCGGCCAAACCACGATCACCCCATCGGCTCTTCCGAAAGAGATCAAAGCGGAACTCCGCCCCTACCAAGTGGATGGCGTCCACTGGCTCGAGCGACTTCGCCTCATGTACCTCAATGGCATCCTCGCCGATGACATGGGCCTCGGAAAAACGGTTCAGGCCATTGTCGCCATCACGCAAAACCACGCCAAAAATCAAGGAGCCCGCTCCCTGATCGTCTGCCCTACGTCGCTCCTCTACAACTGGAAGGAGGAGATGCACCGATTCAATCCCAAACTCCGAACCACCGTCATCGACGGAGTCCCCAGCCAGAGAAAAAAACTCCTCTCAAAACTGGACGAGTACGATGTGATCATCACCTCCTACACCCTTTTGCAAAAAGATATCGAAACCTATAGCCAAATGCCCCTTTCCTACGCGATCCTCGACGAGGCACAGCACATCAAGAATCGGGGTACCCGCAACGCAAAATCGGTGAAAATGATCCAAGCGGCCCACCGCCTCATCCTCACCGGCACTCCCATCGAGAACTCTTTGGATGAACTCTGGAGCCTGATGGACTTCCTGATGCCCGGATTTCTCAGCACCTACGACCGCTTTGTCGAAAATTACATCCGCGTCACCGGCGATCAGCATGTGCAAAACATCGAATACCTGCGCAAAAAAGTCTCCCCCTTCATCCTGCGCCGCATGAAAAGCGACGTGCTCCACGAACTGCCCGCTGTGTCGGAAATCGTCTACCACTGCCAGCTCTCACAGGTGCAACTCGAGCTCTATAAATCGTATGCCGCCTCCGCCCGCGATGAACTCGTCAAGCTGGTCGAGCGGGACGGCTTCGACAAGGTGCAGATCCACGTCCTTGCGACTCTCACGCGGCTCAAACAGATTTGCTGTCACCCCGCCATTTTTGCCAAAGAAAAAGTGGAGCTCGGCGACTCCTCCAAATACGACATGCTCCTCGAGCTGCTCCAGACGCTCGTCGAAAGCAACCACAAAACCGTCATCTTCAGCCAATATACGCGGATGCTGCAAATCATGCGCGAAGACTTCGAGCAGCGAGGCATCCTCTTTTCTTACCTCGATGGCTCCACGAAAAACCGCCTCGAGATCGTCAAAGAATTCAATGAAAATCCGAAGATTCCCGTCTTCCTTGTCTCGCTCAAAGCAGGAGGCACCGGCCTGAACCTCGTGGGCGCCGACACCGTCATCCACTACGACATGTGGTGGAATCCAGCTGTGGAAAACCAAGCCACTGACCGGGTCCACCGGATCGGCCAGAAAAATTCGGTCTCCTCCTACAAACTCATCACCTTGAATACCATCGAAGAGAAGATTGTCGAAATGCAACGGCGCAAAAAAGGATTGGTCAAGAAAGTGGTGAGCTGCGATGATGAGGCCATTGCCAAGTTAACCTGGGAGGATGTGCTTGAACTCCTCCAAACGTAGAAGAACCTATCCGAATAAAAAGTTTCAGTCGATTTTAGGGTTCTTTTGAGCCGATTTTCGATTCAAATTTAGGGGGCAATATCGACAGCAGTATATGGCCCCCTAAATTTGAAGTCGAAAATAGGCCAAAATAATCCCAAAAAATCGACGAAAAATTTTATTCGGATAGGTTCAACATGAATAAAACTGCTGACCAAGCCCTCCAAACGCTCCGTCAACTCCGCAATCTCCTGGCAAAAAAATTCAACCGCCTCTCAGGCATCTTTTCCAGCGACATCGGCATCGATCTCGGAACCGCCAACACCCTCGTCTATGTCCGCGGCAAGGGGATTGTCCTTGCCGAGCCCTCCGTCGTCGCCGTCGACTCCCTCACAAACGAAGTGCTCGCCGTCGGCCATAAAGCCAAAGCGATGCTCGGCAAAACCCCCCGGAAAATCCACGCCGTACGCCCCATGAAAGACGGCGTCATCGCCGATTTTGAAATCGCCGAAGGGATGTTGAAAGCTCTGATCAAGCGAGTCACCCCTACCCGAAGCCTCTTCCGCCCTCGGATCCTCATCGCCGTCCCCTCTGGAATCACCGGAGTGGAAAAACGGGCCGTCGAAGACTCTGCCCTTCATGCAGGCGCGCAAGAAGTGGTCCTCATTGAAGAGCCCATGGCAGCTGCCATCGGCGTCGACCTCCCCGTTCATGAGCCCTCGGGCAACATGATCATCGACATCGGCGGCGGTACCACTGAAATCGCGATCATTTCGCTCGGCGGCATCGTCGAATCGCGATCTCTGCGCATCGCCGGCGATGAGTTCGACGACTGCATCATGAACTACATGCGCCGCACCTACAACCTCATGATCGGCCCTCGAACCGCTGAAGAAATCAAAATGACCATCGGCTCCGCGTATCCTCTGGGCAATAACGAACTTGAGATGGAAGTGCGCGGCCGCGATCAAGTGGCAGGCCTTCCGATCACCAAGCGGATCAATTCCGTCGAAATCCGCGAATGCCTCTCGGAACCGATTCAGCAAATCATCGAAAGCGTCAAACTCACCCTTGAAAAATGTCCCCCCGAGCTCGCTGCCGACCTCGTGGAGCGGGGCATGGTCCTCGCCGGAGGCGGCGCACTCATGAAGGGGATCGATAAAGCCCTCATCAAGGAAACGGGTCTTCCCGTCTTCGTAGCCCCTAATCCGCTCCTCGCCGTTTGCCTCGGCACCGGTAAAGCCCTTGAGTACCTCGACAAGTTCAAGAAGAAAAAGTCGTTGTAGATTAGCACTATATCGCATCTTCTTTTTCTCTTTCTGCGCTTTTGCGCTTCTGCCTCTCCTTCTGCGCTGATCTGCTTCCTCAGTCTTAATTGAGCAAGACACCAAAATCGGCGCAGAAGGGAGGCAGAAGCGCAAAAGCGCAGAAAAGGCGAATTTCTCAAGTGACTCTTTTTACTGAACCCCGTATTCTTCCCCTTGTATGGACTACAAAAAATGGATCGATGAAACGGCAGCCCTTTGCCGCCCTGCCCGCATCCATCTTTGCGATGGATCGGATGGGGAATACCGGACGATTGCCACCGAAATGATAGAGAAAGGGGTTCTCGTCCCCCTCAAACGGCCTGGCAGCTTCTGGTGCCACTCCCACCCCGACGATGTCGCCCGAGTCGAAGAGAACACCTTCATCTGCTCAAAGCGGAAAGAATCGGCAGGCCCGACCAACAATTGGGTCGACCCAGCAGAGATGCACCAGCGTCTTCGCAAACTGTTTTCCGGCTGCATGGAAGGGCGAACCATGTACGTCATCCCTTACTGCATGGGGCCACTCGCCTCTCCCTATTCCAAAATCGGCTTTGAGATCACCGATTCTCCCTATGTTGTCCTCAGCATGAAAATCATGACGCGGATGGGAAGTGCCGTCTTGAACCATCTCAAAGATTCATTCATCCCAGGCGTCCATTCTGTCGGTGTTCCCTTAAAACCGGGGCAAAAAGATGTCCCCTGGCCCTGCAATCCCGCCCATCGATGCATCGCCCACTTCCCGGAAGAGCGCTCCATCTGGTCCTTTGGCAGCGGATACGGGGGCAACGCGATGCTCGGCAAAAAATGCTTTGCTTTGCGCATCGCAAGCATCTTAGGAAGGGACGAGGGGTGGCTCGCCGAACACATGCTCATCCTTGGACTCACCAATCCAAAAGGGGAGAAAAAGTACATCGCCGCCGCCTTCCCCAGCGCCTGCGGGAAGACGAACCTCGCCATGATCACTCCCACGCTGCCCGGCTGGAAGGTCCAGTGCGTCGGCGACGACATCGCCTGGATGCACATAGCTCCTGACGGCCGCCTCTATGCGATCAACCCTGAGGCTGGCTACTTCGGCGTAGCCCCGGGCACTTCGATGAAAACCAATCCCAATGCCATGCGCACGATGGCCCACGATACCCTGTTCACAAACGTCGCCCTCACTCCTGACAAAGAGGTTTGGTGGGAAGGGATGAACGGCCCCCCGCCACGCGGCCTCATCTCTTGGCTCGGTTCAGAATGGGACCCTCAATCGGGCAAACCGGCCGCCCATCCCAATTCCCGCTTCACTGTCTCTGCCAAGCAATGCCCCATCTATGATCCCGCTGCGGAAGATCCTCAAGGAGTCCCTATCTCCGCCATTCTCTTCGGAGGGCGGCGCAACTCTCTCATTCCTCTTGTCTATGAATCTTTCAGTTGGCAGCACGGCACATTCCTCGGCGCCAGCGTCTCTTCAGAAACCACGGCCGCAGCCAAAGGCGAAACGGGAAAAGTGCGCCACGATCCGTTCGCAATGCTCCCTTTCTGCGGCTACCACATGGGCGATTACTTTGCCCATTGGCTCGCTATGGGAAGGCGCTCCGATAAACTGCCCCGCATCTACGGCGTCAACTGGTTTCTCAAAGACAGAGAGGGCCACTTCCTCTGGCCCGGTTACGGAGAAAACTCCCGGATCCTCAAATGGATCTTCGAACGGACATCAGGCCAAGCCAATGCCAAGAAAACGGCGATCGGCTATCTTCCCACCACGTTGGATCTCACCGGTCTTTCCGTCGACCTCAAACAACTCCTTAAGGTCGATGCGACTGCCTGGCAAAAAGAAGCCGAAGAGCTGGCCTCCTACTTTACCCTTTTCGGCGACCGAATGCCAAAACCCCTTCTCGAAGAACTCCATCAACTCTCTCAAAGGTTAAAAACATGTACCTCTTAACAGCTCTCCTTCTCTTTTCCTCTGTTCTCTTTGGAAACGACCTTTTTACCGACATACGGGCCTGCTCTCCCCATTTGGAGCAGTTGATTGCTGAAGGCCAAATCGTAGAGATGGGCAGCGACGATCTCCGCGTCAAATACGTCCAGGCGCAAGGATGCATTGAACAGCTCCTCGCCCGCAAGCAAGCCTCAGGCGAAATCACCGATCTTGTCGGGATCATCCACACCCCTTTGCCAGCCACCCCCCTTTGCGCAAAGCCAGAAGGGCCCTTTCCCTCCGTAGTTGACCCTGAAAAGCGGAACACCGTCCTCTCCCGCGCCCAAATCCTCCGCGACTACCTCGCTATAGGAGCAAAACTTTACATCGCCTACCCAAAGGGGGGGCTAGAAAAGCGGACCGCCGAGCAACAGGAGATCTACCGAGAGGCCCTCTCTCAGTTTCCCAACCTGATCGACTGGCCCCTCGCCACGGACTTCCTGGAACCAGAGATGATCGGCGCCACCTACCTCTTCCGCAACACCGAGGGTGAACTCTATGCCTTTTCGATCAAGGCGCGCCAGGTCAACGACATGCAGCTGCAAACCGAATGGGGAATGTGGTTTGGCCCCCTTGTCGATGCAAAGATTTCCACCCGGATCGACCCCCTTCTCGACTACCTTTCCTCTATAGGAGGTCCCCCTCTTTAAAAGATTTGTGAAAATACTTCTTTAAAAAATTAAAGAAACTGTTTACCTTGTCTTGTTCTTATGTAAAGGTAAACAGTATGGCAGCCGTCGGTCGCCAAGAGAAGACAGGCAATCAGTCCTCAGTAGAGATCCCTCTCTCCTCCAATCTCCAGGATGCAAGGGTCAACGAAACAGTTAAGCCGGTCTTTCAGCGATTGAAAGAGTTTTTAAGCCGTGTTTGGAGCTCCGTTTGCATCGGCTTCGACGCCGCTTTTCAAAAAGGGGCTTTTGTCCTCCTTCAAGTCCTTAATTATGTCCATCCCTCCCTCGGCCCTAAGATAGAAAATGTTTTCCTCCGGGTTTGCGAGGTTGTCCGAGCTGTCAAAGACGCTTGGAGGCAAGAAGAAACGCGGAAACACATCCAGGCTTTGGAAACGCAAAACCGCGATCTGCAAGTGAGAGTCCAACTTTTAAATGGTTTTAAGGATCAACATGACCAGCTAATGCTCGAAAATGGGCAACTGCGGACCCAATACAACCAACTCGAGGAAGCCCACCGACATCTCCAGCAAAGCGCTCAGGCGGATCATCTCTTAGGAAGCAGCACGGCTCAGCGAGAACAAGCAGTCGCTACCCAGAGAGATCTCTTGACCGCGAGGAATGCTCGGCTTGAACAAGAGCGACAGACCCTCAGCCAGGAACGGGATAGAGCGATACAATCCCTTCGAGAAAAAGAGCAAGAGCTCGCTCAACTGCAGCAAAAAATGGCACGGATGGATATTCAAATCAAACAGGCTGAGCAAATCCAAAAAACCCTCGCCGAGCTCTCTCGCGCCAATGCTGCCCCCAGTGGGCAGAAAACAGGACTTGACCACGCCTTTGAAACACTCATCCCTCCTCTAATTGCACAAATGGAAGAGGCCCTAAACAGGCTTCAAATCGCAAAACAGAATCTTCCCCCTGAACACTCAGCAGTGATTCCCCTCCAGACCTTCGAGCGGATTTTGCCCCAGCTCATAGGGGATCTTAACAAGGTTTTATGCACTCTTCCCCTCCATAGCAGTTGGAAAAACCCTATAAATCGGCTTTTATCTAAAGAGAAAGGATCGTAAATATGTCAACCGCAGTCGGTCGATCATCAAACACCGCAGAGGATCAAACAACCATTCAACGGGTAGAAGAGCTAAGAGAAGAGCTAAGAGATGTTTCTGAGCGCACCCAAACCCTCGAAAAAGAGCTGGTTCACTGGCGGGGGTTATACAATGAAAGTCAAGCTAGCCTGGAAGGGCGGGTCTTTGAAGAGAGGAAGGAACGTGAACGGTGCTTTGAGGAACTCGAGGAAGCAAAAAAAGAGGGGCAGAAAAAAACCGAGGAAATACAACGCCTTCAAGAGCTTCTTGCAGCGACAGGGGAAGAGGTGCGAGTCCTTCGCAGTCGGGTTGTGCCAGCAGAACAAGCACGCCGTGAATCGGACGAACGGTACCAAACAGTACTCGCCCGATGCGATCTGCTCATCCCACAAATCAACCAGCAGCAGCAAGTCATTTTAGGCCTTCAAAGAGAAATTCGCACACTCAGGGAGCAATCATCCCCTGAGAGATGGAGTGCTGTTGATTCCCTAGCTAAGGCAGCCGCTAACGCCATCATAAGACCTGGGACTCTATTCTTCCCTTGGCTTCGTAAGTACATGTACCTATAAGGAGAAAACTATGACAACAACATCAAACAACATATCACAAACACAACAAGTTCAGGAACAGTTTCCTAATTCCCAACCTCCCCCTATTGCCAGCAAGTCCTTTTGCACGCGCATTTACACAGGCATCAGAGACGGTGTCGTGTGGGTTTGGGATGTTTCTGTTCTAAGCCTTAAGACTGTTGGAGGAGCGATCCTGCGCTTCCCCCAACGGATCGTTGACGCTGTCCGGAGCTTCTTTGCATTCGCTTTGCAGTTATGGCGAAACTTTTGCGATCGCGTTTCGTTCAAACTCGGCGCTCGGGCCTACACTCCGGAAATCGCCCGCCTCGAAGGCGAAAACAGGACCCTTGGAACTCAGCTCCGGCAAACTACCATTGAAAGAGACCAATTAGCCCAAAACAATCTGCTTCTTCGCCAACCCCAACAGCCCCCTGCTCCTCCCGCTCCTCCCGAGCCTGCTCCTAGGGTGCAGCCCCTTCCCCCTCCTGAGCCTCCCCGCGTAGAAATGCAGCAGCCCGTTCCTGCTCCTGAGCCTGCTCGCGTAGAAGCACAGCAACAGCCACAACAACCTCCCGAGGTCGTTCCTCAGGCTGCCCCAGGCCAAGAAGAGGGTGAATTGGTAGTAGCCCCAGCACAAATTCCTGTGCCAAATGCTGCTGCTCCTCAACGAGGATGGTTTTCATGGTTGTGGGGATATTAGGAAAATATTCTCTCCAGCAAACACGCAGGACGTAAGGAATTTTTGCAAGGCGGGCGCCACTGAAGTCGTCCGCCTTGTGATACTGTGCATCAGGGGCGTGTGAAAAAACATGAAGCAAATCAGCACAGAAGGAGTGCAGAAGCGCAAAAACGCAGAATAAAAAAATTGAAGACTTTTATAAATTTTCTCTGCGCCTTGGCGGCGTGGCGTCTTTGCGTTGATATCATCCGTTATTGTGCTCATCATGCCCGCCCCCCTTTCGCAGGGGTATCTGAACTGTTGCCACATTTGTTTTTATTCTGCGTTTTTGCGCTTCTGCACTCCTTCTGCGCTGATCTGCTTCATACTTCCTTACTGATCAGGGCCCTGCGCCCCCATTGACTTTTCTTCCGCTTCCCCTTAAACTCGTTCCGATTGTAAGGTACTCATGCTCTCTCAAGAGATCCGGCGCGCGTTTCTCAATTACTTCAAGTCCCAGGGGCATACAGTCCTCCCCTCCTCTCCAGTCGCCCCTCACGACGACCCCACCTTGCTCTTTGTCAATGCGGGAATGAATCAATTCAAAGACATTTTTTTAGGGAGATCGAAGCGGGACTATACGCGAGCGGCGACGACGCAAAAATGCATCCGGGTGGGAGGAAAGCACAATGACCTGGACAATGTGGGCCATACTTCAAGACACTTAACCTTCTTCGAAATGCTGGGGAACTTCTCCTTCGGCAACTATTTTAAGAAAGAGGCGATCGGCTACGCCTGGGATGTCACGCAACATATTTTCGATTTTGAAGTGGAAAAGGTATGGGTCTCCGTTTACAAGGAGGACGATGAGGCTTTTGCCTTATGGGAAAAGCATCTGCCGGCTGCGCGGATCGTCAGGTTCGGCGAGAGGGAAAACTTTTGGGCGATGGGCGATACGGGCCCTTGCGGCCCTTGCTCGGAGTTGCTCTACGATCGAGGCGATGCCTACGGGCTTGCCAAAAGCCCTAAAGAGGACCTATCTGGCGAGCGGTATTTGGAGTTTTGGAACTTGGTCTTCATGCAATTTTCAAGAGATGCATCGGGTCGAATGGAACCGCTGCCCAAGCCCTCGATCGATACGGGGGCAGGGCTCGAGAGGGTCGTGTCGCTCAAAATGGGTGCGGATACAGTGTTTGAAACCGATGTGCTGCGCGGCTTGATTGCCGAGGTGGAGGCGATCTCCGGCAGGAAATACGGAGGAGAGGCCCCTTTCCACGTGATTGCGGATCATCTCCGGAGCCTTTCCTTTGCCATTGCCGATGGAGTGCAGCCGAGCAATACCGATCGGGGCTATGTGCTCAGGAAGCTCTTGCGGCGAGCGGTCCGGTATGGGCGGATGCTGGGGCTGCAAAAACCGTTTTTAGCAGGGATACTGCCCCGTTTAGTGAGTGCGATGGGAGACGATTTCCCTGAACTCAGGGCGGCGAAGGAGCGGATCGTTGAAATCTTAACGCTCGAAGAAGAGGCGTTCCTTCGGACTCTTATGCGCGGGGGCCATTTGCTGGCACAGACGATCGAACAGGCGCACAAAGCGAACAAGATCAGCGGCGACGATGCGTTTAAACTAAAAGACACCTACGGATTTCCTCTGGAGGAGATCTTGCTCATTGCAAAGGATGAACATCTCACGGTCGACTTAGCGCGCTACGAGCGGCTAGAAGAGGAGGCGAAAGAAAAATCGAGAAAAGCGCATCAGGTCCAAGAGCAGGAGTTCGACCCCAACTTTTTTACCGATTTTGTCAGAGTGCACCCGCCATGCCTGTTTAAAGGGTATGAGGAGACGGCTTTAGAGGCGCGTGTCGTAGGCATTGTGGTGGATGGAAGATTTGTCGATGCGATCGGCGAAGGAGAAGAGGGACTTCTCATTTTGGACAAGACCCCCTTTTACGCCGAAATGGGCGGACAGGTGGGAGATACGGGAACCATTGCCCATTTTCAGGTCTACGGTTGCACGGCCCCTTTTCCCGGGGTGATTGCCCACTTGGGGAAAATGGGGGAAGGGGTCTTGCACAAAAATGAGAGGGTTCATGCCGCCATTGATCTGCAGCGGCGGCGCGAAATCCAAAACAACCATACAGCAACGCACTTGCTCCACTGGGCTCTGCAAAACATCTTGGGGTCCCATATCAAGCAGGCGGGTTCGCTCGTCGATGAGAAGCGGCTCCGCTTCGACTTTAGCCACCATAAGGCGCTGTCTCCGGAAGAGCTTCGCGAAATGGAAAACCTCATCAACGAAAAGATCCGAAGCGATCGCACAGTCCAAATTTATGAATTGAGCTACGAAGAGGCCCAAAAGCGATCCGACATCAAGCAGTTTTTCGGCGAAAAATACGGAGAAAAGGTACGGGTCATCGACATCGACTTCTCGAAAGAGCTGTGTGGAGGGACTCATACACACCGATTGGGGACGATTGGGCTCTTTAAGATCGTCAAAGAAAGCAGCATCGCCGCGGGCATTCGCCGGATTGAAGCGGTGAGCGGCCCTTATGCAGAAAGGCTGGTCCAGCAAGCAGAAGATCTCCTGCAAAGATTCGCCCTCGCCCTGAAAACGGGAATCTCAGGGATCTCTGAAAAACTGGAAGCGCTGATCGAGGAAAACAAACGGTTCGCCCAGGAACTCAAGGGGGTTCGCAAAGGGGAGTTGAAACAGCTTGCAGAAACCTGTCTGGCCGCTCAGGAAAAAGCGGGTTCGATCCCTTTGATTGCAATGGAAGTGCCCCTTGCGCCGGAAGAGCTCGCCGAGTTCGCCAACGACCTGATCCAAAAAATCCATTCGGGGGTCGTTGCCCTGGGGACAAAGAGCGGCGAAAAGTGTCAATTGCTCATTGCGATCAGTTCCGATCTGGTGCAAAAAAACATCCATGCGCAAACATTGATTAAAGAAGTGGCTCCACTCATTCAAGGGGGTGGAGGCGGCAAACAAAACCTGGCGCAAGCAGGGGGGAAAGATCCGCATGGCCTTCCCAAAGCGCTCGACAAGATCCGGCATATTTTACAACATGCTCCTCAATGAATCAATGATCGTCGAGGGGCTTTGGGACGCGCCAAAAGCACTTCTCGCCAGCGAAGCTGTCAAAAAAAGATCGGTTCTGCTCATCACGGGCGGAATGCGGGAAGACCGCTTTTACGATAACCTCTCCTATTTTTGCCCTGGCGTCGCCGTGGAATTCCCCGCTTGGGAAACGCTGCCGGGCGAAGAGATCGCCCCTAGCCCCGACATCATCGGCAAACGGTTTGAAGCGCTCCATGCGCTGATCCACAAAAAGGGGCCGTCTATTCTTTTGTGTCCCCTCCCTTCTCTTTTGCAAAAAGTGATTCCGAAAGAAGCGCTCGCTCCTCTTTTGCACCGATGGAAAAAAGGGAGCCGGATGCCCTTTAGCAGTCTCGCTCAATGGTTGACGGAGCTGGGATACGTCCGCTCTGCTGTGGTTTCCGACAAGGGGGAATTTGCCCTCCGAGGGGGCATTTTGGACCTCTTCCCCGTCGCCTCCAGCGATCCGTACCGAATCGAATGGTTCGGCGATGAGATCGAGGGGATCCGCACCTTCGATCCGGTCGGCCAAAAAACCATTGCCAAAGCAGAGGAGGTGTTTTTATGCCCCGCTAAAGAAATGCCTCTGCTGCAGAAAGCGGAACGGCTCGTCCCCATCGGCTCCTATTTAGAGGATCCAATCATCTTTTGGGATGATCTGCTCGCGATTGAAGATACCTATGTGAGTTTAAAAGGGATGCCGGCTGCAAAATCGCCTTTTTTCTATCCCTTCGAAGAGCTCCTGAAATCCTGGGACCACCGGCAACAGATCTTTTGCACCGACTTTCCCCTCACGGAACAGTTTGAAATGTTCAACCATACTTTCAGGGCAAAATCTTTCAAACACCGGTTTTTCAAAGTCGAACATTGCTTCCATCCTGAAGAATCCCCTGATCCCCACTTCCATTTCCTGTTTCTCAATGCGACGGAGACCGAAGAAGAGGAGGTAAAAAAGCAATTGTCCTCCATTCAACTCCCCAAAAACACTCGATGGGAAAGGGGATACCTCACCTCGGGCTACTGTTTAGACAATTTAGTGGTGATCCCCAACGTCGAAATCACGCAGCGGGCCCGGATCCGCCGCCAGAAATGGCGGAGCACGTACCATACGCCCGCAGCCGAGCTCCACGAACTATCGCCCGGAGATCGGGTCGTCCACTTCCACAGCGGCATCGGCCTCTACCTCGGCTTGGAAAAACATGCGAACCACTTAGGGCAGGAGACCGAGTTCTTAAGCCTGGAGTACGCCGATAACAGCAAACTCTTTGTCCCCCTCTCTCAAGCCTATCTCGTCTCTCGCTACGTCGGCTCCAAAGAAGAGCTTCCCTCTTTGAGCCAACTCGGAGGAAAGCGGTGGCAAGCGATGCGCGCCCATGCGCAGACCCAAATCGTAGGGTACGCCAATGAGCTGTTGCAACTCTATGCGGAGCGGGCCGTCCAAGGCGGTTTTCGCTACCCCCCCGACAGCGAAACCATGGCCCAATTCGAGCGGGATTTTCCCTATACAGAGACCCAAGATCAAGCCCTTGCGATCCACGCGTTGAAAGAAGATATGACCTCCGAAAAGGCGATGGACCGGCTCATTTGCGGCGATGTAGGATACGGAAAGACGGAGGTCGCCATGAGAGCCGCCTTCAAAGCGGTGATCGACGGAAAGAAGCAAGTGGCAGTCCTCGTTCCCACCACCGTGCTCGCCGTGCAGCATTTTGAGACATTTTGCCAGAGGATGAGCGGATTTCCCGTTCATATCGGCGTCGTTTCCCGCTTCCATACCCCCAAAGAGGTCCGAGAGACCCTTCACAAGGTGAGTCAGGGAGAAATCGACATCCTGATCGGCACCCACCGCCTCCTCTCTGAAGACGTCCGCTTCAAAGAACTCGGCCTCATCATCATCGATGAAGAGCAGCGATTTGGCGTAAAGGCAAAAGAACACCTTAAAAAATTTAAAGCCACTGTCGACTGTTTGACCCTCTCTGCAACCCCCATTCCCCGCACCCTCTACATGTCGCTCGTCTATGCCCGGGACATGTCGGTCATCAATACTCCCCCTCAAGACCGGCTTCCCGTAAAGACGATCCTGGCAGAAACGGATCCAGAACTCATTCAAAACGCCCTGATGCGCGAGCTCTCCCGCGGCGGCCAAGCCTTCTACATCCACAACCGCGTCGAGTCGATTTTTGGGCGAGCCGAGATGGTGCAAAAGCTCCTCCCCTCTGCAAAAATAGGAGTCGTCAATGGGCAAATGGACCCCGATGCGGTCGATCAGATCTTCCACCGCTTCAAACAAGGGGATCTCGACATCCTCTTTGCAACCACCATCGTCGAAAACGGCATCGATATCCCCAACGCCAACACCATTCTCATCGACCGCGCCGACACGTACGGCTTAGCGGACCTCTACCAGCTCCGCGGCCGAGTAGGAAGATGGAACCGCGCAGCCTACGCCTATTTTCTCATTCCAAAAAAACGCTTCTCTTCCCCAGCCCGCTCGCAAACGGCTCAATGCACTCATTGAAGCCGGCGGCTACGGCGGCGGCATGAAGATCGCCATGCGAGATCTAGAGATCCGCGGCGCAGGCGACATCCTCGGCATCCAGCAATCAGGGCAAATCTCCGCCATCGGATTCCACCTCTATTGCAAAATGCTCAAACGGGCCATCGATGCCCTCAAGAAAAAAATCCCCATTTCCTTCAATGAAACGAAGCTCGAATTCCCCTTTGATGCCCGGCTTCCGGAAGAGTACATCAATGAAGTTTCTCTCCGACTTGAGCTCTACCACCGCCTCGGCGAAGCGACTCAGTTTACAGAAATCGACGAACTCCTCGCCGAAATGCAAGATCGGTTTGGCCCTCCCCCTGAACCCGTCCTTTGGCTCTATCACTTCAGCCGGATCCGGACTTTTGCCGCAGCCAACCACTTTTCTCTGTTGAAATTTAGCCCCCCTTCCCTCATTGCCGAACAGCAAATGGGCAAGCACATGAACCGCCAGACGATCCCCCTTCCCAAGAAGATCCAAACGGCAAAAGAACTGGAGGAGTATACGATGAGTCAGCTGAAGAAGTGCTTTCCGTGTGAGAAGGAGTTCCCATTTTAGAGATGGGAGCCCCCTCTCTGGAAAACCAGAGGGTTTTATGCTACAAGATTAGAATTATTAGATCCTAATCCAGCACCATTGTCTTTTTCTTCTGCGTCGCTTTGCTCAGGAGACCGTGGTGATTCTGGCGATGTCTCTGTTACAGGAGTTTCGTCGGCTTCCGTTTCGCTTTGCTCAGGAGAAGACCGTGGTGATGCTAGCGGTGTCCCCTGATCATCTATTTGTGATTGCTCTGCAGGAGGATTCCGGCGACAGCATGATCCCAACAAACCGATGAAAGAAACTCCACCTAAAATAATTGCCAACATTGTACCATGACTTAGGTTGTTAAAGCTAGAAAGGGCTGTAGTCCCAAGAGCTTTTATGCTAGCTCCTATACCGCCACTTGCTGCTGCAGCCGTTGTATTAGCTGCCACTGCTAGTGTGGTGTTGGCTGGTATTCTGTTAACTTCTCCTATATAAGTCGCAACTGTAACAACCTTTGTGCACAGAGTAAAGGTCGCATCTTTAATAGTAGGGGCATTCGCCTTTATCGCGATACCGGTAAAGGCTAATATTACTCCTCCAATCCGCTTTGTAATCTCAGTTATTCTAGTTATTCCTCGTCGCTTTCCATGGACAGCAGCACAGTCATTAAATTGTTCCACTACGCTAGATATCCTCTCTTCTCTCGCTACTCTCTCTTCTCTCGCTGCTATTCTACCTCTTGTGGCGTCCATGCTCCTTTCTAGCTTTTCTTGTCTGGCGATTCTTATTTCTTTCATGCGTTCTGTTCTTGCTTGTAGCTTCATTTGTTTGTTATAGGTCTCCGCTGCGTTTTCAGGCATCGTTATTCTACAACCTGCTGCAAATACTACACGATCATCGACCGAGGTAAAGCCGCTTCGATCCAACTTTAACGCAGAAGGTTTTGACCCTTCCTCGTTCCGTTTTATCACTTTTTTTACATACGAACTTTGAGGCTGATAAGAACCGCCTTCAGCTGCGGCTTTGGCATGGTTTCGCAGCCCGCCTGGCACTAGTGATAGATTAGCCATTTTTTACTCCTTAAATTTAAAATTTTCCTGTTTAAGTTTCAGACAATTATAAACAAATCAGATATTATTTTTAACACTAAATAATCATTATCATTTTAAGATAACGCCTAATATTTTTTGGTTCATCCGACAAATGAGTGCCTGCCCAGGGCATATTCCACGGTATAACCCTGAACGATAGCGATTTAGGCAGAACTTCATTTCCTCTCAAGAAGATCGGCTCTCGCCTAAAATTTTTCGTATAGACAGGAAAGTCTCTTTATCTGAAAAATTTTCGTGAAGCCCTGTTTATAAATTACCAGGGCCGGCGTGCAAAACGTTCACAAAAAATTGTTTGACGAATGAATTTTCGTCTCTTTACAATATCCTGACCATCTGAAAGATCTTGGTATTATTAGGAGTAATTTTCTATTACGGCACTAGTTGTAGAGTTGATTAGAGCGATCACATTTTTACTTGCTATAGGTACGCATTTGTCGGATGAGCCTATTTTTTCGCCAGTCTCTTATATCCAACTACTTCCAGCTTTTCCTCAAATCTTTCCTTACCCCCTCACACGAACCTTTTCAGGAACTGGGGAAGCTGGGGAAGGACGTCGGCCAGGGGAAGAATCTCTACATCCCCTCGGTGAAGCGGTTCTTTTCCCCCATAAAACAAAAAAAGCTTTGCAATCGGATATTCCTCTTTAAAAATTTGCAAACCGCGGAGATCCGAGGGGTGGACAGTTTTAGAGCTTTTCACTTCAATGGCAATCAGGCTCTTATTTCCGTATAAAATAAAATCCACTTCGTGCTGATCCACCGTTTTCCAAAAATAAAGGGCAAACCGGCATCGCTCATATTCATTGATGGCACTGAGTTCCTGAAAGACAAGGGTTTCTAAAGCAGTGCCGCCAATCAGCTCCGGGGTGTCTAAAGGCCCTTTAGGCCGAATGGACCTATATACACCAACATCAAAATAGTAAAATTTCGGATGAATGATTGTTTGCCTTTGCGCTTTTTTAGTAAATACGGGAAGACGGGTAGCAATCAGCAAATCCTCTAAAATCGTAAAGTAGTTTTCGACCACTTTTCGCTCTATTTTGCATTCTCTAGCCACTTCAGAAAGGTTTAAGACGCTCCCTTGCGAGAGGCTAGCTATTTCCAAAAATCGGGCAAAGGCGGCTAAATTCCGAGTCAACCCCTCTTGAAGCACTTCTTCGCGAAGGTAAGTCCCAATGTAAGAATGTAAATATTCTTCGGCTGCGCTTTTGTGGCTATACACGGCAGGCAAATGGCCGATGAGAAGGGATTCCGTAAGGTTGAAATCGGAGCCTAATTCGGCGGCCGTGAGAGGGAACATTTTATAGGAATGGGCTCTGCCTGCGAGTAAATTGACCCCCTTGCGGCGCAAAGAACGGGCGCTTGAACCCGTTAAGATAAACCGGTAGCGGCGAGATTCAATGAGCCGGTGCACCTCATTTAAAAGGGCGGGAATTTTTTGAATCTCATCGATGACAATCCAGCCCTCAAATCCTTTGGGGATTTTTTCCTCTAAAATCGACGGGTTCTGTAGAAACTCTAAATAGGTATCCATGGATAAAAGATCGAAAACGAGGGCGTGGGGAAACTCCTGTTTCGTCCAGGAGGTCTTCCCTGTTCCTCTAGGGCCAAAGAGGAAAAAGCTCGTCTTATGGCGCTGAGGCGCTTCCAATAAACGCTTATACATGCCTCTAAAATACTTCAAATTTTTGGAATCGTCAACTCCATTTATTGACAATTTTTGGAAGAACCAACTCCATTTTCATATGTTCTTTACACTCAGTTCGTAGAAACCTTCTTGCGCCCAACGAATGGATCTTGGATAATGCCGGAGATGGACGCGATGTTTCTTTTGAAGGGGGCCCTTCTCGGATTTTGCATTGCCGCTCCGGTGGGCCCGATCGGCATTCTCTGCATTCGGAAAACGCTGCAGTACGGGCGCCTTTCGGGCTTATTTTCAGGCTTGGGGGCGGCAGCGGCCGATACGTTCTTTGGGGCCATTTCGGCGTGGAGGCTCACGCTCATTTCCAACTTTTTGGTCGCAGGGCGGTTTTGGCTCCACATGATCGGGGGCCTTTTTTTTGCTTTTTCTCGGAGGGAAAACCTTTTTAGCGCGTCCTATCGAAACGAGCAAAACGGTCTCTCATAAGACGCTTTTTGGCGACTTTATCTCTACGTTTTTCCTCACTATCGCCAATCCGCTGACGATCCTCTCTTTCGCGGCTGCCTTTGCAGCCCTCGGCCTTTCGGAGAGTCGAAAAAGTGCCCCGTTTCTCGTCTTGGGAGTCTTTCTCGGCTCAGCCTTTTGGTGGCTGATCCTGAGCGAAGGGATCGCTTTTTTCCGCA
>Ga0207072_1043_pt1 | contig 37588 bp, 20 predicted proteins | sample Alteio_BWMinHeat_68_FD_153570 | JGI IMG/M metagenome (GOLD analysis project Ga0207072, IMG submission 153570) | Enriched cells from forest soil in Barre Woods Harvard Forest LTER site, Petersham, Massachusetts, United States -... | ecosystem: Environmental > Terrestrial > Soil > Temperate forest >... | reverse complement strand
ATGATAGAGTGATTAGGGCTAGGATAATTCCGATGATGCTTCCTAAAGCCCCCATGACAGTACCGCAGAGACCGAAGATGGCAGCAATGCTCCAGACGGAGGCTCCCATAGCGCGTAGGATGCCGATCTCTTCTTTTTTGTCGTTGACGAGGATGATGAGGAGCGAGACGATGTTAGAGCAGGCGACTAGGATGATAATGGTGGAGATGAGGGTAAAGAGGGTGCGTTCGCTGTGGAGTTGTTGGAGCAGGTCTCTTGTGGGGGGGAAATCTCTGAAGGTTTCGATGTTCCAATAGGTATCTATGCCGCGTTTTTGTAGTTCTTTTTGAAGGATTTGTTTTATTTGATCGGCTTGTGAATAGTCTGTGAATGTGATGCCGATGCCGTTTGTGGCAAAGCCTTCTTCTGGGACTTGTGTAGATCGGATGGTTGAGGTGATGCTGCGGGGGGCGAGGAGGAATTTTCCGCCGAGAGGTAGGATTCCAGGGTCATAAAAACCTTTGACTTGTACAGGTAGACGCTGTTCTTGGATGGCTGAGGTGGTTGGGGCTTGATAGGAGAGCCATCCTTTGTCGCCGGTGTGAATGCCCTTGTCTTTGTAGATTTTGGGGAGGTAGATTCCTTCGTCTTCGTTGAGAGCAATGGGTTCTGAGGGTAATAGGGCATGTTTTAAGGCGGGATTATTGGGCTCTAGGGTAGTAACAAAGGCTTGTTGATGTAGGTTGTTTAGGAGGAGTTCGGCGTAGGCGACTTCGTAATCGTAGGTATATAGTCCTTCAATACCTTTTAGGCTATCTACAGTGGCGTAGGCTTCTTTAACGAGATCTTTTAAATTTTCATCGGCTTCTCTGTTTGGTGCAGGCCAGGCACGCGGTATTTCTTCGTCGTAGGTTGGGTCATAGGGGTCGTTTATTAAAGTTATTTTTTTATCGGCGATGTTTTTGTGGGTGTAATTGGAGCTGTTACTAATGCCATCGATCAAATAGTAGTAGGAGTGGTAATAGTCTGCGGTGGGGGTTAATCTAACTGGTGCAGTAATGGCGACTAGTTTTTGGATCCAAGATTTCTCGAGGCCATGAGTGACGGAGAAGAAGACGACGATGAGCCAGACGACGAGGGCGATGACAAAGATGGAGATGAGGCTGATGATGGAGACGGAGAGCTGACGCCAGCGAGGAAGTAGGTACTTAAAGGCGACCGATAGCTCGTACATGAGGGGCTCTTGATGTTTTAAACGCAAAGGTGCAAAGGCGCAAAGGCTCAAAGAAAAAACTTACTTTGCGCCTTTGCGTTTAATCTTTATTTTGTTTCTTTATACTCAACGTGTTGACGTACAACGGGATCATATTTTTTGAGTAGCAGACGTCCGGGTGTTTTGGTCTTATTTTTTGTTGTATAGCGACGGTGATTGCTTGCGGAGCTTTGCAATTTCACTTGTTCGCGTTTCTTTGCCATGATTAAACTCCATTAAATCAAAGTTTTGGCTAAAGGATAGCAAAATGGTGATCTCTATTCAAGGAAATTCGCTAAGGGTAATCGAGTTTGGCACTGAAGTGTGTAGACATCGCTTATATGGCCACGCCGGTCATAGATGTGGTAACCTAGTCCGGCGATCATAGCGGCGTTGTCAAGGCTTAGGGCTTTGGAGGGAAAGTAGCATTTCAAGTGGGGGGCTTTGGTTTGGAAAAGCTTGCGTAGATATTGGTTATTGGCGACTCCGCCTCCAAAGAGGATGTCTTGGATATTCTCTTTGGATGTAGCTAGGATGGTTTTATTGAGGATATCCTTAAAGGCCGCTTCTTGGAAAGAGGCGGCTATGTCTGCATAGGTGGTTTCTGTAGGGGTTATCTCTTTTAAGGCGTAGAGGACGGCTGTTTTTAAACCGCTGAAGGAGAAGTCGAATGGCTTTCCTTTGATGTTTCCGGCTCTGAAGGCAAATTTAGTGGGGTCCCCTTTTGTGGCTAGCTCCTCGATAGGGGGACCTCCAGGATAGGGTAGGGATAGCATGCGGGCTACTTTATCGAAGGCTTCACCGATAGCATCGTCGATGGTGTGGCCAATGAGGGAGTAGTTTCCAAGTGCAAGGATCTTCCAGAGGGCGGTATGGCCGCCTGAGAGGACAACTCCAAGGCAGGGATAAGAGGGGGGTTGTTGGTTGGACATAAGTGCGGCGTAGAGGTGGGCTTCTACATGGTTGACACCGACAAAGGGGATGCCGAGAGCTAAGCTGAGGGCTTTAGCGGCGTTGAGGCCGATGAGTAGAGCGCCGACAAGGCCTGGTGCATGGGCTACAGCGATTAAGTCGATTTCACTGAGGGTTAGGCGTGCCTCTTTGAGCGCTTTGTCGATCATGGGGATGAGTAGTTCGACATGTGTTCGACAGGAGAGTTCTGGAACGACTCCTCCAAAGGCTTTGTGTACGTCTACTTGAGAGTAGACGATATTTGAGAGGATGTCTTTTCCATCTTTGACAATGGCACAGGCGGTTTCATCGCAGGTGCTTTCGATTCCTAAAACGTACATATTACCCTTTCCGTGCCCGTGCCCGTGTGCGTGCCCGTGCCCGATTTTCACTTTTCGGGCACGGGCACGCACACGGGCACGGGCACGGATATTACTTTAGTAGTTTTGAAGCATTCTTATCCATAACCCAGAGAGCCTTATTAGTCTTTGTACCGATGCGTTGTACGGGATATGTGTCGGGTTCGTAGGGGCCGTTAAGGACTTTAGCGACCATGGGGGCTTTGGACTCGCCGAGGACGTAAAGGACGATTTGGGTACTTTTATTGATGCAGGGATAGGTGAGGGTCATCCTTTGAGTGTCTTTGGAGGGGATGAAGTTCATAGTGACGAGTTTGATATCTTCATGAAGAGCTTTGGTATGAGGAAATAGAGAAGCAGTGTGACCATCATCGCCCATTCCTAGCATCACTAGGTCGAAGATGCCATTGGGGACTAATTTTAAAATTGTTTTTTGATACTCATTAGCGGCTGGTTCGCCCTTTTCGGCATGCATGCGGTGGATATGTTCTTTGGGTATAGGCAGAGAGTCTAGTCCAGAGTCCATTGCCATTTTATAATTGCTGTCGGGATGGTCAGGTGGAACAGACCGTTCGTCACTCCAAAATAGGTGGACATCCCTCCAGCTGACCGTTTTTCGAAAGACGTTGCTAGAGAGAGCTTGGAAGATTGCGTGAGGGGTTGAGCCACCTGATAGAGCCACGAAGAAGGCGCCACGCCGTTGGATGGCTTCAATGGCGCAAGAGACCCAATGGATGGCTGCAAATTCTTCTGCAGAGTGCTTGTCGGGTGCAGTAAAAATAAGCCTACGGTCATCAAACGGGTGCATGTTGCTTTTCTTTTGAGAAATGAAGAAGGGCTTTTAGCATGTGTTGGTAATGTTCTCCGGTATGGTGGTGGAGAAGCTCTTTGGAGAATAAGTAGCTATTGTTAATACCGGTATAGGGGAGTGTGATGGGTAATTTACAGCTGTCAGCATGCATGACATGCGTAGTGATAGTGCGGTGGGGAGGACGATGCGTCATCAGATAGACGTCGTCATCTTGAGTGATGATCTCGAGAGAGGAGATTCCATGCTCTTGATCTTTGGAGTTCGGTTCTTCAGTGATTAAGGCTGTAAGATTGCCTTTATCATGATTGAAATGTGCCTCTAAAACACCTTCGCAGTGCTTAGATAGGGATAAGGACCAGTGTAGCCTGGAAGAGAGCCAGCTTAGGAGGTAGATACCAGCAGCATAGTCGGAGCTATTGTGGCAGAGGATACGTATCTTTTTGCAGTAGCTGAGCGCATCCATGGTTGTAGAATCATTGAAAAGCCTTGCGAGAGCATCCCTCCAACCGCTAATAAGGGCCCAGGAGATATCGATCATGGCCTGTTGCTTATCTGTGGTGTGGTCGATCATCCGTTGTCCGAAGGCGCTCCATTCGTCATGGATGGAAGCATCGAAGATGATCCTTGTCGCGAAGCCTTGAAAATAGGGTAAAAGTGTTTTATCTTTGGTTGGGTCTGTTCCCCAGAGGAGAGTGATGGGTAGGTCGGGAATAATGTGTGGCATGACGTAGAAGGGCACTTTGTGGAGACTGGACGAAGGAGTAGAGATGGAATTTCCAGAATCTTTTATTGAGATTTCCTGCAGCGACTCGTCAAGAGAGATAAAGATCAGCCTTGAAGGAAACCGTTTGCTGATGGCTTGAATGATATCGAGAAGGCGAGGAATACGCTCTTTTTCGGGTGCATAGACGATTAGATTAAAGAGACATGCTTCTTTGGTTAGAGCCATTTTAAATCAGTCTCCACTGCCTTCCTGAGCGTTCGATAAGCTCGTCGCTCTCTGAAGGACCCCAGGTTCCTGCTGCGTAGTTGGGGAAGTTGGTGGAAGGATGAGCTTTCCAGTAATCGAGTACAGGAGTGAATAGTTTCCAAGAGGCAATCACTTCATCTACTGAGGCAAACAGAGTATTGTCGCCAGCCATGCAGTCGCAGAGAAGACGTTCGTAGGCCTCAGGAGGAGTCGCTCCAAAATAAGCGCCATAGAGGAAATCCATTTTAACTGGCTGTAGAGGAGCGTGTAATCCAGGGACTTTGCAATTAAATTTGAGACTGATGCCTTCGTCCGGTTGAATGCGAATGACGAGGATATTGGCTGTAGTGCGCTTTTCGTCAAATTGCTGGATAAAGGCGGGAGCTCTTTTGAAGGTGATGGCAATCTCTGTAGCACGTTTAGGGAGACGCTTGCCTGCACGCAGGTAGAAGGGTACCCCAGCCCAGCGCCAATTATCGATGAAGAGTTCCAAAGCGACATAGGTTTCGACATCGCTTTTAGGGTCGACATCCTTTTCTTGCCTGTAACCAAGGACTTGCTCACCGTTGATGATACCTGGGCCATACTGGCCTCTGACAATATTACTGCCAAGTTGAGAAGGCTTATACTGCCGTATAGCATCCATAAGTTTTACTTTTTCGCTGCGGATGGAGGCTGCATTTAGATGGTTGGGAGGTTCCATTGTGACTAGGGAGAGCAGCTGCATCATGTGGTTTTGTATGATATCGCGCAGGTTTCCGGCTTCTTCGAAGAAATGGCCTCTGGTGCCAATGCCGATATCTTCGCTTACCGTCATTTGGATATGGTCGATATGGCGGTTATTCCAGAGTGATTCGAAGATAGGGTTGGTGAATCGAAAGACCAGAAGGTTTTGGACAGTCTCTTTTCCAAGATAGTGGTCGATACGGTAGATTTGTTGTTCGTTAAGGTAGTGAGTGATTTCGGTTTGGAGTTGTTGAGCGCTGGTGAGGTCATGCCCAAAGGGTTTTTCGATGATTACTCTGGACCAGGGCTGGCTTTTTTCGCTGAATTCGTAGAGAAGTTTGTGCTTGTGGAGCTTTTCGATGATCTGGGCGAAGTAGCTGGGAGGAGTGGAGAGATAATATAGACGGTTTTTTTGCGTGCCTAGGCGCTGGTCTAAACTATCAAGTAAATTTCTTAATTCTTCATAGCCCTTGTCATCATCAAATTCGGAGCGATGGTAAAAGATCGATTCAGAAAAAGAGTTCCATGTATTAGTGTCAACAGGTTGTACGCGAGAATATGAGTCAACAGCTTTGCGCATCTCGTTGCGGAAGTCTTCGTTAGACTTGGGTCTGCGGGCAAATCCTATACAGGCGAAGTGGGCAGGGAGCTCTCCATCGCTAGCGAGGTTATAGAGTGCGGGCAGAAGCTTACGTCCTGTTAGGTCTCCTGTGGCGCCAAAGATGACCATGATGCAGGGATCAACAGTCTTAGCTTGACGCTCAAGGTCTTCTAAAGGATTTTTGAACTGTACTGTTGTGGAAGTGGCCATATTCAACTTCGTTTTTGGTATCCATTGTAATTTTATAATTAATTAAACGCAAAGGCGCAAAATCGCAAAGAAAAATAACAGGATGGGCAGGATCGCTTCGCGGCAGGATAAAAAAATGATAAAAATTTATTTATCCTTCTTATCCTGCCGCGAAGCGATCTTAGCTACTCATATTAGTTATACTAAATTTTTTAATGTTTATATAATCTTAACAATAAAATGCAATAATTAATATAAATTAGCACCGGGAAAGAATATGCATAATGTATGTTTATTGAAAGACTATGTTCTCCACACAGCAACAGATTTTTTAAAAAATACAAGTAATCTTGTATTATCTATGCCAGAAATAGCCAAAAATATTTTTTCCTCTGTAGGGATCTTTGCACGCAAATATACGTTTATCTTAGGTTGTAGAATATTTTATAAGTGCGATTTTATGCAAGAAAAGGCCGCTATAGTTGTTCAGAATGCTTTTAGAAACCATCTACTTAAAAAAAGATTAAAAAATTTAACAAAACCACACTTTATACCAACAAGTTGCTTAGCCCATAAATATATAAAAACCGATGAATTTAAGCTAAGTAAGCGAGCAAAGGTAGCTGGAAGATCAGAGGTATATTTCCCTGAACAACACCCTGAGATTATTATAAAAAAACCATTTGAAAAGCCCTATTATCGATTAAACAAAATGATAAAAGGACGTGATTTGTGTACAGAAAAGGGCTATGACCGATTAGCTGTTCCAAAGGCCTCGGCTCACTACGAGGATACTCGCTCTACGGACATAACTAAAATTGATTATTTAATAGAAGATCGTTTGCCAATTATAAGTGGACAAGATTTTTATCAAACGCAATTATATGCTAATACTATTGAAGGATTTTCATCTGCTGTAGAACAATATACAAATTTTGTTTTTCTAACTAGCCCTAATGATTTAGAACTGGTTCAATCTCGGCATATTGCTCCTAGCTCGAGTCAAGAATTTTGTTATTTTAATAGTCCACGCTATGACAACATGCCTTTATTTGTCGAAAGTGATGGTAAATGTAAAATTGGTCTAGTGGATTTAGAAGATGTTTCTTTTAAACCTTCAAACTCTCCGGATTATTTAAAGATGCTTATCTTTAGTTTTCCCCATCATGCTGATATCATCAAAAAAGAAGCCGCTAAGTATGTAGATCCTTCCTTTTTTGAATCTGAAGAGAATAATAAAGAACTAGATAGGATAAAGCAAGAGGGTATTAAGAGAATAGATATATTACACGTTGGTTTAACAGAATACCATCAAAGACATCCTAACATTAATGTTGTTCCTACTCCTGAAATGGAAATGACTATTGTCAATAACCTAGCAGAAAAATATGGCTTCAACAACGAAGAAAAAACCAAAGCTCAAGAGTTTTTGCGCAAACTCTCTCAAAAACTGCAAGAAATGCTGCAAGAAAGTATCGACGAAAAAGGAATAGAGAAAGTCCGTCCATTTGTATTTTTACCTCTATACGATTTAGACTTAGTGGCTGAAAAGTATCAAAATACTACAATGGTGAATAAAATTTATAATAAGGCAAGTAAAGAAGAAGATCCTGCTATCGGTTGTGGTTATGAGTTCTATCAAGCTTTTATTAGAGAAATGCAAAAATCCGATTTAATTTACCAATACGCTAAAAGAGGATTCAGTTTTTCTATTATGGCTTAAAACTAAACGCAAAGGCGCCAAGTCGCAAAGAATCATTTTTTTCTTTGCGACTTGGCGCCTTTGCGTTTAATTTTTAATTTATTTTTTACGATCCTGGCGCTTTCGGTCGTTTTCGGTGAGGAGCTTCTTTCTGAGGCGAATGGTGTCAGGAGTGATTTCGACATATTCGTCATCACGGATGTAGTCAATCGCCTGCTCGAGCGTCAGCTTAATAGGTGGGGTTAAAGTAATATTTTCGTCACTTCCGGCAGCGCGGACGTTTGTGAGCTGCTTTCCTTTGATAGGGTTGACGATTAGGTCGTTTTCGCGTGAGTGTTCGCCAACTACCATCCCTTCATAGACATTGTCTCCAGGGGCTATGAACATAGTTCCGCGGTCTTGTAGATTCCAAAGGGCATAGGCGCTGGCTGCTCCTGGGCAGCCGGAAATAAGCGCTCCGCGGTTTTTTCCGCCGATGTTTCCTTTCCAGGGAGCATACCCTTCAAAAATAGAGGTGAGGACGCCTAATCCGCGTGTCATGGTGAGGAATTCGTTGCGGTACCCGATGAGTCCGCGCATGGGGATAACAAAGACCATGCGGGTGATGCCTTCTGGGGTTGTTTCTAGGCTTTGCATTTCTCCTTTGCGCTTGGAGAGCTGTTCGATGATAGACCCGGAGTACTCTTCAGGGACTTCGACATGGACGCGTTCCATGGGTTCCATGACAGTGCCTACTTCTTCACGGGTGATGACTTTGGGTTTAGAGATGCTGAATTCATAGCCTTCGCGGCGCATCTGTTCGATAAGGACGGCGAGGTGTAGTTCACCGCGTCCTGCGACGGTGATTTTATCTTGATCACCGGAGTCCATAGTAATGCCGAGGGAGATATTGGAACGTTTTTCTTTTTCTAGGCGGTCGCGGATCTTGTTCATGGTGATATGCTGTCCAGAACGTCCTACAAAGGGGCTGTTATTTACGCTGATGTCTACAGATACTGTAGGGGCATCGAGCGTAATGGGAGGTAGGAGGACGGGATTTGTGGGGTCGCAGAGGGTATCTCCGATAGTTGCTTGGGGAAATCCTGCGATAGTGACGATATCGCCTACGCCGGCTTTTTCCATTTCGACCATCTCTAGGCCGAGGGCTCCTTGGATACGTGTGACATTGGATTTTTTTTGTTCTGAGGCGGTGATATGGAGTAGTTGTTGTCCTTTGGTGATAGAGCCTTGAAGGACTCTTCCGCAGACTAATCTTCCGACATAATCATCAAATCCGACGGTGGTGACCTGCATTAAAAATGGCTCTGCAGGGTCTCCAGAAGGTGCTGGGACTTTATCTACAATGAGTTCGAGTAGAGGACGCATGTCGACATGTGGATCTTCAAGATTTTTCTTGGCGAATCCGCTTAGGCCGGATGCATAGCAGAAGGCAAAGTCTAGCTGCTCATCGGTGGCGCCTAGCTCAGAGAAGAGATCAAAGGTTTCATTAAGAACACGATCTGGATCGGCATGAGGTCTATCGACTTTATTGATAATTACAATGGGTTTGAGTCCCATGCGCAGGGATTTCATTAAGACAAAGCGTGTTTGAGGCATGGGTCCTTCTTGTGCGTCGACAAGAAGCAGTACCGAGTTGACCATTCCGAGGATTCTTTCGACTTCTCCGGAAAAGTCGGCATGTCCTGGGGTATCGATGATATTAATTTTAAAGTCGTCAAAGTAAATACAAGTTTGTTTAGCAAAAATAGTAATACCGCGTTCTCTTTCTTGGTCATTACTATCCATTGCCCGTTCTTGAATTTTCTCATTATCGCGGAAAATATGGGCTTGTTTAAGCAAACTATCAACTAAAGTAGTTTTGCCATGGTCGATGTGGGCAATGATGGCGACATTGCGGATCTTAGAGGGATGATACATGAATTACCTTTTTTATACATAGTATCTATTAGATAATTTTATGTCTAGGGTATGTAAAATTTTAAAATTAATGTTATAATTAAATTAGGATAATTTTACTAAAGAATTTGTTTTCACTCCAATAAGGAGAATTTAGTATGTCCACCCCAATTAATAATAATACCAATACTAACGCGCCTCCACCTGTAACTGATACTTCTCCAACACCTGATAGTGCACCAACGCAAGATCCGGGATTTTCGGGAGATACTCAAGCTGCCTCATCTGATCCGCCTCCTACCTCTTTTTTACCTAGTATCCCCGATTTACGTATTCCTTTGAATGTCTATGAAGAGACTCTAGGTAAAGCGCGTAACCACTTTACACAAGTTGATAGAGCGAGTGATGCTAATGACCCTACTCTGACCATGGGTTATTATGCTTCTATTGCTGAGTACTGTCAATTATCGCGTGCTCAACGCAGACGTTTGCAAAATCACTTTAATCAGTGGGCTCAACTTGTTACAACTATTAACGCACAGGTTGCAACGATGAACTCTGCAACGACTGTCTATAACAATCAGGTTATCACCGATAATACCCAAATTAATGCTTTAAATGCCGCGATTGCTCAGTTTAATATCGATAACAATCAGGCTAATCTGGACGCTGCTGTAGCCACGTACAATGCGTACATAGCTACTTCAAATCCTGCACATGCTACTTATGATGCTGCTGCCACTCTATACAACTCTGAAGTTGCTCAAAACAATGTTGTGATTGCAAAGTTAAATGCGTTTAGTGCGGCCTTCGTTCCTCCTTTACCGCAGATTCCTCTAGAATCATCGGTTGCTTTAGCTGGACAAATTGCTCCATTTCCGGCAGGACCTTATGTCCAGCCTGTAGCTACCCTCTTTTTAGAAGTCTTTTTTCCTCCTCAACCTCTCTATCCAATACCTCCTCCACCTACATTATTTACTGACCCAAATCTTCCTGGTAATCAGAAAGCGGATATTAAGCGTCTTCTATTCTCCAAATCTCTTCTCGATAAGAAGAAAAAGCATGTTGATTTCGTTAAATTTACGCATCGAGGAGCTACTCTTCAAGAAGTGGATTCATATGTGCAAGCATCAACGTCCCCTACAGTCTCACAGGGAGCTGGGTCGGGTGAGACCGGATTAAGCTCTTCACTTTTTGGCCTGAGAACTAACATGCTGCAAGGAAATCTCTCTTTATCATCGCTTTTGTCTGCATTATCTACCTATAGCCGCGGCCCTACCGTGTACCCTGCTGTGACATCTGTGGGAAGAGAGTTTTTGAGACAAGATGTGTTGCAGGCGATAAGTTCATTACTTATTCAAGCGACAAAACAGGCTGCAGTGGCAGCTGGACTGCGTTTTCAGGATAATTTGAAGGGACAAAAGTTGAGCGATGATTCTTTATCATTGCTGATCTCTTCAGAGCTTGCGCAAATAGCGGTGAATTTCAAGAGTCAACAGGGCGCGGCAGTGCTCCAAGCGATTGCGGAATCACTTGTTAATGGAACGAGTTTACAAGGTGCTGATAAGCAAGCGGCAATTGCTGAGGTGACTCTCTTATTGCAAAATGTACTGGCTCAGTTTGCATTGCAAACATTGTCAATAGCGTTAAATGCACCTGGATTGATTGCGCAAGTGTTGGGTAATGCTGCTCCTGAATTTGCTAACGCATTGAAACCCCCTACTGAAGTAGAGGCTTTGAATGCCTTTTTATTAGCACAAGGTATTCAGCTTCAAGACTTTAAAAATGCATTGATCGATCAGCTCATTGTCACAGCACAAATCCCTCGACGCGTTGCAGTTCCTGCAGTTGATCAGGGCGTTAATAATGCTGCAGCACAAGCCCCCTTCACGAGTTTTGATGAATTTTTTAGAGTGCTTCAAGCATTTATCCTGACTGGTCAGCCACCTACGACCACGCCTACACCTGCACCTACAGTAACACCTACTTCTGAACCTAATCTCCCTATTTCTGAAACTAATCCGGCACCTCCAATCCCTGAGCCTACTCCTGTTCCTGTGCCAGAAGTCGTTAATCCTGCCCCTAGCTTAAATGTTCTTCCGGACAATAGAATAAATCCTGCATTACTCCAAGAAGCCTTCAACAATGCAGCGGTCTCCCTTGTTAATCAATTACCTGTTTCTACGATTACTGGAGCTGAACTTAACCAGCCTTCGGCTTCTGACTCCATTAATGCGCAAGATTTTGCTAATTCAGCCCAAGGTTTAAACGTATCAACAACCACAAATTTGCCTACTCAATCGATCCAAGATATCCTGAATGCGGCTGCACAAGCACAACCAGATACATTACTCGATTTCCGTAATGCTGCTATTCTAGAAGCTTTAAATCAACAAGCTGACCTAGACCAAGCTATTGTGTTAGGAAACTCTCTCGCTGAAGAGGTTGTTACAGCTAGGGTTGCTCAAGATAACTTTTCCGCTGACAACCTGAATCAAACTCAAATAGAAGCAGCCTTAACCCAATCAATTTTAGAGCATCAACAGGCCACAACAGACCAGGCCGCACAGCAGCAACAATTCGATCAAAATGTGACGGAGCAACAACAGTATCTGCAAGATCAAAGCAATAATGCGTTGCAGCAAGAAATTACCAATCAGCAAAGGGCTGCCATTATAGCACAAGGCGTTGTTAATGACATTATTGTGTCTAATCAACGCTTTGCTAGCGAAAATGACCTGCGTAACTTTATTCGAGCCGATCTTGTCACAAGATATAGTTTCTCGGTTGATCTGGCCACAAGGATTGCTAATGGAGCTAGATTAATTGCAAACCGTACCGGGCAGCAAATCCTCAGCAGTATTGGAGCTAATACTCTCTTAAGTCAGACACGTTTGGCTGAAGAGTTGAATAGCCTGATAACATTACAGTTCCGCAATGTTCTTCCTCCAGAAGTGTTGACACCCGTTACTTCAAATATTATTAACAACGTCATTGGAGTGCCTACAGTACTAGGTACAGCTAATGTCACACAAAGCGAAATCGACACTCAAGAACTTAATAACCCTGAGTCGTTGTTAAGGATTATTTCTGATACGAATAGCGCCTATAGCTCCGAAGAAAAGCAAAATGCTAAACTCCAGTTGGCACAAGAGTTCCGACAGTTTATGTCCCCTAATATCGATTCCTTCGAGATGAACCAAGAGATCCAAGATCCTGCGAATATTTACCTCAAGTCTCGTTTTGAAGGACTTTCGTATGCTAGAGGTAACCCATCATTTGTAAGAGATACTTCATTCCGCAATAGCATTGATATTATTATATAAGATAATTATACTAACCTGATTGTTTTAAAGAGGATTTAAGATGGTCAGGTTTTTATTTTGTCTTTTAATATTTATTTTACAGTTTCAAGCCAGTTATGCGCATAGACTGCATTCAGTGGATGGCCTAAGCCAAGTGCATGAATATCATATGCTTGAGAGGTTTGACGAGGCATTAGCCTTAGTAGACCACTATCTCGGCCAAGATTTAACACCTTATCAAAAAGGCTGGGCACTCCTACTTAAAGGAAATATTTTAACGCGCACTCAACACGCAAAAGAGGCTCTTGAGCTTTATGATGAAGTATTAATGCACTATGTCTCTTATGACACCTCAGGCATCTTGTTGCCCTCTGCTCTTTATGAAAAATCTAAGGCCATGTCAAAGGCTGGAAATCAACTTGAGGCCATTGAAACGCTGAATAAGGCCATAGACTTGACCAGTCAAATTGAGTATCCCGATTTTAATAAAGAGTTCCGCATGCAGCAGATGTCTATTAGAGAGGGGCGTTATCTATTTCAATCAGGAAGGCCTTTGGAAGCTATTGAATCGTTTAAAGCATCTATCAATAATCTAGAAAGCCATTTAGCTAAAACAGACTCGGAATATATCAAGCATAGAATTCGCTGTGAGCTATCTGTTGCCTTTAAAGAACAAATAGATGTGTATGACTATTTAGGAAAAGAACAAGAGGCCCTAGATAGCTGCAAAGTAGCTCTAGAGTACGCTATGCAAGAGAACCCAAACTCTCCTGACCATCCTTGGATTAAAATGCTCAATCAACGCATTAGTCGTCTTGAAGGTAGCCTTTAATAGACTTTCTTATCTTGCGCAATATTGGAAAATCTTGCGCAAACAGGAGTTATATCGTCCTTTCAGGACTCAATAATGTGATGGATTCTTACCCAGGACTCCGCTTCGCTCCGACCTGGGTTATGTTATGTTGCGCTTTCAGCGCTTAAAAAGGCCTGAAAGGCCAAAATATCATAGCCCAGGTCGGAGCGAAGCGGAGGCCTGGGTAGATTTGAAGAAAAATTTTGAGTCCTGAAAGGACGACATAACTCCTGTTTGTGTAAGGTGAGTTAATCATTAGACATAACAAAATTATTCTGAAGTTGGTTTTTGAGGTGGTTCATTTAATAAGGTATTCAAAACATCCATTTTTATTTGATTAAATAGTTTGACTATTTTTGGCTTGTCACTGAGAGGATGATTTTGAAATACTTCTGTAAGCTTATCTAATTCATTGCTGATATAGAGAGCTCTTCGATTAAGATTGGGTTCTCTTAAACTTTGTTCAAGAAGAATCTGTCCATAATTTTCAAAATGTTCGGTAACTTTATTTGGCTCAGAGGTTTGATGGATTTCATCCAAAAGAGAATCCATACAGATTTGATCATATCTACGGATGGCTTCATCTGCACTTATGCGTTTTTCAGGAGAGGCACACATATCCTTAATGAGCTGTATCATAGGCTCAGGACATTTTTTATCTCTTAAAAGTTTTTCATTAAATCCATTTTCTGATATTACTTGCATTCCAAAACTAGTTTCATAAGGAAAGGTCTCTGTTTCAGCAAGGTCTTGAAATAAAAATGTCCCAAAAGAAAATACATCTGCGTTTAAATCATCCTCTGAAAATTTTTCATAAATTTCTCTAAGCTGGTTAACAAGATCTTCTTGTTCAGCACTTTTTTTCTCAAGATCTTTGATTTTTTCATCATCTTTTTCTTCTTTTGCTATTTTTAATTCTTCTTTTGTTTTTTCTAATCCTCCAAGCAAATTAAGTCTTTCTTTTATTGGTTGTGCCTGCTTACGGCGTTCTTCAAGGATATAAAGATCTTGTTTCGAGTTCAAAGATGGACTCCTGGGTCCAATTTCACAAGAGTGTAATTTTTTTTCGTTAATTATTTTTTTACCATCATTATCCAATTTGAAATTACCTTTTGCATCTTTTATGTATATCTCATTATGAAAAAATGTTGTTTCATAATCGAAAATTTGAACTTCAATTTTACCGTTAGAAAGTCGATTGTAATAAATATTATCTTTCTTTATATCCCTGTGCGCTATGTTTTCTTCATGTAGAGTGGCTAATCCACGTAACGGTTGACGATTAAATATGACTTTTGAATTCAAATTAAGATTTATATTTTTTGCAAATTCTTCGAATTGTTTTTTTGGAACTAAGTTGCAATAAGGCAATACAACACCGCGGACATTAATCTCCTCTCCTTGAATCTCTACATCAATATCGATAACATTAAGGGGAGGAGGAGCTAAACCAGTTTTTGGTTTGTGTGTTAATAATTCATGTATTTTATATTGATTTGCTGCATCGACTAATCCCTTTGGAATCTCAACTCTCATAGTTGTATCATTCTTTGCTTTTAAAGATAATTTGGTTACTTTTGCAATTCCTAAGATAACTCCATCATCATCAGTTAATTTTTGTACGGTCACAGCACCTTCAATATTATGGATGACATCTTTCGATTTATCTGGATCAGAAAATATTTCCATAAACTTTCTATTATCCCAATTTCTGACATCATCTTTTTCTTTTGGGAGAACTACCGATGCTCTTAGAGTAGAGAGAGCGTGTTGAGAGGAGCGTTTAACTTTGGTTTTCATTTCTCGAAGGGACTTTCTCATTGCAACAGGGGATTTTTTTAGTGTTTCTTTAACCTTTTCTGTGGGGATGTATTCTTTAAAAGTGTCCCAAAAGCTAGTCGTGGTTTTTTGAGTTTGTTGAGTCGTTGTATCCTTAACTATTTCTTGAACATTTTCGGGGGTTAATTCTCCTTTTTTAAATGCTTCACTCTCTAAGATTTTGGGAATAACATTCTCAAACACCTCTTTTTTTATCTCTGAAAGCTTGGTCTGAAATGTGACTACAGAAGATACAAGGTCTGTTTTTAAGGAAGTTTTTAGGTCATGAACAACTAGTTCTTGAGGTTTTCCATCTTTTTTATAAGATATTTTAAGCTCGTACTCTCCAGAAATTTTTGAATCAAATTCTTTAGTAAGTTTCACATACCCTTTTTTAAAATTAACTTCTACTTTAACATCACTAACTCCCTCGGGTAATTTAGCTATTCCCAGTTCTTTAGTAACATCTTGCCATTTTATTTCGTCTTCTATTGGTTTATTTACACTGGGTTGTATTGGACTAATTTCTTGTGGCATATTAAAACCTATTATATTAATACAATTCCTATAATTAATTAAAACATACTGACGAATAAATAGTTAATTAATATTTTAATTTTATAGTAAAGTAAAAGTACTTGTGGATATCTCTCTATCCTTGTATAGTCTTGTGTAGGACTTTATTGAGAGGGGCTCTATCGTGGAAGATCATTGGCAAAATGAAGAAAATGACGCCATTGAAATCCACCCTTCCCCAGGGGACATCTTAGATTCTCGTACCACCTACCTAGACGATGTCCTTAATGATAAGCTCGAAAAGGCCTTTCATCAGCAAACATCTCAGGTTTTCCTTCATAATGTGGCAAAAATTGCCAGTGAACACGACCCTATCGACTTAGCCTACACGGTAACGCGCCTACCTCCTCAGGCAAGAGTGGTTGTCTACGAGAACCTACCTGATCAAAACGCTAAGATTATCTTTATGATCAATACGGGGAGTAGCACTAGGACGGCTATTTTCCGTGAAATTGACGATGACGAGATTAAGCGTCTAATCGAGCATATGCCTACAGATGAGGCGGTTTCGATCCTAGACGATCTCTCTGATCGGCGGCTAAAGCGTGTACTGGAGCTTCTTGACTCTAAGAAAGCACTTCGTATTAAGGAGTTACAGGCGCACGATCGGCACAGTGCCGGCCGTATAATGACCAACGAATTCTTCTCGTTCAATTTTAACACTACGATCGGCGAGGTTGCTGCCCATATCCATCAAAACCCGGGAATTGAGCTCACTCGGCGTATTTTTGTGCTAAATAATGAGGGTGGATTGATCGGGTATGTCCCGGCGCGAAATTTGATCGTGAATCCACCAGAATTGCCGATACGACAGGTGATGCGTCCTGTGTTGCATAGTGTAACCCCCGACACCTACCGAGATGAGGTAGTCGATATGGTGGTGCGCTATAAGGATGCGGCGTTGCCGGTGGTAGATCCTGGTACGAATGCGCTTCTAGGAGTGATTACCTATGAGGATGTTGTGGAGGCGATGGAGGATATTGCTGACGAGACCATAGCGACCTTTGCGGGTACTGCGGAAGATGTGAGTGAACGAGAGCCTAGCTTTAAGCGGTTTCTCTGGCGTGCACCCTGGTTGATAGTAACGCTCTGTTCGGGGTTGGTGAACTCTACAACGATGCATACGCTATCGGATAGGATCTGGTTTTCACTTTTGCCTTTTTTCGTGCCATTGATTACGGGAATGTCGGGAAATGTGGGGCTGCAGTGTAGTACTGTGCTAGTGCGTGGGATATCGACAGGGGAGTTCTCTTCAAGATCGATAAAAGAGGCCATCTTGAGGGAGATGGGAGTGGGTTTGATGATTGCTACAGCCTTTGGATTAGTCTGCGGATTGATTGTATATGCTTTAACGGGGATAACACCCCATCAGGCTGATGAGCATTCGCTTCGCTTAGCAGTGACGGTGGCATTGGGGTTGTTTGGAGCGTGTATGACGGCTACGACTTTGGGGTCGATATTGCCCTTCTTCTTTGCGCGTGCGCGAATTGATCCCGCGATAGCTTCAGGGCCTATTGTGACGGCATTTAATGATGTTCTTTCGACGATTATATTCTTTTTAGTCTCTTACATTGTCTATAGTTTATTACACCTTTAAAAATAGCAGGATATGAAAGATAAAAAATATTTAACAATTAAAACGATACAACGATAATAACGATAAAAAATAAAAAAATATCGTTATTATCGTTATATCGTTTAATCGTTAAAAATCTTGCATATCCTGCCGACGAAGTCGATCCTGCCTATCCTGTTATTTTTCTGTGTTTTTTGTGGTTAAATTTTAATTTACTTTATACGAGAGATAGTTTATTATTCCTTTAAATTTAATCTAAAGTTTATATGTCATTTAAAGATTTTGTATGCAAAATAGGTGCTGATAATAGGCATCAATTAGTTCATGTTCAGGTTAAGGCAGATAAATCCGAGAAGCTGGATACTATAGGGCGTGTTGTTCAGCAACTGATCTATGAGGGAAATAAGGATCTTCACTTAGAGCTTAGCTTTGAGGATGGTAAAGTATTTTTATTAAATCCTTCTGGACGCAGAGAGATTACTATTTCAGCTGCATCTGGTCCTTGCTCTGTAAAAGTCACTCAGCTTCAAAATCATCATCTTCCTGTGCGTCAACGTACTTTTTCTGAAATTCAAAAAAGTCTTTTGCGTCTATGTCCCTCTACAGGGCTTTTTTGGAAACTAGTTATCTATCCTATCGCTCTGGTTACGCGCTTTTTATTTCCTGGGCAGATCATCGACAAATCGAGTTTGGAAGGCGCTCTGCGGGAGATGGTAGACCTACTAGGATCGTGCGAAGATGAGGCTTCAAAGGCCGCTGCAAAGACATTTAATGAGGGCCTTTCTGCCGTAGAGAGTTGGAGCAGGAGTAACTCAGCTCAGCGACAAGCTTTAGCAGGGGAGTTGGCTCAGAATATCATCAATAATCCAGCTGTGGTTATACCTGGGGGATATTGGAAATCAAAAGATAAGTTTGAACCGCTTCTTTGGTCATTTCATAAGAACGCAGAAGGGAATCTCTATTTAGAAGAATTATCTTACGGAAAGACACGTGAGTATGTATTTGAAGGGCCTTTGGAAAAAATGAAGCTCGAAAGGTTGCTTCTGAATTTATTAGCGCTCTCTACACCCCGTGAGGAGACGAAAGGGCTTGGACTGAAGCAATTTATTGCTACTGCTTATGTCGTTTCAGCGACGTATAGTGTGAATAGTAATAATGAACTAGCTGAGGAAATTCCTTCATTTATCAATCCACCAAAATACGATGAGTTCCGTGAAGGCCTTTGTGTTGAAGCGGGGGGTAAACCCGTTTATGAAGAGTCACAAAGCCGAAATGTTCACTCTAAAGATCCCATGAAACTGGTTCAAGAGGTATTGAGAGTGCAGTACCCTGAGGCAGCTTTTAAAGATAAAGCTCTATTTTCCATTCATTATTTACATCATCGAGTGTCACGCATTCTGGAATCATTACCTTCGATGAGGCATAAGGAACGTAAAAAGTGGCTGGAGAGGTTAAATAAAGAGCAGCAGAATCTTCACCTGCAATTAGAAAAGTCTGCATATGCATTAGACCTTGAAAAGACTTTTGGTACATACCTGCACAAGCTTAAAGAGCGCATTACCGAATTAGAGAAAAATAGCTATGAGGTACAGAAAAAAGAGCAGCAAAAACTCAATCATGCCTCTAATTCTACCTTCAAGCTCTCTTATCAGCCTTTTAAATCTGAACTTACTAAAGAACAAAGCAGTGTTGAGCAAATCACAAAGGCTGATCGTCAAGAGTTAGATGCTTTGCAAACTGTTTTTAAAATTGGCGATGGCGCAGAGTTAGTCAAAATATTAAAATCGCTTACTGCAAGAACAGACCATTTTGTTGCTCAAAAACAGTACGCAACAGCGATAGATTTTTACCGTTTGATCATGGAGCGCTTTCCACTTTTTGATCAATTTCAGTTAAAAGAATCTAATCAAATGAAAGAGTTCTCAAGCGAGTTGGGAAAGCTTTCTCAATATTATTGGGAAGCTAAAGTCCGTACAGCGAATCTTGCAATTCTGCCGGATGAGTGGATATTCTTATTAAATACTGAAGCGATCTTGCAATCCTTGATAGAGTCTCGTCATGAATTATTATCTACGAGTCGTCAAAATTCTTTGAACCCAGAAGAACTCTGTTTTTATCACGTAGCTGAAGAATTTTTGCGCAGAGATGATTATAATTCTTATACTGATCTTCTTAGTGAATCTTGCCATTTGCGCATCAACGAAAATCCTGAGCTTTTTCGTAAATTTGAGACTCTTCATAAATTTTTGACTAGAGGGAGCAGAAGTAGCAGAGTCTCAGGTCATACATGTGCCACATTCGAGATTGAAAAAGAATATTGTAAGGCTGTTCTTGTATGCGTAAAAGGAAGCAAATTTGCTGATAATGAACAAGAGATAGATGAACTATGGAAACTCTATTATCGTCGAGATAATGAAGGTAAAGAACTTTCGATTCCTTCTCAATTTAGCGATATTGGGCGTCAGCGTCTGCTTTTTTGCACAATGGTTCATCCGACAGCCATCAGTTTTGAAGCAATCACTTTTAAGGGACTAAAAGAAGTTTGTGTTTCAACTGCTGAAACGATAAGCAATAAACCTATTCCTGAACGAATTAAAAAAACATTTAATAAAGCAGTTCAAACCCTTCAATCTTTTGAGCGACTCGAAATAGTCACTGCGAGATTTCAAGTTTCAATGGTTGGTATAGACCGATATATGCACTGTATCGGATCAAGAGAATCGGCCATCGGTGAGAGACAGGAAGTTACAATATCTCAGAGTGGTAGAGCTACTAGTAACCAGAACTATTTATCACGTCCTATCCATCAAGCTCCATTATTGGGTAATCCTGGACAGCTATTTGGGAAGCTTTTTTCAAATCAAGAATATAGAGGAGGAAATTTTGAAGAAAGGTGTCTTGTCAATACTCTTTCAGAAGAACATTCTCAGCCTTTAGACCATTTTTTATTATCGACCCTCAAAGGACTACAAGTCTTTAATGATAATAACAAATTAACCTATGAAACTGTGCATGAGGTTTTTGACCTAATTCTACAGCGTCCATGGATTATTGAATATGAAGCGCTAAATGCACTTGGAATAAAAAGTTTAGAAGCTCAGAAGCGGTTTTATGACGCTCTTTTTAGCCCTGAATTAATCCAGAATACTATAAAGAATAGACCCGAGTTTTTCGAAGCTCACGGTCCAGCATTGCGTCAAATTCTAGAAAAATTTTTAGAGGATAAAGAGAGTAATAAAAGTATTTTCTTACTCTATCTATTACAATCAGTAGCAAACCATCTTCCTAACGCATCTCAAGCATGGCCAACTATCCATCAGATCCATTCACGCGATCCTCAGAAGCGTAGTTATTTAGAACTCGCCTTTGGGTTATGGGCTCAGGAGTCTAAATTACAGAAGAAAATCGATGAGGCAGGATATCTTATCAGCCTGTTTTCAAACGGCCTGGCGGCGCATGAATTAACTAAAAATCCGTTTTTAAGAGTGCATGGAGTCATCGCTCAGTTGCTTCAGATGGGTAGTTTTTTAGGTTTGACGAAAGAATCAGGAACTTTGCCGATAGTTTGTATTCAAGGAGAGCGCTGGGTTAAGGAGCATTTAGTGCCTTACATCCTGAGTTTAGATGAACCAACGCGGAATGCGATTCTTAATATTTGGATTTCAAAGCAGTTTAACACGGTATCCTTAGGGGGTTGGAAAGAGTCGAGTGAGACATCTCTAGTATTTGAAAAAGAGGGTACATGCATCGATTTAGCTACATTGCAAATCCTCAGCTTCAATCACCAACCTGTTAATGGAATTGAAACAACACTTCCCGCAGAAATTGTGAGTCATCCAGACTATATTCATCTTTTTGGAGATAAGTCAAAAAAATGTTTGGTCTATGCGGGTGCACATCCTGCTGAACTGGTATATGAATTTGAAGAAAGAAGTAAAGAGAGCTATCGCATTCTCTTTGCAAAAGAGACTATGGGCTTAGTGATCGAAAGGAAAGTAGGCTCTAGTTGGTATCGCTATTGTCGGCCAAAAATGCCTACAATAAAGCTAAAATCGTCGAATTTACAGCGGATAAAAAATACACTTGAATGGTTACCTTTTGTAAAATTTCCTCAAACTGCCGGTAGTGAAGCATACGTTGAAGGAGAGGGCATTGAAAAACCGCTGATGGCGTCAGGAGTATGGATTGATAGTAAAAATCCTCAAGAAGGCTTTGCGTTACTAGGCAATAGGAAAGATACATTACATGTTAATCTGACGTTTGACACGAATGGCTTATTAAAGAGTGTAAAGACTGCTGAAGGCATGGAGATAGTCCAGGGGGAATTTATAAAGTGTTTGTCTAAAGATCAAGTTCTTTATCTTAAAAAGGCAGATGACACAGCGATTACGGAAATTCGTTTTGTAGACCAAAAAATTTATTTAAAAAGATCGTCAGCAAATGACCCTTGGATCTTGCACGGAGATGAAAATTTAGCCGGAGCAAAGTGGGTAATGGGTGAAGAACGCGGTCCGACAGCGCATGCCTTTTTTCAAAAAATGGGAGTCCATTTGGATGAGTCGGGCTTAACTGTGCGTAAAGGCAATAAGACCTACTTGCTGTTCTGGCCGCAGCAAGATCAAGAAAAGACTTACCAAGCTGAAGCACCTTTATGCCTGACAATTAATGATGAAGGCTCTTACCATACTTCAGCTACGGGATATCTGGCTCTAGCTTTCCGCTGTGCGACAGTGCGAGATTACTTACAGGCTAGAAAATTTTTGGAAAAGGCGCGTTACACTAAAGGGGAGATGCCTCAAGAGAAAGAGCTCTGTTTGATGTTCGCAGATAATATTTTGAAGTTTCCAGTGAATTCGGTGCGATCAGCTGCCTTCCGGCTAAAAGGATTGCTGGTTGTAAAGAGAATTCTTGAAGAACAGGCCTACTACTTTATGGCTGATTCGTCCGATTACATAGAGATCACACAAAAGATCTATCAAGCCTACAAGCTCTACCAGTCACAGCTTAAACGTAGTCCCTTTTCTCTTAAGGAAGAGTACTATCTTTCTGACACGGCCGAAATCAACCTCTCCGATACTGAGCTCGTTGAATTAAACCATCTCTGCAATGAAGGCTTAAACTTTCTTCAGTATCAAAGAAAATTGAGTGCCGACGAGATGAAGTTTAAAATCAAGGCGCCTTCGCAAATGGAAATTCAGCTTGTGCTGCCTACTCTCATCGGGAAGATGGCCTCGCCACTAGGCGAACAAAAGGCTCTAGAATTACTTCAAAAACCCCTTGCTGACAATGGAATTATCGAACATTTTTTTGAACTCTATGAGCTTATTGTAAACAAAAACATTAAACCCGAACAGCTGCAAAATCTTTTTGGTCCTCTGCCTAATTCAGAGGTATTGAACTTATTTTTACAAAAATCAGATATAGATCCTTGGAAGCTTTTAGATCTTTATTCGGATCACTGTAATTTAATTACTCTCAATGTTGTAAGACGCCTTTTATTGACTGCTTCTGTCTCTAAAAGCAAGATTGATCCAGAACTTTTAGGAGCTTTAAAGAAAAATATACCTAATGGAATTGTATCGGGCATGATTAAAGGATATAAATTGATCACTGAACGAACGAACTCGTTAAGAAATCTACACCTTGCAAGAGCCCTGAAGACATTAGCGAACGAATTAGCTCCTTCAACTAATAAGAATAATTTAAAAGATATTAAAGAAGTCCTTAGAGATAAAAACTTAATAGATCTGAAAGAGTTTAAGAAAGCCATTGATAAAGATAAAAACCTCTTTGGACCTAATGTTACGCTGATTTTGAAAACAATTTTAGAGAGTCAGGATACAGTAGATCAATTGAAGGATGCCCTTGGACTAATGACAGTAGAGGAGTTTACTACCTTTATTGAACAAAAAACAGAAATCAATCTCAAATCGATTATTCGAGAAGCCGAGAATAGGAAGAGAATAGCTAAATTAGATCAGCAGATTAGTGAACAAAATCAAAGTAAAGTGAATTTTCCAAAATATGATTCCTTAGTGCGCTTTGCAACCTTTCCTCAACGGGTACCCGTAGAGTTTGAGAATCAATGGAAAACAGTAGCTTCTCATGCCAAAATAAATTTGGACGAGATGTCAGGGGAGTTCCGTCGATTAAATCAGTCAGATAAAGAGCTACTGCTAGGGTTTGAATCTGCAGCCGAAACACTGAATGCCAAAATCGAAGCGAAGAGGTCTATTAAGAAAGAATGTTTAGACACAGTTGAAAAGCACATTGCTGATCTGTCTCAAGAAGCATTCAACAATGAAATCCGGCTGCGTAAAGAGATCATAAGCTATCTGCAGAAAAATGTTAAGAACCTCCCTAGAGAATTACGTCGAGCCGTTCTGCAAATGGAAGCCTATGAAGAAGATGAAGTGATACAACTCCTTAAAAAGATGTATCAAACACTCTCTTTAGATGATGAGCATCTTTGTCATCTGCTGACAGAATATCTGATGGAACAGACAGCGAGCCGCGTGCTGCAGGGCGAAGTGCAGGATCAGATTCATTTATTGAAAAAGTTAAGCAATGACGAGAGCGACGAGTGGGTTAATGCCTCGACAAAAATCTTAAATTTGACAAATAGAGTTTTTAAATTTAATCGCTATTTAAATAATGACGGATACCTTAAAAATCCTCGCCTATATCGAAAACTACTTGTTCTAGAACCGCATCAAGGCATTGTCGTCACCCAAGATCAAACCGATCTCCTCGAGAAGATGCTCAATAACTCTGCTGACTGGTATGAGCTTAAAGTAGGTCTTGGTAAAACAACAGTCATCTTCCTCATTTACCTTCTCCTGCTTATCGAACAGAATGAGTTTCCAGGAGCTATTGTTAAAGAGCAACTTCTTCATCAAGATCTCGACACCCTGGACCGGTCAACACGTGAACTCTTAGCTCGGCCTGGCGTCCAATTTTATTTTGATATCAACGCACCTTCTACTGCACTCTCTTACCAGTCTGAGTATCTACGTCTACGCACTATCCAAAAGGAGTATGGATACGCTATCGCCACCAACACGACCTTTCTTTCTGTCGAGCACAAACTGCGTCACTTATGTCTAGAGTCTAAAGCGAAAATTCAAGAATTAATGAAGAATTTTGATTTGACTAAATTGCTAGGCTCTATGGGAAGTAATCAAAATATTTCTAGTACTCTGTTTGAACAGTTTTTACCTCAATATGAACTTCTCATGCAAATTGATGACTTAGAAAAACGCATCTATTACCTCTCGAAAATTAAAAAAGAACTTCATCGTTTTGTCTACGACGAACCCGACGATATTTTAGATGTCAGCATTGAAAACAATGTCGGTAGCGGCGAGGCGCTCTCCTTGAATAATACCATTCTGCAAACTCAAGAATATGTCATAAAAGCTATCTTCACCTCTAAAAATAGAGATTTAATCGAGCTAAAAGAGGCTCTCCTGAATGAACAACAAGCCTCTCTACCTCAGTATAAGTTAAAAAATGTTTGGATAGAGGCTCTCTCTACAGAATTATTAAACAATAAAGATTTCTTAGTGTTTGCTCAAGTGCCCGATGTTAACGCTAAAAAACTCATTAAGATGCTTCTCTCCACTATCTATGAATCACAAGATACAGCTCCTAAATCTTTCCCTATAGTTTCTGAAAAATGTAAGGCTGTCATAGGAGCCCTAAAAGAGATTATTCAAGTCAACCTCCCACGCGCATTAGCTCCACGTCCAAATATAGACTTAGGAATTAAGAGCGATGGCTACCAAATTGGTCCTCGTACAGGTGGAGATGAGATTCAAGGGCGCATCTTTAGCGACGAATACGATCTCATTGCCAACCAATACCTGGGATATGCCGTTAAGTTGCCGGCTCCTCTTCCCGGTCAAGATCCAAGTGATAGCTTTGTTGCACGAGGACTAAAACAGCTCTTCCATCAGCATCCAAAAGTCTATGAAAAGTGGTTTAACGCTGCGAAAGGAACTCCTTTAGAGACCTTTTTAAATCAGCCTCAAAACTATGAGTACAGGCTTGAATTTTTGCGACTGACCATTTTTAACGAGAAAAGACTCAAAAGATTTCAGCATCTGACCAGCCTAAACGTACAAGATATGACCTATCAAAGAACTGTTGAAGGAATGTCTGGAACTGTAAACAGAGAATGTTTGCCACGCTCAAAAAATGCCGAGAATTCTCAGCAACTCCAAAGCAAAAAAGTTGTTGGTCAAGTGATTCTAGAAGCAGGTCTCTTAGGTATACCCACAGTCGACGCTGTCGATGAATCAATGATCTTAAACAAAATGCAAGAAGTAGCTAAAGATCCCACGTGCAAAGCGATCTTGAATCAAGGTTACTACATCAAAGATGGCAATCCTCAAGAATGCGTCTCCGATTTTCGCGAAGCTGCCCCAGATCGAATCTACGTCTATGTCGATAGAACCACCAAAAAGTTTTTTATCTGGTATCCAGACGAAAATAATGAGAAAAAAGAGCCCAAGCGTATTTCCAAAGCCGCTTTGAATGATCTGGCGCTCGACACTAACTTTAAAGAAAAAGCCTTATTCTATTTCGGCCCTTCTGATATTCGAGGCGTAGATGGGAGAATACCTCCCGGACGCTGTGTTACCTTTATCTCTCCAAAATGCTCTATGGATGACCTTGTCCAGACTGAAGGACGCGCACGCGGAGCCGGCGAAATCCATCGCATGGACTTTTTTGTCTCTACAAGCATTAAAAAAAGAATTGAATCCCAATTTGGAAATCTCTCTTACTACACACTAGTTGAAGATGTCAAAGTCCAAGATAAACCCGCACAAGGCGGAAAAAACCTCAAAGCAGCGCTTCAGGAATTCAAAGCCATTGTTAACATAGGCACACGCCAGATTATCTATGGTCATCAAAGCGCTCTAGATACAGAAGAATACTGGAATCCACAGTCGCCACTCATACGTATATTTAACAATTATGTCAGAATGGAGCTGCTAAAGGTAGCAGAAGATCCTAAAACCGGTTGGATTAATGATAACAAAGAGATTCATCCAGAAGAATCTTTCGCCTGGTCTCATATGGAGAATACCGAAGAGACACTTAAAAAAGCTTATGACCGACAAATCAGGAATATCGAGAGACTAGAATCTCAAATTCGGACTACTGCATTTACAAAAACGTTTATTAACTTTCTTCCTGGACAGTTGTTTGGAATAAATGAAAAACAGTGGATTGCGGAAAGAGAGAAAGAACTCAATGACGCTACCAGTAAAATGAGAGACGATCTGTTTAAATCTTACAAAACAGCACTCACTAAACTACAGCAGAAAGAAAACAGTCCCTATCCGCATGAAGTACCTAGTAATGGCGCAGCGCTGCCTATTGGCCAAGCCCAAGAACAACAAATACAACAGCAGCAGCAGCAACAATTGCAACAGCAGCAACAAATAATTATAGACAGCAAAGAGATTCAGTCATCAAAGTGTGATCATAGCTCTGAATATAAGCTTAAAAGCGTCGATAAACTTTTTCATCCAGACAAATATCCCAAAATAAATGAGTTTTGGAAAAAACATAGTAGCCTACAGATAACTAAAAATTTCCGTAGGTTATTTGCCAGACTCTCGAGAGTGCGAGGAAACCTATCCCTTTGTCGTTTAATGGTAAGGGAAAAACATTATATATTGTCTATCAACTACGATGTTTCTTTAGTCTCCAAAGGCGATTATCACTTTATTAATATGAACAAGCATAATTCCTTTTATTCCTTTGTGAATCCTAAGACAACAGGAGGAAAAAGCCTTTTGTTAAATAAGGGAGAAGATGTGCATGAGAAAATTCTACAGCAACTTGTCGAAGCAAAATGGCTACTTGGGATTACCGATTTTACTGATCAAGAATTAGCACAACTCAAAAATTGGCTGAAAAACATTAAAGACTCTGAAGGACATATGGAATTCTTGACAGAGTTCGCTCCTGACCAAATCGCTCTCTACAAGCAATTAACCATGTAGAAAAAATTTACCGTGCCCGTGTCTGTACGATCGTCAGCGTTCTCAAAATTAATCACACAAGTAAGTCATTCAAAGGACAATCCAGAGCTTTTGAGATAGAATACAGTGAAGTTAACGAAGGATTTCTTTCACCTCTCTCAATTCCTCCAATATAGTTCACATGAAAGTCAGCACGCTCTGCAAGCTGTTCCTGAGTAATTCCAAGGGCATGACGATGGCTTCTTACCTTTGCTGCAAACTCCATTAGAATTTTATTTTTCTTTTTTTCGCTTAAAACCATGAGGGTATTCCTTTTAAGAAAGAGTAAACAATTTTTTTTTGAGAAAACACACACGATAGTGTTGAAAATAAACACGATCGTGTATATCATCATCGGATACGCCTTTCTTTTAGAGAGGACACAATAAAGGCAACACAGCATGGTAGGGGTGTTTTAGTTCGACGAAAAAGGACTGGATTTACAGTTTTTTTTAACATAACATGGGTTTGATAATTTTTTGATTAAATGAGCATTGATAGCATGTCTAGAACACATTAAGGATGATAGACTTATGCTAACGCCTAAGTTTGCAAGTATGTCATTCTCATGAGATCAAATGAACAAAGAGAGAGAAGACCATGTTGAATTTTATAAATGTCCCTTTAATAGTTGTCGTTACTTTTATTTTTGCCTTCACGCTTAACGTGAATATGTTCGCATTTCTAGAAAAAATCGGACAGACATATGAAAAAAAAATAAAACGAGCGAGTCTATGGCTAATATTTTCAACTCTCCTGGGATTAGCAGGATATTTTTATGTAGTGCGCTTACTGCTTTTACTATGACAACGGTGAGCGTTCCTCTGCAAGCTACACAGAGGACAGTAAATATCAATGATATTGGATTTGCAGTCCGAATTGAGAAACTCATTGAAAAAGTCAAATGCTATCAAAAGAAATCAGATAGCAGCAAACTGATTGATACGATGTTTGATATCAAAACCGAAGTAGAAGGATATACTGGACAAAGGATTAACCTTGATAACCAGCTTGATCAAGTTGAGCATGATATTAAGAGAAGTGGAGGAAAGCTTAAGAATGATGATATGAAGCAAGTGCGCAAACTCATCAAAAAAAAAGAAAAGCGATCAAACCATAAAGCAATGTATATAGCTGCATGTTTAGAGTATAATTTACCATACAATGCTGAAGAAGAACATTGCTTGTACATGGCTAGGCGCGTTAATGATAAAGAAGAAGACGATATCTACATACCCTTGAGAGTAACTATTGGAATAACTGTCGCCCTCTGCGGACTATTTTTGACATTTGTTCCTATACCGATATGTAAATTATGGGGCCCAGACCTAATGCGGGCAGGGGTTGTGCTAGCAGTCGAAGGTACAATCAACCGAGTAGAAGAAGATAGAGTCAAAACTAAAAAGTAACCACTCAGTAAAATAATCCAAGACAGCTGATGGTTAAGTCAGCTGTCTTTCCTCGCGGATCGCAACAATTCGAAACTCAGGTTATTAGTAGACATGAAAAATATTCCCATGCTAACACCATTGTATGTGGAACAAAATTTCTGAGTTTTTTCAGCTTGTCGGAATCAATCTGTATGTTTCCATAAAAGGGCTTGCTGAGTACACCAAAGTTGTTTGGCGCTATTATGGAAATAAAGAATTTCGACGAGCAGACTTAGCCCTCTTGAAAGCATATCGCTTTGACAGCCCCTATCAAGTCCATAAACGCTATATGCAAGAGCTCAATAAAGAAGATGTGTATCTCTATGGTGAGACCTACCTAACGACACTCGATACACTTGCTCAAAAAGCAGACATAGGACCAGAGGATGTCTATATCGAACTAGGCTGCGGCAGAGGGCGCACAGCTTTTTGGATGCGCTGTATCAAGCACTGCTATGTCGTTGGTATAGATTATGTGCCACAATTTATAACTCGAGCAAATCGAGTTATACTCGCAAATCAACTAGAAAAAATAGCTTTTTATTGCGAAGATTTTTTAACGGCACCATGGCATCCCGGAACGGTTTATTACCTCGATGCTACTTTACTAGAAGGGGAGGAGGTTGCTGCCGTCATCAAGCGCTGCGACGAGCTTCCTACAGGAACAAAAATGATCGCAATCAATTTTTCACTTGTCGGAGATTTCCCTTCAGAACGCCCTCAATGGCACATGATCGAGATCTTCACAGCCCCTTTTCCCTGGGGAGAATCCGAAGTCGGCCTCTTCAGAAAGAACTAATTGACTCATTGGTGAGTCAAAATGAGTTAATTCACAATTCTCGTATAAATAATTGACTAAATGACTCACATAGGGTCTCAATTAAATGTCAAATACCGAGGGCTACTTTTGTGTTCTTAAAGTTCTTTGAGCTTCTTAGTGCATTTGCTCCTTCATCACCGAATTGGTTATTTCTTAGATAAAGCACTGTAAGATTGATTAGATTCTCTGAGGCTGCTAGTTCGTTTGCTCCTTGATCACTGATCAGATTTTCACTTAGATCAAGCACGGTAAGCTTTTTTGACAGCTCTGAGTGTGCTAGCTCTTTCACTCCTTCATCATTGATTTTATTCGTTCTTAGGTGAAGATAAGTAAGATTTTTCAGTTTATCTGAATTGGCTAGCGCCTTTATCCCTTCATAATTGATCGGGTTATTGCTTAGATAAAGCCCAGTGAGATTCATTAATTGCTCTGAGCTGGCAAGAGCTTTTGTTCCTTTATCACCAATTTTGTTACCTATTAGATAAAGTACTTCAAGATTATTTAATTTTTCTGAGCTTGCTAATTCTTCTGCACCTTCATCACCGAAAGGGTTATGGCTTAGAACAAGAACTTGAAGTTTTTTCAATAGCTCAGACCTTGCTAGAGCTTTCATTCCTTTAGCACAGATTTTGTTTTCGCTTATACCAAGTACTGTAAGATTTATTAGTTGTTCTGAGCTCGCTAACGCTACTGCTCCATCATCACTGATTTGGTTATAGACTAGTTGAAGAGCTGTAAGATTTATAAATTTTGCGTTGGCTAGCGCTTTAGCTCCTTGAGTTTGAATATTGTTCCAGCCTAGATCAAGCCTTTTAAGATTTTTTAATAGCTCAGAGCTTGCCAGCGCTTTTGTCCCTTCATCACCGATTTCATTATTACATAAACCTAGGTATGAAAGATTTTTTAACAGCTCTGAGTTTGCTAGCTCTTTCACTCCTTCATCACCAACGTGATTCCATCTTAGTTCAAGTGAAGTTAGTTTTTTTAATTGTTTTGCGTTGGCTAGCTCCTTTGCTCCCTCAACATTGAGAATGTTACAGCATAGATCAAGCTCAGTAAGATTTATTAAGTGCTCTGAGTTAGCTAGCTCTTTTACCCCTTTGGCTTTGATAAAGTTCGAGCTTAGATTAAGCTTAGTAAGATTTTTTAACTGTTCAGAGTGTGCTAGTGCTTTTATTCCTTTTTTACGGATTCCGTTACCAGTAAGATCAAGCCCAGTGAGATTTTTTAGATTCTCTGAGCTTGCTAACGCTATCATCCCTTCATCACCGATATCAGTATAGGTTAAATAAAGCTCTGTAAGATTTTTTAATTGCTCCGAGCTTGCCAAATCTTTGCCCTTATTACGAAGATCACACTTATGTAAATACAAATGATTAATATTCGGACAATATTTAATTAATTTTAATACAATATCGGATTTGACATTTTCTAAATGTAAATATTTTAATTGATCTCCTTTTTCAAGAAGAAGATGGGAAAGCGTCTCAATATCAAATAAGTTAGTTAGGCAGAGTTTTTTCTGATTAATATCTTCAATATTAAAACTAGATACAAATTCGTTAACTTTTTCTATGATTTCATGATCAGTTAGAGAAAAAGATATTTGATCGCTTTCTAGTAAATGTATAGTCAAAGAAATTTTATCTGGAGATGTCATTGCTAAAAGACTTAATGAAAGGCGATGCTGTAGCAACTTTAAAGCTTGTTCTGGATGAGAGCCAATCCAATTTTTTTGTTCACTACTAAAGCCCTCAAGAGGTACATTCTTCTCTTTTATCCACTTATTTAGTTGATCTAAATGGCTACCTGGTAGTTGCGAGAGATCTTGTAGCCATTGTATTGGAGGATGGAAATGCTTTATGATTTCAGCTATATTCTCAGCATTATCTCTTATTCGAGTCATCGCTTCCCATACTCCTTGAGAATAGAATTCATTGTTTGCCAAGCCATAGAGTAGGTTTACATCGATCTGTTGACCAAGAGGTGAGGATCTGATCTCTTGGATACATGCCAAGGTACTCATCATCCATTCCTCTTGATTGCGAGGGACTGTACTAGCCTCTGACCCAGCGACGGGTGGTTTTGCATTTGCCACTTTTTCAATGTATTTTTCTGCTAATATTTTATTTTCCTTTTGTCTTGAAATCAGTTTGCGGGTTTCCTCTGCGTCAGTTTTTAAAGAATGAATTTTTTCATCAATTCTGGCTGTCACAATTTTTTTAAAAAAATCAATATTTTCTGGTTCAGCCCAGTCTTCGGGTTCATTTAATAAATCAGCGACAGGTTTAATTTTGTTTGTAATATCGAGAGTGATAGCAGTAGCGTTCTGTTTCTGAGGATTAATAAGTACATCCAACGCATTAGCAATTTCTAATCCCTCTTCAATAGTTTTTATGGGGATTCTATCAAGAAAATCACGAGTCAGTTCTCTGTAAGCACGGGCAAATTTACGTTCATTAAGATTTAAGGCATCAATTTTGGCAGCGATTCTCGCAAATACCATTTCCTTTAACTTTGGCATTTTTTTCGAAGCTATCATGATTTCATTTAATAAATCAGTGATAGGCTTAATTTTATTTGAAATGGACACCGAAATAGTATCTACAGCCACTTTTGATTGATGAATGTGAATATTGAGAGCAGTAGCAATTTTATTTTTTTCATCATCGTTATCAAATATAATACTATCTAAAAATTTGTTTATTGATATCACATATTCATTTTCTTTTTGGACCAGCTTCGTCAATATTTCCGGATTTAAATATGTTGGAAAACACATTTCGGTTTCAGAATTTATAAAAAGACAAATATCATATTTGCTCCAAAAGAGTTCTCTCAGATAGCTGCAGCTATGCTTAAGATCTGCATATGAACATCGGAGAAAGACCACTTTCGAAACAATACTCATTATTTCATAAATAGATTCTTTTAATCTCCCTGAAATGCTTTTTTTATAATATGCGTGTTTTCCGTCTATTGAAACTAAACCGTAAGAATCTTTAAGAGGAGTAAACCTCGACAGTTGACTCATTTGTAAAATAGGTTGATCATGTGAACTTAGTAGAGATATAGAAGTAGAATCCCAATCTAAATTTGAATTTTTAATTTCAGAAGACACAAACACACCAAAATTAATTTATTAAATTGATAGTATAATAAATTAATTGTATTAAGATTTAGTAAAGAAAGAAATAGAATAACTAAGAGAAGCAAATTTATATTGGTACATTTGATCACTTAGCTCTTTTAGAAGAGTTCTAAAGACAAAAAAGGCGCTTTAAAAGCCGTAAGAAAAACTCTGGGTCTTATGGAAACTGACTTGAGGTATCCTTCTTTACAAACTCATGGATATTCTGAATTAGATGGTGCTAATAGAGAAAAAGTTTTTGAATCGTATGCTCAAAATCATACTCCCGGAGCTTATCGAGTGTTTTGGCATTATGGACCAAAAAAAGGTCAAATTACCGTTGTCGCAATAGTTCCTCATCCATAGTGGAGACTTTTCTTCAGAACGTCCTTCCTAGGAAGAATCCGAAGTCGGCCTATTCATAAAGAGCTAAGCAATAAAGCAAATAAAATTGTATATAAATTAATTCTATATTTATAATTAAATAAAAGACTTTATTATAGTTAGTATGGCGGTTTTTTTATGTTAAATTTTAATGTTTCTTCTCCTCAAGATTCTTATAATATACACCTGCAAGAAACAAAAGACAAAGATGATATTATAGTAATAGGAAAAAGAAATTATAAAATTACTGGGGATGAAAAAACAGTAAAAGTATTTAAAAACCATATTGATTCTCTTTCTTCGCATTCATTTAATAGCGTGATTGAATTTCAAGCCTCCCTAAAAAGCGAATGCCATCTCACCGTTCAAGAAAAAATGCTGGAATCAGTTGAAAAAGCAGTGACTGCTATTCAACAAACCAATGGATCCACTCAAGCTATTTCAAAAGAGGTAAAACAACTCCAATCTGTTAATACGCCTCTATCTACCATGATGCAAATTGCAATCAGCTTAGCTAAGAAAGGTGAAACAGTAAAAGCAAGCCATTTCTATTTTCACATGCAACTCAGTTTAGATCAGCAATCTCGCATTAATTCCATGAGTGAGATGGGCCAAGCTTTTTTAGCTTATGGTGTAGAGCATAACGATCCCATTGCTCTAGACTTTGCCCTCATGCATATATTGAGTGAGGAAGAAGTGGCATCGGCAAAACAAAAGCTTTCAGAAATAGCTTCCTCTCCAGAGTCAACTCCTCTAACAAAGGCACAGGCAGAACTCGCTTTGAAGAGAACTGCAATCTTTGATGCACTTAACCCTATTTCCGATAGTTGCAATAGTCATGAAGATTTGGAAAATTTAAAGAAAAATAACCAAGCTGTAAAACTCGCTTTTGAGCAGGCCGAGGAGATACAAAAATCCATCGACGCAGGAGAAAATCCTGTTTCCGTGCCTCCAGGAAGAATGATTGATATTGAAGATAAAGTAGGAAATTCTATTTCACTTCATGTCAATCTTAAAGGCAGTAGAATGCATGAACAAGATCCGGTTGTAATCTTTGAAGCTGGATTAGGTTGCTTTTCTGCTGATTGGCAGTTGGTACAAGAATCTCTCTCCGACCAGATGCAAACGATGAGTTATGATCGCGCAGGGATGGGCTGGAGTGGTGCAGATAAGTCAGAGCCCACGCTCGATCGAACGATAGACAATCTCAAAGCATTATTAGATAAGCTTGATTTAAAGCCTCCATATATCTTTGTGGGTCATTCCTTTGGTGGTATTGTAGGGCAATTATTCACACTGAAATATCCAGAAGAGGTCAAAGGTTTGATTTTAGTAGACTCTGGCTTAGAACATGTAGAAGCTTCTTTAGGAGGAATAGAAGAACCAAGCGATAAGCGAGTAAGAGACCATCTCCCTCCCGCTATCAATGATTTTGTTTCAAATAATCGGGCTCATAATGTGGGAGATAGTATGGCTTTAAGAATGCAGTATGCAGCCTCAAAAACCCATCACCAACAAACGATGTACACTGAGCTCAAGCACTACGTGCCCGCAGGTGCCATGCTTCTTAAAGAGCTAGAAGGGCATTCTGAAAAACCGATCAAATGCCCCTTAAAGGTAATCACGGCCGCTCACTATGCTGATGTTGATATGGATGAAAGTACTTTAAATGAAGAAGATAAATTGAAAAAAGAAGAGTGGATGACAGGACAAGCAAACCTTTTAAATCGAGGCTCTGACAGCACTCAAATCATTGCTGAAAATAGCGATCATTTCATTTTATACCATGAGCCAGAGCTAATCACTGCACAGATTAACACAATATTTGACCAAATAAGCCAGTAGGCCAATAATATATTCATAACTGGTTTTGCGAAAAATGAGAAAGATAACCTTAGCGATGATGAAAAAAAATCCTAATAGGATAACAAAAGAACTTTTAGATTTGTGTATACATTTAAATTTATAATTTCTTAACAATTATCTGTTAGTATTACTTAAAAAAATTATAAACATAAACTAAAGTAGTACTACAATGATTTATCGGATAGTTAGTTCTTATCAACAGATAGACATTCATTTAATTCAAGATGAAGCTAGAAAAATTCTTTCAGAAGCATCTCAAAAAATACTGCATTTATCAGCTAACTTCTTTATTCATATTGCTAATTTTTTTCGCCGACTTTTCGGGTATGAACAGTATTCTCTTTATTCTACTAATGAAACACAAAATAGGCCAATAGTAAATAGTATCATCCCTACTCATAATCCAGTAAGCTCAACTATTTCTCCCGTAACGATGCACCCTTCTACAGCAATATCTTTAGAAGAAGCCGATGTCTTGACGATGGCTGAACGAAAATCTCTTATAGAATCCATTGCAAAAGAAGTTCAGAGAAAACATCTATGTGAAATATTTCTAATAACTGAATCCAATAAAGAACAACTGCGATCAATAATGAATAAATTATACGATATCAACGAGACTTCTATTCAATTCGGCTATGTTTTTAATCTCATTGAAGGAGGCAAAGTTCAACTTCAGCCAATTAGCTGGGAAAATGCTCAAGCGTATTTCAAGAGTAGTTCTCACAGATTAAAAGATAAGATTACAACCAAACAATTTTATCGGAATTGGACCAATAATTATAGACTTTTTAACAAGTTCTCCACTTTTAGTGAGAAATATATTGGGAGCTTCAAAATGATCGAAGCGCATACAGAAGCCTATCATGGAACCACTACTGGAAATGCTTTAAAAATTAGGGAACATGGATTTGTGAATGATTATGAAACTAAATATGTTCTAACGCATGGGTTAGGTGTCTATGCAGCGTTTAAAGAGGCTAAAGCAAGCGAATATGCAAATGAAACAATCGAATTGCCAGCGACAGAGCAGCAGCCAACCAGGTCATCTGTAACCTTCAGGGGTGAAGTTCTTCAACTACGATTTAAACACGCTGTACAAGCTGCTGATGTAAGTGAAGAGTGGACTACATTTCAGAATAAATTATTACAGGATATCAAAGACTCCATTGAATGCAAAAGCCCTAATATTACACTAAAAGAGAAAAAGGAGATCAAGATTCAAGCTTTGGGTGTTCTCTGCCGTTCACTATTCCAATCAACGGGATGTGAGGTGTTTATAGATGGGTATCCTAGATCTCACTCTTTTCTTACAAATAGGGGAAGTCTTGAATCAGACAAAGATGCTGGACTGTACTATTACATCACAAACCCAGATCTTGTAGAAGTCATTTGAGAATCAGTTTTATCATGTTTTGATAAAATGAGAATTCAAAATTGCTTACAACAAAGTCCAAAGTTGCTACAACTGTATTTGAAGGCAAAGAGCTTCTTATGGCTACACTTACAGCAGAGCAATTGAATAAAAAAATGAGGGAGAGGTATCCGGGTGAGCATTACCTTTCCATCCTTCAGTATCTTCATTTTATTTTTAGGCCCGCTCGCTATCTTGAAGTTGGCATCGAAAGCGGGGATTCTCTCGCATTAGCGCTCCCTGAGACATATGCTATCGGCGTCGACCCAAAGCCTTGCATCACTCATTCTCTTCAAGCGTGGACAAAAATCTACTGTATGACAAGCAAGGAGTTTTTTTCCAAGTATGTGGGTGAGCATTTCGATTTCATTTTCATCGATGGTTTACATCAGTATGACGCTGTGGTTGAAGACTTTATTGAATCAGAAAAGTTATGTAAACGCTCCTCCATGATAGCGATACATGATACTATTCCTTTGAGCGCAGAGACCTCTGGTGAGTACACGGAAGGCTATTGGACGGGAGATGTCTGGAAAATCGTTCCTGCACTACTTCACGCACGGCCTGATCTTAACATCATCACACTGCCTTGCCAGCCTAGCGGCCTTACACTAATTATGGACTTTGGCTATGCGTATGGCCTTTCAAAAGAGATCATTGAAGAGTATCGAAAAAAAGATTTCGATTGGGTAGACCAAGATTGGAAAGGAATCTTGAATGTTATCCCCAATGATCGAAGCTTATGGGTACCCCTAATTCATGATTTATCTTCGCTGATTAAAGCTACTTAAAGTTAGTAATTAAGGACTTAAATACTGGCCTTTTCTATGTAGTTGATCAAATAGCCTTTGTTACCTATCTCAGGGTTATGGGAAAAACGACGAAATCGTATTTCTGAATCAAATTCAATGTCCAGTCCCAGTTTGTGTTCTGAGCAAATAGC
>Ga0207072_1016_pt2 | contig 39224 bp, 36 predicted proteins | sample Alteio_BWMinHeat_68_FD_153570 | JGI IMG/M metagenome (GOLD analysis project Ga0207072, IMG submission 153570) | Enriched cells from forest soil in Barre Woods Harvard Forest LTER site, Petersham, Massachusetts, United States -... | ecosystem: Environmental > Terrestrial > Soil > Temperate forest >... | reverse complement strand
TCCACCTGTGAATTTTTATAAATATAGGCAATATCTTTCATTAGAGGCTGTCTGAGGGCATAAATGTCATCTGGATCGATCCTCATTCCCTCGACCAAATAGGTAAGCAATTCATCTTGGTCGGAAAACGGTTTTTGTCTGGCGACAAGGTCTGCAAGGGCTTTTTCTTTGGTAGCAATTAGGAAGTGGGTGTTGTCGTCGATCGATTCCCAAGTGATACCTACAGGATATTTTTTGGGATCGAGGTAGTAATAGATGAATTCGCCAACGGGTGTTTTGATCTGTTTGATGCGTTTGGAGCAAACACTGGTGATTCTATTGACTTTCTCCGGGATCATTCCATAATAAGCAAGGGCATATTCGAAAGAGATGTATGAAGGGCCATAAATCAGATTTGCAAGAACTTCAAGGCTAAATGGCCGAGAGCGGAAATCTTTACCAAAGACATACAATCCTTTTTTTACACGAATAATGTTTTTTGATTTCAGAAGAGTCGTCAATTTGGTTCTGGGCTGTTTGTAGCGGGACAGGCAGCCCATGAGGAAAAGATAGTCCAGCTCCTCTGTTTTTGCTTTTTTGCGGATTTCTCGCATGATATCCATAATACAATCTCCAGTATGTCTATATAATACATACATACCGGTGATTTTGTCAAATTATACGCCAGTATGTCTACATATTATAGACATACTGGCTCTGTGAACGTCGCGCTTGACTCTTGCGGCGGCCATGTGTATCTTTGTTCGGTGCAAGCGGGTCATACATGAAGCCAGTCATACGAATCGAACAGCTGTCAAAATCGTTTACCATGCGTGAGATCGTTCCTGGTTTTTGGGGAACGGTGAAGGGGTTATTTTCCGGCAAGGTGCGCCAGGTTACCGCGGTCGATGCCTTATCGTTTCAGATCGCGCGGGGGGAACGGGTTGCCTTTATTGGTCCTAATGGAGCTGGAAAGTCGACGACGATTAAGATTTTAACGGGGATCCTTTATCCCACCTCGGGATTTGCAGAGGTGCTCGGTTTCACCCCTTGGAAGGATCGGCAGACGCTCGGCTACCAAATTGGGACAGTTTTCGGGCAGCGCACCCAATTGTGGTACCATCTACCTCCTTCTGACACATTTAACTTGCTGTCGAAGATCTATGAAATTGACTCTAATACTTATCGTCAGCGGCTAAAGGAGCTCGTTCAGCTATTCGAGATAGATGCTTTTTTATACAAGCCTGTGCGGCAATTGTCATTAGGGGAAAGGATGCGCTGCGAAATAGTTGCAAGCCTGTTACACAACCCCCACATTCTGTTTTTAGATGAGCCAACGATCGGATTAGACATCAATGCCAAACTCATGATTCGCGGCTTGTTGAACCGCCTTTCAAAAGAGCATGGAACAACTCTCTTTTTAACTTCCCACGACATGGCAGACATCGAACAGGTATGTGAGAGGGTGATTGTGCTGGATAAAGGGATGATCATCACAGACAGCCCTTTGAAAGAACTCAAAAAGATGTACATGAAGAAAAAGGTTTTGAAGCTCATCATGGATAATGAAACTATTTCTTTCACCCTTCCTGGAGTGTCTATTTTAGAAAATGCGCAACACAATTTTGTTTGTGAAATCGATGTCGGAGTCACGCCGATTGACCGCGTGATTCAAGAGGCTTTGAAGCGTACAATCTTAAAGGATATTACGATCGAAGATCCTTCGATGGAAGAGGTGATTCGACTCTTGTATAAAGTGCGCCATGTTTGAAACTAGAAAATACGTAGCTGTGTATTGGCTTGCCTTTTTGCATGCTTTGAAAAATTACAAGGCATTGGTTGGCCTGAGTATCTTCTTAATCACCTGCTTAATCATTTTTGCCCATTTGTGGAAGCTCGCTGCAGCAAAGGCTGGAATCGTCTCGTATAATCCAGAACAGTTGCTTTGGTATATTGCATTCAATGAATGGATTCTCGTCTCTTTGCCAGACATCCAAGATGAGATGGAAAAAGATCTGCGCAGTGGCCGGTTAGCCTATTTGCTTCCGCGGCCAATCTCTTATTTAGGCTCCACCTTTGCAGAGGCGCTGGGGACATTAAGCGTCAATTTACTCGTTTTAGGGGGCGTGACGTTTGCGTTTACGTGGTGGCAGGTGGGTGCATTGCCGTTTGCATCGAGCGGTCTGCTTGTCGCCAGTGTCTTTGGTTTGTTAGCGGGGATAGTCGCCATTCTCTTTCAGATGACGATTGGGATTTCCGCCTTTTGGCTTCACGACGTGAATCCGATCTATTGGATTTGGGAGAAGCTCTTGTTTATGCTGGGTGGATTGATGTTGCCCCTTGCCGTTTATCCTGCCTGGATGCAGACGCTGGCTGCGTGGACACCATTTCCAGCCATTCTAGGCGGGCGCAGCGCCCTTGCGATCGATTTCAATGCTACAGCGGTTGCCACCCTATTTGGAGCTCTGCTGGGCTGGGCGATCGTTGGACTGGCCTGCTTGACTTTTCTCTATCGCAAAGGCCTGCAGATTTTAAATGTGGAAGGGGGGTAAAAAGCGCATGAACACCCTGTTTTTTTATCTCTCCTTGTTGAAAACCAGTATCAAAGCTTCCGTAAGCAATCGGGTTGCTTTCCTGATCGAAACAGGACTCATGATTGCCAATAACCTGATTTTCGTAGCGATTTGGTGGATTTTCTTCCTGGAGTTTCAGGACGTCGCCGGATGGAATTTTACCGATATGGCTCTTTTGGTTGCAATCGGTTCTGGGGGCTATGGTCTGATGCAGGTGTGCTTTGGAGGCACTAGAACTCTTTCACACATGATTGTAGGGGGAGATCTCGATCCGTTCATGACGCAACCGAAGAATCTCTTGCTTCATATCGCAGGCTCAAAATCATTTGCAAAAGGGTGGGGGCATCTCATGACCGCTGCAATCATGCTTCCAATCGGAGGAATAGCCGAACTTTCTTCCATCTTATTGGCAATTGTCGGTGTTGTGTGCGGGGGCTTGATTTTTACAGCGGTTAACATCGTCGCCAATTGCATGCCGTTTTGGGTCGGGCCAGTCGAAGGCGTTGTCAAAAAGTACTGCGATGCCGTGTACTTATTTGCCCTCTATCCCACGCACATCTATTCTGGCTTTCTACAAATCGTGATGTTCACCCTGATTCCGGCTGGAGTGATTGGGTTTCTTCCGGTCGACCTCATTCGCACGTTTTCGTGGATAAAGCTGCTTATTCTCATCGGGAGCAGCCTTGCCTTCTTTGCAATTGCTTCTGCCGTCTTTTACGCCGGCCTTAGGCGCTATGAATCGGGCAACCAGTTCGGCCTCCGTTCTTAATTGTCATCCAGAGACAATGGTAATGGGCAGAGGAGCGCTTTCCACGTTGTTTGGATAGACAGCTACAATGGTAAATGTGCTTGCATCCTCTTTAGATTCCAGACACGTTTTAAAAATGAAAGGGCCGGAGGCTGGAATTGTTGCCACAAGTACTCCATTTTCATAAATTCTATACTCCACAACGCTTGACAAAGGCACTGGAGTCCAAGTCGCCGTCAACGAATAAACGTTTTTATTCAATAAGCCGCACGTTGTAACGGTGCCGTCAAAATTGGTTGGCGGCGGCGTCGGAGGCGCTACAGGAAGCGTGATAGTCACGACATTTGAATTATTTGAGCCCGAGACCAGCTGCTCGTCGCATGGATTAAAATCAAAAGTAATCGTTGAAAAGTTATGAAAAATATTGCCCGATAGAGGCCTGCTGGTGATCAAAGTTTGAAATTCGACTGTGACCATTGTCCCTTCATCAATTGTTCCTGTTCCAAGGAGGATACCAGCGGCTAACTGAGCGTTTGTGTGGATGGAGAGATCAGGGACGCCATTCACCTTAAATGTACCATCCACAAACATCAGACCCGATTCCAGGACATCAAAAAATTTCGCAACAGTTGCGTCCCCCATGCCTGTATTGTTGATGACAATGTCAAAGGTGACGGTGTCCCCCACGTTTGCCATGATATTATTTTGGCCATCGACTGTTTTAATGGGAACGATAATGGGGACAGCAACGCTAATTTGAATCCCCAAGGCATTCACCATGTACTCGTCACCAGTTGTGGTTGCTTGAGCAAAGGCTGTGGTTTCACCAGGTGTAATGATGGCTGAACCATCGACATTTGTGATGTCATAACCCTGTCTTCCGCCAGAGACAAGATTTCCTGCGACCGGGTCTGAATTAGATGCGCAATAAGTTCCCGTCGTGTTGATTAAATTGCCATTGTCGTCATTGATTTGAGAACAGAAGAAGTTACTTACCGGATTATTAGGGCCAAACAGCGGCGTAAAGGGGCCTAAAGTATTTTTAAGTAGCATTTGGTCGCCCATTTTGTTAGCGTCCCCTTCGATAGCACTGATGAGAATCCTAACATTGGTTTTGTTTTCAGAGACTGGCGCTGCGCAAAATCCGGACACTGTTGCAGGCATCCCTGTGGTTGTCAATGCTTCTTGTGCCGCTACGAAAAGAGTCATGTTGTTAATCATCGTACTTGCGGGGTCTCTGTAAACAATGCACAAAGTCCAGCCTGCGGCATTTTGTGTATTATCAAGACCAGAGATAGTCGCAGGTACTCCACCAACCGTATAAGTCCCATTTGGATTTGCTAAGGAGAGAGCGGTAAACAGGTTCGTCACGTTTGCGCTACGCACGTAATATCCACCGCATAAAAAATTGCTGGGTTCAAAAGCTGGATTTAATGACTCTCTTGCAGTTGCAGGATCTGCCGTGACCAGATGCAAGACACTATCGGGGGTTGTAAACTTAATTGGTCCGTTGGCAAAGCTGAGAACGCAATTTGGGTCAACACCCCTAGGATTTCCCGTGGTTGGGTTTTCACAATAGTACCCAAAGCTGCCGCTCCAAACGAGTTCGGCATACAGGATCGTGACGCCTAACGGGAGATTTAAGACAGCTGAGGAACTATTCTTTGTATAGTCTAAGGTCGTGCCAGCCGGGCCGCCTGTTTGTATGGCTGTCAAAGTTGGATAAGTACCGACTTGTAGAGAATTATCTATTGTCGTAAATGCTCCGATGGCATCAGTAAAATCATTTGGTCCACCAACAGTGCCTGTGCCGGGCTCATTCAAGCAAAGTGCTTTACTCAGGCCCAATGTGTTGCCAATAAACGTCATAGCCCCATGCTCACCCACCACAGAATAGCGCTCGATGTATATGCTTTGTGGGGTATAAGCCGTACAAGGCTTGAACGGTGGGCTTGTTGGCTGGAAGGGGCAAGTTGTGGCAGGACAAGTTCCACAACCAGCAGCGGAAAGTAAATTGGCTGTCGTCATCACGCAAAAACTAAAAAGGCAGAGGCATGCCACAACCAACCAAGGGGTGAGGCGCGTTGGCAAAGATTCGATTTTCATAAGTGATCCTTGTGAATGTGAGTAGAAGCGAAGGTATATAGGAAACTTGCATTGAAAACAATTTAAATTTTTAGGATGAATTTCGTTTGGACAACTTGCGTCCTAGGAAAGCTTGAAGTGAAAAGAGGCCGGTTGGTCTGGGTTATGGACTATTTTTTTGTGATAATATTTAAGTTGAATTCGAATGATTTTAAGCGGGTTAGAATGTTAGGTGCAATCCAATCGTAAGACGAAAGGTCGAGTGTCCGGGTGGTTTGCGGGCGAGTATAATCTTGCGCCAGCAGGATGACTAAATACCATCCCAAGCGCATGGTCCCGGTCAATTTCAGAGTTGTCAGGTTGGGTAATTTTTCAAAAATCTCGGGAAACTTAAGTTCAGGCAGAGTCTCATCGCTTAATACCAAAGACCTCAAATTAGGTGTATTTGCAAGGGTTTTTTTGATCTCGCTTGGTGTTATTTGGCTACGGTCGGATAAATCAATTTGCTCCACATCTTCACCCCCGAGTTTCGATTCACCGGCGTTCGTCTTGCCTTGGTGAAGGTCACCGGTGTTAGATTTAGGAGGCGTTGAATGAATACGCATATTATAATTCTCTTATTTTACTTTTCTACCTATTGTAATTAAAAATAGGATAGTTTTCAATGTTTATTTTTTTCTTTTGTTCATTTTTTCTCGCTCTTGTTCGAGTCTCCATAGCACTCCGACAGCATAATCGACACAGTGCTTTCGGTCGTCCATGACGTGCGGGGCACGCACACGAGCGGCTTTTTTAGCCGCTTCATAAAAGTTATCGCTTGGATTCAATTCTGTCGCTCCTTTTTCTACAAGCTCTTGGATGTTTCCAAATTCCCAAAAGCTTTTAGGTTCTCGGTGAAGAATCATGGGGAATCCTCCAAGTAACCCTTCAGCAGACGTCCCTCCTCCGGGCTTTGAAAAAAATGCTGAACTTGCCTTGCCCAGTAGGGCCACTTGATCGTTATCGATTCTTCCAAGGGGAAGGAATTTTAAATAATACTGAACCTCAGTTTTCTGCATTTTTGCGTCGCGGCACTGTTTCTCCAATTCTTTTTTGAAAAATGTTGATAGATCTTCTTTCATTTTATCGTTCGTTCCATAAAGAATGACCAAATCGATGTTCTCCACTCTTTTTTTTCTTATATCTTCAATGACGCCAGCGATGACCTCACCCACCCTTTTTTCAAGAACCCCACCAACACCCTGGCTTCCCATCGCCATAAGCCACATTTTGGAATTCGGACGGATTCCTTGTTTTCGTCTTGCGTCTTGTAACTCAGTGATGTTCACTTGATTGACAAAAGCGCGATTTACTGGATAATGGTGAACCTTTGCGAATTCAGCATAAGCTCTATATCTCTTTTCCAATTCTTCTTTTCTTGCGGGGGTAATGCCCTGAGTTGCATGCAGTTCTTTCAAGGACTTTTCTAAGCCGGCTGCCCCCGGTCTTAAAAGAGGAAGATTCGGTTCCTTTTTAGAGGCTGGCAAAACGGAATTATCCGAGGGTGTAAAAAAGGTAATGCCTTCGAGATCATAGCGTGCAACAGTTTTGGCAATTTTCTCTAATTTATCGGGCAGTTGACCATAATCGCAGATTTGAAAGCAGACTCTCTTACCCTTTTCCGCTACTGCCCTTACGTTTTCTGGGTGGTGAGAAGTCGACACGATAAATTCCGAATTTCCAATGGCGCGTCTAAAGGCATTCATGTTTTGGTCCGGTGAAAATTTGGAAAGTTTATCGTCTAACAGCTTGAGTTGTTTTCCATAAGTCATTTGTTGGCACTGTTGCGATATCTTGTTAAAAACGACACTGCGTGGTATCCCAAAAAAGCGCTTCAGGTTATCTTCCGGAACCAAATTGCTTTCATTCACAAGCGTGTTGGGGATGTGATCAGACTTTAAGGATTGGGTAAGGACATTAGAAATGGAAATATGGGCCCCGCCGGATGATGTGGTCGTCACAACAACCGTCTCAGGGGTAATTGGAGCCATGTTCGCCTCTTCTCGACTTCGATCGCCTTCGCTCACCCTGGCTTCGATGAAGATCTCCATTTCTTTTGAAATGTCTGCAAGAAAAGCCTCCCAGGGCTCTTTTATTTGTCTGTGGGCTATAACGTCTTTGGTTACTCCGGAATGTTCCATTATTTTTCTGATATTAGTTGTGTTGGGTCCAACGTAATCGACATATTTCACAAGCTTGGTCATGAGTGCCGCTTTTTGGTCGGGTAGCAGAAAGCCCAAGTGTTTGTCGAAAGCCCGGCCGATAATCTGCGCTTTGTCATAATCGAGACATGCATGATAGAGGTTTTTCGCTAAACCGTTTGCATGCGGCAACTCCTCATATCTGACACCATTTCTATCCATCACCTCTTTGACTCTTCCTTCATCCATCGCTTTTAATAAGGCGTCCAATAGTCTGGGATCAAAATGGGGATCGCTTTCCCAAAGAGCAGGGGTTCCCTTCCCCTCTTTTTCGAACACATCAAGAAGCCCTTTTGGCAACAGACGCTTCATCACATCAGGCGTAATGACGATCTCCTTGCCGGCCTCAAGGAATTGCAACAAATCATCGTTGGACAACTCCTCTGTTTTTGGGTTTGTTTTCATTTGACCGACCAAACGCTCTACCTGGAGTGTGGGCGAGGGTGTAGGAGAACCCAGTCTCTGACTTTGAATTTGTCGTGGGTTTTTTGTTTTAAGCGAGCCCGAACCAATTGGCGGCAAACCTTGAGGTTGATTAATACCATCTGGGCGTCTACCGATGTTATTCACATAGACCTCCAAACAACAGCTAAATAACTACCTATTTTTATTATAATTAAATAATTAATATTAATATATATTATTATTAATTATTAAAAAATAAATATAATTTAATGCAGATTTAGTATTAATTGTTTGGAATAAATGGGTTATATGAAAAACAAAAATTCAGATTTTCAGCAGGCTATAGACGCAGTTTTCGAATTGTTCTTGGAAGAGAGCGACGCGGCCGTTGGCAGACATCGGGTAGTTGTTGGGTGCGATCGAGTTGGTTTCGAGGACCCGCGGACATTGGACGCTTTCAGCAATCGAATAGGGGAAGCCTTGATTGCCGATGAAGAGGCGGCATGAGTTGATGATGTTAAATAAGTGATCAAAGCTCTTTGCAGTCAGTGTGGGGCATGTGATTCCAGTTTCGACCTGAAAGGAGGCTATCTCTTCAGGGAGGCCTACAAAGAGGAGGTTGTCGGCATACTTCGAAAGGAATGTGTAATCGATGTAGTCGCTGCGCAGGCGGCCTGTGCGTGAAACGACAATCGTGTTGGCATATTCTGGTAGCTCTGTCGCATGGATCCAGGGGTCAAAAATGTTGAGTCTATGTTCCGTATAGAGCTGATACCACCCTTGGATGAGTCCTGTGCGCAAATCGATCGGAAATTGGCGAAAGGCATCGAGTTTGATCCCGTTTTCTGGAAATTCGGGGCCGATGGTGATCTCTGCGATGTACGGTTGGATTTGCAGGGCGGGAGCCAGCTGACGGGCAACCTTTTCGCTCATGAGGGTGTTATTGAGGGGGTGTTTGACTGAGTAGACGACGGGGACATTGGTTTGCAAATGGAGGCGCACTTTTTTGCCAGAATGGAGCCAGAGGGATTTGAGGAGTAGGCAGGCAAAGACGATGTCTCCAGCATTGCCAGAGTGGCTAAAGATGGGGGTTTGGTGTGGATTTGTTGGAGAGATGTGGAACGAAGAGAGGGTGTTTTCAGGAGTTCCCCGTTTTTCGATTTCTAGTAGCGTTTTGAGCGTATCTACAGAATGGGAAATCCCCTGAAGGATTGCGTGTGTGGTGGATTTCGCATGTTTGATCCCTTTCCCTTTGACGACTCCTTTGAAAAAATAGCGGAGAGACAAAGAGGGGAGTAGCCAGAGAGTTTTTACAAGATTTTTTAGCTTATGTTTCATTCGCCATCTATCCGATTTTGGCCACAGTTTACCTATAGCGTGGAAATCTTTTCAAGAGCCATTCCCGCCGTGTTTCTTTAACCCAATATTGTCAAATAAGGGGGATTTTATTATAATCAACTCTGAATATAATTTTTTTAATACTTAAATTTTCAAAACTATGCATAGTCTCACTCAAAATACGTGGTTATTCGGTAAAGATTGGGGGCAGATCACTCTTGGAATGCTTCCCTCTAAACCAGTCGATGTCTCTTCAACACCTCTTTCTGAAGCATCAATCAGCTTGGTAACAAAAATTACCTTAGCGGCTAGCGCCTTGATGCATGGGATATCTGCTGTGCGCTGTACGACTCTGCGTTGGGTGTATAAAGAGGCCTTTTTTTCGTGCCGAGAGAGGGAACAATGGGCATTTGCGACAGCGGAACTAAATAAGGCGGGCATCGCAGGAGTTGTGGGATTTGGTTTGATCGCTGCTGCTCTGATACTGACGTGCAGAAAAGTGTTAAATGGGTCTATGTCCCCTTCCCATTCTGCATCGTCCTTTCGAATCTCGCCAAAAAAGGACACGAAGATTCCGATTCCGGATAAGGTTAAAACCACGCTCAACGAGCTCTTGCCAAAAGCCCAAAAATTTGATTCTCTTCCCATTCTTTCGCAAAGCGACTTGTTTGTTGGGCAATTCTCGGCACCTATCATGAAAGGACTCATCGAAGGGCGTCCTTTTGTAGCGATCCGGGTGGAGCGTGTCGATGGCATCCATGAGCCCTTTTTCGCTGTCCATATGACGACCAGTGGGGAGAGACCCCGGCAGGTGAGCATCGGCGACAATGATAAAATGAAAACAATTCTACTCCATCAGCAATACGCTGACAGTTATGCGGATTTTGCCAAAAAGTGGTGGTTTCAGCAAGACCCTAAAGAGGGTGGGCCCCTATTTTTTACGAGCAATTTTACACTTCCATCAGATGGTTCAGGTCCAACTGATGGGCAAGAGAGAGGTTTTGGGTTATTGAAGACCCTGTTACAGATTAAACTGGGGCAAGATATCAACGGAGTTGAATGGAAACTTTCAGAGGTCCACTTGTGAAGTTCCTATTGCGGGCGGTACCCTTGTTTGCCTTATTGTTCTGTGTTGCCTGTGATTTGAGAGGGTATGAATATACCGCTTACGCGGATGGAAATTTTACCACGATTCACGTCGTAACAGTCGATCCAAAAGAACATCACATACGACCAGTCAGAGCGGAAGGGAAACCCGTTCCAAGGGAAACTGTTGCAGCGATGGCGAAGCGTTTTTACGCCGATGTAGCCGTGAATGGTGGCTTTTGGAAAACTGACGGGACCCCTGCGGGCATTTTGAAAATAGACGGGAAGTGGTATGGCACGCCGACACGCCCGCGCGCGGCTATCGGTTGGTCTTCGGATGGCAAACGCGTTTTGATCGATCGCGTGTTGACCAATTTTTCCCTTTCTGAGTGCCCAGAAGGTGTAGAAATCGAAGTGATTCCCCACTCCGACCCCGCTGCGACAACTGCTGAAGAGTGGAAAGAGGTGGAACACATCGTAGGCGGCACACCCCTCTTGGTGAGCCGTGGGCATCTCATCGAAGACTTTAGTTCAGAAAAGATCACGATCCAATCGTTTCTCGCCGATCGATTTCCAAGAACAGCGATTGGGATTCGGGAAAATGGGGAGTGGGTGTTTGTCGTTGTCGAAAATAGTTTGCTTGGCGCAGTCGGAGGTTTGACAATGAGCGAATTGGCTCAATGGATGCTTGACTTAGGGTGCGTCGATGCATTGAATTTGTGCGGCGGCCGCTCCTCTACCCTGGTCATTGAAGGCTTGAACATGAGCACCTATCCTCTCTTTGAACAAGACGTTTCCGATGCCATCATCGCCATCAAGCAGAGTGATCATGGTTTTTAAAAATCGGGTCGATGCAGGACAGCAGCTTGCCGCTTTATTAGCTGATTATCAGGGGAAAGAGATCGTCGTCTACGGGATTCCTCGCGGCGGGGTCGTTCTGGCTGCAGAGATCGCTAAAACGCTTCATGCATCCCTTGACATTCTCCTCGCGCACAAAATAGGACATCCCAACAATCCCGAATATGCAATTGCCGCGGTTTCAGAGAGCGGCCATCTCATCGGATCCCCGCAAGAACTCATGTACACAAGCGAAGCGTGGTTGACGGAGCAAAAAGAGTTGCAAATGAAGGAAATGCAAAGGCGCCGGCAGCTTTATTTAAAAGGGAGAAAAGAGATTTCCGTCAAAGGGAAAACGGCGATCATTGTCGACGACGGGATTGCAACTGGTTTGACGATGCAAGCGGGGATTTTAGAATTAAAAGAGCGCCAGCCAAAAGAGATCATTGCAGCCGTTCCTGTCACTCCCCATCGGACAGCAGAGATTTTGAAAAAGATGGCAGATCGCCTTGTGGCTGTTTTGATTCTCGGAGATGATCAGTTTTTTGGAAGCGTCGGGGCTTACTACAAAGAGTTTCCCCAAGTGGAAGATCGGGAAGTCATCTCACTTCTTAGCTAATCATATTTTCTGTGCCGAAATAGCGGTCTCCAAAGTCCCCAAGGCCGGGGACGATGAATTTTTGTGCATTGAGCCCTTCATCGACTTGTGCAACCACAACCCCAATTTCCGGATAGAGATTTTGCAGATGGGAAAGTCCTTCAGGGGCAGCAATGAAGGCAATGACAGTGATTTGCTTTTGGCATGCGCCCGAATGGAGCAATTCTTTGACAGCTAATGCAGCGCTTCCCCCCGTTGCAATCATGGGGTCCAAAAGGAGGATGGGGTTATTCTGGGTAAATGCGGGCAGCTTCTTGTAGTATAGTTCGGCAATCGCCGTCTTTTCATCGCGCCGTGCGCCAATAAAGCCAATTTTTGCTGATGGGTGGAAGCGCATAAAGGGGGGCAGCATCACGAGCCCCGACCTCAAGACAGGGATGAGGACCGATTCGCGTTTAAATTGCACCCCATGTGTGCGCATGAGTGGAGTGTCGACGAACCGGGCCGTTTTGGGAAAGAGGGAATCGCATTCCACAGCCAAGACTGTGCCGAGCTGATCGGCCGCTTGCCGGTATTGTTCGGTCGTCGTATTCTTATCGCGTAAAACCGTGATCAACGTTCTTTTCATCCTATTGACGAGGCGAAAACCTCGCTCCTTGTGTTTGTTTTACTGCTATACAGTAAATAGTTCTCAACATGCAAACACGAACTACCGAGTTCTGCAATCAACTGGCCAACTGTATTTTATTCAGGTAATTTTTCTTTAAGAGCGTCATCGCTACTCTTAGTTCCGCTGCAAGGGCTTTTGAGCGGGTATTGTATTGTTCGCTAGTAAGAGGCGCTGGCTTAGCATTTGGGTGCGTTTTAGCGTCTAAAGCTTCCCGTCTCATTTGAAAGGTGTTTTCCTTTGCTGCTTTCTCCTGCTTATAGGCTATCCCATACTTTTTGTTATGCTCGAGAAGGTTCTCAAATTCACGCAAGTTAACAAGTGTATTCTCGTAAGATTTATTAAACTCCTCGAGCAATTCCTTTTCATCAATGACTGTTGTGTTGTTCCCAATGCCTGGATTGAGCATATCGTTGATGGCTGTTATAAGTCCCAATTGATTTTTTAGTTTTGTTTCGAAATAAAGAAAGATCTCCACACTCTCTTTTAAGACAGCTCTTCGGTTGGTCGTGCTGTTTTGTGATTCCTTTCTGAGCACCATTGCTTGAAGAATACTTCTCAGAGTCAATGTTTTTGCGACCCCGGTCAACAATTCGATCTTGACTAGATCAGGTGCATCAGGAGGCAGCTTGAAGAGCCGCCAGTCTGTGTAGACTAAATTAAGCGACATAGCAGCCATGTCTCCACAACCGTCTAAATGATCAGTCAATTTAGAAAGAAAGGTGTTTTTAAATTCTTCTGATCTGACGTCTTCGAGAATGTTACAGACAATTGCGGCAAGCTGCTCTTTTACATATTTAAAATCATCGGCGTCGTAAAGCTGTTCTAGCCATGTGTTGATCATTGCCTGTTCGTGGCTCTCCAAAGTAAGCAGAAAGACCAAATTGTGCGGGTCGCTGCAGTGGCTTTTCCATTCATTGAGATTCTCGGCAAGGGCCTGCCTTGGCCCGGCGGCACTGGCAGGGCCTGCGCTTCCAGGCAAAGGATGCAAGTCAAATTCCTCTTCATAGATGTAGTCAGACTCATCAGCCCTTGCCATTTCTAACAGCGCGGCAAAATATGTCCCCGCAAAAAGAGCCTTCTTGAAGGCCTCCTCGTTCTCTCTTAAACCAGGGTTCCATTCATAGAATCTATCAAGCGCAGCAGTGGATCTTCTTTGTGCTGCAATATGCATTTGAAGAGCGGCATCGAACCAATCATTGGAAAAAAGAGAGGTGCCGCGTAAAGAGTCTTCAAACCTTCGATCCAGGCTTGCCTGAAGCTTTTCTGCCAATGCAAATCTTGTGGCTTCTTGAATAGTCATTTGATCAGGCTGCACAACCCGTAAGAGTTGCTGCGCTGCATGAAAGTTTAGTTTTGCGGCATCTAGTTTTTCTCTGGCGAGTTGTTCTAAATCGCGGTCAGGCAGAGTTCGGACCGGGTTTCTGGATTGGGCGTTTTTAATTATTAAAAGAGCTTCTTGCATCTCTTGCACAGCGGTGGTTTTTCTGTAGTGGGCTGCAACTGCAGCTTCATAGGGAGTCATTTGTTGCCGCTTAGCCGCCCTGGCACCCTCGCAAGCAATGAGGCTTGCAAAAAGAGCGTCTTCTTTTTCTTTAGTCACACTGAAGGTATAAGCGTTTAGCCGATTTCTTTGACAATAGTCAAACGCAATATCCAGAAGTCCTGGGTTGATGGGCGTGCCTTCGATGTCGATATCACAAAGGCTTGGAGCATTTTGCAGCTCAACTGGCACAGATCGGAGAGGGTTATGTGCGATTTGGATCTTTTCCAATTCGAGAAGCTCCGTGATGCTTTTCGAGAGCTCTGTGATTTGATTATGGCTGACATCAAGAGTGCGCAGATTTCGAAAGAGGTCGTTGAGCCAGTCAGGCAGTTCCGTTATCCGATTGTTTTGAAGGGAAAGATGGACGAGTTTATGGCAGCGATCTATCCAGTCAGGAATAGCGCTTAAGTGGTTTCCCTGAAGATCAATGGAGTAAAGGTTTTGGAGCCTTTTCCAGTGCATGGAGCGTGGAAAACCTGCATACTCGTCGTCATCATCATTATCACTTTCAGGTGCTTCCCCAAACTTGTTGTGGCTTAAGTCAAGGTAAAGAAGATACAAAAAGGATTCCATGACAAAACAATTGGGCAGCGAGGTTAACTCCAAACCACTTAAGTTTAAATAGGGGAGTAGATTGTAGTGCACATTGCGTATCCTTGCCGCTGCAATCTCTCTGTTTGGCCGATTTGCTTGAACGCCGCCGTGGTCGATCCATTGTGTCAATATCTGTTCAAAATGGACATCCATCGATGTTCCGAGGTCGAAAGGCTCTACTCTTCTTGTCAGTAAAGAAAAAGCGGATGTAAAGGCCCAAGCTGTTAATTGCCCAACAGAGTTTACCGCCAATGCCATGTTGTCAAATGTCCGACGTACGAGCACAGAAATAGTCCCTTGCCCTTGGGCTTGCGGGAGCCTCTCTGGCGGTAAAGGGAGTTGTTGGCCTATTGGGTCTTCGAAAATCCGCGTTGTTCGACGATATGGGTCCATTATTAAATTATGCTCGCTTAAACGCAGCCATGAACTTTAAGCATCATTGACCGAGAAAAAGGTTAACTGTGCATTATATTGGTTCATTGAGCCACCGAGTCTTCTAGAGACGATTGCAGAAGTAGGTTTTAGGCGGATTTTGAGCCGTTTTTAGTCATACACTGTCCAGTCGTTTTTAAGAACCGTCAAACCAGTCGACCTGTCTATAGCATACGGTGATTCTTGTCTCTGTCGCTTATAATAAGATATCTTAGCTTCCGTCATGATTTCAAGGACCTTATAGTAGGCTTTTGGGTTATGTTCATTGAAGTAAGAGACATAGCGATCTCGATAATTTCTTAAAAGCTCTCTATAAGTCCTTTCTAGTTTGCTTTGCGAAACATATGTACGAGAAAAAATGGCACCCAATAACGCAAAAACAACAGCACAAGCGTTCATGATAATCGCTTTTCTTTTTAATAGATGCGTAATCTGCAATAAACGGCTCTCAGTTAATGCTTCTATATTCAAATTATTAGTACTTGCATCCAAATTTTTACCAAACGCTTCTTTCCATTGTGCAATCTTATTATATGAATCTTTCGCACAATACGTGCAAAAACATACTGCTGCAACAGTCCCTACAATCATTGCTGCTGTAATTAACGCATGACGGTCAATATTTACGATAGCATATTTAGAGCTGACAAAAAAAGCATCCACCACTCTTGATAACATTATATAATAACTTTCTTGTTCATTGTTAAAACCTGTGTTTATTTGATTATAGCGTGCTTTATTATAATCGACTGTATGTGACTCGCCGCACTCACAAGTACGAAGCGCTGCCTCCATTAACGCCCTGCCTCGGCTGTCGGTTGAGTGATCTTTTTCATTATCTGTAAATCCATAACAAATATAACCGTGATCACGATTTAGCTTTAGGTTCGGTTGATCCTCAGGATATATAAAAAAAATGTCTCTACTTAAATGATTCATCATCAACCTCACTCTATCACTTTATTTAAAGTAACATTCTCAGACATTAACAGCTAATTTTGCAATAGATTTTTACAAAAACTAGATTAAAGGATAGGAACTTCAAGCTATGCCGGGGCCCTTAGATCATCCTCGGTTGATTTGGAGGACGGCAGAGCCTTCTAGAGAGCCATTGCGGATGGCGGTGAGGGCTTCGTTGGCCTCTTCAAGAGAAAAGGAGGTCACGGCAATTTTGAGCGGGACCGTTTTTACGACTTTCATAAAATCGAGCCCATCTTGCCGCGTTAAATTTGCCACTGAGGACATGGAGCGCTCGCCCCAGAGCAGGTCGTAGGAAAAAGAGGGGATAGGGGTCATGTGGATTCCTGCGCTGATCACCTTGCCCCCTTTTTTGATCGCTTTTAGCGCTTGGGGATAGAGGGCGCCGACGGGGGCAAAGATGAGGGCTGCGTCAAGAGCAACGGGGGGAAGCTCATCGGAGCCACTCGCCCATTTTGCACCCAGGGAATAGGCAAAGGCTTGCGTCTTCTTGTCTCCTGGCCGGGTAAAGACGTAGACGTCTGTGTTCATAACGCGCGCGATTTGAATGAGTAAATGCGCGGAGGAACCAAATCCATAAAAGCCCACTCTTTTGGGCCCTCCTGTTAGCCGAAAGGCGCGGTAACCGACCAAGCCGGCGCAGAGCAGGGGAGCCGCATGCAGGTCATCGAATTCAGAAGGCACTGAGAGGACGAAATCTTCGTGTGCCGTGCAGTAGTCGGCATAGCCTCCATCGCGCATGTAACCTGTGAAGAGGGCGCGGTCGCACAAATTTTCGCGTTGCGATGTGCAAAACTCACAGGCGTGGCATGTATTTCCAAGCCACGGAACGCCGACGCGGTCCCCCACGCGGTGTTTTGTCACTTTCTCTCCCACTTTTTCAATGAGACCTACAACCTGATGTCCGGGGATGAGGGGAAGCTTGGGATCGGGAAGCTCCCCGTCGACGATGTGCAGATCGGTGCGGCAGACGCCGCACGTGTGTGTGTGGATCAGTACTTCATCTGGCGCTGGCGTAGGGATGGGAAGATCGCGCAAAACGAGAGGGTGTTTTACCTGTTCTAGAACCATTGCGCGCATCATATTTCGAAATCCTCTTCCGTTTCGCACGTTTCCCAACAGCCACCGAGCGACTTATAAAGGGAAATGTAATGGAGCACAAGAGCTGTTTGTCCTTGCACATGCGCTTCTTCAGCTGCATAGGCAGCGCGCGCTTGCTCTAAGACGTCTAGATTCCCTTTGATCCCCCTTTCATAAAGGTCTTGAATCAATTCAAGCGATTTGCGGCTCGCAGTTAAAGCGTCATTCAAATGGTGGGTATGGTTTTGCTCATGGTGGAAAGAGGCGATGGCATTTTCTGTTTCTTCAAGTGCCTCCAGAACTGTTTTTTGGTATTGAAAAAGCGCTTGTTGCACTTGGTTTTTATTGTATTCGACATCTTCTAAGAGGAGTTTGCTATTGAAAACGGGCACTAACAGCAGCGGTCCTGCTAACCAGGTTGCATTAGAACCGTTGAACAGCGTTCCTGCTTTCGTACTGACATCGCCAATAAATCCACGTAAGGAAAAGCGGGGGAATAAAGCGGCAATTGCACTGCCGACCCGTTCCGTAGCAGCAGCAAGCTCTCTTTCGGCCTTGCGGATGTCTGGACGTCTTTGGAGCAGTTCAGAAGGCACACCGATTGGTTTTTCACAAGGTAACGTGGGAAGGGAAGCGGGCTCCATAAGCTCGCATGCCAACTCTCCAGGCGCATACCCCAACAAAATCGAAATGTGGTGAATGGCTTTTGCGGCCTCCAATTCGAGAAGGGGCCTTTGAGACAAAAGCAGGCTGAGTTGGAGCTGCGCTTGTAGTTGATCGATGGCACTTGCCAAATCGTGATCGACAAGCGTTTCTGTCAATGCTAAGGTCGTCTGTTGCGATCCGATTTTTTTGTCTAAAATGAGCAACCGTTGTTGAATCCCGCGCAGTTCGATGTAATTTTTTGCAATTTCTGCGGATAAGGTGATCCACAGATCGCAGAGAGCTTCTTCTGAGGCTGTTGCTTGTGCTTGGAGTGCGTTGATTTCGTGCTGCGTCATCCCAAAGAGATCGATTTCCCATTCCGCATCGAAGCCGATTTCGAAAAAGTTAACGTTGCGCGGACGTTTGCAATGATCCGGTTCACAAGAGCCCAATAGCCCGTGGACTAATCCATCTTTGCTGTAGTTGGCGTTAGCATATCCTAGCGAGGCGTCGATGTGGGGATAGAGATCTCCCTTTTTCCCTTTGGCTATATTGCGCGCCTCTAAAATTCGCATGACTGCAATCTGCAAGTCGAGGTTTTGTGTCGAAGCGCGCTGGATGAGGCACGAGAGAAGAGGGTCATTGAGGTTTTCCCACCAGACGACGTTTTGCGGACTGCTCTGATGCATTCCCTCAGAGGGAGGAGAGTGCCAATCGCACGGTAAATCCACGACGGGAGGCACATAGGTTGGGCCCACCGTGCATCCGATGAGAAGGACAGGCACAAGAAGCAGATAGAAAGGTGCTTTTTGCATCGCTACTCAAGGGGTGGAGAGTTTGTTTCGATAAAGACATCCATTTGTTGTCCGACAAAGACTCGGTGTTCTTTCTCATCGAAGCTATAGATCGCTTGGAGAACGCGCGTGTCGACTTTTTCTGTGATATCGTTGTTCAGGTTTTGTTTCGTGACAAGATACGGCTCTAATTTGACGAATTTGAGAGGGAACTGCGCTTGCGCATCCCCTTGGAGGAACGCAACAGCGGGCGTATTTGTGCGGTAGTACGAAGCATCAAATTGGTTGATGTTAACCCGCAGATGCATCGGCTCAGTCACTCCGAGAATCATCGGCGGGGTTCTCGAAGGATCTGTCGGAGGATATTCCCCTTCGTGGATTTTCACTTGTAAAATCGTTCCATCGATCGGGGAGCGGATAATCGTTCGTGCAATATCGGTCTCCACTCGTTGTTCATTCGCTTTGGCTTGCAAAACCTCTAGGCGGGCGATTTCGAGTTCTGGGTGCCACGCGCCTGCCTTCGTTTTTTTCAAATCGGCTTGTGCCTGCAGCACGTGGGCTTGTGCCAGTTGGTACGCATACAGACGTCGGTTAATTTCCTCTTGGCTCAGCGCTTTTGTCTCTTTCAATCCTTGGACCGCTTCAAATTGGCTTTTCGCTTGGGCGAGCTCCACTTCAGCGCTTTTGAGAAGAGCTGAGGAGGCTTCGACATCTTCTCTGCGTGGAAGCGCTTCTAGCTTTTCAAGCCTTGCCAACGCATTTTCATAGGCAATCTTACGCGTAAATTTGTCGGCTTGAAGGTCGCGCGCTTCGAGGCGGAATAACACATCGCCTTTCTTGACATGGTCTCCAACAGCCACTTCGACTTTCTCTACGATCCGGTTGACAGGCGATCCAATAAAGATGTTGTCGCTGCTCGCTTCGACGATGCCGACAGCTGAGATGTACGACTTGAAAGGGGACTGAGGGCGCAATGAAAGGAGTTCTTTGGGGATGATAGTGCTTTTGTGGGAATCGCGCCACAGGGAAGAGATGGTCAAAAGGAGGCTGACCACAGCGACAACGATAACGACGATGAAATAATTTCTGTTCACTTTTCCTCCACAATTTGTCCATCGCTCATCGCGATGATTCGATCGCCATACGAAAAAATCCGTTGATCGTGTGTGACCACTAATACCGTCTTTTTGTAATTTAATGCCAATTCATGCAGAAATTCCATGATTTCAAAGCCCACAGTATGATCGAGGGCGCTTGTCGGTTCATCGCAGATGATGATACGCGAATCGTTGACCATCGCTCGCGAGATGGCGACTCGTTGCTGTTGCCCTTTCGACAGCGTTGTAGGGGAGACAAAAGCGCGATGGTCGAGGTGGACTTGTTTGAGCAGTTTCATCCCTTTGTCGAATGCTTGTTCGTGCGTATACCCCGCTACAATCAGAGGCAGCGTCACATTTTCGATGACAGAGAGCGATGGCATCAGAAAGAGTGATTGGAAGACGATCCCCATGTGCTGGCAGCGGAAATGCGCTTTCTCATCTTCTGACATCCCATCGATCGTTTGATCCAGGAGGGTGAGTTGACCGTGGTCGGGAGAGAGCACAGTGGCGATGATCGAAATGAGAGTCGTTTTGCCAGAACCAGACGGGCCAACTAAGAGAGTGAGTTCTCCGTCATAGACGATCAGATCTGTGGTTTTAAGCGCTTCGACGCGGTTTTCGCCGCTTCCGTATGTTTTAGAGATGTTTTTGCATTGAATTGCCGTCTTTTTCATCACGTCCCCATCAATACTTTTGGATCGACCTTAAACACTTTTTGGATGCTTAAGGCGGCCGTGAAGATGCAGATGAGAAGGACGATGAAGCCCGTAAAGAGGAACAATTGCCAAGGGAAAAGAAAGGCGAGAGTAGTATTTTTGATTGCGTAGCCCCACAGCACCGTCGCGCCGATCCCAAGCGAAAAGCCGATAAACCCTACGATCGCCGCTTGGAAGATGATCATTTTCAACATCATGTTTTTTGTACCCCCGATCGCTTTAATGAGGGCAAAGTACATCAAGTTTTGCAGCGTCATCACATAAAAGATCTGTCCTGCAATCGAAAATCCGATGATAATTCCCAGCGCAACTGAGAGGGCAAAATTGATCAAGATCCCCGTTTTGAGGAAGAAATCGATGATCCGGTCTTGCAATTGGTCGCGGGTCAATGCCTGCAGCTCTGCATGCGTATTGATGGTGGCGCACACCTTTTCAGTGCTGATGTTTGGACGGCTTTTAGCCAAAATGTACGCCATGCCTCCATCTGTTGGATAGAATGTTTGAGAGTTGCTGAAAGACGTAAAGATGATCGGTTGCGGGTAAAAGCCTTGTGTGATTTCGCAAATGCCGACGACGACCGCATGGTGTCCATTGATTTCCAGCGCATCTCCCACCGAGAGAGGTCTCGTCGTCCCATCTGGATTTAAAGGAGCCAAAGAGCGGTTTGCCGAGTAAACATCGACGATGACGCCGCCGTCTCGCCGCAAGTCTCTAATAGAGCCTTGGAGCATCTCTGCAGGTGCGCCCAGCAAAGTGGCATCGTCAATTCCATACATTTGGCCGGTTTCAAAAGTCCCCGAAGGGGTGATCACTGGCACGCGCACTGTGTTGAGGGGCACCGCCCACTCGACGCCAGGCGTGCTGCGCACCATGTCGAGATAGCCCGCAGGCATCATGCGCAATTTATCTTCGCTCTCCGTTGCCGGATCCATGACCCAAATGTTAGGTGCGGGGATATCCGTCACAAAGCGGTACGAGCGGGAAACGACCCCCAAAAAGATCGCGGATTGCTGTGAAATGAGCAGTGTCGCCAAAAAGATCCCAAACACCACCCCAAAGAATGAGGCTCTGTGTCCAATAAGCATTTTAAGTGCAAGAGTTGTCATGCATTACTTTTATTGAAATTAATTCATTACATATCACCTCTCCTCTCTGAAAGCAAGCGCCAACATAGGAGCCATTCCCGTTGTGCCTCTTCGACGATCCTCTGAAATCTTTTCGGCGAGTTTACCCCATCCGCCCCTCACTTATATCAAAACCGATATGAGTTTCGGGGCGGATGGGGTAAACTCTCTCGAAAATCTTTCGAGTCTCCTCGAAGAATTCACAGCGGGAATGGCTCCAGCCAATTACAGCATGATGCGCAAGTCGGGCTTGAATTTTGAATTGTGTATTGAATTCTGGACTAGACGTGCTAGTCCAGATTTTGACTAGAAACTGGGTCTAGTATTCTTCGTAACCTGGTAGATGGTCCAATTTGATGATAGATCCATTCACGATTTCGCCGACATAAACAACCCGGGGACCTACGTACACTTCACCCTTTCCTGTTAGAAAGGTAAGATAGCCCCCAATAGCTGTTTCACCCCAGAGAATGACTTTAGGTACGGGCGAATTCTCTTCACTATCGATAAACAGGTTGACCAATTCACAATTATCCAAAGTGGTATGACCACCGCTAATCGTCACATTTTTTTCGAATTTGGTGTTCACAGCATTCACTTGCCCAGACGATTTGAATTCTCTCTTGACTTTACATGTATCTAAATTGACAGTGCCCTGATTGACGATTCCTAAAAATAGGGAGTCCTTACCTTCAATAACGCCTGTCTTATTATTCACCATATCTCCAAAGCAAGAAGAGTTAGTAAGATTAAATTCTCCAGAATTGTTAATTGCTCCATAAATTGGGCACACAGCTCCAAAAACAATCACTAAAAAAGTAAAAAACGATTTCTTAATCATACTCTTCATCCTTTAAATTTATTAAGACGCTACTATCAGCCAATTTTACTTGCTTAAACCATTTCAAGCAATTTGTTTCAGAAGGTGGCAAAAAATTTGCCCAGTCAACATTTATTTATTGACTTATTAGATTGTTTCTGTTAATTTATACACATTCAATTGAAAAATGATTTTAATTTATATAGTTAATTTAAGAAGGTCTGGAAGCATGAATTTTATAATATATTTTTTAACGTTCGTTCAAATACTAACTTTTACTCTTGAAGCAGCTCCGTTGGCTACGGTCAACGCGCCAATTGCCCAAATAAATTCGAATAAAGCTGAAAAAGCATTTATTGATGGCATCGAACAGACCCCACTTATACTGAGCAATCATGAACTCAGTGATAATTCCTTGCAAGGGTCTGCATATGAACTATTAAATAGAGCCCAATCTTCCATTTTAATTATTTCATTTACATTTTCAGATCAGAAAATCATTCAACTTGTCAATCAGAAAGCAAGCGAAGGCCTAGATGTTCAACTCATCATTGACCGCGACCATTTCAGTGGGTTCAAGGGACAATTACATCCTTCAATACAAATTAACACGCGTAAGCAGGGTGAGGGACATTTACATCACAAAATCCTGGTTGTAGATAAGGAATATATTTGGTTAGGCTCAGCCAATTTTACACTCAGCGCTTTCACCATTTCTAAAAATTTGGCCATAGGATTTTTTAGTGCAGAAATAGGAGCTCAGCTCCATCAAGAGGCATTAGATATTGCCTCGTCTAATTCCAGAACCAGTACAATACCCCTTTCGTGCTCGTACGGAGATCAGCTTTTAGAATTGTATGTGCTTCCCTATAACGCCCCCGAAGCTCCTCGCCCTACAGAAACCATGATGAATGAAATAGGGAAGCAAAAACTCATTAACTTAATCGACAAGGCTAGACACCATATCAAAATTTCTGTCGATGTATGGACGCACAAAGATGCCGGTCGAGCCGTTATAAATGCCATGCAAAGAGGTGTACAGGTTGATATCGTCGTAGGAAACACGACGGATGAAGCTGTAAAAATGATGATTCAAAATGGAGTTAAGGTAAAACAAGGGCGAAATCTTCATCATAAGTTCATGCTGGTAGACGATGAAATATTGCTAAATGGCTCTCCGAATTGGAGCATGAATGCCTTCTCGAGAAGCGATGAAAGCTTTATCGTCATTGACAATCTCACGGAAGAGCAACTGAAAGCCTTAGAAGGTTCTTTAAAAGTAGCAGGGCTGCCGATTGCGACACATTTCAATGAAATAGAAGAGGCGAGTGGTGCAATAAACGAACTCCCAGATGAAGAAGTAGATGAAAAAATCGAACTGATCAACAGAACGATTTCGGCATTAAATGAGGAAATCAACAAAACACATACCAGTCAAGAAAATCAACGCCTCATTGCCATCGCCAAAAGGTTGTCGGGGGACCTTCTTCAATTTATACCGTACATGAAAACGGCGCCAGTTCCAGGGTGTTGCCTATATGAAGGTGAAAATTACCTGACTAATGTGGTTGCTATTGCAGAAAAGCAAGAACGGGTGGAAACAGCGATTAAACACATAAAAACTGCGAATGGAGTTAATCAAAAAGTCTATGATTATTTTCAAAAAACGTTGAAGAAATTGCAATCTGGGATCAATGCCCCTTTGCCAGACTACTTCCATGCTACAAGAGCTGGCCTAGAAAGCATCATAGCAAATCAAAACATCTTACAATCTAGAACAGGCGCTACAGGTCCTGGGACATATATTTCATGCAATAATGAAGGGGATCATGGCTATGGTAGCCACACATTTGCAATTGATGAAGGCAATTTAGCGGATACAGTGGCCACCTTTCGCACGGGAAGACACCCTAAAACCAATGTTTTCTTTAGCCTGTGGGCCTCGGTATTAATGGATATCCCCGTTACTGAAGACAGCATAGCATTCATTGACACTTCGGCAAACGATATCCCTTATGTGAGAGCACTTCTAGAAGAACAGAATTTGAATATTGCTGTTGTAGATCGAGAAACAGCCGAAGGTATTTTACACATTTTTGACCTGACGACAAAAAGACGTGAATTGCCTTCATTTTTTTGGAAAAAATTCAATTCCCAAGATTATCTCCCACAAAACATGTATCCACGTAGCGAGCAAGGTACCTTTCGAAAGTTTATGTAAGGCGATTATAGCGATTTTTGAGTAAGCTGCTTGCTTTGTACTTTTTTTTCTTTGACATATGTCATTTCATATGATATTATGAAAGAAACGAGGGTCTACAGTGGTTGAGAATTGGTCTGTACGCTTTTCTACGAAGGCTGGGAAGGAATATAAAAAATTACAAAAAAGCGGTGTTAGACCCTCTGTAAATGACATCATTGACTTATTGGTTATAGAGTTAAAGAGTTTTGGGCCAGAGAGAGTTGATTGGCCCAATTATGGGAAGCTATCAAGTAGTCAGTACCATTGTCATTTGAAAAAGGGGAAGCCGACCTATGTTGCTTGTTGGGCTGTCCTGGATGAAAAACTTAAAACAATAGAGATATACTATGTCGGCACACACGAGGGCGCACCATACTAAAGAGCCAGCTTATATTGATGTTAGGGTGGGAATGCCTGGTGGAAAAGAAGTCTTTTATCACATTCCCCGCTCTGCCAAGACTAAGCTGAATTCCTTTTTGAGTGATTTAGACATTTCTAAAGGCGATATTGTGCCCTGGGAGGAAGCTACACCTTGGGAAGTTTTGGCAAAGGATCGGATTCAGAAGCACAAAAAAGCTGGTCTTGTCTTGCGCGGGGCCCGATTTCGAGAAAACATGTCGCAGAAGGATCTTGCAAAGAAGAGCGGTGTAAGCCAGGACAATATTTCCCGTATCGAAAACGGCAAGCGCGCTGTTGGGGAGAAGGTGGCAAAAAGGTTAGCAAAGCCCCTGAAGATAGATTACCGTTTGCTATCAGAAGAATGAGTTGCCAGAGATTCCTTAATGGACAAGGCACACGGATTCCTGGCTCTGTTTATCTTCAATGTTTATTTTTGCGAAGACGCAGAATTGCGATAAAAAATAGCGATGATTAGTCCGGTGATAAACCCACCAATATGCGCCATATAAGCAACACCACCGGAGCTGTCGGTGGCGGCAGTTGAACCGATACCACTGATGAATTGAATTAAGAACCAAAATCCAATAACGATTAGTGCAGGTACTTGCATAGTACTTTGACCAATTAGTACATTGATCTTCTCAGCGGGATAGAGGAGGATATAAGCACCCAAAACACCTGCAATAGCACCTGAAGCGCCCACATTTGGAAGATTCGATGCAGGATCAAATGCCAATTGAGAAAAAGTGGCAGCAATACCACAGACAAGATAGAAAATTAAGAATGGAACTTTACCCATTCGGTCTTCGACATTATCACCAAAGATCCAAAGATACAGCATATTTCCTGCAATATGAGCAATTCCCGCATGCATAAACATTGAAGTGAAAATAGTGATAAAATCAGCTGCAGGATGTGCTAAAAAACGGCTGGGCGTGAAGGCCCATTGTTTCATAAATTCTTCTCCGCCACTTAACTCTAAAAGGAAGAAAAGAATATTCGCTGCAATCAAAGCATAAGTCACTACAGGAGTGGACTTGCGTTGGGAATTGTCGTCACCAATTGGTATCATATGCTTGACATATCAAAAAATAGAATAATTGGCACTTAAAATGAGACAATCAGAGGCGACGGAGATTTACAGCCTAACTCTTGAAAAACTTGACAACAAAAATTTCGTTATTGATAGTGGTCTGCGGAGGAATCTTCTATGCAAATCAAATTTATTATTCTCGCTTTAGTCATTGCTACAGCAAACCTTTTGGGCGATGAAGATTCCCCTTATCGATGCAAAATGTCGGGAAACGAACTCGAGGCAGATATCATAGTGATCGGCGGTGGGGCGGCGGGTTGCATATTGATGAATAAGCTGTCTGAGAATGGTCTCTTTTCAGTAATCGGAATCGAAGGGGGACAAAATTTAATAACTGATCCAGCAATTGAGGCGGTGGGTCTCCCTGCATTCCTGTTGGCTGGGACGGGAAAGCCTCAGTATTTTTGGCCAGGGTGGAATCAATCCCTGCCCATGCCAGGGCTCAATGGACGAACAAGTGATTGGACAACAGGAATGATATTGGGTGGTGGCTCATCGATTAACGGATTATACTATGGCCGTGGGTCGAATGCCGTCTATTCGCGTTGGGAAGGGATTTCTGGCAGCAGCAATTGGAGTCTGGACAATATTTTGGCAACCTTCAATGCTCTTGAGAACTACCAAGGATTGACAATCACACCAGGAGCACGTGGAACCGGGGGGCCTGTCAATGTGTTACAGACACCTACGGTGGCGGGTTTAACAAGTAACATACTATTAATCGCGGCAGGGGCGGCGTTTTCTCCAATTACAACCATGGTGGACTATAATGATCCAAGTGTGGAGAATTGCATAGACCCTCGTGCGCAGTGGTTTATTGACCCTACTGGCAATAAGCGAGTGAGTAGTGCGACTGCATTTTTAGATAGCACGGTCATGACGCCGGAAGGGCAAGGAGTGAACGGGCATAAATTGTTCATGCTCTTCGATGCGGTGGTTGCGAAAATCATATTTGATAAACATGGGCGCGCTAAAAAAGTCAGATACATCCAAGACGGAAAAGTCTATGAAGCCAAGGCACGGAAAGCGGTTGTTTTGGCGGCTGGCATCAACAGTAGCAAGATATTACAGCTATCAGGCATAGGGCCATCAGAGGTGTTAAATAATGCCGGGATTAAGCCTGTTTTCATTAATGAGAATGTAGGAAAACACCTCCAGAACCACCCGCTCATCTTTGTTACGGTAGCAGTAAAGCCAACAGATATGGGTGTTCCAATGGATGCCCCCTACGCATTTACTATCTTGAATGTCTACTTGCCAGCACAGGGTGGTAGCGCTACCGATCCTAGAATGCTTCAGATTTTGTTTGAATACATACCGGCTAACCCACCGCAGGTCCCACTTCCGGTAGTGGCTATTGGATTTGATCTTTTGAATCCAAAGAGTGAGGGGAGTGTCAACATCCTAAGCGACAACCCATTTCAGCTAGCCGCAGCGGATGATGGTTTTTACCAAGATCCTGTTGACATGCAAAACATGATGTATGCCGTCCAGGTCTATATGCGTAATCTTCTCGCTCAACTAGCTACGTTTGCAGACCCAAACCCATTGTTGCCGTACTATAAACCCATTATAACTGATCCGATCAACTTAGTCAGCTTGCTAGGTTATTCCGACGATGCAGTTATGTCGTACATAAAAAATAACAGCAATCTTTCACTCGATATACACCACTTTGTATCGCACTGTAAAATGGCTCCCCTGGAAGCCGGAGGTGTGGTAGATGGCAACACACGTGTTTATGGCACAAAGAACGTATTTGTAGCGGACAACTCCATCTGCCCGGTGATTCCTGATATCAATACGACAGCACCAGCGATGATGATCGGTTTACGAAGTAGCGAAATTCTGAAAAGTGTCTTGAGCGAATGAAAAATCATCATGAGACGATCAACATGAAAACAAATATTCTCGTACTTTTATCACTCTTATTTTTCATCGCAGCTGATGCACAAGCACAAGAATGGTGTTATGAAGACAGCTGCTGTGTTGAAGAGACGAATTTTTATGCTAAGGTTTTAGCCGGCGCTAATTTCTTACAACCTATTGCAAAAGACGGCAACAATTCCACCTATCAGACAGGGTACATCATTGCGGGTTCGCTGGGTTATTGTTGGTGTAATGGCTTGCGTTTGGAAGCGGAATACGCTTTTAGAAGAAATGCGATAACAAAAATCCATTTCTTTGGTGAAGGCTCTTCCAATCACGGACATTTCCAAACTTCTTCGTTTATGGCCAACCTATTATGGGATTTACCTTTATCCTCGTGGGGGTGCGCATTTTGGAATATGCGACCTTTTCTTGGCGCTGGCATAGGCTATGATTACCAGCGCATGCATTCTTCAAATTCTCGTATTATTTTTGACCAAAAGTGGAACCATTTTTCTTGGCAAGTGATGGCCGGGTTAGCCTATCCGATCTACTGCAATACAGAGTTGACTTTGGAATACCAATTCCATCAGGGCGGCTGCCATTTCTACAACCACTCCATCGGAGTTGGCCTCGTCTATAAGTTTGGCTTATGATAGTAATTAAATCGATTTTTCTTAATTAAAAATATAGTCTGCATAATTTACATTTCTTGATTTTAAATGGGGAAGATGAAATTTTAGCCTAGAGATAAAATTGGGATAATTCTTTTGAGAAGGAGACGTCCAAACAACTTCAGCTAATGCCGCTGCACGTGGAAATGTCATGTATTCGACATCTTCGGGAGTTTTCAAATACTCAGTCCATACATTGGCTTGAGCTCCTAGAATGTATTTTGTTTGTTCTGCGGTGAGAGTTTCGGGGATCGGTTTATAATCGTAAACTTTCTGCAAGGGAAGATACTTTCCAATTGCCAGGGGTTCAACTTGCGTTGCCGATTGATAATAATTGAAATAGAGCTCATTCGAAGGGGTCATAATGGCGTAGTGACCCAAGCGTGCTGCCTCTATTCCACCTTTTTCACCCCTCCAAGACATCACAACAGCATTTGGGGCAAGACCTCCCTCCAATATTTCGTCCCACCCAATCATTTGCCGATTCTGTGAACGGAGAAACTTTTCTATCCTACCGATGAAATAGCTTTGTAGTTCATTTTCATCCCTTAAGCCTTCGGCTTTCATCCGTTCTTGACAGCGAGGGCAGGCACGCCAACGTGTTTTTCGAGCTTCGTCTCCGCCGATGTGGATGAATTGACTTGGAAATAAATCTAAAACTTCCATGAGGACATTTTCTAAGAATTCAAATGTTTTCTCATTTCCAGCACAATAGATATCATCAAAAATACCCCAATGGGTTGCCGTTTTATACGGTCCTCCGCTGCATCCCAATTCAGGATAAGCTGCAAGTGCAGCTAAACTGTGGCCAGGCAGCTCAATTTCGGGAATAACAGTGACATGCCTTGTACGGGCATACTCGACAACTTCTTTAATTTCATTCTGAGTATAATAGCCGCCATAGCGCTTTCCATCAAATTGATGTAACCAACCTAAACCGATCCGATTCAACCAGTTTCTGTAATGCCCAACTGCTGTTTCGTCTCGATAGGCTGCAATTTCTTGAAGCTTGGGATAAGATTTAATTTCTATTCTCCAACCCTGATCATCGGTAAGATGCCAGTGAAATTTATTAAATTTGTAGCCAGCCATTAAATCGATATATTTTTTGATAAATTCAACAGGAAACATATGCCGCGCTACATCCAGATGTAAGCCACGGTATTCGAATTGAGGAAAGTCATGTATGGTCACGCAGGGGATGCTTAGAGTGGCTGATGTTTGCGAAGGCATTAATTGGCAGAGTGATTGAAATCCCCAAAAAGCGCCTATTGTGTTTTTTGCCTGAATGGTTATGGAATGTGGTGTTATTGATAAAAAATACTCCTCAGGTTTCATGTCAAAGGCTTCATCAATTAGAAGGCGAATTTCCCCCTTTTCGGCAACAGGAGTTGCTACACGCTCCGTTTGAATATTCCACGCCACTTTCATAAAATCGGAAATATAAGAGATCAATTCCTGTATATCTTCCCTATCAGATGGCGCGACTACGATGAGCTTATCTGAAATCCTAAAAAACCCCGCATTAGGAATAAGACTAACAGGCTGAGGAATAAGAGGATAGCGTTCTGCAAGGTCGTCTTCTGCTACCATATCGAACGCGATGGCTATGCACAGGGACCAAACCACTAAGCGAAATTTTGTCATTAAATGCATGAATTTTTCCTGTAATAATTTAATCCAGCTGTTCGCAATGCTGAGCAAAACATAGCAATGTTGAGCAAAACATAGCAATGCTGAAAATTAAGTGGGGAAAGGTTCATCTTGTACAAATGTTGTTGACCTGTGAGAAATCGCTATGAGATACTCCTATTCAATTTTTGGAGAATCAGCACATGAGAAAGATTCACTACGTACTTACCTTCCTTAACCTAATAGGAGTGGCATATCTCATTTTTCGATTACGGAGTCCTCTTGTCAATTCAAATGAATCCATTTTGTCTAACACAGACTCAATTGGCGTGTATCTGGCGATGCAAGCCAATCAATTCGCATGCCTTCAAGTATTATTATCTGTTGTAGGAATCGCTATTGCTTTTGCTGCGATATGGGGCTATATTACAATCAAGGAAGGGGCCGAACAAACAGCAGAAAAAGCAGTAAAAGACGCACTTCCTAACCTGTTCCAAGAGATGATTGACAAGTACGGGCCAGAACAAATATCTAAAATGGTATTCCAAGAAAATATGAAAAAGTCACAACATAAGGATATGAACGAAGAATTTAATGAAAGTATTGAGGCAATGAAAAAAGATCCGATGGAAGTGCCACATGTTTGATGTATTACAAGAACAAATCGAAATTATTAGAAAATACCAGCAATCCGCTCCCGTAGATGTTGTATCAATCGCTCGTGATCTACGCATAAACGTGTACACGGCGGTTGGTGACGAAAATCTATCCGGAAAAATCGTCAAAAGTAGCCAGTTTGGAGGGGAAAGCGGTTATGCAATCTTTGTAAATAAAAAAAGTAATATCGTACGTCAACGATTTACGATTGCACATGAAATTGCCCACTATCTTTTGCACAAAGAAGCCATCGGCGATGGAATAGTTGAGGATGCGCTATACAGGAGTGGTTTAAGCAACAAAATGGAGGCCGAAGCGAATAGGTTTGCCGCGGAGATCCTAATGCCCTGGAATTTAATAAATATTTATATGAGTGATGGCGTAACAATCCCAAAATTGGCAAGCATCTTTCAAGTCTCTGAAAGCGCTATGTCAATACGATTAGGAGTTCCCGGTTAAAGAGCTGAACTTCGAGAAAAAAAGACCTGCAGGCTCCGATTTTTCGCAGTAGTCGACAATCACCCCTTTTTCCATAAAATAGCCGCGATCGAACACCTGCTCAGCAAAGGCGATGTCTTGCGTCGCCATGACAATTCCTTTGCCTCGCTCACACAAGCCACGCAAAATTTTAGCTAAACATAGGGAATTGTTGGGATCTAATGCTGAGGTAGGCTCATCCAGAAATAACATTTCTGGATTCAATGTCAGCGCCCTTGCTATTGCCACACGCTGTTTCTGTCCTCCTGAAAGTTCTTGAGGATAGCGTGAGGCATAATTCTCCATTCCTAGCATGGCCAGTGTTTCTAAGGCCTTCCCTTGGGCAATTTTGCGAGGCTCCTGCCCGGTTATGATTAATACTTGAGAGCAATTTTCCAAAACGGATAGGTGGGGGAATAAGGCGTAGGATTGAGCAATGAAGCTCAGATAACGCGCACGCTTTGGAGCTGAGAGCGTTTTTAGAGGTTGATCATTGTAACGTATATCCCCCTCATAGCCTGTTTCTAATTGAACCAGACAGCGTAATAAGGTGCTTTTGCCAGCTCCGCTTGTTCCTAAAAAAAGCGTTATACAACCCTTTGGGATCTCGCAGGTGACGTCACAAAGGATTCTGACTTGATTGGGACCCTTTTTAAGACAGATATTTTTAGCTGTTAGCATAACGTATCCTTTTCTCAAGATATTTTGAAATAAGATTAAGTATCCCTGAAATCACAACATAGATTCCTGCGACCGCGAGATAAATCGCAAGAGGCTCCATTTCACGCGAAACGATATTCATGCCCATGCGTGTAAGCTCAAGAACTCCAATAGATGAAAGAATGGCGGTGCTTTTAAGCAAGGCATCCAATTCATTGGTCAGTGCCGGAAGAATATTTCTCATCATTTGAGGAAAAATGATGTAACGCACGCTGGAGGATGTGGAATACCCGAGCGTGGAAGCAGATTCCCATTGTTCAAGAGGAATCGAATTAATGCCGCAGCGTACCACTTGCGTGACATATCCCGAGGAGCAGATTCCTAAAGCAATAATAGAAGCGGTAAAGGCCTCCAGGTTGATATTAAGAATGTCTGGCAGCACGAAATAGATGATCAGCAGCTGAACATAAAACGGCACTGCCCTCAGAATAAACGTGATTCCATCGATGAGAGGTGAGATCACAGATGTTTTAAGTCGTTGACAGGTGAGTACGCCAAAAAGGGTGCCAAAACATAGGCTAAGACAGCCTGCTGACAGCAACGTGATGAATGTCATCCCCGCCCCCTGCATCAGCAGGGGAAGGGAACGATAAATGAGATCTAATTGTGCATTACCCATCTGTTATTTCTCCGCCAAGTTCCATTTGGTTTCTAATTCAGCAATTTTCCCTTCGTTGCGTAGCTCGACAATGGCTTGGCGGATTTCCGCCACGAGAACGGCATTGTTTTTGTTAATGCAAATTCCATTGCCGAAAGAGTGCTCGTTTAAAGGCAGAGGCACATTTATAACTTTGATTTCCGGAAATTGTGCAGCTATTCTTGGAAGTAACGGAGGATCGAGCAGCGTGGCCATCGACTTGCCATATTTGATCTCTAAAATAGCGTCCATGACCTTGTCTACATTCTTTACCGTCAGTCCTGGAATGCTTCTAAGAAAACTCTCTTGGAAGGAACCAGCCTCTGCCGCAATGACGATTTTTGGATCGTTTGCCATATCTTGGATGGAACGGATATTTTCTGGAATGACCTTCCAAAATAGGAGGGGAAGCTCTGTGACTTTTGTTCCCTGATAGTAAACCATCTCGACCTGTTTTTGCCGCTCTGCCGTGATCGATATTGCCCAAATCAGCAGTTCGACTTTATTCTGCTTAAGCGCCAGAAAAAGCGAGGGCATACTTCCCAAATCCTTAATCACAACACGCTTATTGAGCTTTTTCCCGAGCTCATTCGCAATGTCGATATCAAATCCCTCATATTCCCCCTTCTCATTCAAACTGACGAAAGGGGCATAGGCGCTTGTTGTTCCAATCACTAAATCCTCTGCAAAAGCAGTCACAAAATTCATGCAAAAAAATGCAAAAACGACGCGAATCATGTTTGTTAACATCTCATTTCTCCAAGGTTAATAATATTTTGAATCACGTACGACATATACGAAATTCGTTAAGCAAAAAAATGGTAAAAAAAGAACAAGATCAACCCTTAGCTACTCTCTTATCGTGAGATGAAGAGGTGCTGCAGGTTATGAATGATTGTGATGATGATGGAAATGGAGAGAAGTACGTGAATAGTCTGAGACCAGTTGGCTCTGATTGCTTTGCAATAAGATGTTCATAACGTTTCTCCATTGATGGATACGCCCTTTGGGTCGTATACAAGGCCATTGTAGCCAACCGAGAATATTGTTGTCAACTATGAGCCATTCACACTCGATTTTTTCTTGAAAGTCTGCAACAACGTCTGGTTGCAATTAGACGAACAGAGCGTTCTGAATATTTCTTTTGCGCCAGAATCCTTATAAGCGTAAAATTCGCTGGGAATATGAATGTTGAAATTTCATGTCTAAAAAGTTAGAGAGGTAAAGTACGATGTGTGCGCAATCAATTAATCGTCAAATTATTCTCGAATCCCGTCCACGCGGTATGCCAACCCTGTCAGATTTTAAACTTAGGGAATCATCTATTCCAGAACCTAAAACGGGTGAAATACTTATAAACTCTTTGTACTTATCTGTAGACCCTTATATGCGAGGACGAATGAATGATCGCCCCTCCTATATTCCCCCTTTTCAGTTGAACCAATGCCTTACAGGAGATGTTGTTGGTAAAGTAGTACAATCAAAAAATGAAAGTTTCAAACCTGGTGATCTTGTATTGGGGCGTCTTGACTGGGCAGATTATTCTGTTGCCAATGGTAATGACTTACAAAAAATCAACCCAAATGATGGCCCAATAGAAATGGCGTTAGGTATTTTAGGAATGCCAGGAATGACAGCTTATTTTGGCTTACTTGATATTGGACAACCCAAAACGGGGGAAACTGTCGTTGTTTCTGGGGCTGCAGGTGCTGTTGGGATTATTGTAGGGCAAATAGCAAAAATTAAGGGATGCCGCGTCGTAGGTATTGTTGGTAGTAACGAAAAGGCGGACTATTTAACCAAAGAACTAGGATTTGATGCTGCGGTGAATTACAAAAACTCTGATTATGCTGAAAAACTTAAAATTGCTTGCTCTCAAGGAGTTGACGTCTATTTTGACAATGTGGGAGGAGATATTACAGACCAAGTTATGAAACATATCAATTGGCACGCCCGAATAGTGCTTTGTGGTCAAATTTCGATGTATAATCTTGAAAGCCAAGATGTAGGTCCTCGAAATTTCAGAATTCTTATCGTCAAAAGTGCTCTTGCAAAAGGATTCATTGTATTATTAGATTATAAAGAGCGATTCCCCGAGGGAATATCACAAATGGCGCAATGGATTAAACAAGGCAAAATTAAATACAAAGAGAGCCTAGTAAGCGGCTTGGAAAACGCTCCTAAGGCATTTATAGGGCTTTTTACAGGAGAAAATATCGGCAAACAGCTCGTTAAAATCTTTTAAAAAAAGATCAGGCTCGAAATTCTGACATTTTAATATGTTAGACTAATCTTAAATGCTAAATGGAAGATCGCAAAGAGGGTAATTTGCCATTTGACTATCGTGAAATTGCTACCATAGGGACAGAAATTCTTTCAGTGGTAGAAATAACACTTAGATGTGCGTGCTTACGATTCCGTGGTTTTGGTTTAACAAAAATTTCAATGTCTTGGCCAAGTGCTTGTAAAAAATGCATAAGAGTTTCTACCGAAAAAAGATCAAGTTTTCCTCTAAGTAATGAAGAAATACGAGGCTGATCAACTTTCAATATCTTTGCTGCCCGTGTTTGAGTCAACTTTTTTTTCTTAATAATAGATGAAATTTCAGCAGTGAGATCCGCTTTCAAAAGTTCTTCTTCTGAATTTTCAAATCCCAAGTCAGCAAATACATTTCCACTGCCTTTTTCATATTCAACGTTTTTGATGATTTTCTTTGTTTTAGCTTTCATTTTTATTTCCCTCTTTACGTATGTGCTGAGCCATTTTTAGGCGTCCTTCAACTAATTCAATGTCGTTCTTTGGTGTTTTAATCCCTTTCTTAGACTTTTTCTTAAACACATGCAATACATAAATGGCTTCCTTAAATTCAACTGTATAAACAGATCTATAAGTGCTGTTGGCATCGTTTTTTACAATTTCTCGCACGTTTGCGCTACCAAACCCCTGTAATGGCTTTGAATCAGGATCCTTTTGCTCAAGCTGAGCAAGGTTGAGCGAATATCCCATCATTCTTTGTATTTCCCTCGAAAATTCGAGCAAGTCTTTCTTACTAGACCCGACCCAAACAAGTGGCTTTCTGCTCTTCATATGTACCCACAAAAGGACAATTATACAAGTATTTACATATTTATGCAAATAGGAACATAAAAAACGAGTTGGAGCACGTGCTAAAAATAGCTATGAGTTTAAGTGCTTCCAGCCTTTTTTAGCTCTACAAAAAGTGGTATAATTCTTCCCACTTCCTAATCCGCTTATAGCCGACTCTATCCGAACTCGGTTCTTGGTAAAATCTCGCGTTTTCAGAGTTCAGAGTTGATTTTTGGAGCGGCTGCACTTCGAGTCACAAACGCAAGCCAAGACATTGGCTTGCTCCGCCCTAAACTTTATACCAGGTAATATTTTTGGGGGCGGTTGGACTCCGGTTTCCCCGCCGGTTTGCCGCAAGCGGCTGCACTTCGAGTCGCAAACGCAAGCCAAGACATTGGCTTGCTCCGCCCTAAGTTTTTGTGAGATGTGTTCATTTGGGGGCGGTTGGACTCGAACCAACGGAGACCGAAGTCGAGGGATTTACAGTCACACGCCATACTAAAACTCACATCATTCACAATTTTCCAAAAACTCTACAACAACAACCTTAAGCAGTTATGACTTTTTTGAATGTTGCCAGTTTTTGTCAATATTGTACTTCATTGCAGCCAACGTCCCATTTTCGTCCCATGAAAGTTAAGTGTACTTCACTTCCTTTCCGACGTTACTGCTTTATGATCGTTAAAATCTTATGACCGGATTAACTTTTTTTTACTGTTGCAGCCCACAAATAGACAGTGCAATAGTATATCTTGGCGACATTTTGTCTAGTAGCCTCAATCCTCCATGAGGCATTCGGCATATCACAATCTAAATCGTAAGCAAAGGTAAGATCACCAGATGTTTGAGATTTATCCAAAATATCCGCTGTAATAATCGGAACTGTTTCTGCAAGTTCTTTTTCTTCCTTCATTATTCCCACACCTCCTACAGGATATACACTAAAAATGTACTCATCCATGTAAAACCGCCCATCTGTATGTTTTCTGATCAATGGCAGGTCTTTGCATCCGTTAGTTTGCCAAGATTCAGCGATTTCAAAAGCAGCGCTAACTAAGCTCATCTTATCCAAAAGATTTAGCTTGGCAATACCCTGAACTTTTGTAATCTCCTCCAGCTTAGCTTTTAGTTTTGCATGTTTTTCGCTTCTAAAAACGGCAACTTGACCGACTTCCATTAAATCGTTATCTTGTCTTGCAGCAGCTATGGTCTCAATTTTCATCTTATGACTCCTTATCAATTAGTCAGTATACACTCTTCACTATTTGTGAAAGATGCTGCAAACCGCAAGCGTGCTTCAATCGTTCCTAAAATAGTGAACGCAATCTGCAATGGCACCCTCTAAGTATAAAGGCCCTTTGCTTGAGCTTGTCTGAAGGTAATGATCGTATAGATTTGTACTAGTAGCACTACTTGTCAATCCCTTCAATTTTTTACATCGCGAGGTTACCTTATTGAGAAATTTTCCACAATACAACTCAGCCGTTTGTAAGGCCAAAGTTGTAATGTCACCATTCCGCCAAAGTCAATCAGTGATTAGCGGCTATCTACAAAGCGTATCAAAATAGAATTGATGCCCAAATTGAAAAGTTTGAGACCACAGTCAAGAAAGTAGAGAGTCTATCTGGCATAGTCTTTGAGCAATTGTTGACTTCCCATTAACAACTTGGAGTATGAATCGGTCTCTTACCGATATATTGGGTGAGTCCTAAAAGAGCTTATAGGTCATTTTTTGACAGAAAGGGTTGATCAGCATAAACTCGATGGCGTTTTGGGCTCTTATTTTTCAACACAGGGGAATGGATATGTTAAGCAGGCTATTTGGAAGGAAAGATACAACCAACGCGGCTAGTCAATCTTCAAGCGCATCAAACACTGTTGCACTAAAAAATGATACAAATACACCAATAGGAAAAATCTATACGGGACAAACAGTCGAGGTGATTGGTAAGAATGCAGATGATTCAGAGTATAACTATACGTTTTCCTCTGAATTCAGAGATAATCGGTGGCATCATATCTTCAATAAAAATTACCCATTACCTAGGTCAGAAAAACTCTTCGACCGACTTAGAGAACTTTATGCAAAAAATCCCAATGATCCAAGCAAGCCAATTCAACCACGTGTCATTTTGGTATTAGACAACGAAGAATTTGCTGCGGAAATCTCTGCAATAGCTAATAGAATTATCGTTGGAAAAGCCGCTATAGCCATTGAAGAAAGAGAGGCTGAAGAGAAGCGAATAAAAGCTGAAAAGGAAAAAGAAATTGAAGAAGCACGAGCCCACATTCAAGAACTTACGGAGATGTTCGATGATTGTACGGAAGAAGAAATCGCAGAAGATGCTGAACTTCAAGGTTTGCAAGTGTGGTTAGGACAATTGCAAGCGAGAGTTGAAGAATACGAAAAAAATGCCAAATAGCTATTAACCGTAGCGGGGGAGCGCTGCTCGCCACGATAGGTTGTGCTAGTTCCTAGTCTATCTCGAATTTCGACGATCAGAGATGTCTTAATATCGCCAAGTATTCGATCTCCCATCTGCTCTTTCCACCAAAGGAGTTGAGCAGTTTGTTTCTTTTTGCTCTTTGGCTTCCTTGGCAACACAGTCGCGATATATCGATCTACAAGCTCGCCAAAGGTGTGTTTTTTGGATTCCAATGAAGGGAAGTATTGTTCTCGCTTGATATCTGTTATAGTTTGTTGACGCCAGGTTACAGCGTCAAGTTATCCGGTCAAAGGTTTTCGTTTGAGTTGGATAAGGTTTAACTTCCACCCTGGCTCTGTAGCTTTTTTTATCGTCCACACCAATCCGCACTTCGATTCCTTTGTGTCTTGCTTGTTTTGACATAACATGCTACTTGTAAAAGATTTGTGATATCCTATCTAAATTGTGAAACCGAAGTCAAGGGATATATAATCACCTGACTTGTTTTGACTTTATAGAGAGGAATGCTGCTCTTTCTTGTGCTAATTAGGCGGATTGGGAGGTTTATGGGAAGTTGGAAAATAGAATTGACAATCTGAAAAAAACAAGAAAACGTCTTAATCGGATTGAGCAACGCAATAAAAAAGGCCATTTCCTTTCGCAAGGCTGCGAAATAGAAATAGCCATGTGATTCTTGTTGTTTGTTGTGAAATGTTGCAACCAAACGTCCCATAAACCTCCCAAATCAGTTTTTCCAGGTTTTTTGATGGGAATTTTAGTAGGCGATTTTAGCCGCAACTCTCTCTGTTTCAGAGATTGGGGGCGGTTGGACTCCGGTTTCCCCGCCGGTTTGCCGCAAGCGGCTGCACTTCGAGTCGCAAACGCAAGCCAAGACATTGGCTTGCTCCGCCCTAAGTTTTTGTGAG
>Ga0207072_1042_pt1 | contig 39341 bp, 35 predicted proteins | sample Alteio_BWMinHeat_68_FD_153570 | JGI IMG/M metagenome (GOLD analysis project Ga0207072, IMG submission 153570) | Enriched cells from forest soil in Barre Woods Harvard Forest LTER site, Petersham, Massachusetts, United States -... | ecosystem: Environmental > Terrestrial > Soil > Temperate forest >... | reverse complement strand
GTGATTGCGACAAAAGTAACAAGAAAGTTGGAAAAATGAGCCGAAATGGTGGAAACAAGAAAGTCCGGGGCCCAGTGAAGCTAACCAGGCCGCGGACGTTGCTATTTGCCAAACTTATTTGACTATTTTAGTATAGATAACGTTGAGCCTGATATGATATGGGGAAGTTTTGTCGGCACCGCCGCCGGCCACCGTGCGCGCTGCTGTTGCTATAGTTTGGGCAATATCGACGGAAGTTTTGTTCGTCGTATCTACCGGGGCGATAAAAGTGCCGTAATCCACTGTCCGGTTGTTCAGCAAGTCCTGCATGTAAGCTGTAACAATAAAATGGTAGCTTTTGGTAGTAGGATTATAGTATCCGCCGAAAATGGCCGCCCCCAGGGCGCGCGAATCGCCTGTTACGTTGCCATCTTCTATCGGCAAACGCTGGTGCGCCAGGTCAAGCCGGTACATGGATAGTTTAGGCGCAGGCTGGTACGGTATGTCAGAACCGGGTATCGCCGTGACTACAAGCTCAGCCCGGTTCAACACGATGTCGCTGTCTTTTTTCAATAAATTATTCCGAAGGTTCAATAACAAATTAGGGAAGCTTACCCTTGTGCGTAACCCTGCAAGGCCCTGTAAATAAATTGTCCCTCTTGATGTAGCCGTGTTATTCAGCTCGGCCTGGATAGTAGCCGAATAGGTATGTTTTATTTGTGCCGCAATGTGCGATACCGGGAGCTGAACAAGCAGGGTATCAACGGTAGCGCCATTCACATTCCGGTAGTAAATCGACAAAGTATCCGATTTTATCATAAATACTCCGCCCGGGCCGGTCGTTTTCGTTTTGTCGAGCGTGATGTACATCCCTTTTACAAGATTTTGGAACTGGGGAGACGAAGCCAGTGTGGCGCTGCTTGCGTTAAAAAAATAAGTGTTTACAAAATTAGTGCTGATAGGTATCCGGATCTGCGGCGCAGATTTTTTTATCGTATCAGGTTTGCCGGTTATGATATTGTAAATTTTTGTGCTGTCGTGCGGCCGTGCATTAAACGTCAGCGAGCCGAGCAGGGCATTTGGATTATAGTTCCACTGCGTGTCATTGTAATAAGTGCCGGCGCTGTTAAATTTTGTATTCAATTGAAACACGTTAACGGTATACCTGGATGTAACGGAATCGCCGTAGAAACCATCTGCGTATTGCAATACCAGCCGTGCAGAGTCAACCACTATCGTTCCGCTTGGTGCAGTATATGACGATGGTAAATTCAGGTCGGTAGCAATATTTGCCTCAGTTGTTCCAAAAATCGGGTCATTAAAATAACCCAACGGGTTTTTTACGACTGTAGCAGTTGAAGGGAACGTTTGAACGGAATCGTCCAAAACGGTATTGGTTAAAACCGTCGACGTATCAACAAGGGTGCCACCCAACTGGCTGGCTGGATTTAAGCCCAATCCCACGGTACCCTGGTTCTTGCAACTATTTAAAATAAAAAGACTTATCAACAGGGTCAATAAGTCTAACCGGAAAAATTTCATATTTGATCCCAAAGCTTATACAACGTGTGCCAATTCTTCATTGGCAATTTCGTCGTAAAAATTGTAATAATTTTCGAAATCTGAGGTGGAATCAAACTCTAAAACCGATTTATTGCTGTTTTTAACAATATTTAACACTTTGTCGTCAATATCTTCACTCCCCAAAACCACACCATCACTATATTGAATTGCACCTGCGTAAAGAGCCGAATTGGTTCCCGGCTTGTAAACAGCGGTATGCTCCTCGGTCATATCACCCATCACTGCTTTTTGAGCAAAGTCGGGGTCCATTGCCCCGGTAAAATCATTCTCGTAAATAGAATAAACTACCTTTGAATTTTTGAACGTCGGGTCGTCTTTATAGGTTGTCTTTAAATAAGCCGGAATTAACGCGCTCATCCAGCCGTGGCAGTGGATCACATCCGGAGCCCAGCCTAATTTTTTAACAGTTTCTAATGCGCCTTTGCAAAAGAAGATCATGCGCTCATCATTATCTGCATAAAATTTACCCTCTTTGTCGGTAAATACATGTTTGCGCTGAAAATATTCTTCGTTGTCTAAAAAGTAAACCTGCATACGTGCAGATGGGATTGAGGCAACTTTGATGATCAGCGGGTTGTCGTTATCGTTAATGATAATATTCATCCCCGATAAACGGATCACTTCATGCAGGCGGTTCCTGCGCTCGTTGATATTTCCAAAGCGGGGCATAAGGATACGTATCTCGTAACCTTTTTCCTGCATAGCCTGCGGAAGCTGGCGTGTAATTTCAGAAATTTTAGAGAGTTCAAGGAACGGGGACATTTCGTGAGTTATAAACAAAAGCTTAGATTTACCCATCACTATATCTGTATTAAATTATATATAAGAAGTATAAAAAAATTGAGTGTGCAAATATAAGCATTATTATATGAACTGGCAACCAATTATGCAAGTTACTTTTGGTAAATTTTAACTGTTTTTACACCTTTGCCGGATTTTGCAATTAAAACGCCACTTAAATATAAACTTACAGGCAATAAACTTGCAGGATAACATTACGCTGCGGGCTATGCAATAGCCATCAAAAACAGGCACTTTTAATGAAAATTTTTACTACCAGGAAGGCCCTTCAGCAACATCTATCGCAAAGCAGGGCCGCCAGCAGATCGATCGGTTTGGTACCAACCATGGGTGCATTGCACCAGGGGCATCTCTCGCTGATAAAACAGGCCCGGGAGCTTAACGATGAGATCGTATGCTCGATTTTCGTCAATCCAACGCAGTTTAACGATCCCCGCGACCTTGAAAAATACCCCCGTACACCCGAGGCCGACATCAGAATGCTTGAGCAGGCAGATTGCGATATTTTGTTTATCCCGGGGGAAAGCGAAATGTATGATAGCAATGAACAATGGCATTTGGACATAGGTGAGCTGGAGAATTTGCTGGAGGGAGAATTCAGGCCGGGGCACTACCAGGGCGTCACACAAATTGTCTTCAAACTATTGTCGCTGGTTAAGCCTGATACCGCTTTTTTTGGCCAGAAAGACTATCAGCAGTTTCTGGTCATCAGCAGGTTGGTTGTGCTGCTGGGCCTGCCCGTTAAACTGGTGATGTGCCCCATCATGCGGGAGCCGGATGGCCTGGCGATGAGCTCAAGGAATATTCACCTGACCGCGGATGAGCACAGGCACGCCTTGATATTATCAAAAACGCTCAATTGGGTAAAGACCAATTTTGAAAAAAGCAATATTACACAACTACGAAAGAAAGCTGAACAGGCAATTTCGGGCGAACCGGGCGTTGAGTTGGAATACTTTGAGATCGCAGATGGCGACACGCTTAAACCGGCAGGTGAAAACACAACAAAAATCGTGGCCCTTGTGGCAGCACGGGCGGGGAAAACGAGACTGATAGATAATGTTATAATTTAGTCAGTAGTCCTGAGTCCATAGTCTTAAGTAAAATCTGACTTTAGACTCAGGACTTACGACTCCAGGCTAACAACTTCTCTGCCATCACCTCGCTGATCTTCCGGTACGATTCAAAGGTCCAGCCGGCGATGTGCGGTGTTAATATCACTTTTCCCGACCGGCGCAATTCATCGAACCACGCCTGTTCGGCCAATGCCGGAAATTTTTCTATTTCAAGTACATCTAATCCCGCCCCTAAAATTTTGCCTTGTGCGATGGCATCCAAAACAGCCTGCGTGCGCACCGCTTTCCCGCGAGAAGTATTGATCAAAAATAGCGGTTTTTTAAAATGGAACAGGTATTCGTCATTTACCATTCCCGATGTTTCGGGCGTTAACGGGATGTGCAGGCTCAATACATCGCTATGCTTCACAATCTCTTCCATACTTACCTCCCGGGCATAAGCGTCGCTGAAACCGGTTTTGTATTTGTCATAAGCGATCACATTTACGCCAAAACCAGCCAGCTTACGCGCAAAGCTCTTACCCATAAATCCATAGCCGATAATGCCGACAGTTTTTCCTTTTAACTCATAGCCACGGTTCCCTTCGCGGTCCCAAACACCGCCCCGCACCTGCGCATCGGCCTGGTTTAAATTATTCATCAGCGAAAGCAGCATACCAATGGCGTGTTCGCCAACGGCATCCGCATTGCCCTCGGGAGCGTTTATCAGTTCTATGCCCTTGCTTAAAGCGTAGCCCTCATCAATATTGTCCATGCCCGCGCCTGCACGGCAAATAAAACGCAGGTTTTTTCCGGCGTCAATATGCTGCCTGTCGAGGTTAAATTTGGAGCGGACTACCAACCCCGAATATTCGCCCAGTATTTCAAGTGCCCCGGCCGGAGTTATTTCCGGCAGGTAATCGCACTGGTAACCGATGGCCCCGGCCCGCTCGATGAACACCGGGTGTATGTCGTCGACAATGAGGATATTTTTTTTCAACAGCTTAAGTGTGATAATATCAACGGCGAATTTACAAATTGACAGCGATTATCCGGGATAGAGGTAAATATATGCCGCTTTTGTCAGTCTTGGCAAAACTGGCACGGGTTTAGCCTATAATAATCAACCCTGTTTCGGGGTTATTAACTTATGAAATTGAGTAAACTGCAATCGGGCATAAAACGCCAGGCCAAAAAACTTTCGCACGAGGGGTTTAAGCAGATTTTTGACCATATCGACCAGCTCGGAATAAAAAAAGGTGTGGATAAAATAGGGCTGGATAAATTTATCGACCAATGCGCTTACCTGGCGGCAGGCTCGGGCGTTATTTCAGGCAGCGGCGGTATATTTACGATGATCGTGGGCGTCCCGCTTGATTTTGTGAATTTGACCACCCAGCAATTCAGGGTTACCATGGCCATTATGTATTATCATCGCGGCAGCTACCAAATGGGTTTCGAGGAATTTATGAAGCTTATAGCCACCTCGCTTAAGGTAGACGCCGGCGTGACCATTACCAAAACCATGATGGAAGGAATTGCCGAAAAACTGTTATTGCTGCTCGGCACGCGTACCGCCGAACGGTTGGTACCGGTTATTGGCGCAGCGATCGGGGGAACAGCCAACTACCTGTTTATTAAGCGCATGGCCAAATCGGTTAAGGAAATTCAGGGCATTGGCCCGGGAGAGCCTGTACAGGTGTTTTAACAAGTTAGTTTACCTTTTTTGGGTGATCGCGTTTGCCAGCTTCACAAAATCCTCCACGCTTAACCGTTCGGCGCGCAGATCAAGCGCAGGATCATCCGTCATTTTTTCTTTATTAATAAGCGAGGATAGCGCATTCCGCAGCGTTTTCCGCCGCTGGTTAAAACCAGCCTTTACCACCTGCCAGAATAGTTTTTCATCACAATTTAATTGTGCCACTTCGTTCCGGGTCAGCCTGATCACTGCCGAAAGCACCTTTGGTGGCGGGTTAAAAACACCTGCTTTCACTGTAAATAAATATTCGACTTTGTAATAGGCCTGCAAAAACACGCTCAGTATGCCATACTCTTTGCTGCCGGGTTTGGCTGCGCAGCGCTCTGCCACCTCCTTTTGAAACATGCCCACCACCTCAATTACCTGCTGCCGGTTATCCAATACCTTAAATAAAATTTGCGACGATATATTATACGGGAAGTTGCCTATGATCGCCAGCGGCCCCGAAAAATAAGCCGCAAAGTCCATCTCCAAAAAATCGGCGTTGATCAGTCGGCCGCCCAGCTGCGGGTATTTTTTTTGCAGGTACTGGTACGATTCGGTATCGATATCGATCAGGTGCACATCATACCCCTGTTTTTGCAGCAAAAAATCCGACAGGATGCCCATGCCCGGGCCAACCTCCAGCACCTGCCGGTACCGGTCGCCCGGCCGCAGGCTCTCCACGATCTTTGCGGCTATATTTTTATCGGTAAGAAAATGCTGACCCAGGTGCTTCTTTGCCCGTACCAATGTCATGTGTTATTCAATTATTGAGCAAATTAAACCATATTTGTCCTTTAATCAGCTTAAAATCTTTTATTTGCATTGTTAAGTTGAAAGGCATGAACCATTTCGAATGACTAATGCCCAATGACTAATAACAAATCCACATGAGCGAAAAATTAAAAATAGGGATCAGCATAGGCGACATAAACGGGATAGGTTTAGAGATCATCCTGAAAACCCTGGCGGATAGCCGCATATACGATTATTGCATGCCCATTGTTTACGGCAATACCCGGGTGGCTTCATTTTACCGGCGGCTCACCCAACTGGACGAGCTAAATTTTTTCGTGGTCAATCAACCCGGCGAGCTGACCGGCAAAAAAGATCACCGAAAGCCCAATATGGTAAATTGCTGGGACGAGGAGGTGAAGATAGAGCCGGGAATTGCAAGCGCCGAAGCGGGCAAATATGCTTTTATTTCGCTTGAACGGGCCACCAACGATCTGCTGCGCGGCGACATCGATGCCCTGGTAACAGCGCCGATAAATAAGGACAATATTCAAAGCGAGCAGTTCAATTTTCCCGGCCATACCGAATACCTGCAGGAACGCGACGGCGCCGCCGGCTCGCTGATGTTTTTGGTGAGCGATACCCTGCGCGTGGGCGTGGTAACCGGCCACATACCGCTTAACAAAGTAGCCGAAAATATAACCGCCGAAAACATCCTGGCCAAACTGAAGCTGATGGATGCCAGCCTGCGCAATGATTTTTGGATACGCAAGCCAAAGATAGCGGTGCTTGGCCTTAACCCGCACGCCAGCGACAATGGCCTGATTGGCGATGAAGAGCAAAAAGTGATCATACCGGCCATAGAGGAGGCCCGCAACAACGATATACTGGCCTTTGGCCCCTATCCTGCCGACGGCTTTTTTGCAAACGGCACATACCTGCAGTTTGACGCCGTGCTGGCCATGTACCACGACCAGGGCCTGGTACCCTTTAAGCAAATAGCCTTCGAATCGGGGGTGAACTTTACCGCGGGGCTCAATTTTGTGCGCACCTCGCCCGACCATGGCACAGCTTACGATATTGCCGGCAAAAACCTTGCTTCCGAAATATCGTTCCGCGAGGCGCTGTTCACGGCCATTCATATTGTGAAGCACCGCCGCGAAACGGCCGAGCTGGAAGAAAACCCCTTGCTTATAGCCAAGCTAAGCCGCGACAGGGATTAAAAAAGGTGAAAATGTTCAAGCGTTCAATTTTTTGAGAGATGAACAGTTTGAACACCTTGAACGCATTGAACACCCTGAACACTGACAGATATTTGTCAGTGGTTCCTGACGCCCTGCAAAGCATTGAAAAATCCTTTAGCTTTATCCCACACAATTTTTGCCATTTGTGGTTAATCTAAATAAAATAGACAGCGATACTCCGCCCAAAACTTCGATATTCGGCGTCGGGCAATTCGTTATTCATCGATCCATGAAAAAGATACTCCTGTTCCTGACCTTCATAACCTTTTCACTTCATTGCCTGGCCCAGGAGGAACTTGCGTTCCCGTTCCAAGGCGGAAAAGACATTATGACCCGGTTTTTCCGCGACAACCTGGCTGTTTCAAATGACCTGATCCAAAAGAGAGCCTCGGGGTCGGTTACCTGTAAATTTACGGCCGATACACAGGGGCGCATATCCAAGATCATCATCTATTATGCGGATGATGCCGTCTTAGTGCCCGCCGTGATCGATGCATTAAAAAAGTCGGACCGTAAATGGATCATCCCTGACCACGAAAAATTCCACGATTTCATCATCCCGTTCTCGTTCAGCTTTAACGTGCCTGCCGCCGAAACCAACGGCCTGCAAACCGGCGTGTACGATTACGTCCGCAACCGTAAACCGATCACAACCGAAAACCAGGTACCGCTTGACAGGGCCACCCTGCTGCCCACGGTGATTGTAAGATACGATATAGCACAGTAACCTACCCGGCGTTGAAGTTTTCCGCCATCGTTGGAGTTGTCTCCAACGATCCGCGATCTATACCTGTGAATGCCCGGATGTTTTTATCCGGAACCGGGCAACAAGCGTGCAAATACCCGCTATTGACGACAATACCCCCGGCAGCGGAAAAAAGTAAACAAATTCAACAATGGCCATGGCAAACAGAAAAACCGCTAATACGCCGAGCAGCCTGGTGGTGAAAGGGGTTTTGGCTTCGCCCGATACGAACCATAAAATGAGCGTGATTGAAATAAGCACCAGGATCATTGTCAGCCCATAGCCTTCAAAAAAGGACGCCAGGCTTGCCGACTTCCCCATAAAATCAAAGTGGTTATCTTCCATTCCCCTGATCACCTGCCCGACGGCCGGGTTTGGCGCATTTTTCCAGGTGAGGGCGCCTATGCTATGGCCGATAGTATGCAGGAACATCATGGTTGCTGCAACGCGTAATAAAAGTTTGCTGCTCATTTTGATAAGGTTTTATATTGGTTGTGATAAAATCGATTAAATCGGCAGTTTCCTGAATCTTACCCGGTTATCTTCAATGGTTATAATAAAATCCCCTTCCAACTGGCCTGAAAAATTTTCAAATAACAATGCAAGCTTTTCCCGGATGTTGCCCGGAGTGAAAACAGATGTTCTGAATTGTATAATCGGCGCCTGTTTAGATTTATGAAAAGCGAGTAATTGACCAAAATCCATGTCTGTGGTTATGATGATCCTTTTTTCATCAATTGCTTTTTCAAGGATTGACACATCGGAAAGTTTGTGAAGGCTTTCATCATTTAAATGTATTGCGTCATGCCCTATACTTTTCAGCCACGCTGCTACACTTTGGGCTATACCCATATCTAATATAAAACGCAAATCAGGATACTTTTTGATTGGTATATAATTCTTCTTCCGCTAAGTACGCAGCATATTGAAGGCATTGATCGATATCTTCCGGTTCAAGGGTGGGATACTCTTTTAAAATTTCAGCTTTATTGATCCCGTTTGCAATAAGATTAAGCACCAGTGATACGGTAATGCGCATGCCTCTTATGCAGGCTTTGCCGTTCATTATTTGCGGATCTGACGTAATTCTGTCTATGGTAAGCATACGATGTTTTTTATAAAATTACAATATTAAACGGTACATGTCAACATCAGCAACATTCAACGGCAATACCGCGCTTATTGTCCGCTTCCCGCATCTCCCTGTTAAATAGTGTTAAACATTTATCAGTCAATAACGTCCCGGCTCAGCAACAACTACATTTGGGTACCAACCCAATCCAATGAAGCCTATTCTCACCTTAATTTTTGCTGCTATTTTTGCCGCGCCTTTGGCAATTTTCCCGCAGGGCCATACTCCAGCAAACAATGCCCGGTTAACTGGCACCATAACCGACCGCGACGCCAGGCTGCCCCTGGCCTATGCCACCATCGGCATTTTAAATAAGCCCGTTGGCACCGTAGCCGATTCACTCGGCCGTTTTGAATTAGTTGTTGACAAGCAATACCCCGACGACACGCTGCAGGTAACCCTGGTGGGATACTACCCGATACAAAGCACGTTACATGAACTGATGCGTGCAAACGGCCCTTTAACCATCAGCCTCGTTAAAAAAGTGATCGCGTTAAACGAGGTGGTGGTTACAAACCGGTTTCGGCATACGGTGGTTGTCGGGCGGCAATCAAGTGGCGGCTTTCTAACGGCATCCATTGTCCCGAAAGGCGACAAGGCGCCCATTATCGGTGCGGAATCGGGTTTAAAGGTACATATCGACCATTACCCTGCGCTGCTGGAAAATGCCAGCTTCTACGTATCGCGAAACAATTTCAAGCACGTCAAATTCCGGCTGAACATCTACTCGTTGAAGCATAATGTACCCGATACCCTGCTGTTTAACCGGGAAATACTGGTAACGCTCGATAACAACAAAACCGGGTGGGCCAGTATCGACCTCTCACCATACAACCTGGTGCTGCATAATGATTGCGCCGTTACCCTGCAATGGGTCGACTATAACAAAGACATGGTAGCAGCGCCGCTGATCCTCATCCCCGTCAGCCCGTCCTTTTCGCACGTCAACTACTACCGCGCCGCCGGCCAGGATAAGTGGAAAAGCATAAAAGGGAATGCAAGTTTTTATGTGACGCTGGAGGATTGAGGAAAATAAACCTTGTCTTCTTTTGCGTATTCAAGCGCCGGGGATTGAACTCACAGGGGGACATGCGGTGGGTGAGGCACGCTGAGCGCGTCGGATAAAATATTTAATAATGAGTTGTTTATGATAAAAAAATAACATGTATATTTAATCAGGTTAATTTAATATCAAACCCTTATCCCCGATCGTCCCGGCGGTCTGTTTTGATTTCAGAAAAGCGCTCCATACGTAGGGGGATTTGTATAGGTGCTTTCGGAAACATGCAATCGGTCACATGCAGATTTTTCGACAACCATTACTGGATCCTCTGATGTGTCAATCCCTGGCGCAACGGATCGCAGGACATCGTGCCGATTTTTTTGCAGGCATAGATGGGATGTTTTATACCCTCGGAAATGCCCTTTATCAAACAACGGACACTTCCGGATATTGGAGAAAAGCGTCAATATCAAATAAGTTGCTCTTCGAAAGTTTTGCGTCACTTTATGATATCGTGCTGACGCAGATGTCCCTTTTTCTGCGGGTCGAAACCGGTTTTGCCCAGGATGCATCCTTACCCGGCTTTCACCTGTTCGAGTTTCGTGAAAACCGCAGTTACCCGGGAGGCGGGGGGCACTTTGACCTGTCCCATCTGCGCATATTTCCTCCCGGTCCGTCAAATTATTACCAAACCCAATATTCGTTTACATTGCCGTTGGAACTGCCTGCTGCGCCATGCGGGCTGGATATATGGGAATTGCCGTATAACGAAATGTCGCAATATGCTGCAAATACTAAGGCGGAAGACCTGGCCCAAACAAGGACTAAATATTTTATTCCCTATAACATAGGCGAACTGGTCGTATTCAGGGGTGACTATTTTCACCAAATCTCGCCGATAAACCCCGTTCAAAGTGGGGAAAGACGAATCACCTTTCAGGGGCATTGCCTGTTCCATGGCGGTAATTGGAAAATATACTTTTGATTAAATCACTAAAACTTAAATATATGGACACATCATTTTCATCACAAAATGCCCTTGCCGGAGATATGAAATCAATTTCGGCGGCTGACATGGGAAAAAGCATTATGGAAGACAAACAAAGTGAAAAAGGGAAAGAAAGCGAAAAAGGAAAAGAAAGCGAAAAGGGCAAGGAAAGCGAAAAAGGAAAAGAAAGCGAAAAAGGAAAAGAATCCGAAAAAGACAAGGAATCTGAAAAGGGCAAGGAATCCGAAAAAGACAAAGAATCTGAAAAGGGCAAAGAATCTGAAAAAGGAAAAGAATCCGAAAAAGGAAAAGAGTCCGAAAAAGGAAAAGAATCCGAAAAAGGAAAGGAAACTGAGAATCCTGACGACATGGATAGAAGGCAAGAAAAGAATACGAAGGTGCCTGCCCAGGATTCGGCAAACAAACTAATTGAAGTTTCCGGGACTGACCTGACCAGATTTTCTGTCTGACTTGAAAAATATATTGCTTATCCGCAAAAATGAATTTGACCATCTGTACTGGAAGGAATTGTTAAACAGCATGGATGTCTTTCTCGTTGATGTGCATCAGCCGTTTCATATTGACATTATTAATCTGGGAACAAAAGGCTCGCCGGAAGCAGAATTTCTTGGCAGAAAACTGGACTACTTCGACAAAATTATTTTTTTGGGAACCCCGGCCTGGCCTGAAAACAATGATGAGTCGGTTTTTGCTTTTTCGGAGCTCGAGGCGACGCTTATTTCCCTTTTTAAAATATCCCGGGCGCCGGTGGTCAACGCAGGGTTATCCCTGTCGGCAAATAAACTGTTGCAGGCCCCTATCGCTTTTTGCAAATTCTGGGAAAAATCGGGATGGGTAGTGCCCGAAATCCGGTATAGTTATAGCAAGGGGCAACTGACAAAAACACTCGGGCCGGACCCGCAAAAACACACCCATTATTTATTGCACCTCTCGGTTAACGACTATCTCCTTTGGCCGAATTACCGTGTTATTTTTAATGATCATGCTAAGTTTAAAGCCATTTTGGAAGCTACGCAGATGGAAATGGCTCATCGCAATTTTGACTTTCTGATTCTTCAATTTTTCGAGTCTGCAGGCGTATTTTATTTATTTGGCTATGTTACAGAGTTGGTGGAGATCAGGAATAACAGATTACTCAGATTTATGGAAAGCGTTATCGCATGAATACCAAAAGGCTTGTCATCATCGGCTTTGGGTCTGAGGAGACAGTTCGTCACTTCGCGGCTTACTTGAGCGCCTGTCGCCAGCCATACGACATAATGGACCTGGATCTTATACAGGAACAATGCGCCCTCTCTTTTACTTACCGGGCCGGTATGCTATCGATACAGATTAACAATAAAATGTATGATTTAAATCAATATCATTCATTTTATTGCCGGCATTATTTCAAACCGACAAAAAACGGTTATCTGGACGAATTATTTAACAAGTTAATTTTCGCATTAACCGGCTGGCTCCGGCATACGAACAAATTGGTGGTAAATATTCCGGGCACAGGCTCCTCTAACTTTTCTAAACTAAACCATCTCACGGAACTTTCTGGTTATGGATTTATTATTCCGCATGCTTTTATCACCAACCGCCCTGAGATAGTAAAACGCGTTGCATCTGTTACAGGTAATTGGATAAACAAAGGCTGTTCCAGTTATCGCACGAAAGTTGAAACCCTTACCGACGCGCATCTGGCCGAACTGGAACAATTATATTATTGCCCGTCGCAATTTCAGGAACTCATCAGGGGATATAATGTGCGTGTTCACGTTGTGGGTGTAAATTGTATCGCGGTAAAAATAATGAGCCCGGATATTGATTACAGATATAGCTTATCCAAAAATTCATATAATGAGATAGCTGTTCCGGAAAAGATCGGCGAACGGTGCATTAGCTATTGCCGGCATGAAAATCTGAATTTTGCGGGGTTTGATTTTATTGTCGATGAAGCGGATTGCTGGTATGTCCTCGAGGTAAATCCGATGCCGGGATATGAGTTCTATGACCGTAATATCGGCAATAGAATTTCGGCGTTGTTAAAAGATCTTTTAATAGGCGGTCTGTGCGATGCGCCGCCGGTTTTGCCTGAAAGGGAGGCGTTTATCCATGGTGGCCGCAGGAAAAAATTCTTCTAACAATTTACGGAAATTTCTCCCAATCTGACGCGAGTGTGCCGCCCGGGCTGGCGCGCGGAGTACCCGTGACACTTAAATCAATTTTCCTGCTATTGCTATAGTTGTCTCTAACGATCCAAGATTAACTCAACCTTCGTATCTTTATTGTACTGATTTTCCGCCAATGGACCAATCCCCCGCACAGCCCCACCGAAAGATCATCCATATCGATATGGATGCGTTTTACGCATCGGTTGAGCAGCGCGACAACCCGGAGTACCGGGGCAAGCCATTGGTAGTAGGCGGTTTGCCAGAGGGGCGCGGCGGGGTGGTGGCTACGGCCAGCTACGAGGCGCGCAAGTTTGGCATCCGCTCGGCCATGTCGTCAAAACAGGCGCTCCATCTTTGTCCGCATGCGCTGTTTGTGCGGCCCCGGTTCGCGGCGTATAAAGAAGTTTCGCAAAAGATCCGCGAAATATTCAGCCGCTATACCGACCTGATCGAGCCGCTTTCGCTGGACGAGGCTTACCTGGACGTGACCACCGACAAGCTGGGCATCGGCTCGGCCATCGACATAGCCAAACAGATCAAGCAGGCGATAAAGGACGAATTGCAGCTTACCGCCTCTGCGGGTGTGTCCGTCAATAAATTTGTCGCCAAAACCGCATCTGATATTAACAAACCTGACGGCCTGACGTTTATCGGCCCCTCGGCCATTGAAGCGTTTATGGAAAAGCTGCCGGTCGACAAGTTTTTTGGCGTGGGCAAGGTAACCGCGCAAAAAATGAAGAACATGGGCCTGCACACCGGCGAGGACCTGAAAAAGCTTACCGAGGACGAGCTGGTAAGGCATTTCGGCAAAGTCGGCCGGTTTTATTACCAGATCGTGCGCGGCATCGATAACCGCGAGGTGCACCCCCACCGCGAAACAAAGTCCCTCGCCGCTGAAGACACTTTTCCCTACGACCTCACCACCACCGAAGAAATGGAGGCCGAGCTCGACAAGATCGCCCAAACGGTGTGCAAGCGCCTGCAAACCTATGAGCTGAAGGGCCGCACGCTGACGCTCAAAATAAAATACAGCGACTTTAAACAGATCACCCGAAACCAATCCTTCCCGACAGGGTTTAACGACCTGGAAACCATCTGCGCCACCGCCAAGCGCCTGCTGGCCGCTACTGATCCCGACGACAAAAAAGTGCGCCTGCTCGGCATATCGCTCTCCAACTTCAATGAGCCAACCCCAAAGCAAAAAGAAGAAAAACCGAGCGACCAGCTGATGTTTCCTTTTTAACTCTACACCATGTCATTGCGAGCGATAGCGCGGCAAACTCGTCGCGTGCATCGGCGACGAGGTTGCTTCTCCGCCTGGCGGCGGATCGCAATGACAAGTTGGGATAAGGTTTACTACCTTTGCCCCCATGATCGACGTCATATTAAAAAAAGGCAAGGAAAAAGCAGTTCTGCACCGGCACCCCTGGGTATTCTCGGGCGCTATTGACGGTGTAAGGGGCAAACCCGCAAACGGCGACATCGTGCGCCTGGTGGACGCCAAAGGCGGCTTTATGGCGTATGGTTTTTATAATGATAAGTCGCGCGTGGCTGTGCGCCTCCTGGAGTGGGATGAAACTGTGGAAGTGAATGAGCAATGGTTCAGGGATAAAGTCGCCGTGTCGGTGGCAAGCCGCAGCAAGGTTTTGGACGAAAACACAAACACCTGCCGTTTGATATTCAGCGAATCGGACTATCTGCCGGGGCTCATCGTCGATAAATACGCCGGGCACCTGGCAGTACAGGTACTCACTTCCGGTATTGAGAATGTATTGCCGGTGATCATTGACGAGCTGCAGTGTTTGTTGAAACCAGAGAGTATTTTTGATAAAAGCGATGCCGCCTCGCGGGAGCATGAGGGCTTAAAAACTACTAACGTGGTGCTGGCCGGCACGCATCCGCCCGAGCGGGTCGGGGTACGCGAAAACGGAATTGTCTACAACATCAATATCGCCGAAGGGCAAAAATCGGGCTTCTACTGCGACCAGCGCGATAACCGCAAGCTGCTGGCCGCCCACGCTAACGGGAAAAAGGTTTTGGACTGCTTTTGTTATACCGGCGGCTTTACGTTGGGCGCACTGAAAAATGGCGCAGCGTCGGTCACGAGCATCGACAGCTCGGCCTTAGCCATTGAAACCTTAAAGGAAAATATTAAGCTGAATGGATTTGATCCGGCGAAGCTTACCGCGATACAATCTGATGTAAACAAGCAGCTGCGCCAGTTTAAGGACGACGGCGAACTGTTCGATATCATCGTGCTCGACCCGCCCAAATACGCCCCCTCGCGCTCCGCGCTCGACCGGGCATCGCGGGCCTATAAGGACCTGAACCGTATAGCCATGCTCCTGCTCAGCAAAGGCGGGCTGCTGGCAACGTTTTCGTGCTCCGGCGCGATGGATATGGAAACCTTTAAACAGGTGCTGGCCTGGGCGGCGTTGGATGCGGGCAAGCAGGTGCAATTCATCTACCAGTTTTGCCAGCCCGAAGATCATCCCGTAAGGGCGTCATTCCCGGAAGGAGAGTATTTGAAGGGGTTGTTATGCAGGGTGCTGTAGAGGAGGTGAAAGGCGAAAGATTGAAACGGGTTGTAATTTGTTGTTAAAATAAAAATAAATTTAGGGGCTTGTCCAATTTACAAAAGCCTGATCGTCATTGGGGCATAAACAATTAAATGATAAAAAAATGAAAGACTTCTTATTCCTGTACCGGGCCGATTACAAGGCCGCGCCAGCCGGTTCGCCCGAAGAAATGCAAAACATGATGAAAAAATGGATGGACTGGATCGGCAGCATTGCCGCGCAAAACAAGCTGACCGACCGCGGCCATCCGCTGGGCGGCGAGGGTAAAGTGTTACGACCGGACAATGTAGTTACCGACGGCCCCTACACCGAAATTAAAGAGCTGCTCGGCGGCTATACTATCGTTAAAGCCGAATCGCTTGACGAGGCCGTTTCACTCGCACACGGCTGCCCTATCCTTGAGGTAGGCGGCAATGTTGAGGTGCGCCCCATCAACCAGATGTAAACAAATAATGATTTGCCGGGAAGCCTCTGTACTTTTACAGGGGCTTTTTTAATCAATGGAACAGCAGGAAATTATACCGCATTTATTCCGTACCGAATACAGCAAGGTAGTCGCGGTGCTCGGCAAGCTCTTTGGTTTTGAGCATATTGAAGTAGCTGAGGATATTGCAAGCGATACCTTTTTGCTGGCTGCCGAAACCTGGGGTATAAAAGGCTTGCCCGACAATCCCGCGGCGTGGCTGTACACCGTAGCCAAAAACAAGGCGAAGGACCATCTGAAACGGAACAACATCTTTTCGGACAAGGTTAAGCCCGGCATACAGCAGGCCGAAACCGGGTTTCACGAAATTGAGATCGACCTGTCGGGCAAAAACATTGCCGACAGCCAGCTGCAGATGATGTTTGCAATATGCCATCCCTCGATCCCGCCCGAGGCGCAGATCGGGCTGTCGCTGCGTATTCTTTGCGGGTTCGGCATCGAGGAGATCGCGGATGCCTTCCTGAGCAATAAGGAAACCATCAATAAACGCCTCTTCCGCGCAAAGGAGAAGCTACGGCAGGAGCGGGTAAAGATCGAACTCCCAAAATCGTCCGAGATCGACGCAAGACTCGGCGCCGTGCTGACCACCTTATACCTGCTTTTTAATGAAGGATATTATTCCCTGTCGCAAAACACGACATTGAGAAAAGACCTTTGCCTGGAGGCCATGCGGCTTAACTACCTGCTTACCGATAATCCCGGGACAAATACTCCACCGGCAAATGCCCTGCTTTCGCTGATGTGTTTCCATGCGTCACGGTTCGATGCCCGGCTTGGCCAAAACGGTGAGGTGATTTTATACGACGAACAGGATACCGCACTTTGGGATGAGGCGCTTATTAAACAAGGCGAGCTTTATTTGAACAAAGCGGCTACCGGCGATAAGATATCCAAATATCATCTTGAGGCGGGCATCGCGTACTGGCACACGAAAAAGGACGATTCGCCGCAAAAGTGGGAGAACATTTTGCAATTGTATAATCAATTATTACAGGTCGAATACTCGCCCATGGCCGCACTGAACCGCACCTACGCCCTGGCAAAAGCGCGCGATAAAGCTGCTGCCATAACTGAGGCCGAAAAGCTGCAGCTAACCGGCAACCATTTGTATTATTCGCTGCTGGGCTATTTGTATACCGGTGTCGACCGCCAAAAAGCATTGGCGCATTTAAATACCGCGCTAAAGCTGGCAAAATCAAAAGCGGATAAGGAAACGATTGGAAAACGGCTAAGAAAGCTTAATGCGGATTCGTGAAATTTTCCTGACTCGAATTTAACGCCTACTCAAATTTCACGCTCCCGTATGTCGATTTGATATTTACCTGCGCGCCGGCGGTGCCTTTACCGAAATGGCCCTTAAAGTTTTTGGTCGAGCTGTAGTGCCGGCTGTCATTTGGTGATTTATTGGTAATGGTTACCTTCTCATCGCTATAGTTAAAGCCGCCATAAGTTGTGGTCACATCAAAGTCGAAGTTACTACTGCCCGGTGTGCCTAAAGATATCCCCGAATTGGTGGAATTGATATTCAGCCGTTTCATGCCGGGGCCGACCTCACCAATTTTAAACCCGCCGATATAGGACAGGTCGAGGTCGGCCGCGCCGTTGAGCTTGCCCAGCTTAAATGAGCCGTAACTTACCGCGCCCTTTAAATTATTGCACTGTTCGATCTCGGCGCTGCCATACGAATAGTCTAAATGCCCGCCGTTAAGCGAAACTATTTTTAAACTGCCATAGCTGCCATCGATCTGGTTTGCGGGGTTCGACAAATTCTCTGCAGTAACCGACCCATAGGATGAGGTTATCTTTACCCTGCCCGCCAGATCGGGCAGTACGATCGCGCCATAGCTGTCTTCGATATTCAGGTCGGTTTTAGCTGGCATATATACGGTGTAATTGATCTCGATCTTGCGTTTTTTGTTGTTCCCCCAGTTCCACATTTTCCACGAACCATTGGTACCCGGCTCGATATTGGTCCTGAACGATACCAGGTCGCCATCTTTACCGTCACGTATCTGTACGCCGTCCAACAGTTTTTGGGCCTCGCCGTCGTCATTCGCTTCGGCTTTGATCTGTACGTCAACCTTCATCTCGTGCTTGTCCCAGGTATTGACGGTTATCTTTCCGTACTGGTTGCTCAGCTTTATCCGGTCGTTGCCATCGATGGGATAGCTTTTACTGTAGTTTTTATATTTGATGCTCTTAAATATATGCCCGGAGTGCTCCTGCAATTGCACGTCGGGCATGTTAAGCCCGAGGTCAATTTTTGGTGCAATGTCATTTAGATCCAGGTTTAAATTATCCAAACCTTTTACATCCACGTGTACGTTTGGCACGATATGTTTCAGCGTTACAATGCTTTTCACGTTATTGGTAACCAGCATGGAAATCTGCGGCGCCAGGTTATTCAATTTAACATCGATATTTTTTAAATCCAGGTTCAAATTGAAATTCAGGCCGTCCGTTTTAAACCCGAAATCATAATCATTTGATTTAGGTGCAACGGGTGCTTTTGGCGGGTTCTGCGCAAATGCGGAGCTTACCGCAAACAGAGCTGCAACAAACAATACAGGTTTATATACTCTTGCTTTCAACATGGTTTTCATTTTTCATTTCGTTCATTTGTTCGATCACCTTCAACTGCTGGTTAAGCACATCGGTTTGTATCTTCAGGTTGCGGATCATCGCACGTAAAACACGCTCCTGGTTCGGGCTGGTCGCCAGCTCATTGTTCATTTCCTTGTATGTCGAATCCATCTGCGCGATCTGCGCGCTGAACTCTTTGTACAGCTCCGGGTCCGATTTTGCTATCGACTTCAGCTCGCTGCGCCTGTCGGCGATCATCGATATATATTGTCCCTGCTGCTTTGCATATACCGGGTTAATGGCCGCGAAATCGACGCCTGCCTTTTTTTCGTTTTTTAAATATAAACCGAAACCTATCCCCATTACCACGATGACCGATGCGGCTACCCGCATTACGAACCACAGCGAAAACGTTTTGGCTTCGCGCTTTTTTGGCTCTCCGGTAACCGGCGGCAAATGCTTTTCAATGCGGCCCCACAGGTCCGCAGAGGGTTCTATCTCATCAAATTCTTCCCTGTTCGTTCTTATGAAATCTTCCAGTCCCTTGCTCATGTTGTTATCCCTTTTCTGTTTAAAATCTCAATTAATTTCCTTTTTGCCCTCAAAAACTGTGTCCTCGAGGTGTTCTCCGAAATATTCAGTACCTGGCTTATCTCTTCGTGGTCATACCCTTCTATCAGGTAAAGCGTTATCACCAGCCGGTAGCCTTCGGGCAATTGCTTTATGGCTTCCTTAACCATTGCCGCCTGGTACCGCGTTTCTTCCTCATCTTCCGGCTCTGCATCGGCTATGTTCTCAAGCTGCTCTCCGTCCAGCTCCACCAGCTCCATCCTGCGTTTCCGCAACAGGTTAATGGAGCGGTTTACCACAATTTGTTTAAGCCATAAACCAAAGGTTGTATCCTGCCTGAAGTCCTTCAATTTGCTGAATGCATCTACGAAAGCTTCCTGCAGCACGTCTTCTGCCTCGGCAACATTGCCCACGATCCTGAAGGACACGTTCAGCATTGCCTTAGCATACAGCCTGTAAAGTTCATAACAGGCTTTTTTACTCCCTTGTTTACACTCAACCACCAGGTTGTAGTGCTTGTCAATAAATACGGCTTCCAAATTGTGACCAGCTTGCACGTTATATGACGCACCGTTTTTAACAACGTTGCATGAAGGTAAGGAATTTCGGATTTCGGAAGTTCGATTTCGGATTTATTTGGGTGAGAAATGGAAAAAAGAAGAACCGTCATGCTGAATTTATTTCAGCATCTCACGGGACATTCCCACGTGCTTAGTGACGTGCATACACTTGATCAGCTTTCAAGCGCATACTTTTCTGGTGGGGTGCCGAAACAAGTTCGGCATGACGTGGAGGAGTAACTATTTACCCTTCCTGCGCTTCATTTCCTTCACGATCAGGCCCAGCTCGCGGCTCATTTGACCGGCGATGGCCGTATTCTCCTGCGCACGGCGGAAAAGGTAAGGCAGTACTGCCTTTATCGGCCCGTAGGGCACGTACTTGGCCACATTGTAGTTGGCATCGGCCAGGTTAAAGCTCAAATTATCGCTCATGCCCAGCAACTGCGAAAAATAAACATGCGGGTTTTTATGGTCGATCTTCTTTTTATTCAGCAGCTCGGCAAGCAGGCGGCAGCTTTCCTCGTTATGCGTGCCTGCAACCAAAGCAATGGTATCAACATGGTCTATACAGTATTTAACCGCGGCATCATAATCTTTGTCGGTAGCCTGTTTATCCGGCTGTATGGGTGACGGATAACCCATTTCTTCGGCACGCTTGCGCTCTTTCTCCATATAGGCCCCGCGAACCAACTTGGCGCCGAAAAGAAATCCGTCTTTAACGATGTTGCTATGGTCCGCTTTTAATGCCGCCAGCCGGTCGTGCCGGTAAAGCTGGTAGGTATTATAAACAATTACTTTTTGCTTGTTAAACTTCCGCATCATATCCAGGGCCAGGCGGTCCATGGTTTCCTGTATCCAGCTTTCTTCGGCGTCCATCATCACCGGTATATTTTCGGAATGCGCCTTTTCGCAAATGGCCAACACCCTGGCCTGCGCTTTTTCCCATTGCTGCTGTTCATCTGCGCCAAGCTGCTCCCCTGCGTCTAATTTTTCCAGCAGCGAAAAAGGTACAACGCCCGTAACTTTAAATACCGTAATGGGCACAGCCTTATCGCCCGAGGCCCGCTCAATGGTGCGGATAATTTCGTCGCGGGTATGGTCAAAAGCAGCTTCGTCGTTTTGCCCCTCGATGGAGTAGTCCAGTATGGTGCCTACGCCGCCGTCACTCAGGTTCTTTATGGTTTTGTCGCATTCGGCAATCGTTTCGCCGCCGCAAAAATGCTTAAAGATCGTTGCCTTGATAAGTCCCTTTATCGGCAAGCCAACTTTCATGGCCAGGTTCGTTACCGGCGGGCCTATCTTTACCAAAAAATTAACATTGATCACCCTGAACAGCCAGTAAGCCCGTTTAAGGTCGGCATCGGAACAATGGCGGAAAGCGGTTTCCGTATTTTCGAAAGACAAATTCTGGTTCATAGTTTTTGGTTCATGGTTCATAGGGAAGGTTTATTTATTATAGAGGATGTCCTGCCATCAACTATGAACCACGAACTATGAACCGCAACGGGCCACAAAATTATAAAATGCAAGCTAACATATCTCATTATTCCGCGAATAGTTTAATTTTGCCGCCGCATGATCGAATTTAAGGTAACCGGCGATTTTATCCCCATGATACAACTGCTCAAGGCGGCCAACCTGGTGCAAACCGGCGGCGAGGCCCAGATAGTTGTAACAGAGGGCGAGGTAAAATATAACGGCCGCACAGATTACCGCAAACGCCTGAAAGTGAGAAAAGGAGATACCGTAGAGTTCAGGAATGAAACGATCAGGGTGATATAACATGAAAACCATTCAAAGCGACGGCTACCCCATATATTTTGATAACAGCCTTTCCGAATTAACGACATTTGTAAAAAAGGGGCACTACTCCCGCTTTTTTATCCTTTCGGACGAGAACACCGCCAAACATTGCCTGCCATTGGTGCGCGACCGGTTTGCCGGGATGGACAATTTCGATATCATCGAGATAAACGCCGGGGAGGAAAGCAAGGACATTGATTTCTGCATCGGTATATGGAAGATGCTGATCGATTTCGGCGCCGACCGACAGAGCCTGCTCATTAACCTGGGCGGCGGTGTCATCAGCGACATGGGCGGCTTCGTGGCCTCCACGTTTAAGCGGGGTATCGATTTCGTTCACGTGCCTACTACACTACTGTCGCAGGTGGATGCGTCGGTGGGCGGCAAAACAGGCATCGATATCGATAAGATAAAAAACATCATCGGCACATTTACACAACCCAAAGCGGTATTTATCGCGTATGAGCTATTAAAGAGCCTGCCGGCCCGGCAGATATTGTCCGGCTTAGCCGAAATGCTCAAGCACGGGCTGATATTAGACGCCGGGTATTGGAACGAGCTAAAGGGCGGCGACCTCACAAAACCGTCAGCCGAACTCATCTACCGCTCCATCGAAATAAAGAATGGTGTCGTTATGGCCGACCCGCATGAAAAGGGCCTGCGCAAGTCGCTCAACTTCGGCCATACCGTAGGGCATGCTGTTGAAACCAATTCGCTTGTAAACGATGAAGATCCGTTAACCCACGGCGAAGCCATCGCCATCGGGATGATCTGTGAGGCATACCTGTCGCACAAAAAACTGGGGATGAGCGAAGCGGAGCTGAACGAGATCGTAAAAACCCTGCTTGGCCTGTACCCCAAATACGAGATCCGCGACGATAGTCACCAGGTTTTATGCGCACTGATGCTGAAGGACAAAAAGAACCAGAACGGAAAGATCAACTGCACGCTGCTCAACCGCATCGGCGAATGCAAACTGGATAATATTTGTACCGACGAGGAGCTTTGCGAGAGTTTGAGCTATTACGCGGGGTTGTAAACGCTGATTAAATCCGAACTTCAACCAATCCCCACCGCCGCGTCATTGCGAGGAACGAAGCAATCTCTACGTCTGCCAATCACCGGAACGTGATTTTTTTTAATTTGCGGTATGGTTTTTCAACGAGGCGGCTGCGTATATATCACAACCAATAAATTGCATACAGTGTTATACACGGGTGTTACATCTGACTTATTAGGCCGGGTACGGGACCATAAAAACAAAACCTATCCCAATAGCTTTACAGCAAAATACAATTGTGATAAACTGGTTTACTATTTGTTCTATTCGCGCATCGAAGAAGCTGTTGCAGCTGAAAAAGCTATAAAGGGGAACAGTAGGAAATACAAAGTACAATTAGTGAACTCTATCAATCCTAAATGGGAAGATTTGTACGATAAATTACTTGAGGAGTAGCACAGCCATGGCCTATAAGCAAGGCGGGCTTACGGCATTTAACATAACGGCGGTTCATTGACTTGCGTGTGTAGAGATTGCTTCGTTCCTCGCAATGACGCCCTTTTTATTTTGATTATCGATGTGTTAGAAATACGCAATCTTGCGCCAGGGATTGAAGCGGATACCGGCACGGAGCGCAACGCCTGCAGGCGTATGAGCGCAAAGCCCGCCCGGGCGCCCCAGTATTAGAGATCAGAGATTAGTGAATAGAGATTAGGATCATTATCATTCCTCCGCCCACTTTTAATTTAATAAAACCTAATCTCAACTGAACTCTTTACCTATCCCATCCATTCATACTAACTACCATGATACCACTAACTCCCATCCACCAACATCTCCCCACCCCCTACTCCGTCGCAGCCATAGCCAAATAAAATTCTGTTTCACCCATCTATTTTCAAAAAAATAAAATTTTCTATTGACAAATCCATTTTATCGTGTACATTTACCGCACAAACAACAACAATGCAATTTAACAGCGCATATTTTTACGGTTACTATTTTTACTTTACCAGTAAGAACCGGGACTGATATGCTTTAACAACATACAAAGAAACTGAAAAGTCCCGGCCGCAAACCGGGACTTTTTGCTTTAATAAGGGTTTTATGAAAAACGAACTACCGAAAGTTGCCATACAGGGGATCCGCGCCTCGTTCCATGAAGAGGCTGCTCTGAAATATTTTGGTGAAGACATCGAGACCATCGAATGCTCGTCGTTTAAACAAACATTTGATGCGCTGCAGAAAAAGGATGCGGATTACGTGGTGATGGCGATCGAGAACAGCATCGCAGGCAGTATTTTGCCCAATTACTCGTTGCTGCTGAGCTATGGCTTCCCGGTGATCGGCGAAATTTACCTGCCGATACAGCTGCATTTGATGGCGCTGCCGGGCGTGCGGTTCGAGGACATTAAATATGTAACCTCGCACCCGATCGCTATCCGCCAGTGTATCGATTTTTTTGACGAATACCCGCACCTGCAGATCGTTGAAAGCAACGATACAGCCGCCTGCGCGAAACGTATCCGCGATGAACAGCTGACCGACACCGTTGCTATTGCCAATACTTTAGCCGCGAGGTTATACGGGCTGGACGTGCTGGAGCGCCGGATCGAGTCGAACAAAAAGAATTTTACCCGTTTCCTCATCCTTACCAACCACGAAAATGTGGAGAAGAAACAGCCGAACAAAGCGTCGTTATGTTTCCAGGTGAGCAACAAAGTTGGCGCCCTGGCAAAGGTGCTCAATATTTTTGCCGAAGAAGGCGTTAATATGAGTAAGATACAGTCGATGCCGGTGCTGGGGAAGCGAAATGAATATAATTTTTATGTGGACATTGAATGGGACGAGGCCCGGCAATATGATACCGCCATCAGGCAGATATTGAAGTACACCCATAATTTTAATATTTTGGGCGAATACCAGCGGCATATCGAAGAAGGCGAAGCCGCAGTAAAACCACCGAAAAACGAAAAGATGCCGAGGACCTATATCAATATCAGGAAGCTGGGGTGAAGGAAGTCCGAAAGTCCGAAAGAAGAAGGAGGTCGAAAGACAGGTGTCGAAAATTAGAACCAGAAACAACGTATAAAGGAAAATAACAGTATAAATTAAAGAAAATCAATCTTCCGGACTTTCCGACTTTTCGGACTTCCGGACTAAAAAAAAGCACATGAAACTCGAATTAAACATACAGCCGCTAAACTCGTGGATAACCACAAACAACGAACCACTTTTAATAGCGGGCCCGTGCAGTGCCGAAACGGAGGACCAATTGGTAGCCACTGCGCATTTACTGGCAAAAACCGGCAGGGTATCCGCTTTGCGGGCCGGCATCTGGAAACCTCGTACCCGCCCGGGTGAGTTTGAAGGCATCGGCAGCATCGGTCTTGAATGGCTGAAACGCGCCAAGGCCGAAACTGGTTTGCCAACCACGGTTGAGGTAGCGACCGCCAAACACGTGGAGGAAGCGCTAAAAGCAGGTGTGGATATCTTATGGGTAGGCGCACGCTCAACCGTGAACCCGTTCACCGTACAGGAGATCGCCGATGCGCTCAGAGGCGTTGATGTGCCGGTAATGGTAAAAAACCCGGTAAACCCCGACCTTTCGCTGTGGGTTGGCGCGCTGGAGCGGATCAATAACGCCGGCATTACCAAACTGGCTGCCATACACCGCGGGTTTTCATCGTACGAGAAAACAGCTTTCCGTAACGAGCCGATGTGGGACATCGCCATCAACCTGAAAACACTCGCGCCTGAGCTGCCGTTGATCTGCGACCCGAGCCATATCTCGGGCAACCGCGACCTGATCGGCTATATCTCACAAAAAGCGCTTGACCTGGATATGCAGGGCCTGATGATCGAGTCGCACATCGACCCGACCGTGGCCTGGACGGATGCCAAACAACAGGTAACGCCGGCCGCATTGGCCGAGTTGGTTGGGCATTTGACCCTGCGCAAGCCCGATATCCGCAACTCGGATCTGAAAGACAAGCTGGGCGAGCTGCGTACCCAGATCGATAAGATCGACGACCTGGTGATCCAGAAAATGGCCGAGCGCATGCAGATCGTAGAGCAGATAGGCAACTACAAAAAGGCGAATAACGTTACTATTTTACAGGTTAACCGCTGGGATGAAATATTGCGGAAAGGCATAAATTATGGCAGGGCTTTAAAATTAAGCGAAGAGTTTACAGAAAAGCTGCTGGAGCTTATCCACGCCGAATCCATCCGTAAACAAACCGAAATTATGAACAACGACGCGGCCGGGCAGGCGGCGGAGAAATTGACACACGCGTAGGCCTCACCCCGGCCCTCTCCAAAGGAGAGGGAGGTAAAAGCCTTTTCAAGTCCTCTCCTTTGGAGAGGATTTAGGTGAGGCCACAACGAATATAACAATGAAACAAAACATCATCCTTACCAAAAAGAGCAAATCGGTGCACGGCACAGTCCATCTCACGGGTTCAAAAAGTGAGTGCAACCGCGCGCTTATTCTTGAAGCACTGAGCAATGGCAAGGTAAAGGTTGAGAATATGTCGGATGCCGCTGATGCGGTTACGCTCGCAGGGATCCTGCGGGCAGAGATAAGTGATAAAAGATTAGAGATTAGCAAAACAAATAATTCAGCCGGACGGAACCTAACCTCTGATCTCCAATCTCCAATCTCTGAAATCGACATCGGTCCCGCAGGTACGGCCATGCGCTTTTTAACTGCCTATTTAACTTTGCAGGACGAAGAGGTGATCCTCACCGGAAGCGAACGGATGAAAGAGCGGCCCATCGGCATACTGGTAGACGCTTTGCGCGGGCTGGGCGCTGAAATTGACTATGTAGAAAAGGAAGGGTTTCCCCCGATAAAGATAAAAGGCAGCCTGGCGCAGCGAACCAATAAGATCAGCATTAAAGGTAATATCAGCAGCCAGTATATCACTGCGCTATTACTCATCGCTGCGCGGCTGCCTTTGGGTTTGGAACTGCATATCGAGGGCGAACTGACTTCGCGCCCGTATGTGGAAATGACCCTCGAAATGCTGATGCGGGCCGGCATCGGGCATAGCTGGAGAGAAAATGTGATCAGTATCCCGCACCAGGGTTTTTCGGAGGTTTCATTGCATATCGAGCCGGACTGGAGCGCGGCATCGTACTGGTACGCGATCGCGGCTTTGGCGGATGAGGCTGAATTATTTTTGCCTGGCCTTATCCAGTACAGCCTGCAGGGCGATAGCGTGATTACCGAGATCATGGCAAATTTTGGCATTACCTCGCAATTTAAAGATGGCGGTGTATATTTACAAAAGGAAGCTAAACCGGTTGTCCGCAGAATATTTGACCTGAAGGAATGCCCCGACCTCGCCCAAACCATTATCGTGGTATGTGCGGCGCTGGGGCACGAGGCCACCTTTACGGGACTGGAGACGTTAAAAATAAAAGAAACCGACCGGGTTAAAGCCCTGCAAAACGAGTTGGCAAAAATTGGCGTCAAGCTCATTGAAAAGGGACAGGTTTATAAACTGGATTGCAGCGAAAAGCTTATACCGGAACGCTTGTTTGTAAACACCTACGACGACCATCGCATGGCCATGGCCTTCGCGCCGCTGGCCTTGCTGGTAAACGAGGTTGAAATTGAAGATGCGCCGGTAGTCGAAAAATCCTACCCTGCGTTTTGGAAGGACCTGGAAAGTGTAGGGTTTGGGTTGAAGATCAAACATTAACCGCCCTGTCATTGCGAGGAGGTACGACGAAGCAACCGCGAACTCTGCAAGACAAAATGACCAATGACTACTGACCAATGACCAAAAAATCGGTGTAATCATAAATAAATCAGTGTAATCAAAAACCATGGCTGGCAACTCATTCGGGCAAATATTCAGGATAACCACTTTCGGCGAATCGCATGGCGAGGCCATCGGTGTAATTATTGACGGCTGCCCGGCGCAGCTGGATGTCGATTTGGACTATATCCAGGGCGAACTGGATAAGCGCCGACCCGGCCAGTCGAAGATCACCACGCAGCGCAAGGAAAGCGATACGGTAAAGATATTATCGGGCATTTTTGAAGGCAAAACCACCGGCACGCCGATCGCCATGCTGATCCCTAACGAGGACCAGCGCTCGAAAGATTATACACACAATGTAGATGTTTTCCGCCCGTCGCATGCCGACTATACCTACCAGGTAAAATACGGCATCCGCGACCATCGCGGCGGCGGTCGTTCATCGGCGCGGGAAACCGCGGCACGGGTAGCGGCGGGCGCTATCGCCAAATTGCTGCTCAAAACGCAGGGCATCGAGATCGTGGCGCACGTAAGCAGCGTGGGAAAAATAAACGCGCCGAATGTCGACTACACCAACGCACAGGCATTTATCGAAGAACGGGAGAAAAATATCGTCCGCTGCGCCGATCCGGCGACAGCCGAAGAAATGATCGCCCATATCGACAGCATCCGCAAGCAGGGCGATACCGTTGGCGGTAAAGTGAGCTGCTACATCACCAATTGCCCGGTTGGCCTGGGCGAGCCTGTCTTCGACAAACTGCACGCCGACCTTGGGAAAGCCATGCTGAGCATCAACGCTGTGCACGGTTTTGAATATGGCTCCGGTTTTGCGGGCAGCGAGATGCGCGGCTCGGAGCATAACGACATTTTTGTGGGCCTCACCCCGGCCCTCTCCAAAGGAGAGGGAGTAAATGCGGGCGGAAGAGAAATTAAGACACTTACCAATTTCTCGGGGGGCGTACAGGGTGGCATCAGCAACGGTATGCCCATTGAGTTTAAAGTGGCATTTAAGCCGGTAGCCACCATCATGCAAAGCCAGCCCACCGTCGACAGTGAAGGTAACGCCGCCGAGATCTCCGGTAAAGGCCGCCACGACCCCTGTGTGGTGCCACGCGCCGTACCCATCGTTGAGGCTATGGCCGCACTTGTTTTAGCCGACCATTGGCTGAGGAACAGGAACTCTATTTTATAAACTCTATAGTATTTACCGGACTACAGATGCTCTTACAGGGCACATTAGATTTGTCAACTTTTTAAAAGTTGACAAATCTAATGTGCCCGGGTATCGCCTATCATTTGTAACAAATCCATGATGAAAACAGCCAAAAGTTTCGATTATTGGAATGTTTAATATATTTAGGCAAACTATTGACTGACCATGAAGAAATTTTTACTTTTTTGCTTCGCGCTGTTTCTTGCCCGGCTATGCATGGCCCAGGAAACATTCCCGGTTAACGGGGCCTGGGACATCCGCCCGGGGCAGTACGCGTTTACCAACGCCACCATCGTCGTGAGTGCCGACCAGACGATAACAAACGGCACTTTATTGATCAAAGACCGCGTGATCGAGGCGGTTGGCCCGGACGTTAAGATCCCGAAAGGCTATGTGACGGTGGACCTTAAGGGTAAATATATTTACCCGGGGCTGATCGACGCCTACACCAGCTACGGTATTCCCGAGGGCCGGCCGCAGGCGGCACAGCAGGGCTTCGGCGGTTTCGGCCGCGTGCCGGTTTATACCTCCACCAAGCCCGGCGCTTTTGGCTGGAACGAATCCATCCGGCCGGAGATGAAAGCCAAATTGGTTTTCCATTCGGATGCAACAAAAGCGGAAGAATTCAAGAAAAACGGATTCGGTGCGGTGCAGTCGCTGATACACGACGGTATTGCCCGCGGCACTTCGGTAGTGGTATCATTAGGCGATGAGCGCGATAACCAGGTGATGCTGAACGACGAGGCGGCAGCGCACTACTCGTTCGTCAAAGGAACGGCGGCCACCAATTACCCTAACTCGCTGATGGGTGTGATCGCTTTGCTGCGCCAAACCTATTACGACGCGCAATGGTACAAAACCCAAAAAGAAGAATACAATATCTCGCTCGAAGAATTTAACCGCACACAGGCGGTGCCCCAGATCTTTGAGGCGAACGACGAGCTGAGCGTTTTACGCGCCAACAAAATTGCCCGCGAGTTTGGCAAACAATATATTTTTAAAACCGACGGCGACGAATACCGCCGCATCGACGCCATGAAGGCAACCGGCGGCAGCTTTATTATCCCGCTGGCTTTCCCCGAGCCGTTTGACGTTGAAGACCCGCTTGATGCCCGCAACGTTAGCTACACGCAGCTGAAAAGCTGGGAGCTGGCGCCGACCAACCCGGCAGCCATGGAAAAGGCCGGTATCCGGTTTGCCCTTACTTCGTACGGGCTTACCCGCCCGACCGATTTCTGGACCAACCTGCGTGTTGCGATGGATAACGGCCTCAGCGAGCGCCAGGCATTAAACGCGCTAACGGTTATCCCTGCCGAAATGCTGGGCGTAGCCGACAAAATAGGCACACTGGCCAAAGGCAAAATGGCCAACTTTATCATTACTTCAGATAACCTGTTCAAAAAGGACAATGTTATCTTCGAAAACTGGGTTGAGGGACGGCAGTATGTGGTAAGCAAAATGGATGTGACCGACCTGCGCGGCAACTATAATTTAGCCAGCGACGGCCTTGGGAACCTCACATTGAAGATCGGCGGTACGCCGGGCACTTACGATGTGAACATTGAGCGCAACGATGCCGACAGCGCCCGCGCCCGCGGCACCATCACCCGCAGCGGCGACATGGTAAGCATTTACTTCGACCTGCATAACAAACCCGCCGGCAATATCCGGTTAACGGGCTATATCACAAAAGCTTCGCCGCTTACATTCCGCGGCAACGGCGTGCTGCCCGACGGCTCGGAGATCAAATGGACAGGCACTTACACCGGTCCGGCCACTTTGACCCCGGCACGTGAGCAGCCTAAACAAACCATAACCACCGGCCCGATAATTTATCCGTTTACGGCCTACGGAAATACCGAGCTGCCCAAACCGGAAAACGTATTGTTTAAAAACGCAACGGTTTGGACCAACGAAAAAGAAGGTATTTTAAAAAATGCCGATGTACTGATCGAGAACGGGAAAATTAAGGCGGTGGGCAAAAACCTGGCGGCGGGCAACGCCCTGGTAATTGATGCAACAGGCAAACATTTGTCGCCGGGCATCGTCGACGAGCATTCGCATATTGCCGGTACCGGCGGTATTAACGAGGGCACACAAGCCGTTACCGCCGAAGTGCGGATAGCTGATATCTTAAATTCAGAGGACATAGAGCTCTACCGCCAGCTTGCCGGCGGGGTAACCACCTCGCATATCCTGCATGGCTCGGCCAACCCCATCGGCGGGCAGACACAACTGATCAAGCACCGCTGGGGCGTACTGCCCGATGAGATGAAGTTTGAAGGCGCCGACGGTTTCATCAAGTTCGCGCTGGGCGAAAACGTAAAAGGAAGCAACAACACCCCGGTTGTGGGCGGCGCTCCCCGTTTCCCGCAAACCCGTATGGGCGTTGAGCAGGTTTACGTGGATGAGTTTACCCGTGCAAAGGAATATAAAGCCGCGCGTGCGCTAAAAGGCAGCAATGTCCGCCGCGACCTTGAGCTGGATGCCATTGCCGAGATATTGGACAAAAAGCGCTTTATTACCTGCCACTCGTACGTGCAGTCGGAGATCAATATGCTGGTGCATGTGGGCGATTCGATGGGTTTCAAAGTCAACACGTTTACCCACATCCTGGAAGGATATAAAGTTGCCGATAAGATGGCGGCCCGCGGCATAGCCGGCTCAACCTTCTCCGACTGGTGGGCCTATAAAATGGAGGTATCCGACGCTATCCCATATAATGGCGTCCTGATGCACGATGTGGGCGTGGTTACGGCCTTTAACTCGGATGATGCCGAGATGGCGCGCCGCCTGAACCAGGAGGCCGGTAAAGCGGTTGCTTACGGCCACATGAGCGAGGAAGAAGCCTTAAAGCTGGTTACATTAAACCCGGCAAAAATGCTGCACGTGGATAACCGTGTAGGCAGCATTAAGCCCGGCAAGGATGCCGACCTGGTATTGTGGTCGGCCGACCCGCTGTCGATATACGCTGTTGCCGAAAAAACCTTTGTCGACGGCATACCTTACTGGGACATTGACAAAGATGCCGCTAACCAAAAGGCCATGAAGGCCGATGAGGCCAGGATCATCCAGAAAATGATCGCGGCCAAAAACCGCGGTGCGGTAACGCAGCGGCCGGCTGCGCGCAGGCCGAGGGCCGACGAAGAGGATAACGACGATGATGACGGCATTGGAGCCGACGGAGGCACAACACAAGCAACATCAAACGGAAGTCACCAGTAACCTTTAATGATTTAGAAGATGAAAAAGATATTTTTAATTTTTGGAGGATTACTGCTCAGCACGATCCTTATATACGGCCAGGCGAACATCTCGCCGGCTAAACCGCAGTCGAAACCTATCGTAATAATTGGGGGCACCATTCACGTGGGCAACGGGCAGGTGATCAATAACGGCTACATTGCTTTCGATCATGGAAAGATAACCGCCATCGGCGGGGGTTCCGCGCCTAATACGGCAGGCGCCGAAGTGATCGACGCTACCGGGAAACAGGTTTACCCGGGATTTATTTGCCCGATAACCACCCTCGGCCTTATTGAAACAGAAGAAGGCGCACGCGGCACCGTTGACGATGCCGAAACCGGCGACCTTAACCCGAATGTGCGCTCGATCATCGCGTTCAACACCGATTCGAAGGTGATACCGACCGTACGCTCGAACGGTATTTTGCTGGCGCAGCCGACCCCTACAGGTGGAACGCTGGCAGGGCAATCATCTGTTGTGCAGCTGGACGCCTGGAACTGGGAAGACGCGGCCTATAAAACCGACATCGGCTTGCATTTGACCTGGCCGGTTGCACGCGTTGCAGGCAGGCGGAGGGCTTTCCCGACACCCGGAGTAACGCAGGAAACACCCGCCGAGCGCGCGCAGAAAGCGATCGCCGCCATTGAAAATCTATTTGCCGAAGCAAAAGCTTACGCCGAGATAGGCCATCCCGCGGTAACCAACCTGCGGCTCGAGGCAATGAAGGGGCTGTTCAACGGCTCGAAGAAATTATTTGTAAACGCCGATGGCGCAAAGGAGATAGTACAGGCGGTAGCTTTCGCGAAACGGATGGGCATTTCGGCAGTGATCGTGGGCGGAAATGAATCGTACCTGGTTACGGATGTATTGAGAGAAAACAATGTGCCGGTTATCCTGAAAGAAACACAGCGCCTGCCCGACCGTGAGGAAGACGATGTTTACCTACCCTACAAGCTGCCCAAAATGCTGCAGGACGCGGGTGTTTTATACGGCCTTACCGGTATCGGCTTCTGGCGCCAGCGCAATTTGCCGTTCGAGGCCGGCGAGGCCGTGGGCTACGGGCTCACCAAAGAGCAGGCGGTTTCCATGATCACGCAAAATAACGCCAAAATTTTAGGCATCGATAAAACCACCGGGACACTGGAGACAGGTAAGGACGCCAACCTGTTCATATCAAAAGGCGACGCGCTGGATATGATCGCCATCGATGTGGACGCTGCGTTTATACAGGGGAGAAATATTAACCTCGATAACCTGCATAAACAGCTGTACCGCAAGTTCAGCGACAAGTACGGGATGAAGGCGAAGCTGTAACAGCTTTTGCCTGGTCTTACGATAGCGACGGGTTTTAAACCCGTCGCTATTTTTGAAAAACTTTTACATACAACCGACAATCATTTCCGTATCTTTGCACATCAAAAAAACGCTCAATACTACCCTTTCCCCTATATTACTGCTTAACACGCAGCGGAATCCATTATTGACAGCTTATTTTTTACCGGCCGGTTTATTCACAAAATAATCCGCCCCGATTTTTTTTATTCATTTTTCCCGGTGATCGCGGCCGTAAGGGGCTGGTTTTTGCCAACATATTTATTGCAAGATGAGACAACTAAAAATAACCCAATCCATTACCAACCGCGAATCGCAGTCGCTGGAGAAATATTTACATGAAATTGGAAAGGTTGACCTGATCACAGCGCAGGAGGAGGTTATTTTGGCCCAAAAGATCCGCGAGGGCGACCAGGCGGCTTTGGAGCGTTTAACCAAAACCAACCTGCGTTTCGTGGTGTCGGTTGCCAAGCAATACCAAAGCCAGGGCCTTACCCTGGGCGACCTGATCAACGAGGGTAACCTCGGTTTGATAAAAGCTGCCAAACGTTTTGACGAAACAAAAGGATTTAAATTTATATCGTACGCTGTATGGTGGATCCGCCAGTCGATCTTGTCGGCTGTTGCCGAACAGAGCCGTATTGTACGTTTGCCCTTGAACCAGATCGGGTCGCTGAGCAAAATACACAAATCGGCATCAAAGCTCGAGCAGCACCTCGAACGCCAGCCAACCCCCGAGGAACTGGCCGAAGAAATGGAGACGACTGTTGAACGGATATCCGACTCGTTATCAAACGCCGGCCGCCAGGTATCGGTCGACGCGCCGTTTATTGCGGGTGAGGAAAACACCCTGCTTGACGTACTGCAAAGCACGGATAACGCAACCGACAGCGACCTGATGCTCGATTCGCTTTCGCAGGAGATCAAACGCTCGCTCAGCATTTTGGCTGAACGCGACAGGCAGGTGATCGTGCTGTTTTTCGGGCTCGGCAGCCATGCTGCGCATTCGCTCGAAGAGATCGGCGAAAAATTCAGCCTTACCCGCGAGCGTGTGCGCCAGATAAAGGACAAGGCGCTGATGCGCCTGCGCCATAATTCGAAAGCCAATTTGCTGCAGTCGTATTTGTAGGGGCGAGAAAGAAGCAAGAAATCAAGAGCCAGGAGCCAAGAAGGAGTGATGAAGATCACAATCCGCTTAGCTCCTGGCTTTGTTATGTTATAGCCTTCTATATGGGTGAAAAATCAGTCTTGCCTCTTGCTTCTAAATGTCTTGCCTCTATCCCCTTAAAACACTTCCCCTAAATTCACGAAAAATCCATGCGAGCCGTACAGGCCGGCGGCATAATCAATGGCAACATTGGTGTTGGAGTGCTTATTGATCTTGACGCGCAGGCCCGTGCCAACCGCAGGGGCGATCTTTTGAAACTGGTTACCCTGTATGCCAGTAAACGTTTCGGCGTTGGTAAACAGCACACCGCCCAATAGCCCATTTTTGGTGATTCCGAACCGGTACTCCCCCTCAAGGTACAGCATGTCTTTGCCCCTGAACCGGCCCTCGGCATATCCCCGGCCGCCATTGTTATACATATCCGACCCGGTTGAGGGCAGGTCGAGATAAGGCACATTCCCGGTAGTGAACCTGGAGATAGCCCAAAACGCAAGAATATTATTGGAATTCGGCGACAGCCGGAAGTACCGCCGCAGGTCAAACTGCAGTTCCTGCCAGTTACTATCGCTGCCCAAAAACTGGTAATTGCGGCGATAAAAAAGGGATGCGTAGCCACCGTTAAGCGGATTTATGGGATTACGGCGGTTATCAAACAAAAGGTCGAGGTTAACGCCCGAAGATTTTGACTGCGTGCCGCCGCCCAGGCGCTGGTAATCAGACAAAGTACTGTTAGCCGTTCCCGATTCTGAAATATTATAATGGTCGTCGAGGTTATAGCCGAACCCCGCGTAAAAATTGGGCACAATTTTTTTAAATATCGTGGCGTAAGTACGGATGTACATATAAACCAGGTGGTCAATGGAAGCATTTGAAGCCGCTGAGCCCAGGCCGTAGGTATCGATAGGATATTTTTCCCAGCGCATATCGGTAACCAGCTTAAAACGGTTGGCATCGCCCCATATAATTGACCGTACGATCAGTATCTTCTGGCTTTTTGTATCATAAACGGTTTCGGCATCAATTTCCGACAAATTGTCCTGCCGCGGGTCGCCGGTATAAAATGCCACGTTTGCGCTCACATCCACCGCGAACCCGGATGATAAGGAATAACCGACGGCCGGCACGATTGAGAAATTTAATTTCTGCGATTTTCTGCCTTCGGGAGGCGAATTTCTGTTGAAAACCCGTTTTATAATATCGATAATGTCCCGTTGTTTGGATGAATCAACCGGCGCATCGGCTTCTTTAACTGAAATATTTTTGTCGGATCTTGAAGTATCCTGCTGCCCCTCGCTTTTAAGAAAACAAAAAATGATGGCAAACAGGATAATATATTTAATGGATTTCAATCAGATGTATTTACTCGGTTACTGGCAAAGATAAAAGCAGGTTCATGAAATTTAGATGATGCCGCTTTTCACAAACGGCTATTAAAAGCTAAAATTGTTCCCCCGGCTAAAACACTTCTCCCAGGTTTACAAAAAAGCCGCGTGAGCCCATAATGCCAACCCCATAGTCAATACCAATATTAGTGTTAGAATGTTTGTTTAATTTTATTCTTATGCCCGTGCCTGCTGCCGGGGCTATCATTTCAAAAGCATTGCTATGATATTCGGAGAAGCTTTCGCCGTTAGCAAAAACAACACCGCCGAGCAATCCGTTCCGGGTGATACCGAAACGATATTCAGCTTCTAAATACAGCATATTTGTTCCCCGGTACCGGCCAATGGCATAACCACGGCCGCTATTGTTGTACATATCGCCCCCCGTGGCGGGTAAATCGAGATAAGGCGCATTGCCCGAAGTAAAGGTTACCATGCTCCAAAAAGCCAGCACATTATTTGACTGGGGCGATAGTTTAATGTATTTACGCAAGTCAAATTGTAATGACCTCCAGTTGGCGTCGCTTCCCAAAAACGTTAGGTTTTGACGGTAGATCACGCTGGCATATGCGCCTGAAAGCGGGTTAAGCGGGTTTTTCCGGTTGTCGAATAAAAAATTAAAATTAACCCCCGAGGAAGCGGAGCGGGCCGTTTGGCCATATTTCATAAAATCCGAAACAGGGTTATCCAGGTTTCCTCCTGCCGAAATGTTGTAATGGTAATCAAGGTTGTAACCGATGCCGGCGTAATAACCGGGCGCAATTTTTTTAAGCACCGTTTCGTATACCCGTAAATAATTAAAATCCAGGTTATTGTTTTGTGCGAAAGTTGTAAATGTCCCCAGGCCATATGTATTGACAGGGTACTTTTCCCAGCGGGCGTCGCTAACTATTTTATAGTTATTTTCTGCTGTCCATATCTCGGAACGCGTAAGGAAAACCTTCTGGCTTTTAGAATCGTAACCTATATCTGTTGCAATTACCGAAAGATTTTCATTGCGGAACGGGTTGGTATAAAAACTGACGTTGCTGCTTATATCAATGGCAAATCCTGTTGATAGTGTATAGCCCGCGTACGGAACAAGGGAATAATAGGTGTTTCCGGGCAATTTCCTTTTGTCGAATGCCTTTCTGTCCGGGTTCCATGGAAAAATATCAGTAATATCTTTTTGCGTTACAGAATCGGCCGGCAGGTATTCAGTGTTAGCAGGCGCCGCTTCCTGCCCGGAGGTATTCAAGGCGCTTTGAGAAAAGCCCGCAAAAAAGGGCAATATCGCGATTATTGTGAGTAGCTGTTTAGGTGGTTTCATAGGCAATCAATCCCTGGGCGTATGGCTATGACCGTATTGTTATAAAATCGTTTAATCCCATCAAAAAAAAACGGCATTAAACGGCTTGGTAATGAACAAATTAATTTCTGCCCACAGATTAATTCTTTTACGCAATTGGATTGTGATTCGTTACATGCGGCTTACATAAAAAAAGGGCGCCCGCCTCTCACCGCGGAACGCCCGATTTGGATCAAAGTAACCCAATCAACTAAATCCGGGTCAAATTTCTCAGGTTCGACCCTTCCTCATGCCCATTTAAGAACATTAAGCTCCTGATGCAGCCGGCAAATTAATCGCCGCCACCACCCGGTCCGCCCGGACCACCACCCGGCGGACGCCCGCCAGGTCCAGGACCGCCAAAGCCCCTCATACCCGGCCCGTCGGGTGCTTTGCCCGCCAATTTCTGGAAACGATAGGTAAATGTGAGCAAGTAATAGCGTCCAAGCCTGTTGGCGCTGGTTTGTGTAATAAAGCTGCCGTTTTGGGTTGATGTGTACCCGGCATTTTGATTAAACACATCCATTACTGATGCGCGCAGCGTGGCCATATTGCCTTTTAAAAACCTGCGCTCAACATAGGTGTTAAAAATATTGGGGTTAGTAGCACCTTTGTAGCCATAATACAATGTTTTGCTGTAATCGTAGCTATAGGTCCAGTCCTTCCATACGTAGTTTTTGCCGTTGAGGCCTAACACCCACATGCGGAAGTTATCCTGTATGCCGGGCTGATTGATAGAGTTTTTTGAAGAGTTAACCGTATAAGTAGTATTCAGCTCGGCATCAATTACGTCGGTTATATCAACCCTGAAACGTACACCCTGCGAGGCAACAATTGTTTTAGCAATATTCTTTTCGGTTGTAAAGTTAAATGTTGCAGGGTCGACATCGGTTACGTACGATATGTTGTTGTTATAGGATAAATTACCCACGAAAAATAAATTGTATTTCCTTTTTTCCCATGGCTTGGCGAATATATAGAATGCCGATGCCGAGTAATAGCCTGGCGCGTTCAAATATTGCGTTTCAATAGCGCCGGCCAGCCTTTTATTTGGGGTGTAATCGCGCGGGTAGGTTATCGTGTTTGAAACGATCTTATTATCGGTTTGGGTGAAATTAAAATTGCTGAAAAACACATTCCCCGATTCGAACATAAAGTTATTATACCTAATTGAAAAGGTGTTGTTGTATTCCTGTTTCAGGTCGGGATTACCGGTTATCGGGTAGGATGCATTCGAAAAATCGGTTACCGGCTGCAGTTCCGAATACGTTGGCTGGCTGCTGCTGCCGCTGTAGTTGGCGCTCAATGATTGCGTACGCGAGAAATTATAGATAAAATGTGCATTCGGCGAAATATTGAAATCGCTCACACGGGTTGGTGCGCTGTTGGGCGAGCTGCCTTCTAACAGGGATGGCTGCGCTGTAACACCCAATACATAATTGTATTTCTTTTGAACAAAGCGGTAGTTTAAACCGAACCTGTTGGTAATGAATGTAAAATTGTAATTATTGCTTAGCAGCGGGTAATAATTTAGCTGGTTATTTCCGGCCAGGGTATCTGTGGTCTTATCAGCTGCGGTATATGAGTGACGGTAGTTATAATTAACCTCGAGGTATGAATGGGCTGCAATTGGCTCGATGTAGGATACATATGCCCCCAGGGTATCGGTGCGGCTGTTGGTATTGATAAACTGGTCGAGCGGGGCATTGGCCGCGCCTGCTATATAGGTATAAACCGGGTTTTGAAACTGGTTGCTTGATGAGTTGCCTGCCCCAACGTTCACACTGAAGTTACGGCCGTGGCCGTTGAAACGGTGGTTAAACAGTACGTTTACCCCGTAGTTAGGCGCTGAAGAATGACTGTTGGAAATAAAATTATATTGCGAGATCAGCGAGGTGTCGTTAACCAGTTTATTTCCGCCGGTTTGCGTGGTAGTGAGGCCTGCGTAGGAGTATGACGGGCTGATCTTCAAATAGTTTATCGTATCGGGCCTGTACTCCAGGTTAAAGGTTAAGCGGTGGTTGAGCCTCGTATCCTGCTCATTGCTGGTTTGTGTATTGATACTTGGGTTGGTTAACGAAATGTTATCCTGGATAACCGAGCTTACAGTATTTATGGTGTTATCGGTAACA
>Ga0207072_1041_pt1 | contig 40074 bp, 45 predicted proteins | sample Alteio_BWMinHeat_68_FD_153570 | JGI IMG/M metagenome (GOLD analysis project Ga0207072, IMG submission 153570) | Enriched cells from forest soil in Barre Woods Harvard Forest LTER site, Petersham, Massachusetts, United States -... | ecosystem: Environmental > Terrestrial > Soil > Temperate forest >... | reverse complement strand
GACTACATTCCTTGTAGAGGGTTTTAACCTGAGTTTTGGGTAGCGGCGACGAATGGATCGGTAATCCTCATATTCGGTTGTCAGCACCGCTATAACTTCTGGACAAAAGTGTATCATAAACATGGGAAAAAGAGGAGCCCTATAAAGCTCTAGTGATTTTTTTCCTTAGAAGCCATGTAGGCCATCAGGTCAACAACTCTTTGAGCATATCCCATTTCGTTGTCGTACCATGCCACAATCTTAAAGAAGTGGTCATTCAGAGCGATTCCAGCCTCTTTATCGAAGATGGCTGAATAGGTGCTTCCGATGAAATCGGTAGAGACAACCTGCTCATCACAGTAGGCTAAGATCCCTTTCATCGGTCCATCTGCAGCGCGCTTCATGGCTTTACAGATCTCGTCATAAGACGTTGACTTAGAAAGGCGCACAGTTAAATCAATCGCCGACACATCAATCGTAGGAACCCTGAATGCCATTCCTGTTAACTTCCCTTTAATCTCAGGGATGCATAGAGCTACTGCTTTCGCAGCACCTGTGCTGGAAGGAATGATATTCTGAGAAGCACTACGGCCCCCTCGCCAATCTTTTTTGGAAGGAGCATCCACCGAAGGCTGCGAAGCAGTCATCGCATGGATAGTCGTCATTAGACCCTCTTCGATGCCAAAATTGTCTAACAAAACTTTTGTGACAGGTGCTAGGCAATTAGTGGTACAAGAGGCGTTAGAGACAATCGTATCATGGGAAGGCTGATACTTTTCATTGTTAACCCCCATAACAAAAGTGGGAATATCCCCTTTTGCAGGAGCAGAAATAATCACTTTTTTAGCACCAGCCTCTAGATGCTTCGTTGCATCCTCCTTAGAGGTAAAGAGGCCGGTCGATTCGATCAGAAATTCAATGTGTAGTTTATTCCAAGGAAGCTTTGTAGGATCGCGCTCATTAAGCACTAATGTCTTTTTTCCATTAGCGATGATATGATCACCTTCGATGTGAACATCTCCAGAGAAACGACCATGGACAGTATCGTACTTAAGTAAGTAAGCCAAATTGTCCGCAGGAACAATATCGTTGATAGCGACAACAGAGAATTCTGGCATCTTAGATAAGATGCGAAATACGAGGCGTCCGATTCGTCCAAAGCCATTGATGGCAACTTGAATAGGCATAGCAATATCCTCCTAAACAATAACAGTGTCTAAAACTTAATAATAGCGGGAAATATTTGAAAGGACAAGGGGAAAGAAGTTCGTGCCCGTGTGCGTGCCCGTGCCCGAAAACAAAATCGGGCACGGGCACGCACACGGGCACAGAAAATTACTCAGCCAAATACTCTAAGTAGCAAGTTAACGCGCTATCACCAATGCGATAGCCATTCTTAATAATACGTGTATATCCGCCATTGCGACTAGAAAACCGAGGTCCAATCTCATCAAATAATTTGTTGATGACTAGACGGTCGTCATTAAACATGTGCGTTTTACCCGTTTTGGCTGCTCTATGCTCTTTAGGAGTAAGTGGGTTAAAGCGTACCATTAGATCGGCGATCGCTTTACGGCGAGTAGAGAGCGTATTGCGCTTGGCAAGAGTGACCATCTGATCAGCATAGCTACGTAGGACTTTCGCTTTTGCTTCGGTGGTTTCAATACGCCCATGGACAATCAGCGACTTAAGCGCATTGGCGATCATGCAGCGCCGATGCGATGAGGTGCGATTAAGTTTGGAAGTATGGTTACGATGTCTCATGGTTAACCTTTTTAAACTATATTACTCTGCCTGAGTGGGTGACAATTCCGAGTATTCTCTGCGAGAGCGACGCTCTTCATTGTACTCTTGGACTTTCTGGCGGACGTTATCATGGGTGATGCCATATTTGGATAAGTCCATGCCTAGGTAGAGTCCCATTTCGGTGAGTTTTGCTTTAATTTCGTTGAGGGATTTCTTCCCGAAGTTTCTAAATTCCAACATCTTACGTTCAGGTATGGTCACAAGTTCCGCAATCGTCTCAATGCTAGCGCCTGCTAAGCAATTCGTTGAGCGGACAGAGAGTTCCATTTCGTCGATACGCATCGCGAGCTTTTCCATGATCTCGTCTTGGTCAGCGTCGCTACCCCCTTCGCCTTCGTCGAAGAGAATGATGTGTGTTTGGAGTTTATTAAAGACTTCGAAATGTTTTAGGCCGATTTGAGCTGCGAAGCTAAGAGCTTCAACGGGGGTGACGCGTCCATCGGTATAGACGTCAACCAGAAGACGGTCAAAGTCGGTGTCTTGGCCTACACGTGTATTTTCGACATAGTAGTTGACTTGTCGAACGGGCGAGTAGCATGCGTCAATGATTATTTCATTAACAGTGCGGTCATGGATAACATGACGTTCAGAGGGCACATATCCTCGGCCAATTCCAACACGCAGATCAATTTGGCGTGTCATGGGTTTAGTGACGGTGAAGAGATGTAAGTCGGGATTGACAACTTCGAAGCGGCTATCCTTGATCACGTCTTTCAACTTGATGTGCACTTGTCCTTTGTGCTTATCTAAGTCTTCTTGTCCGATATCGATAATTGTGGTTAGGATACGCTCATCATGAGTATCTGTAGCATCTTCAATAATTAAGCGACGAAGAAGAGCACCTTTTAAGTTAAGGATGATATTTGTCATATCTTCAACAATACCGTCCACAGCCATGTACTCGTGAGGGATGCCCTCAATGCGCACAGACTTGATCGCAGGTGTTTCTAGGCTGGAGAGTAGAATGCGGCGTAGAGCATTACCTACTGTATGGCCGAAGCCTTTCTCGAAGGGTTCAGCGATAAAGCGAGTAAACGTGCTCGTCGCTGATTCCTCATCGATCATAATCTTGTTAGGCATTTCAAAGGTACCATACTTGACTGCCATGGAAAAACTCCTAAATAAATTTTACTTGTTAAACGCGACGTCGCTTCCTAGGACGGCACCCGTTGTGGGGTACAGGAGTAACGTCTCGGATTTCAGTAATAATAATTCCTGCACTCTGCACGCCTCTTACGGCGGATTCTCTACCAGCGCCAGGACCTTTTAGTTCCATTCTCGCTTCTTTTAAGCCGTAGGATTGAGCTGTTTTGGCAGCATCTTGAGCAGCAACTGTGGCGGCGAATGCGGAGGATTTTCTGGAACCAGAAAAGTTTACTTTACCGGCAGAAGACCATGCAATGACGCGTCCTAGTAGGTCGGTGATTGTGACAATCGTATTATTGAAAGTTGCCTTTACGTGAACGATGCCCTGCAGGACTTGATGCACGGTTTTTTTGCGTGCTTTAGTGGGTTTTTTATTTTGTTGTTGTGCAGCTTGCTTAGACAAGGTCAAAATCTCCTAAAGTGAGTGTTACTTCTTCTTATTAGCAACAGTTTTACGGCGCCCTTTTCTAGTACGAGCATTCGTGCGAGTTCTCTGACCACGTACGGGGAGGCCTAAGCGGTGACGTAGACCGCGGTAAGCGTGTATGCTAATTAAGCGTTTAATATTATTTTGGATCTGACGGCGTAGGTCACCTTCTACGATGTACTCGGCCGAGATCAATTGGTTTAGGCGGGCGATGTCGTCTTGGGTAAGTTTATTCGCGCGCATATCTGCGTTTAGATTAAGTTTTTTGATAATTTCGTTCGAGAGATGGCGGCCGATTCCGAAAATATACATCAGGCTGATCTCTAGACGTTTATTATCAGGCACGTCTGTACCGACGATTCTAGGCATTGAAGTCTCCTAATTCAAAACAAAACTCATTAAAGTTACCATAGTCAGACTTATCTGACAATACATTATCTTCCTTGAATGCGCCCACGCTTCATAAAACCTTCGTAGCGCTTCATCAAAAGATGAGATTCTATCTGTTTCATCGTGTCTAAAACAACACCAACTAGGATCAGTAGAGCAGTACCTCCGAAGAAGTAGCTGATAGTTGATGACACGGATAATAAGCCACCAATGACATTTGGCAGCACGGCAATCGCAGCGAGAGAAATCGCTCCAAGTAGAGTGATATGGCTCATGGTCGATTCTAGATATTCTTGCGTGGGCTTTCCTTGTTTGATGCCAGGAATAAAGGCACCATTTTTCTTCATGTCAGAAGCAATCTGATCAGGACGGAATTGCGTAGCGGTCCAGAAGTAGGTGAAGAAAAAGATGAGGAAAATGAAAAAAGCGTTGTAGGCGACGCTGCCAGGTGAAACCATGGCAGCAAGTTGCCCGAGCCAGTTACCGGTACCGATAAAGGTCGCAAGAGTAGCAGGGAACATGAGTAGCGACGAGGCGAAGATGACTGGGATAACGCCCGCATAGTTAATTTTAAGAGGAATGTAAGAGTTTCCCCCTTGCACTTCACGACGCCCCACAACACGACGAGCATATTGTAAGGGAATGCGCCGGTGGCCCTGTATGATAAGGATCGTGCCGATGGTGACTATAACGAATAGCGTAAGCAGGATAGTCACATAGGCAAAATTCATCTGACCAGGTTCTTGAGAGTCTAGGTTGAGCTGTTGGAAGACCATGCCGATAGCGTTGGGTAGTGAGGCCAAGATACCGAGCGCAATGATCATGCTCATTCCATTACCGATTCCACGATCAGTGATTTGCTCACCGATCCACATAAGGAATACCGTACCTGTGGTCATTGTAAAGATAGTAATTAGGTAAAAGAGCCAGTGGAATCCAAAAATTTGCGTATCGAGAAGCTCGCCTGCAATAATGCCAGGATTTGAAATATTCATTTGCAGCGCATATTTTGCGTAAACAAATGATTGTAATACTGCTAAAATAACGGTAAGGCCGCGCGTATAGCGGTTGATTTTGCGGCGAGCCTGGACATTATTTTCTTTCATTTCGCGCTGGAAAGAAGGCCAGAGAGCGACAAGTAACTGAATAATGATGGATGCCGAGATGTTGGGAACGACGCCTAAAGCAGCGACAGTCATTTGGGCAAAGGCGCCACCAGAAAAGATACCTACAAGTGTAAAGAGGTTTTGGGCACCACCTGTCAGGTGCTGGAAAAAGCCAACAGCGACTTCACCGTTGATTCCAGGAACGGGTATGAACACACCGATGCGGCAGACAATGAGCATCAGCAGTGTAAAGATAATTTTTGCTCTTAGCTCGGGGACTTGGAAAACGCGTACGATATGATGGAACATTTTTTTCCTAGGCTATGTGAGATCGCGCATTATTAATTTCCAATAGGTCAGTGTGCATACACACCGACCTCAGTTAAACACTTAGACAGATACATTTAAATGTCTGAGCTTTTCTTTTGCTCCTTCAGAGATGGCATCGACTTTAAAAGTCACCTTCTTTTTGAGAGTTCCATTACCGAGAAGCTTTATCTTATCTTTAGGACTATCTGTATAGCGCCGCTCAAACAGAGTTTGCGCGCTAACAACTTCGCCATCTTCGAACATATCATTGACCTGATCGAGATTGATCGCTGTTATTTCGCGGCGAAATCGTGCATTGCTAAAGCCGCGGATAGGCATTTTCATAAACGTACGAAACTGTCCACCCTCATAACCATAGCGTCTTTTATAACCAGCGCGCGCTCCAGCACCCTTTTGGCCTCTACCACAGGTCTTTCCTAATCCGCTGCCTGCTCCACGACCTACGCGTGTGCGCTTTTTCTTAGGACGACAGATGTTATATAATGTATCTAAAGTTGTCATCATGCTATGCCTCTGCGTTGTTTAATCACATCACGCGTCTGCAATTGCTCAAGGGCTTTAAATGTTGCGCGCAGAATGTTAATCGGGTTATTCGCACCGATAATTTTAGCCATGACATCTTTTATACCTGCCATCTCTAAAACGGCGCGGACAAGTGAGCCAGCAACGACTCCAGCCCCTTCAGGAGCGGGTGCCATGTATACCGAGGCGCCATCTTGCTTAACGGTGATTTCATGAGGTATCGTAGACCCCATTGTGGGATATTTACGCATATTCTTGCGTGCAGCTTCTCCACCTTTGCGTATAGCGTCGGTTAATTCATTGGCTTTAGCAAAGCCATAGCCAATGCGGCCTTTGCTATCGCCAACTAAAATGAGGGCACTGAAACTGAACTTGCGTCCCCCTTTGACGACCTTCGCGCAGCGGTTGATATAAAGAACTTTTTCTTGAAGTTCTGATGCCGCTTTTTCTTTTTTATGCGAATCGGATTGCTTAGCCATGCGAAATTCCTATAGTTTTAGAGGTGTATCCCTGCCGCGCGCACAGCATCTGCTAAGCTAGCAAGAATGCCATGGTATTTTCTACAACCGCGGTCAAAGATCATCTCTTTAATTTGTTGCTTTTGGGCTAACTCTGCAATTTCACGGCCGAGTGCTTCAGCGGAAGCTTTCGATTTTTTAGCGAGTGCTGCGTCGTGTTCTTTCGCAGGTTTAGCTTTCTTGCCAGCCGTCGGCTTTGTAGACCCCTTCTTAGCATAGGTCGAAACGTGTGCTAAGGTGACACCTGCTTCATCGTCAATGAGTTGCGCAGAGATATGCTTGTTACTTTTAAACACAGAAAGACGCGGCTTGTGGCGTGTGCCATGGAGCCGTACTCTTACGCGTTGTGCTCTTTTTATTCTTTGAGCCGATTTACTTGTTAGTTCGTTATGCATAGTTATCCTTCACTTCTGACCTTATTTTTTGCCCGAAGCTTTGCCTTGTTTACGTCGGACATACTCATCCTTATAACGAACTCCTTTACCTTGATAAGGCTCAGGTGGACGAACCGCTCTTAAAACGGCACAGTACTGTCCTACTTCTTGTTTATTTATCCCACTGACGATAACAAAGTTCTTATCCACTTTGACATGGATACCTTGTGGAATGGGTAATTTAGTGGGATGTGAAAATCCTAGCTGCAGGTCGAGCATGTGGCCTTGCACAGTCGCACGGTAACCGACACCTACCAGTTCTAGCTGTTTTTCAAAACCTTTTGTAGTCCCTTCTACCATATTATGGACAAGGCTTCGATAAAGGCCGTGGAACTTGCTTATATCATCTACTCCTGTATCAGGCTCAATGATAATATGACTCTCTTCCACCTTTACATGAATGCCATGCATCAATGGTTGCGATAATGTTCCTTTGGGGCCCTTCACTGTAATATGCCCTTCATCGACCTTCACCTCCACTCCTTTAGGAAGCGGAATTGGCTGTTTACCTTTTCGAGACATGAATCAATACACTCCTTAAATGCGTGGCTCTTACCATACCAAACAGAGCAGTTCACCGCCAATCTTACGACGTGTTGCCTCACCCCCAGGCAGTAAGCCCTGAGATGTTGACACAATCGACAATCCGAGTCCACCATAAAAATAGGGGATATCGCGGTAAGTCACATAGCGGCGCAACCCTGGTTTTGAAATACGTCGCAGGTCGCGGATCACGGGTATGCGGTTTGTGTCATATTTCAAAAAAATACGTATTGTACCACGATGTGTAGTATCGTGTTTAGTCAAATAACTTTCGATGAAACCTTGTTGCTTCAAGATTTCAGCCATGGTTTCCTTGATCTTACTCCAGCCCACATCGACAAAGCGACGTTTAGCCCTGCCGCCGTTGCGGATCCTGGTGAGGAAATCGGCGATGGGATCGCTAACTGCCATGATTTCGCCTCCTTTCGTGTTATGCGGCTACGCAGATTGGTAAATTTTTAAAAGGCATCCCGAGTAATCGAAGTAACTCGAGGCACTCTTCATCAGTTTTTGCACTAGTGACAAACGTGATGTTCATCCCTTGTGTTCGCTTGACTTCGTCGAGGTTAAGCTCGAGAAAGACTTGCTGATCATCAAGACCTAATGAAAAATTTCCTCTGCCATCGCCCTTGGCTTTGAAGCCTTGGAAGTCGCGAATACGTGGAGCGACTAGGTTGCAGAAGCGGTACATGAAGTCATACATGCGTATTCCACGCAGGGTGACTTTGGCGCCAATTGTTTGACCTTCGCGCAGTTTGAAGTTGGAAATGGCTTTACGTGCTTTCGTAGGAACTGCGCGCTGTCCTGCAATGAGTGTAAGCTCCTTCAAGTGGTCTTGAATGGCATTTTTATCTTTAGACGCTTCAGCAAGACCCATGCTAATAATAATCTTGTCTAGTTGAGGGACAAGCATGGGGTTCTTATAATCGAACTTCTTAGTGAGTTCTTGCTTAACGTTAGTATGATATCTTTCCTTGAGTCTAGACATCGTCGCATCGCCCTATGATGAGTGTTTTTGCTTAATGGTGCGGTAGACCTCTTGCTTGTCGTCTTTTATGTAGACAAGCTGGCGTTCGCCTGAGGAGGTGGTATGCACTTTTAACTTAATGGGGGTGTCGTCGCTAGTACAGACCATGACATTAGAACGGTGGATAGGTCTTTCCCTGCTAACAATGCTGCCCTTGCTTTCGCGTGTTGCTTTCATATGCTTTTTGCGCACATTGAGGCCTTGTACTAGTACTTTATCGTCAATCACAGCGAGCACTTCGCCGCTGCGTCCGCGTTCGTTCCCAGCGATAGCAATGACTCTGTCACCCTTACGGATTTTTTTTGTACGTTTTTTTGTCATCATGAGTCAGTTACCTTTTATTAAATCACTTCGGGAGCAAGTGAGGCGATTTTTAAAAATTCGCGGTCACGTACTTCACGTGCAACAGAACCGAACACACGCGTTCCGCGTGGGTTTTTCTTCTCGTCAATTAATACGACGGCATTACTGTCGAAGTAGAGGACAGTTCCATCTTTGCGTCGAACGCCTGCTTGTGTGCGGACGATGACGGCGCGTACGACGTCTCCTTTCTTCACATTTCCATGTGGATCGGCTTCTTGTACCGAACACACAACGATATCGCCTACTGTCGCATAACGTCGCCGGGTGCCGCCAAGAACTTTAATGATCTTGACCCGTTTGGCGCCGGAATTATCGGCAACAAATGCTTGGGCTTCTTGTTGTAACATATTTTTGCCTCTCTACTTGCTCACAACGCGCCATCTTTTCAATTTAGATAGAGGGCGTGTTTCTATAATGCTCACTTCGTCGCCGACTTTGATGTCGCTGCCATCGTAGTGTGCGTAGTATTTCTTATTGAGGGTGATGACCTTTCCGTATCGTGGATGCAGAAGAGTGCGTTGTACGCGGACAACGAGAGTCTTTTGCATCTTATCGGAGATGACAATCCCTTTTTTAGTTTTTCTTTTATTTTTCTGTATTGTCTGGCTATCCATCACTCATTACCTCTTTCTTCACGCACAGATTTGGCACGAAGTACTGTGAGTAACCTGGCGATCTCTTTGCGTTTTTCGCGTTTGAGATGTGGTTTCTCATATTTTTTTGTAAATTGCGCAGCGTTGACAAGCGCATACAGTTCTTTTCGAGCATCAACCAGCAAAGCTTTTATCTCTAGGATGGTTTTGTCGCGTATTTCTTCTGCTTTTAGCATGGTTTACCTCACACTTGTTCCACGCGCTCAACAAATCGCGTAGGGATTCCTAATTTCGCTGCAGCGCGTCGTAGGGCGCTTTGAGCAAGTTCTCTTGGGACGTTAGCCACTTCGAAGAGGACTTTTCCAGGACGTACGACAGCAACCCAATGGTCGACGCCGCCTTTACCTTTACCCATACGTACTTCAGCAGGCTTTTTGGTCACGGGCTTATCGGGGAATATGCGGATCCAAACCTTACCGCGACGTTGGAAGAAGCGGTTGATGGCTACGCGTGCTGCTTCGATCTGCTTGTTGGTGATCCAGCCTCTGCCGAGGACTTGGATGCCAAATTCGCCGAAGCTGACGAAGTTTCCGCCTTTTGAGAGACCTCTGCACTGGCCTTTCTGCATCTTGCGATGCTTTGTTCTTTTTGGCATCAGGACCATGGTTAAGCGACCTCCTTCTTACTTGAGGGGGATACGATCACTTCGTCGCCGCGGTAGATCCAGACTTTGACGCCGATGCTTCCGTAGACTGTTTCGGCTCTGCCATAGGCGAAGTCAACATCAGCGCGGAGAGTATGTAGGGGTGTGCTCCCCTCTTTGTAACCCTCTGAGCGGGCGATTTCAGCGCCACCTAAACGGCCGGAGCATTGTACCTTAATACCGGCTGCGCCAGCATCCATAGCGGCTTGCATCGCTTTTTTCATGGCGCGGCGGAAAGGGATACGTCGTTCGAGTTGCTTTGCAATGCCGTCGGCAACGATTTGTGCATCGAGGTCGGGGCGTTTGACTTCTTCGACTTCGACCCAGACGTCTTTTCCGGTCAGTTTGCTTAGTTCGGCTTTAAGTATATCGATCTCTTGGCCTTTCTTGCCGATAACGAGTCCTGGTCTGGCAGTGACAATAGTCACTTCTACTTTATCGCTCATGCGGCGAATGATGATGCGTGAGACTCCTTGGCAGCATGCTTTTTTCATGAGTTCTTTGCGGATGAGGTGATCTTCTGCAATAAATTTATTGAACTCTTGCTTATTGGCATACCATTGTGACCGCCATTTTTTATTGCGGACAAGTCGGAATCCTACTGGGTTAACTTTCTGTCCCATTAACGTACTCCTTCTAGATTAGCAACGATCACGGTAAAGTGGCTCATGCGTTTTAAGATTGGATGACGGCCGCCGCGGTTCTTTGGCTTTGCACGCTTGATTGTTGGACCTACGTCGACTTTTACTTCGACGACAACGAGATCTTCACGGCGCGCGTACTTTTGTTCGGCATTGGCAACGGCGCTGTCAAGAGTCTTTAGGAGCATACGACCCCCTTTGAGTCTGCAGAATTTGAGCTGTGTGGTGGCTTCATCTACGGATTTGCCACGAACGAGCCCTGCTGCGAGACGCGCTTTTTGAGGACTGATGCGCATATATTTGCTAACTGCTCTTGCTAAATGCATAGGGCTACCTTACTTCTTTACTGGGTGTCCTTTAAATGTTCGTGTGGGGGAAAATTCACCCAAACGATGACCGACCATGTTCTCTGTAACAAAAACGGAGATGAATTTGCGGCCGTTATGCACATCAAAGGTGAGTCCGATCATATCGGGAATGATCATCGAGCGTCTTGACCATGTTTTGATCGGCTTTTTGATGGATGCATTGCGCATTTCATTAATTTTCTTATGAAGATGGTGGTCTACAAATGGACCTTTTTTTAGGGATCTAGCCATAGTTTATCTCTTCCTACGGTCTTTGACGATAAGCTTATTAGATTTTCTTGGAGAACGGGTTCTAAGACCGCGTGTGAAGATCGCCCAAGGTGTCTGTGGGATATTACCTTTGCTTCGGCCTTCACCACCTCCATGCGGGTGATCTACCGGGTTCATTGCTGTACCGCGGACAGTAGGTCTTACGCCTTTCCAGCGCATACGACCAGCTTTACCTTCAACTCTTAGGTTGTTTTCGGGGTTGGAGACTTGGCCGATGGTTGCGCGACAATTTTCGTTGACTAGGCGCATCTCGCCTGATGGTAGACGGATGCTGGCGTAGCCACCGCTGCGAGCCATGAGCTGTGCTTCTTGCCCTGCAGAACGGACTAGTTTTCCCCCTTTTCCGGGGCTGAGTTCGATATTGCAGATAGTCATACCTAATGGCATGTCTTTTAGTTTGAGGCAGCAGCCAACGTTAAAGGGAGGCTCGGAGGAAGTCTGAACAATGTCTCCAGCTTTTAATCCATTTGGTGCGAGGATATAGCGTTTTTCTCCATCTTTGTAGTGGAGAAGGGCGATATAAGCTGAACGGTTAGGATCATACTCTATCGTGGCGACTTTAGCAGGGATATTTTCTTTATCGCGCTTGAAGTCTATGACGCGATAATGTTGTTTATGTCCGCCACCTTTGTGTCTGCATGTGATGCGTCCAGTGACTTTACAGCGCCCTGCTTGGCTTTTTTTGGTGCGCAGAAGTGGCTTATGAGGCTCTACAACTGCACGGACACCTGGGCGAGCACGTGTTAGGTTCTCATGCATGGGCAGAACAAGCCGTCGTTGCCCTGGTGTTATTGGTCTATATTTGCGTAGCATTTCTAGATGCCTTTGCTCTTTAAGTTATACACTTTCTAGCTCATCGCCCTTTTCAAGGGTCACTATAGCTTTTTTAAAGGCAGTTGTGCGTCCCAAACGTCCACGTACACGACGCATTTTGCCTTTGACGTTAATTGTATTGACAGCTGTCACTTTGACTTTTCTGTCGGCATAAATTTCTTCAACAGCACTAGCGATTTCGGTTTTGGTTGCCTTTGGATCGACAATAAACACATACTTTGGCAGTTCAAAGCGACGTAGGCTTGGATTGCTGTTTTTGTCCTTCAATGAGGTGAGAAGCGTGCTTTTCTCTGTGATATAGCGGCGCTTAACAATGTCATAGGGGCTTTTTGTACTCATGCGTAATCCTTACTTTATTGGCACAGCCAAGCTTCAATTTCTCGAAGAGCTTTTTCGCTCATCACAATCGTATGGGCCACAACTACATCATATCCGCTGATGGTATTTGCCAGTTGGAATTCTACTCCGGGGATGTTGCGAGAGCTGAGGGCAAAGTGGCGGTGAGCGTTGTTATGGACATGAACGATGGAGGTTTTTCCCTCTTCAGGGATTTCATGGGTGAAGCTCTCACCTAGGATGAGAGTGCGACCTGGCAGATTAATTTCATTGAGTAGCTTAGCGATCTGAGAGGTTTTGGGTTTTTTCATCATTGTATTTTCGATGATTGCTACTCTATTTTCGCGGATTTTTTCAGCGAGCAGTGCGCGGATGGCAGCGCGGCGCTCTTTTTTATTAATGCGTACGTGCTGGTCGAACTTTGGCTTGGGGCCAAATACGCGACCGCCTCCGCGGAATTGCGGTGCTACGAGGCTTCCTTGACGAGCGTTACCAGTGCCTTTTTGGGCGTGTGGTTTGCGGGTCGTATGTTTTACTTCAGAACGACCTTTCGTGTTGGCGGACCATTGGCGAGCATTGGCGCGAAGGGCGACGATGTAGTCTTTAATCATCTGGCCATTGGCTTCGGCTTGAGCGAGTGCGTCGATGCATTCAATCTCGCCTAACTGCTTGCCTTCGAGAGAGTATTTTTTTAGGGTTATTGCCACTTTTCTATCTCCAAACTAAATCTTGTACCTTAAGCCGCAGCTTTTCGTTTGCGTTCTATGCGTTTTTTCACTGCGGGAGCAATGGTTACGTACGCGTGACGATGACCAGGCACTTGGCCTTTGACGAGGATGACGCGGTTTTCGGGGTCTATTTTAACGATCTGTACATTTTGTACGGTGACGCGGTCGTGGCCCATATGGCTAGCGCGTGGGCCGCCCTTTAAGCAGCGGCCTGGGGTGCTGCGCATACCGGTAGAACCTGCGTGGCGATGGAAGCCAGAGCCGTGCGAGGCGGGACCACCAGAATATCCATGCAGCTTCATGACGCCTTGATAGCCTTTACCTTTTGACATGGCGGTGACATCGATGTAGGCTATTTGAGCGAAGGCTTCGACGCCGACTTCTTGTCCCAGAGTGTAGCTGCTGACATCATCGAGTCTGGCTTCGGAGAGTTTGCGACGCGGTGCGATGCTATTTTTTGTAAAATGGCCGATTTGCGGTTTTGCTAGACGTTTAGCAATTGTGCGTGAGTCTTTAGTGACTATTTTGTCGGACCCGAGCTGTACAGCTGTGTAGCCATCATTTTCTTTGGTTTTAATTTGCGTGACGACATTGGGTTCTATTTCGATGACGGTGCAAGGAATCAAGTTGCCTTTGTCATCAAAATACTGGGTCATCCCGCGTTTTTTTCCCATCAATTTTAGCGCCATATAAATATCCTTATCTTGCTAAAGTTGCGCTGTCCTAGAGTTGTGGTCTAGTGTGTTATGTAAAATGTATTAGCTTTAGAGCTCATATGAGCTATTCTGTAAGAGGTAATGGGTTACGCACGAAATGCGTTCTCATTAGCAGCTTTCAGAACACTACCTTTTTCAAGGTACTTTTGAAGCTTAAACAGTGAGACTAACAGAGCGCTGTAATTTCCCACAACAAAAATATATGACTTTATAAAAAAAAATTCCCTGCCCCTGCCCTTGCCCTTGCCCGTGCCCGATTTTCTTCCTTTTCCGTGCCCTTACCCATACCCGAAAAAAATAACAGGATAAGCAGGATCGACTTCGTCGGCAGGATAAGAGGGATAAATAAATTATATATAAATCCTTCTTATCCTGCCTATCCTACTTATCCTGTTATTTTTTTCTTTTTTTTTGTGCCTATCCTCTTGGGTATGTTGAGGAGCTCCCCTTCTTTGAGCAAACGCTTTCGCTTTAGAAAGCTTGGATCGACATCTGGAGAGAATTCTACGAATTTAGGAAGATCACAAATGCGCGTTTTTTTGGGGAGTTTATACTCCCCTTCTTTACACACCGCTCCGACAAGCTCTACAAGCGTATATTCTTCACAGGGAATATGCAGAATGGAATCTGAACCCTGTTTTTGTATTTTAATTTTTTCGGTTAGGATAGCGTTAGGTAAAGGTTCTGCTAAGGAAAGCAAAGCAGAAACTCCCCCTTGCTTAGAAACTGTATAAGTCCCCGGCTTAGCGACGGCTCCGGTGACTTTGACGGAGATTTTTTCGTGAGGTACTTTTGGCGGTTGGCAGTTCCAGCAATTTTTTGCGAGGGCAAATGCTGAAATTCCAAGAAGTAGCCCTAAGAATAGGGCTACAATTATCCATTCGCGAATATGAAGTTGATTGGACACTAGGCTTAGTAAACAGACTTGCTTACAGCTTGGTAATTTATATCTCTCTTCTTCAGTTTGTCGATACCAGCTCCGAGAACGACGTTCCAGAGACCTAGAGCACCTACAGGCACTGACATAGCTGCTAAGAAGATCGACACAGGAGCTGCTGCTGTTGCTGCTGTAGCTATTGCTATAATACCACCTATGCAGAGTGTACCTTTTCCAGCTTCATACCAGCGTACAATGTCAGACTTAAAGTTGTTTTTGGGCGCTAATCGTGCACTAACGCCTTGGTTCCAAGACCAGCTGCGCATTTTGCTGATGCACTTGAAGAGGTAGGCATTTGCTACTGAACCGCCTTGAACGCGTAAGCATGATTTTGCGGTGATAGATACTTCAACATTGTTTGTCAACGTGATAGGTGCAGCGCCTGGTTTAAGCGCAAAGGTTGTCGGTACGGTAATAGTGATGGTCTTTCCGTTAGAAAACTTCAGCTCAGTTCCTATAGGCAAGGCTTTTGCTTGGTCTGCAATAAGTTGTATTGAATCCGCAGAGTGGAGAATTATTTTAACTTCTCCGGCATTCATTAGCAGAGCTGTCGTGTCTTCGATTAGTCCTGTATAGTTTTGACCTGGAGCAACATTAAATTTGATTTTTGACGAAGTGATGAGCTTTTCTTTACCCGCCTTAAGGTCTTTTAGAGAGATAGGCTCTTCCCCTGCCTCTAAGGTAAGTTCAACATCTGACCTAAGCTTTATCGTCTTTCCATTGGCTAAAGTCAGCATTGTTCCTGCAGAGACAACATAGGGGGTTTCTGGAGAAAGCGTAGCATTGATGTTATCTGGTAAGTCAATCTTAATGCCCTCTTTCGTGAGATATCCATTAACAACGTCTTCGCGTCTGGCATAGAATCGATTAGGCACCACTGTAATTTTTATCCCCTCATGGTACTCATCATATGCCAGCGTATTATTTAACTCAGTATGTGACTGATAGTACTTATTAACCTTTAGGAGCTCTTTATGTTCATTGATCTTTTTAGTGAGATCAACCATCTCGCCCCAACGTGAAGGCCAAGTGAGCCATCCCGATTTCAGGCTATTGAGTACATTTTCATCCTCAGCAATAACAGCATTTAATGCATTGATGTTATTACGTAGCAGATCTTTCTGCTGCTGCTGTTCAGTACAATTCAGTAACCTATTAACCAGAATATGCTTCTTGGTTTTAAGTGAGGCAGGATTATTTAAAAATTCTTTTTCAACCTCAATAGTAGCAAATCTTCCTTGAAGAAGGCTATCCTTGAAATTTGGTACATCTAGTACTTGGGCTGGCGTTTTACAATTCTCAGGTTTATTTTTCCATTTTTCGGACTTATTGCTAGCCTTAACAGGTGCATTTGCAGCATCTTCTTTATCTTCTCCCGATTTAAGGAAACTAAAGATAGCCGATCCAAGGATAAAGAGGGGTTGCGCCATGAGGAGCGGAGCAATCGTAAGGCCATTGAAGCTATATTTTGTAGCTAGTGCACCCAATTCGATCACTTTGCACATTTCCATAAATACTAAGAAATCGACGAAGTGACCAGCGGTTAGGCACTGCATTCTGCGCATTTGGAAATAGGTCCAATCCTTCCAGACATAGTCGCCTTTTTCGTTTCGGCCAAACCATTCGTTCATACGGCTAAAGAAGTTGATTCCACCAAAGACTTTGATATAGGTGCCTAACTCTTTTTCTAGGTTAGTGGAACCTTCAAATAGTCCTTGGAAAAATCGGGAATTAGATTCAAGTCCAGCCTTTTTAATCCCTTTGCAGAACCAGAAAAGGAGTGGTCTAACTGCTTTACAGACCTTTTCAAGAGAATCGGTGCAGTCAACGATATCTGCAACAGGTTGCATTATATCTGCAGCAGCCTGCTTCGCAGCAGCCATGAAACCATTTTTTTCGAGTTTATTAGGATCACGCTCAATATCAGGCTTATAAAGCTCAATATCAGGATGAAGAGGTTTCTCCACTTCTGATAGACTTCCGTTGCGATAAAGTGATGCAAAGACTGAGAAGGCCATAGCAGAGATTGTCAATGCCGTAATGATGGCTGCAGAGCTTACTAAAGCAGCGCCCATGACGGAAGCGTAGACAAACATGGCACAGGCTCCGGTCTGGCTGGCAGCGCGAGCAAAAAAGAGCGCATGATAGATTTTCTGAGAGAGATTTTCGCTATGCGTGAAGTTAATGGCCGAATTGATCGACATGCAGAAGAAGCCTAAGCCAATTGTACCCATGATGCAGGTGGCGCCTGTAGCGAGGGAAAAGCCTGAGCCGAAGACAGAAGCTCCTGCGCCTAGAGTTTCTGCAATAGTGCCTAGAGCAAAGAAGCCTAATTCAGAAAACCAAACTACCTGACTAAGAACTTCACCGGTAACGATAAAGGCTTGTTGAGCAATATTGAAGTATGTTGCTTCTCTCCAAGCGCCGCTCACGAAGAAGTTAAGATCACAAAAGACTTGAGTTCCGTCAACAATGGCCATCCCATTCTTGAGAGAGCGGGTCGCATGTTCGGAGATTCCGCCACCAAATAGAGTGCCGGTACCTTTTAGAGCGTCGGAGGCTAGGAGGATGAGACTGCTAAAATCATGATTAGTATTCGCATCATCTTTGATTTTATGAAAACCTCTGGTGCATGTAGAGAATACATTCCACAAAATTGCGTTGAATGAGTAGCCAAAGTTATTCTGATCGTGAGAAACCGGTGTGGAAATTGTTGCCATTCTTCCTCCATTTGGAATAGAGTAATATCTAACTAAAGAATATTATTTTAACATTATTTGTAATTAAAAGTAAAGAGATAAAGATATATTTTAACAAAACTGAAAATTAGTTAGGGCAATACCCCGCATAAGGTCTTTAGAGGGCATTGATTTCTTACCTTCAAGCTGTAGTTGGAGGATTTCTATGGCATTTTTGCCACAGGAGACAATAAGTCCCTGATCTCCCCAGCTGAGGATCTTTCCCGGCTCTCCTCCGCTTATTTCATGGACTTTTGATTGAAAGAGACGCAGACGCTTTTTTTCGTTTTTTACGAGGACATAGCACCAGGCTCCCGGTTCAGGATTGGAGCTACGAATGAGGTTATGGATAGAAAGGGCATCGTTGGACCAGATGACTTCACAATTTTCAAGCTCAACTTTGGGGGCCATTGTAGCTTGGGAATGATCTTGCGGGGTACGTGAAGCCCTTCCTTCGGCCAGTGCATGAATGGTGTCAAGTAAGAGCTTTTTTCCGACTCTACAAAGCTCTTGAAGAAGCTCACCATGGGTAATTTCCTGACTAATGGGTACCTTTACCGTAGCAATGATATCCCCGGCGTCCATCTGTTTTACGAGGTACATAATGGTCACTCCGGTCTCAGTTTCCGCTTGTAATATGGCATGCTGGACAGGAGCGGCGCCCCGGTATTTAGGAAGTAGGCTTAGGTGTTCATTGATGCAGCCTAGTGAAGGCATGTCGAGGAGGTGCTGCTTGATGATTTCTCCGTAGGCGACGATGACAAAGAGGTCGGCATGAAAGGTGCTGAGTTGTTCGCTAGGTTCGGGAGAAGATACCTTCTCCGGCTGCATTAGAGGAAGGTTGTATTGCAAAGCAATTTTTTTAACAGGAGTCGGTTGCGGTGTATTCGAACGACCGATAGGTTTATCAGGCTTTGAGACGACTGCAACGATGTTTAATCCCGCTTGAATCAGGTATTCAAGAGTCTCGGCAGCAACTTCAGGAGTGCCAAAAAATACAATCCGCGGATTGACTGTCATTATGCTCCAGAAGCGCCTATTGGAGCAGGTTCAAGAGATTCTTCTGTAGAGCGTGTCTGATCGTTGAGTAGACCACGCTTGGTTTCGCGGCAAAATGTGGTAAAGTGCACGATTTCAGGTATGGGCTCAATGGTCTGTTCAATGCATTCGATGGCATCAGTGAAGCGCATTCCTGAGCGGTAGAGAATTTTAAAGGCTTCTGCTAGGAGTTGTTGCGTTTTCAAAGGAAAATTATACCTTTTCAAACCGACGAGATTGACACCACCAAACTTGAAAGGAATGCCGGCTCCGAGCAGATAGGGCGGAATGTCGTGCGTAACACGGCTTAGCCCTCCGACCATAGCGTGACGGCCGATGCGGACATTTTGGTGGATGGGTGTCATTCCGCCTACAATGGCATTATCTTCAACGATGATATGCCCGGCTAATTGTGCGCCGTTGCTTAGGATCACGTTGTTGCCTAAAATGCAGTTGTGTGCTACGTGGCAGTAGGCCATGATGAGGCAACCACTGCCGATTTCAACGGCTGAATTCTCGCCACAAGAGGAGTTAATGGTTACAAATTCCCTGATATCGCAATTTTCGCCGATTTTGACGAAGGTTTTTTCTCCACGAAACTTGCGGTCTTGCGTTTTGGTACCGATGGAGGCTCCCGGGTAAACCGTTGTCCCCTTCCCGATTTCGGTAAAGCCATCGATATAGGCATGCGATTTGATGATTACATTGTCGTGCAGAGTGACATTAGATTTTACGATTGCATAGGGTTCGATAGTAACGGATTCGCCGATGATAGCACCCTCTTCAATAATCGCTGTAGGGTGGATATGCGCATTTTTCATACTATTATCTCGTATAATGTTTTGTTGCATGGCTATCCGCCAATTTGGTTTGAATGGACTAATACAAAACCGATTTCCGCCTCAGCGGCAACCTTGTCATCAACAGTGGCAACAGCTCTTACTTTTCCACCACGGCTGGCAAAAAGAAGCCCTTCACATGTCAATTTTAAGATATCACCTGGAAGTACTGCTTGGCGAAATTTTGCCTGACTAATGGTAGAAAGTAGAGCAATTTTTTCCTTTTGGTCACTTTTCTCATGGACGAGCACACCTCCTGCTTGAGCAAGAGCTTCCAGAATGAGCACACCCGGCATAATAGGAGCATGCGGAAAGTGCCCTTGGAAAAAAGCTTCGTTAATGGTGACATTTTTTTGACCTATAATAATGCCCTTTTCAAGGTCGAGATGAATAATTTTGTCTACAAGCAGAAAAGGGTAGCGGTGAGGTAGTGCCTTGAGGATTTCTTTATGATTCATGAAGAACTCTCTGAGCTAAATAGGTGGTAAAGTTGCTTGGCAAGCATGTAGTTGGCAGCATGGCCAGCACGCACTCCCAAGATATGGGCACGGATATCACATCCTACTAGAGCGAGGTCACCCACGATGTCTAAGATTTTGTGGCGAGCCGGTTCATCGGGAAAAAAGAGCCCATTTTTGCTTAAATAGGCTTCACCCTTAACCACAACAGCATTATCTAAACTGCCGCCTTTGATTAAACCCTTGTCCATCAGAGCAGAGATCTCCTCATATAGACAGAAAGTACGGCAGGGAGAGAGCTCTTTGTTGAAGGTGTCAGGACTAATTTCAAAGGAGTTATACTGCGTTTTTAATGCAGGACTTTTAGGATAGTTTAGCGTGTAGCTCACACGGTAAGACTCGCAGGGAAGAGCTACTAAGTGGATATCGCCTTGTGAGAAGTAAAGAGGTTGTTTGAGCTCGAAGAGAGGCTGATGCGTAGATTGTTCTTGAATGCCAGCTTGTTGGATCAGGTCCACAAAGACATCTGAGCTCCCATTTCCCACTGGAGGTTCGATATTTGAGATCTCGATGAGGACATTGTCGACATGATTAGCGTATAAGGCTGCTAAAAGGTGTTCAACAGTGTAGATTTTACATCCATCCTTGCCTAAGACAGTGCAGCGGTCAGAAGTGTCACAAACGTTAGGAACGATGGCAGGAATGAGTGGAGTGTTGGGTAAGTCGGTTCTCTTGAAGACAATACCGCTGTCTGCAGGTGCTGGAAGCATCTTAAGATGGACTACTTCGCCTGTGTGTAGACCGATCCCTGAGTACTCAACAGCTTTATGCAGAGTACGTTGTAAACGTTTTTTTAATTGTGTGTTGCTAGTCACAAACTCATCCGTAGAAGTCGATAAATCAAGGAGTTATGCTAACTTAGCTCTTACAAATATTTCAACTTAAAAAATAACTACTCAAGCTTATACATTTAGAAAAAATTCAACGCAGAGGGACAAATACTGAGATTCAGAGGACTGGACATTTTGAACGAGCGAAGCGAGTTCCTTGGAGTGCGTGCGCTCTGCGCCGCCTTTAAAAAGCATGTAGAACCATTGATATCAAAGGCGGCGCAGAGCGCACGCACTCCAAGGAACTCGCTTCGCTCGTTCAAAATGCTAAATCCTATATTTATTGCTAAAATATTCTTTGTATATAGTTGCGATTATGAACAAAATTATCATTGATGAATTGATTAAGGGGTTTAGGACCCGAGGATCAAAAAGTAAAAAGCAGAAAGCAATGGAGATGTTGCAAGATCTCTTTGCTTCTTATAGCTTTGATCTTCGTCTATTTTGTGTCACCTATCATTTAACAGATAAAGAGATCACACAGTTCCTCAGCTATTTATTATATTGTATTTATTATAACGAGATTGTTCATACACAACTTCCCAAAAATTTAGAATTTTATTTTCTAACTCTTCTCACAGAGATCATTAGTACTAAATGGATTAAGCATTTATTACCCCGGAAAAAACTCCCTTTAATTGCTTTTTGCAAATCATATCTCAGAGAAGGCTCTTGGTTAATACTCAAAGCCATTGATCATACAAACAATCTCTTTACCCACTCCCCTAATACGTTAGATATTCAGCTGAAACTGCCTATACTCATCGATAAAATCATTGCCTTGCCATTAGAAAAACTGAAGGAATCATTCGCACCCTACCGTAACCAAAACTACACTTCCGAAGAATTGGATGCTTTTTTCAAGCTCTTTTCATTTAATTTTCCATTGCCAGACCTGATTAAACTCTTTGATAATCCAACTTTAGCTTCTCCCGAACAGCTGAATTTCCTGATTAATACTGTTCTTGGCTTATGTGAAAACCTGTATGCCTATTTTCGTGAACCCTCTCTCTACCGTTCTGGGCTAACACGCATGGTCTATACACTCTCTACACGAGGAATTAACTTTGATCAGATGCCTTGGCTACCTTCTGTTCTAGAAGGATTGCAAAGCCTGACACAGCATCTAAAACTCAATCTGAAGGATTTTCCGATTATTATTTTTGACCAGGCACCTAATAGAGAGCTGTCCAAAAACCGCATATTTGTCCAAAAACAAGCCAAGAAGTATTCTGCAACCATCTGGCATTTGTCGCATGAAGAAATTATCCGGTTGGCCAAGAAACTAAAGGTTTTGCATTGGATAAAATCGAGTCGAAAAAGATATTTTGGATATGGTGGAGCACGCAATTGTACCTTTTTTCTGGCTCCGGTTATACATCAAGCCTTTCAAAAAGGCTCTAGAACATATGCCGAGCTGATAAAAAGAGACGATTTAAAAATATTATTTAATGAGTCCGTCCTTGGAAAAACAGCCCAAGATAGCATTCTACACCTTGGTGAGGATGATATTTTCATCCCCATATGCAATTTTTATTCCGATACCCTATTTGCAGCTAAACACAAAAATCTCTATTTCCAAAGATTCTCCCTTGAAATAGGTAGAAGCACACTCAACATTAACGCAAAACTAGATTTAAAAAATTTATTATCTAATCCTTCTATCCTCTACTCTTCTACTGTATGGAAGGATACTCCTAGTATCGCTGGCATGAAAGCGATGCTGACGAAACCGGTTTTCTGCCTTCCTTTACCCTTTGGGCATGAAGAGAGACATGTCTCTACCCCTATAAGCCTATCTCCCTCATTCGAACAGCCTATCATCCATCTTGGAGGTACTCGTTTTCCCAAACACTTGATTCCTATCTCTCCTTTAGACGGTATTTTAAAGTACTTGAAATGCTATTTAACCTATTGCATCGAGATCAGCATGGTGATGCAGCTTGTCGACCCTGCCAACCTCTATGGAAGATGCATCCTTCCTTGGAATGATCCAGAAGTTCCGGGAATTTCTTGTTTAGGAGATCTTTTAGAATATGCTAAGCAACCTAAAGTGCAAAAAGAGCTTCAGAAACGCTTTTGGGATAATTTGACTTTTGCCTTTACCTCAGAACCATCGGATGAGAATCCTTTGGTGATGCACCTCACAGATCTTGCCAACCTTGAATCTTCATTATCAGCACCAGCAGAGCTTAAACGCTTCTATAAAGATGTACAAAACGATGCACGCCTGTTTCTTGAAGTGGGAAGAAATCTCATACAAAATAAAAAGTTAAAGAATAAGCCTGTTAAATCACCCTTAACAAGTAGCTTTTTGCTACTTCTAAATCACATTTTTGATGGATCGATGACTTGAACCTTAACTGGACCTGGATGGACATTCAAACCATTTTTTTGCTTATATCGATAAAGCTTATTTTTCTCGCCCCAAATATTTATTGATTCTTTATTTAAATCTTCTCTCTTCTCCAGCTGCCCTATGAATTCCTCACAACGTCCTACAATCTTTCCTTTAGCATCTTCAGTTCTACAGTTCTCCAAAAGCTCCTCAGCATTTACAACAATGTAGAACTCTTTTAATTTTATTAGTTCTGGACTAGACGTAAACCATGCATTTTCTTCCTCCCACTCTTTTAGAGTAGTATTGCTAATTCCAAGCTCTGCTTTTGCACCCTCAGAAAGGTCATCATATGCTTCGAAAGGCGTTTTATAATAACAATCTGGTAACAGAGCCTCTAAAGCAGTATTAGAAAGAGTGATAATTCTATCACCTTCTTCGATCGTTGTTGTAAAGATTTTTATAAGATTAGCTTTAGGCAGAACTCCAGAATGAATTCCAATTTGTCCAACAGGAGAAGTATGAATATTATCTGCACCAAGCAGCTTCACTCGACCATCTTCATGCCATTGGAGTGCTTGACAATTACCCGAAGTGATAAACATCCCTAAATGATCTTCATCACTAGGGACTAACATGCCGATCAAAATCGATGTTGCGACACTGCTATGTAATTTCCCCTGCATCAGTTTATCATAGAGTGCTTTACTACCAATGCAAAGCATTTTCAGAAGTCTAATCGCTATTGATTCTAATTTTACGCGAGGAATTGTGGAAGCTACATTCATGAATACATTCCATTCATTAGAATTTAAAATAGTATCTACAATCACTTGTGCAGAACCTTGCGTGCCATCTGCATGAACAAGTACTGGAATAGATTTTTTACCATCTGATCTTAGAGATGCAACATCGGCGACGCTCTCCTGATTTTCTTGAAGCGTTGACTGATAGGAAAGAGTATATTTTGCTTTACCAGTTAATCGTTCATCTGTTGTTAAAGATTCTAGAGCTAGGCTATTGGCAATGAGAGTCGCTAATTGAGAAAAGTATTGGTCTACAGAAGCAAGTATTTCTTTACGCCCTTGCTCAGATGTAAAGAGAGGTTTCTGAGTATGAAGAACATCTTTAACTTGATTTGAAAATTCATCTCTATTTTTTCTATCCAATCCAAACCGAATCATCTTCCCAATTTCTAAATCTGGCTCCCATAAATTAGCTGGATTTTGCTCATTAAATTCACTTATTGCAGAATGAGGAACAACAGCACTTTTGGATTCATCAAAAAACATTTTTGGAATTAGAACCCTTTCTTTCCATTTTCTATAACATTCAATTTGAAAACGACTGTCTTCGCGTATGAATGCACCATAGGGTTTAGAAAAAATAGTCACTAACCAGCTAAAAGTTTGTTGTAGCTCTCTTGCAAAGACAAACGCGCAAAATTTTAATCCTTCAGCTGAACGCATTGTAGGTTCATTGAAGACTAACTTGGATAGATCAAGCCCCCTGCAACAGACATTGTAGAACAACGCATACAAAAAATTCGGAATCGGTCTAATTTTATTACCATGAATATTTATTATTTCTGATTGATTGAGAAACTTTTGATAAGATGCATCACCATGGTGCCAAGAAAGAGAGAGTTTACTTTCTCTATAAACTTTAGAAAAATTAGTCATAGAATGCATAAATGCGACGCAAGCAGAAGACATAAATCACCTTAAATTAGAATAAATTAAAAATTATAATATATCAATTTCATTAAGATTATATTAAGAATAACAAAGATACTAAGATAATTCCTATAATTGACCAATCCCCCAACCAAGAATAAAGGGTTGAGTAGTGATAAAGAGGAATAGTTACAGGAAGTGCTCCTGCGAGCGCCTCTGCATTGGGATTATCCATACCAAGCTCATCAATTGTTCTTCCCAAACTATCCATCGCACAGGTAATGCCTGTATTACAAGCACGCGCTAAAGCTGCACCCCCCTCAACAGTGCGAAGACGGGAATGCTCTAGATGTTGACGTGTCACCCATGGATACCAGGCATCGCTAGTAAGGTTAACGATGACTTCAGCTCCATTGAAGGGCCCTTCACGCGTAATGCTTCCAAAAGTCTCTTCATAGCAGATCGAGGGGCTAATTTTGGCGTTTCCGCACTGAAATACTTTCGCTTCTTGACCGGGTGTAAAAGAGCCTGTGATTCCATAAGAGCGCGCTAATTCAGCAAAATATTCAGAAGGAATATACTCTCCCATAGGGACTAAAACACGCTTTTCGTATCTGTCAGCTGGAGGCCATTTTTCAGGTGAAACATTAGGAACAAAGTGCAAGGCAGCGCTATAGATTTTACGATGGCCTTGTTCAGTATACTCAGAGTCTTCTAACCCGATCAGCACAGAAGAATTAAAGGCATTCGCAATACCTTGGACAAAAAAAGCATTGTTAACAAATTTTTTACCATCTCCAAAGGGAGGTTGCATCTCTGGCAGATAGGCGAGATGTTCGGGTCCATAGATACTTTTGAATAGATGAACCACCTCCTCATAGGGATAAACGTAAGAATAGGTTCCAAAAGGAACGACAAATTCAGGAAGAGCGATCAAATCAAAAGGCCTTCCTAAATGAGGAGAAGTCAGCGTAAGAATATGCTTCCACTCATCTAGCACAAATTGCAGCAAAGATTGCTTTTCCCCAAATGAGAGCATCTCTTCGATAGGAAAAGCAGTTTGAACTAAAAGCGCCTGCATAGAAGGGGTATCTTTATTGATCTCACTAGAGTGATAGGAGAGATGAGCCCATCCGAAGAGAAAAGGAATAGCTGCAGCGATAACCCATCTAACATAGTATTTTTTCAGAAGCAATACAGCGGTAAACATCACCCAAAAAGACATTCCAAAGACACCAAAGAGAGAAGCAAACTGAAGCGTGTAGAGATTGCCGGCTAAAGAAAGGCCAACAGGATTCCAGGATATACCCGAGAAAATATACATTCTCGACCATTCGAGAAGCACCCAAAAGGCAGGAATAAGAATCAGACTAATGCGGTAAGAAAGCCTTTGAGGAGTTATCCAGAAGCAGAGTAAACCAAACTGCAAACCAAAAAGAAGACATACACTAGTATATACGCCATACACATAAGCGTAGGGATGAGATAACAGCCAAGAAAATTGAACCGCTTGGACTAAAGTAAACCAGAGAGTGCCAAGAAAAAATTTATGTTTGCGTTCCTGTAAATTTAAAATAACCAGAAATATGCACACGTACCCGCCTGCAGCAGCTATTGCCGACAAAAACGGACTACTTGCAGGCTGGCCAAAAGCACAAATCACCCACCCGACAATAAATAATAAAACACTAGGAAGCATGAAGATTTCCAAATTTTAAACGCAAAGGCGCAAAGGTGCAAAGAGAAGATTTCTTTTCTTTGCGTTTTTGCGCCTTTGCGTTTATATTATCTCTTCTTCTACTTTTTCAGCTAGACAGTAACAGGTACCCTGTCGCTATTAAAGCGCTGCATCCAAATAGGATACTCCGTCTTAAGTTCACTAGCAGCATTGATCGCTTCCATTTCTTCGGACGACAATTTGATCTCTGTCGCTTTTAAGTTATCCTTCAGCTGCTCCATTTTTTTAGCTCCAATGATCACACTAGTGACAAAAGGCTGATGTAACTGCCAAGCGAGAGCTATGGCAGCCACGCTTGTATTATGTCTCTTTGCAATAGTTTGGAGCTCGTCTATGATAGAGTAAGATCTTTCTAGGTCGATGGGTGGAAAGTCGAATTGAGTACGTCGCGATCCATCTTTAGGCTCATTCGTGCGCGTATACTTTCCAGAAAGAAATCCACCAGCTAGAGGACTCCATGTCAGAAGGCCTAGATTCTGATCCTTCAAAAGAGGAACAATTTCTCTTTCTAGGTCGCGGCCAGCAAGAGAATAATAGGACTGCACAGAAACAAATTTTTCCCATCCATGCAGTTCAGAAATGCCTAAAGCCTTCATTATCTGCCAAGCGGCCAGGTTTGAACAGCCGATATAACGCACTTTACCCTGACGAATCAGGTCGTCAAAGGTCCTTAAACTCTCTTCAAAGGGTGTGACAGAGTCATAATTGTGAATCTGATACAGGTCAATATAATCAGTGCCTAATCGACTTAAACTATTTTCTACTGCCTGCATGATATGGACGCGAGACTGACCCATCTGATTAGGACCAGGTCCCATTCTAGAATGCACCTTGGTGGCGATTACCACATCTTTACGCTTAGCTCCTATCGCTTTTCCAAGGATTTTCTCTGAATCTCCCATCGAGTACATGTCGGCTGTATCAAAAAAATTAATACCATTTTCCATGCAAACTGAAACAAGTTGGTTCGCCTCACGCTGTCCAGATTCTCCCACAATTTTCCAAAAATCTGTCGTCCCGCCAAATGTCATTGTCCCAAAACATAAACGGGATACCAAGAGCCCAGTTTTTCCTAATTGTCTATACTGCATCATACTTCACTCCTACAATTGCTTTGATTTATCGCTACTAATAATGTATACTCGTTCTATGGAAAAAATCCCATTTCGCGAATTTCACATTCTTAAACTCTTAAGTGAGTATAGTTTAAGTTAAAGCGGTCTTAAGTTGACAAAGATTGGTTCGTCAACAAATTCATTAACAAAAACATTTGGAATGACATTCAGTTTTTCTGTGTCACACTCAAGTTGAAAACGGTTAATCAACATTCCTGCCGTCATCATCACAATCGCTTCTATCAGGTGAGAAGCAGGACACTGATTTGGCCCCACGCTAAAAGGAATATGGGAAAGAGAGATTTTTTCCGTCGTAAGTGGTGAACCGGGACTATTCACTTTTGCAGCTTCGTACATTAAGTAATCGACTTTGTCTCCCGGAAATATCCCAAAACTCTGCTCCCTTTGCTCATCTTTAATTGTCAATATCATCGGATTGATAGCATTTCTATTGATAGTTTTTACAGGACTATGTGTATTTAGAGAATAACGAAATAAATTTCGAAGAATATGCATCTTGTTTAGGGATTGTGTCCAATCAGTAATATCTTGATTAACCTGAAGATATTCTCTTTTAACAGCCTCCTGCATCTCAGAATTTCGTGAGAGCAACCAAATGAGATGGATGAGAGCTGTCGAACCGTTTCGCGCACCGATCATTAAAACAATAATGGTCTCTCGGCATGCAACCTCACTATACCCTTTTTTTTGCAAAACCCTAAAAAGCGATTCTTCCTTAAGCGATGAAAGTTCTTTGACAACAGTGCGATCAATTGTTTCTCTCAAAACTCTCATTTTGTCTGCAGCTCCTTCCACCCCTTTAGCCATCTCATGACCTATAACATTCAGGTTCGAAATGTCTTCCATTGTAACTACGTCAGGAGAAAAGCCCATTAACTCAAGCACTGTGTTTTGAACGAGAGACCTGCTAAAGGAATTGACATCGCAGAAAAGAGCTGTCGTGCTTGTTGGAAGTAATTTGTAAATGCATTCAGCTAATTTAGGGATGTAAGCATTTAAACCCTTTATAAATTCTTCTCTTAAAGGTTTTCTAAATTCTTCATGTTTATCCGCTCCTGAGGTCATTACATTATTAGTCCCAGCTCCAGGACATTTATCTACGGCACAGGTTGAACGGAGAATAGAAGTGAGGGGTCCTTCTCCCCACGGATGACCAGCCTCTTGAATCCCGTACCTTGGAGCATTCAATACGATACGAGCAACTTCACCAGTTTTAATAAAGTACCAAACTCTATCAGGTCCATCTGGTTGTAATTTAAATCTAAAAGCCAATACATATTGACATTGTTGTATTTGTGCGGTTAAAGCTTTTTCCGGATCTGTAAAATAATCTTTTATGGATAGGTAGGGGAAACTCGAGCGGTCTTTTTCGAAAGATTGAGTCATTTCTGGAATACTACCGGAATTAAAGGTCACACTTAATTTTGGTTCCATATCTACCTCTAGGTTACTTATAAGTCAATTCGATCAATATCCAAGAGTTCTATTTGTCACGTTTTTTATTAAAATTCGTGACAAAACTTTCGCATATAGGAAAGTAGAAAGACTTTGATTAAACATTTAATATAGTGTATACTCGTTCTATGGAAAAAATCCCATTTCGCGAATTTCACATTCTTAAACTCTTAAGTGAGTATACTTTAAGTTCACTGATTTTCTATCGTTTTCCAAAAATCTGTTGTCTCCATATGTCATTGTCTCAAAACATGGACTAGATACTAAGTATCCAGTTTTTCTTAGCTGTTCTGTACTACATTAATATACTGCATTTCAAGACTTTGTTTAATCGTTACAAAAATTGCTATTGAAAAATATTTCTGATTCATAGATAAGTTATTCGTTGTTTGAATTTAACAAGGAGTATGAAATGTTTGATATCCCTATCCAAGATTTAGCTATTGTTCAGGAACGCACGATTGAAAATGCACAATCAATGCCTTCCTCTATCGCAGGAGCTTATGAATTCTCTGAAGTAGACTTATCTTTTTATGATGCTTTAGCTGGTTTATGCTCTGGAGAAGCGAGTTCAGGCCCAATTAATCGTCCTACTGCAGGAAAAACAAGTGGTCGTATATCGTAATTTTCTAAGTGCAGAGGTCAAGGATTTGTCCTCTGCTTCTTTTTAGCTTATTATCTTCTATTCTATTTTTAAATTGTTCCTAAAATAAATTCTCCAACAGCACCTTCTTTAAATGGATCCAGATTTATAGCTTCGGCAAATAAATTAGAATCTCCAGTACCCAAGATGCATGAACCTAGATTCATAGCTGTCGCCACCAAAGACATTGTCTGAAGCGCTGCACCAACAGATAGTAACGTACTACGATAGGCTATCTTTTCATATTTCCAAGCAATTTTTTGAAATCGCGAAGTAAGAATAATCAATATTTGTGGCTTTTCATCGCTGCCAAGCATTGTACATGCATTTTTTATAATTTTTTGTAGATACATATCTTGAACATTTAATTTCTCCAAAATATGTTTTAGAGAATGATAGTAATAAATATCAGATGACAATCCCGAACAGGAAGCAACAACAATATAAAATTCAATTTCATGAATTGCACCAGCGCTTGGGTAAGGACGCAATACCGCATCCTGCATAGGAGCAGAGATTACCTGTCTCACGCTTACGGATCTATATAAAAAATAGGCTAATTGTTCCATAGTTATGATATTTGTTTTATCATAATTTCGAAGCGATCGACGATTTTCTAAAACCCTTGAAAACGAATGGTCTTTGGTTTGTAATTCTTCCATATTCGGTTTTTGCAAAATAATTGAATGCTCATCGACGACCTCTTTGAATTCTGGAGGAGGAGGAACCATAGTGTCTCTAAATCTATATGTAGCCCCAAAATGTGCGTTCTCTATAGATTGTCCTAATCTACTAGTCGAATGAAATAAAAGATCATGAAATTCCCATGTAGAAAGATGTTCTGGCTCTTTATAATGTAACGTGTGAATGTAACCTCCTTGAATCAACAAAATTAATAAAAATGTGACTTCTTGTTCAGATGATTTAAATGTCTGCTTCAAATCCGAAAGTGTTATTTTTCCGTTAAATAGAGAGAAAAGTTGTAATAAGAGATTATAAGTAAATAGAACACAAAAGTGTGCATTAGGACTGTCCAGTCTAAATCTATCAGTTTCTTTACACAAATAAGCAAATCTTGATAAGACATATGGACCTTCATCAATTTCAGAAGGGTCTATATCTTCAATTTTTTTTCTAAATTCACGAGATTTTGGATTAATAATTGCTAATTCGTTTTTCAATTCGATATGATAATCAATAAAATTGTTTTCTTTTAAATTTTCAAAAAATTGAAATGCTCTAATTTTGTTTAGATCATCTAATTCTGTTTGTTCAATAATTCCGGAAAGTGTGCCATTATTTACAAAATTCAGCAACTTTTCGCGGAATTTTTGATTTCCGGTAAAAAACCGCATCTCTTTTGTTCCATCAATTTGAAATAAAAGATGGTCCTCTTCTTGAGATATTAACTTAATTCTTTCATTTAACTTTTGTCGTATTGGCATGTTATCTTTATAAAAAATAAGGTATGGGATTCATTTCATATTCTTGACGTGGGGATGGCAACCAACCAAGCTTTACGGGAGTTTCATAAAGACGTCCTGATCCTAATCTAGACCAAAAATGTCTTAATCCTGGGATGATAATACGGGTTGTATAGAAATTTACATCAGGATTACTCATGTCTAATAATAATACCTCTAATCCGAGCGATTTGCATCGCTTTAGGCATGTATGAATGTCTTCAAGAAAATCATCCGATGCTAAATTTATGTGAGAAGAGGCTGTGTTAGAGGAAGGAGTCAAATATGAATGATCATCAATATTTTGAGTTAACACCCATTTGACCAATGTTCGTTCTACTGGTGGGATAGATGTTAAATCAACATGTTCAGGAATTGTTGAACGAATCATGATCTGATTTAATTCACTGATGGCTCTTACTATTCCGATTCGTGGATTTAAGTGTGCTCCCGTTCCGAAAAAAATCCGTTTACCATTAGAAAGCCATGAAATAGCAGCGTATGAAGGTATATCTAGGTCATTTGTAAGATCAAGGACACATAGTTGACGATTTGTTTTCTGGAATTTTGCTAAACTTGGTTGAAAAAATCCATTCTCAAAGGATTCTAGATCTACATAAGGCCTCTTTATACGGTTATACCACCAAGTAGCTACAGCATCACGCTCCACAAGTTCCAACAAAGCATAAAATACAGCTTCTTCTAATGTATTACCGCTTGCACACCCATTACTGTTGCCTGGGCACATTTCTACATCTCGAACAAAAGGATAACTGAGATAACAGTAGGAAGTGGGAACATAGCGAAATCTATTTTCTGTTAGTGAGTAAACAGGAATCCAGCCAATTTCAGTTTCATCGTATCTTTTTGGAATTTGGTTGAATCCTTCAGTGTTATTATTAATTTGATCGCGTTTTGCGTATTGATTTTCGCTAAAGTTTAGCAGTTCGTGAGGGTGAATTGCATCCTTGACATCTCGATATGAAGCCCGAATTTCAGATTGCAATGAAAAAGTACAGTTATAGCGCTCTAAGGCTTCTGCAATACACCCTATAACAGCTTGAGCCTTTGTTTTACCTTTTCCGGTTGCAGCATCAGGTATGCGAAGATCTTTTTTATCATTTTTGTCAGTAGGAAGTGGAAGATTTCTCACTGTATAACAGATATGTTCATCATTCACTAAAGAGTGACTTATTGACCCGACAATACCTGTCAAAGGGCTGACTATATTTCCAAGTTTCTGTAGAGATTCGTCGATTGAGAAAGCACGCTCACCTTCATCATAGACATATTTCTTTAAACATTTTTTTAATTGAGGTATTTTGTTTAACTGCGGCAATTTTAACATCGGTTGACAAGACATGCAGAACGTCGTTTTTTTAAAAGAATGAAACCGAGTTTGCATACTCCCGAAATCAAATGTAAGTATATTGTCATTTAACTTATGTGCAGTTACAGATCTATGCCATTTTGCCACCTCAGTTGCTGCTAGAGACATAGCAGTATCTAAAGTTGTTTTCAAAGATGGAAGTGAAGGAATATTCAACTTGTCGTTTTCCAAGCCAAAAATATCTACTTCAACACGTCTATTTTCTTTTAATTTTTGCGCTAGGCAATTCCAACAACCTGTTTTCCCAAATTCAAAAATAGGGCCAATCCAAATGATCCGTCCTGCAGGTTTAAGAAGCATCCAAGGCCTTTGATCGTTTAATCTTTCTGAATTAAAAGCCTCTAACTCCTTGCTAATATAGTTATCAACAATCACAACAAAAAAATCCCCATCATCTTTTAATGTAATTCCAAGATCTTCTAGAGAATGAGCAAGATGTGAAGTGTCATAGCTACTGTAATTTTGTATAACGGTTATTTTTGGTTGAAGATCATTTGACAGTAGGTTGATATCAGACCAAAAAGCAGCAGTACTTTGAGGTAAATCACCGTTGTAAACATTAATAAATCCCTTTTTTTTAAGCCTTGATATAGCTTCACGTAAATTTTCAAAAGAAAATTTATGAGACAAAAGATCTATTATAGCACGCTCATCCTGAGGTCCATTTTGAAATATTGCTGCTATTTCCGTATATATGGAACCATTCAATAAATAATGCTGGTCTTCTGAATACAAAAGAACCCTTTCACAATCTAAAATCTCAACATTAAAATTTTGTTTGAAGTTAAGCTGGCAGGCTTCGCGCATAGGTTTACATTCGATTTATAAGTCAATTCGATCAATATCCAAGAGTTCTTCTAATACTATTCTGCCTTCGCAGAATTTATACCAGCACTCTTTATAATAATGATCTATCGCTAAAGTAGATTTATTAAAAACTTCATATGCATAAGCAATATCTTTGGCTTTCATGTAATAGATTAAAAATAAATCATCTCCTTGTTTATCCAAAAAGGCGGTTTCAACAAAAACTTCTTCATTTTTAAGTGATTCCAAAGTCTCTTTTTTTCTGTCTTTTAGCGTTTGGAACCACTGACGGACTTCATTAAGAGAGTCTTTTTTTAGTTTGGTTTTAATGCAAATGGTTTTCATTGGTGAGTATTACTTGAGTTAGTTGAATTTTTCGTCTAAACGACAATAAGTATTGTTTGTCAGAATAAATATAGCAAATATCATTTTAAGTCCCAAGTCTTTTTATACTCAAACTAAACAAACAATGATCAGATTTACTTTCGCCTTTGTGAAGGGAGAAAGACTTTGATTAAACATCTAGGATAGTGTATACTCGTTCTATGGAAAAAATCCCATTTCGCGAATTTCACATTCTTAAACTCTTAAGTGAGTATACTATAAGTTCACTGCCTTTAGACGCCGCTATCTATCGCTATTTTAAACTGCATAAAGCGCTTGGATCTAAAGACCGATACGAAATCTCTGAGACTTGTTATGCTCTCGTGCGCTGGCAAGGTCTTTTAGACGCTCTTGGAAGAGAAAAAATCTGGACTGAACGTCTACGCATCTATCAGCAAGATCAATGGCGTACAAAGGGAAAAGCTCTTCCACCACACATCAGATGCAGTTTTCCTGAAGACCTCTTTAAAAGAATTTCTAATACATTTGGTGAAGAAGGCGCCTTCAAGCTTTGCCTAGCTTGCAACTCGCCCGCGCCCACCTGCATCCGTGTTAATACACTAAAAATCTCCCGCGATGAGCTATTAAACCGCTGGAAAGACCAATTTAATATATCTCCTACTCAACACAGCCCCGACGGTATCATCTTTAAACAAAAAATCCATTTTTATAGCCTACCCGAATTTCAAAAAGGGCTATTTGAAATGCAAGATGAAGCCAGCCAACTCGTTGCCAAACTTATCAAAGCGCTCCCCGGGGAACATGTGCTGGATTACTGCGCGGGCGCAGGGGGAAAAGCGTTAGCCATTGCACCTAGTCTACAAGGAAAGGGACAGCTCTACCTGCATGACGTCAGGGCGCACGCCTTAACAGAAGCTAAGCAACGCCTAAGGCGCGCAGGGGTCCAAAATATACAGACTCTCCAAGAAGGGCATCCCTCCTTAAATAAGCTCAAAAAAAAGATGGATTGGGTATTAGTAGACGCTCCTTGCACTGGAACAGGAACCTTGCGTCGCAATCCGGATATGAAATGGCGCTATAGCGACGAGATGTTAGAGCGACTCCTGGGGCAGCAGCGCATGATTTTTGAAAAAGCTCTCAGCTATATGCATCCTGAAGGGCATATCGTGTATGCCACCTGCAGCCTTCTGAATGAAGAGAACGAGCAGCAGCTTGAACATTTCCTGCGAGTATACGATCTTGTCGTAGAGGGTACACCCCTAAAAACAATTCCCAAAGAAGGGGAAATGGACGGCTTCTTTGGAGTTGTGCTGAAGAGACGTGTCTGATATAGTTATTGGTTTAAGCGGGTGAGTCACCGATGAAAAAGATATTTTTAGCATTAGCTTTTACAGCTTGTTGTTCTTTGCATGGGATTAGAGATACAAGCCTTCTTTCTCCTTCTAAACAGCCAACTCATATCGAGTTTAATAACAGTATTTTGGCGAGAGTTAATGGTAAACCCATCACTCTTTACGATGTCATTAAGAAACTCGACATGATTTTCTATCAGCAGTTTCCGCAGTATAGAGATATTCTAGATGCAAAATACCAGTACTATACGATCAACTGGAAACATGTTTTAAACGAATTAATTGATAAAGAACTCGTCTTAGCGGATGCTGAAGAAGTTAGCTTTTCTGTACCGACCGGAGAAATCCGCCAAGAGATGGAAAACCTCTTTGGCCCAAATATCGTTGCCACCCTGGACGAATTAGGCCTCAGCTATGATGAAGCTTGGAACATTCTCAAAGGCGATCTCACTATTCGACGCATGGTCTACCTACGCATCAACCCGGCAGCTCAACGTGCAATGACTCCACAAGCTGTTAGGAAAGCCTATGAAACCTATGCTGTTGAAAATCGCCTCCCCGAGCGCTGGAAGTACCGCCTAATCTCCTTCAGAGATAGCGACAATAGCCGAGCAGCAGAGGGCGCTAACTTAGCCCATCACTTACTCACTGAAGAAAATATTCCCTTGTATAACCTTGTAGCAGAACTGACCAAACGTGGAGTACAGAAAGAGACCGTAGTTTCAGTGTCAGAACAGTTCCTACAAGCCCCTAAAGAAGTTTCAGAAATGAATCGCGACCTTCTAGCTTCATTAGACGCAGGAAAGTATTCGCAGCCTGTTGCCCAGAAAAGCAAGGCAACAAAGTCGACCATCTTCCGCATTTTTTATATGGAAGAGAAGTTGCCAGAAGGTGCAGAGCCTCTAGATAAAGTAGAAAACATCATTAAAGAGCGCATCTTCAACGAAATTACAGGCAAAGAATCTGAGGCCTACTTTAACAGACTACATAAGCACTTTGCCGTACAGCAATTTGTCACTAAGGAAGATTATCAGCCCTTTGTATTGCGCTAAGATGCCTATTTATCGTCCCACAGAACTTAAGAAATTTCTCTCTAGCCTATCCACAGGCCCAAAAAAGCACCTTTCACAGAATTTTCTCGTCGATGGAAATATCCTACGTAAGATTGTCGCAGTGGCCCAGATACAGCCCAACGAAACCATCTTAGAAATAGGTCCAGGTCCAGGAGCGCTCACAGAATGCCTTTTACAAGCCTCAAGCAAAGTCGTAGCTGTAGAAAAAGATACCCTGCTCTCACAATCCTTAAGACGCTTAGCTCCTATCGATCAGCTGCAGATTTTTACCGAAGATATTTTAGAGTTCTCTTTTGAAAAACACTTAAGCTTTCCTACAAAAGTGATTGCTAATCTTCCCTATCACCTTACAGCGCCCATCTTAGGAAGACTTGTCCCAAAGACTCATCTATTCAATGCCATTTATGTGATGGTGCAAGAAGAGGTAGCTCGACGCATGACTGCAGTAAAAGGCAGCAGCGATTATAGCTCACTTTCAGTGTTCCTGCAGTTTTATTCCAAACCCGCTTATTGCTTTGGAGTTAGCCGAAAGTGCTTTTATCCCGTTCCTAAAGTAGACTCTGCCGTTGTTGAATTAACACTAAAAACCCCGCCTAAAGATATAGACTCAGAGGCATTTTTGAAACTCGTTCACCTAGCATTTAACCAAAGACGCAAAACATTACGCGCCTCTCTCAAAGAGACCTATGGCGCAGATGTCATTGAGAAAGCTCTCGCTATCCTTGACCTAGCACCCACAACACGCCCTGAAGAGATGACGCTAGAAGATTGGTTAAAGCTATTCCAAAAAATTTAAACGCAAAGGCGCAAAGGCGCAAAGATTTTTCTTTACATCTTTGCGCCTTTGCGACTTTGCGTTTAAAATTAAAAGCGGCGGCGGGCTAGAATGCCGACCGTGATGGTAATAATGAGAGCGGCAGCAGCGAGTAGGCGTACGGGAGACCAGCTATCAAATAGATGTGTGACATAGTATAACCAGCTTGTATCCACGTCTGCTCCTGCTTTAAGTTCAACACGATGGGTATAATCCCCTTCAGTGCTTGTAATGAGCAGCTCAGCTACTCTCTCACCAGCTTTCAGGGGAAACTTTATCTCATCCCAGATTAGCTTACAACTAAGAGTAGGCTCTTCCGAAGGATAATAGCTTACCACGACATCATTCTCAAGTACTGTTGTTACAGGAGTTGCGGCAACAGGTGACACGTAAGTAAATGTTTGAGGACCTTCTTTAAAAAGAACTCTCTCTACTTTAGGTTCATTGAAAGCGATTTCAAACAACTTGGCCGTATCGATAAACATTTCTCTGCGCTCCTTTGTCTTTAAAAGTGCGGCTATCAGCAATCTTCCATCCTTTTCTGCAGCTGCTACAATGGTATTTTGAGCAGCCTGGATATACCCTGTCTTACCACCTATGGCATGAGGATAATAATACTTCCCGCGCAATAGGAGTTTATTTGTTTGTATCCAAGTAGTCGCTTCCTGAAGATTTGTTTTAGGTCGTGTGTAGCGGGTCGTTTTGATCACTTCGCGAAAAAGGGGGTTTTTGAGGGCCTCTTTAGTTAAAATGGCCATGTCATAGGCTGTCGTGTAATGGTCGGGATGATAAAGGCCATGCGGATTGGAAAAGAGTGTATTTTTGCAGCCAATTTTTTGCAGATATGCGTTTAAACCTGCCATAAATTGGGGGACGGTCCCTCCTACATGTTTCGCAATGAGATTTGAGGCATCATCTCCCGAAACAAGCATCATTCCATAGAATAAATCGCGCAGGGAGAGTACTTCGCCCTTTTTTAAAGAAATATTGGAATACCCTGGCTCCAACCAATAGGCTGGAATGGAATAGTTAGAGCGCTTTTTTTCTGCTACAGAGACCCATGCAACGCTATCGTAATCAGCGGTAACGAGCTCATCCAGTTTATCAGAGGCAACTAAAAGAGTAAAAATCGCTGTAGCAATTTTTGTAATGCTAGCTGGGGAACGCTTGGTATGAGCCTCTTTTTCAAAAAGAATTTTACCGGTTACTCCATTGATCAATACCGCTGACTCCGCATTCACATCCATAGAAAGCGAAGTTAGGGCAAGCAAAGGGAATGCCATTGTTAGTTTTAATATAAAAATCGCAGTATAAATTAATCGCATACCAAGGAAATTGAATAATTTATTCAAATAATAACAAGTTGGCCTAAATCTTGCTATTAATAAGGCATTCGCAAGGAGGATGCAAGGTCCGGTCCAAGGATGGGAGGAGGAGATATGATGGAGAACATACAAGCATTAGAACAATGCTATAAAGAATACACAAAAAATTTAACGGAATGGATTCCTGACGGAGTTACTATCGTTGATATAGACCTTCTTCACCGCTTGGATTTATTGCACTATCTTCGTTCAGACAGCGAGCCATTAGGCTTAACTCGATTTTTTCAGGTAGTGGAAACTCAAGAAAAAATTACTCTAGTCAACGACCAATTTGTCATTTGGATTGTTCCCGATCTAATGAATAACCGAGCAGTTACCTACACACTCATTGCAATTCTGGATGAGAAAGGCCCTCATTTAGAAATCGCCTTCCTGACCTCGGGAGTCTATAATACATCTAAGTTAGTTCTTCGAGTCTTGGAAAAATTTCTTTGGGAAATCCAAGAAAACGAAGAATTAATGCATAGTTTAAATATTTGTGAATAAAGAATTTAAACTTTGCGTTTAATTTTTTCTAATTATGTGTATATTCCGACCAGCTTATATCAAACTGTGGATGCTCGCGGCAATACTTGTAAAAATTCCTTAGGAATTCATACCGCTCTCCCACATAAAACTCTTTCCATTCTGCATCTTTTTCGGGATCATCTAACTTTATTCCACCTATTAACCATTGGCGTAAAATAATATCTTCAAAAGAGACGCTACGGGAATTATGCATCATGTCAAACATTGCCATAAAGGTCGTTGTCCGCCCCTTCCCTCCCTTACAATGAAAATGGAGCCAGTTTTTATCAGGAAGAGACTTTACAAACTGTATAAACTCATCGACAACTTCATCTCTAGGGCGCATATGGTCAGTTACATAAAATCTTTTGTAATTAACTTTTAAATTTTTAGCTAAGCGCTCTTCACTAGAGACATTCTTTACTAGCATCTCATTGGGATTCTCTTCATGTTTATCATAATAAACAAAAGCTTTACCCATATGATGGACCTCTAGCAACCGAGTCTGTTGATCGCTCTCAATCTCCTGGGGAGTAAGCCCCAGATTTTTCCAATTTCTCTCGACAAACCAACTCGCTGCATGATCGTTGATAAATCCATGAGACTCTTCGCGTAAATCGATCAAATAAACGGGACCTCTCCCTACATTTTTTAATATAACTTGAAGGGCTCCCTTAGAATACTGTGAACTTCCCGACATATTCATTTTGTCTAATCCATTCCGCACTGGAAGATAAACCACTTCTGAGCTGCGCTCCTTGAGAAAAGGGGTTTGCGCTTTTCGAAAATTGCGTGGGAGAGCATTTGTATCTTCCATGTTTATAATTAATTTTGGTTCTTGATCTTGTAAAAAAAGACTTCCAGATAGAGCTGTCAACATCATTAGGAACAGGGATGTGGTAAAGATTACATAATTCTTCAACATTATTTTACTCCTTCATTAAAAAATAATATCTCTAATATATTGAAGAATTGTTATGATTTGATTAAGATTTTCAATTTTTTTAGTTTTTATTTCGAGATTTCATTGCGCATAAATAGTCTTCTTTTTAGCCTGGTGACCCTACTTACTCTTGCTTTTACTGTACTGCGGAGCGCGCGTAATGCTATTGCTATTGCCGATATTGGAGGGTCCTCTTCTTTAATTCCTTACTATGAAATTATTGGAACTCTTCCAGGAACAATCTTACTCTCCTGGGGAATAGCCTTTCTCTTACGCAGATTTACTTTACCTACTGTTTTTTACTTTATTTTGATGGGATTCATCAGTTT
>Ga0207072_1030_pt1 | contig 40154 bp, 33 predicted proteins | sample Alteio_BWMinHeat_68_FD_153570 | JGI IMG/M metagenome (GOLD analysis project Ga0207072, IMG submission 153570) | Enriched cells from forest soil in Barre Woods Harvard Forest LTER site, Petersham, Massachusetts, United States -... | ecosystem: Environmental > Terrestrial > Soil > Temperate forest >... | reverse complement strand
TGAAAATAATAAAAACAGATATACGCTGCTATAACCATTGTCGCATCTAATTTATTAAAGCGCTCCAATGCAGCCATAAATGCATTAATATCCGTTGAACAATTAAAATACTTCTGAAACACATACTCAATCATTAATGAATTCGATAATAAATACGTAGGTTCATAAGCCTCCCCTAGTATTTCAGATACTAAAATCTCGTTTTCTGGGTATACCGAATTTTGGCTAGAAGAACTTGAAGAACTAGAAGAACTCGAAGTGACAGGAGCTGTGGTATAGAATTTTTGTAAAAAGCCACATTCTAAATTTGCCACTCCAAAAGAAATCTGCATAATTTTCGAGTATAAATTTGTTTCAGAACCGATCAAATAAAGAGAACATATTCTGTTATAAACAACGGTTGATAATTTAGGTATGTTTAAGTTCAAAGCTATATCATAGCCCATTGAAGTAACTGTCTTATCAAACATTTCAATAACATTTGAAAAAGCATAGATTATTTTACAATTTTTTGGAGGATTCAGATATACGTTCACCTTTCCTTCATTATCCGATCCAGGAATATAGTAATAAAACGCTAACTCCACTACTTCTTTTTGTTCAATTTTTTTTATTCTGAGTCTAATAAAACGGAGCCATTCTTCAATTTCAGCTATAGAAGCGTTATAACAATTAGTAATAATGCCCTTAAGTAATGCTTCTGCTTCAATTTCAGCGCTTTTTAGTACTTCATAAACTGAATTAAAGTAGTTTTCACTGAGTGACATTTTGAATAATTCAGGGTAGACAAACTTTCTAAATTCGTCACCATACTCATCAAGCATCATCGATGCATTACGTAGTAATATCCCCTTTTCAGCGCAAGGTAACTCAGTAATGGATTGCCTTATTGAAGTAAGTTCATTATTTGCCCAGATACTATAATCTAGAGGAGGGTTTTGCTTAAGGACGAATCGAATATAGACAAAAAAAGTAATAATTTTTTTTGCATTTAATGGAACATCTTTAATTACCTTCTTGACAGAGTAAGCGGTAAGCCTATATCGATATTCTAGTTGAAACCAATAGCTTGGGTCTGAAGAATAAGTCCACAAATTGGTAGGTTTGTACATCCTCCATAAGTCAGTTTCAAAGAAGGGTTGACAGTTACTATCATCTGGAAATAAGGAAACACCTAGTGTTTTAGAAAATATGCTTAGCAAATCTTTTGATACAAAATAATTAAAGCTAAATAATCCAATAGAACCATTAATTCTATAATTAGAAGTAACTTCAGGCTGGTTCAAATAATTCGAATAAAAATAAATTATATTTTTGAAACCCGTTTTATCTACATTAAAAATTTTACTTTTGTTATTATCATTCGAGGTAACTATAACTTCAATTGAGTTATTATTAGAATCACCCCAACCTATAGCACTCATCATACAATACCTTGAGTTAAAGTTTATATTCTAACTAGCCAAATGACCCCTTTCGCAAGCTATCTGCAAAAATGAGTATCTTTGGATTATGAAGATTCATACCTGCATCCTTTTTTTCTTAGCTATAAGAATGATTTAGAGCCCGTTGATTAAAAACCTATATTCAAGATTAGCAACTTTTTGAGTGATCAGGGGAACAGGTTTTTTAAAATTTATTGTTGAATTGATCGTAGAGATACATAAATTTCTCACTATTCCAAACCTTTGACATATCGTGGGCAAGTTAGATATATTTAATTTTAATATTTGATGTCCGAATATATCAAATCCTACAGTTCCATCAAAAATTTCTAAAACATTTGAAAAAACATAACAGGGCTCTTCAAATAGGGGAGCAAAATGTAAAGCAACACTCTCTTCCTGCCGATTTGGGTAATAATAATAGCATGGCAGCTCTACTTCTTCATTCTTCTCTATTCTGCATAAACGATACTCAATAAAATTAAGCCATGTTTGCACATCGAAAACATCTTGTCTATTCGCCTGGACCTCTTGTACAAGATTAAGAGCTCTCTCCTTTGCTCTCAGAAGTATGGCATAAACAGATCCAATGTGATATAGATCATTTGAAGGCTCAATCTTGAACAATTTAGGATAAGTTAATGTTCTAAAAAGTCGCCCTATTGTATCTCTCCACATAGAGGCCATGCGGATGACTATTCCTTTTTCTGATCTCGTAAATTGATCTATTGAGTTTAGTATTTTTTCAAATATAACCTTAGAGCTCGCTTCAGAAATAAGGCGACGTTCGTGAAAATAATAAAAACAGATATACGCTGCTATAACCATTGTCGCATCTAATTTATTAAAGCGCTCCAATGCAGCCATAAATGCATTAATATCCGTTGAACAATTAAAATACTTCTGAAACGCAAACTTAGGGGATAATGAATACCATATCAAATTATTAGTTTCATAAGCCTCTCCTAATACATCAGATACTAAAATCTCATTTTGAGGGTATAATGAATTTTGGCTAGAAGAACTTGAAGAACTTGAAGAACTTGAAGAGACAATTGCCGTGGAAAAAAATCTTTGTAAAAAGTCACATTCTAAATTTGCCACTTCAAAAGAAATCTTACTAATAGTCGAGTCTAAATTTGTTTCAGGTCCGATCACGTAAGGAGAACATATTCTCTTATTTACAACAGTTGATAAATTAGGTACGCACAAATTCAAAGCTATATCATAGCCTATTGAAGTCACTGACTTATCAAACATTTCAATTACATTTGAAAAGGCATAGAGTATAGTACAATTTTTTGGAGGAGTCAAATAGACGTTCACCTTTCCTTCATCATTCGACCCAGGAATATAGTAATAAAAACCTAATTCTACTTCTTTATTTTGTATAATTTTATCTAATCTTAATCTAATAAAACGGAGCCATTCATTAATTTCATCTATAGAAGCGTGATTATTACTATTAGTATCAAAACCCCTAAGTAATGATTCCGCTTCAATTTCAGCGCTTTTTAGTACTTCATAAACCGACTTAAAGTAGTTTTCACTGATTGACATTTTGAATAATTGAGGGTAGACAAACTTTCTAAATTCTTTCCCATACTCATCACGCATCATTGAAGCATTACGTAGTAATATCCCCTTTTCAGCACGAGATAACTCAGCAATTGAGTTCTTCATTAAAGTGAACATATTATTTGCATGGATTACAAATTCAAAAGGAGGATTTTGCGAAAGAAGAACGTACCGAATATAGACAAAAAATGTAATAATTTTTTTTGCACTCATTGGAGCTTTTTCAAATTCTCTCATGACAGTGAATGCAGTAAGGTTAGTTGGATATTCTAGTCTAAACCAACCACTTGGGTCTGAAGCATAAGTCCAATAATTTGTAGGTTTGTACATATTCGATAAGTCGGATTCAAAGGAGGATTGATAGTTACTTCCATCAGGAAATAAGGAAAGTTTTAGTGCTCTGGAAAATATGTTTAGAATATCACTTGATACATAATAATTAAAACTAAATGTTCCAAAAGAACCTTTAATTCTATAATTGGGGCTAGCTTCAGAATTGTTCAAAAAATGAGAATAACTTTGTGTTATATTCTCGAAATCATTTTTATTTACATTGAAAACTTTACTTTTATTATTTTTATTCAAGGTAACTGAAATTTCAATTGAGCTATTATTATTACAACCAACTCTTCCTAGGCTGCTCATACTGACGGGCCTTGTGTTAAAAATTTATATTCCAGCTCTGCGATTGGAAGTGTAATCATGGGCAATTCACGCTTTATATCAAACTTATGACCTACTACGTAACAAGCAGTATGTCTATTCTGATAAGGTTTAGTCGGGCCATGTACAATTATCCACAAATGAGGGATGTTCACAATTAATCTATTTTCGTCATTTTGTTCTAGTGTATAATTATCCGCGAACATCTCAATCACATTTGAAATTCCATAAAAGACTGCTTCATCTTTTGGAGGAGCCATATGAAGTTCAATATATTTCTTATTAGTAAATATAGGTACATAAAAGTAACTGGCTAAATCCACTTCAACACCCTCTGTTTCAATTCTATTGAGCCTGTATTCGATAAATTTAGCCCAATTTCTATAGTCTGGATCAACAGAGTACTTATTAGCATATATTAAAGCATTTTGAAGAACTTCTTTTACAGAACCACATTTATCTAAATGATCAAAATTGTCTATATTAAAGAGATAAGGATAAATATTTTTGCGAATTTCTTTTCCTTTAGTTCCATCAATCATTGAGGCAGCTCTAATAAAAATTCCCCTATCAACGCTTGATAAGTTATTTAGATCACTGTTATTTATTTTGTCGATAAGTAGAGATGGATTTTTCCATAAGTCTGTAGGGCTAAAAGCCTTCCATAAATCGACCTCTTCAGGAGAGGCACCTGAAGGTAGAGGAGGGTACTCCTTTACTTCAACGATGTTAGGATTTTGTAAAATAAGATTAAGCACACGTTGTGTAACTATACAATTCTTTATTTCTGATTCATAAATAATTTTGAAAATATAATTATTAGGGATTTCAGAACTGTGAAAATTATATGAAGAATTATGAAGCAGTTCATTAATTAGATCTTTATTGACTTCATAATACTTTTCTTTTTTTGTTTTCCTAGAGGTTATAATCACATGCACTTTGGGTTTTAGTTCGGCGACAGGCTGAGATAAAAGAAGTTGAGGATTGATTGTATTAAGTGAATACACAGTAACCTACTGATTAAGAAAAAAGGACTAAGTTACTACCTTATTATTAAGAAATGATTAAGAAGGGGTGGGTAATCGTAAACTAAATAAACCAGATTAAACGCTGAGGCGCAGAAATTTAAACGCAAAGTCGCAAAGTCGCAAAGAAATTATTTTATTCTTTGCGACTTTGCGACTTTGCGTTTAAATTTCTGCGCCTCTGCATTTAAGCTGGTTTACCTAGCTTACAACATAATAAACCCATCACCTGGCTTTTTGGTTGTAAATTCATTAATTTTTGCCGTAGTGAAAAATACAAAAGAAAGAGCTAAGGTTATGGGTACAAATGGATGGGAAGTGATAGCAGCGAAAATGGATAGACCACAAAAGGCTTTAATAGCTACATAGGCTATTAATTGAACTAGACCGCCAAAGGCGTAGATTTTCTTAACTAGATTCTTTTCTTTGAGGAGTTCGAATTTCTCATTATTGTCTTTTGACACAGAAATTCTGTTCTGTAGATCATTTTGTCTATACATTCCCCAGACTAAACCTACTATTGGAAGTAAAGCAATAGCGGGTACTTTATAGGGCTGTTTATCATTAAAAGCGAGATCTATTAAGCGTGAACAAAAATTAACATTCATGTTTTACCTAGTTTTTTGATAAATAATAACAGATCAATTATTACTTTGCCATTTAAAATTTGCAGCTAATGTGCCTTTACAAACTTGGTCTTTTATTTCGGGCTGAAGGGCAATCCTTAATTTGACACAAAGACAGTCTGGCTCGTAAGAATGTTTTGCCTGAGCGAGTTGAGGGTTGCCAAGGTCTTGCTCTAGATTAATGCAATGGGTGCAATCTTGGAGATTTTTGGAATAATCTTGATAGATAAATTGATAAATTCCTTTATATCCTTTAATGGCTTTTACAAAATGAACAACATGGCTATGCTTGGTGAGTTTTCCCCCTATAATAAAGCCAGCGGGCTTATTATCCACATAATAGATCCGCCCTTCAAGGTTTAGAAATTGACCCCAAAGCGTAAGAGCCTCATTGCAGGCAGAGACATCTGCAGGATCGGACTCTTCAAAAGAGCGTTGCCATTCAGTAAGCACTACTTTCGCATCTGCAGTATTTTGGATGCTGAGTGGCTCAGCTCTCCACGCGTAGGATTCCATAAACTGCTTTACTAGATTTCTTTTACCACTAAGTTTACGGCCTGGATATTCCCGCAATTTTTCTAATGTATAGATGTAATCGGTATCTGCTTCGGAGTTAGTAATTAAAAAAATATTTGGTGGAAAAAGTGGTCTCCACGTATTTGGAACTGGATATAAATAGTCAGTTTGACAAAGCTGTTGAAAAAATTCTAATACAGGCAGTTTATGGACGGGCTCTGTTACCATTAGGTAAGTACAGCCATCGCGATGAACACCTCTCACATAAATGCTTTGGCCAGTAATGACTTTGTACTGGTGCTGCTCTCTAAATAGATAGACGTTGGGAAAGGAATACTCAGAGAGTCCGATATCAAGAGCTAAAAAGTGCTCAACCAGCATCTGCTGATCATTAAGACTGACCGGTTCGGCTGTTATCATTGATTCAAATCACATACTAAATGCGTTATTAGAGGATCTTTGTAAGGCTGTTTTTTAAATCCGCATTTTTCGCAGATATGAATCATCCCTTCATTCTCATGAAGAACATGTGCTTCCAGAGTGCGAATTTCCTCTTTGCGTGCGCATGTCATCAGTTGTTTTAAGAGCAAAGTTCCTAATCCTTTATTGTGGAAAGAATCCGCAATAATCATTTTGAGCTCACCGTGACCAGGACGTGCGGTGTGGCTAAAACGTGCTACGCCCATAATTTTATGTGAAGGAAGCTCTGCAACCAGTGCAAGCTCATGGTCATAGTCGTTAAAGCAGATGCGTAGGAGCCTCTCGTGTGCAATTCTGTCGTTAAGGCTGACAAATTCAAAGTAACGTTGACGGATGCTTTGCTCTGAGAGCTCTTTATGAAATGCCACCATAGCGGGTTCATCTTCAGGGCGGATGGGCCGTAAAATAAAATCTGTACCATCAGTTAATTTATTTTTTGACACATATTCGATCGGATAGGGACGAATGGCAAGCGGAGGTATCGCCTCCTTGCTGAGCTCCTTTCCATGCAAGACAATACGGGCATCAAGAGCGACAATCTGTGTAGGGCTCACCATCATAGGATTAATATCGCATTCACTGATCCAAGGGTTTTCGACGATAAGCTGGGAGAAATGGACAAGAATTTTTTCCAATGCAGCCATGTCCACACTCTTACGTCCCCTCACACCATGTAGAGCCTCATAAATCTTTGTTTTAGCCATGAGATGACGCGCTAAATTAGCGTTTAAGGGCGGCAAAGCTAATGCTCTATCTTTGTAGACCTCCACAAGCTGGCCTCCCGTACCAAAAAGAATCACGGGGCCAAACTGCACATCACTCATGCTGCCCAAAATAAGTTCGTAACCATCGCGGGAGATCATCTTCTGCACAGTCACTCCCTCAAAGTGGCTAGCGCCGGCTTTTTCTGTCACAGAACGACGGATCTCCTCAAAAGCACTGCTTACCTCTTTTTCCGAATTCAAATTTAATTTGACACCGCCCACTTCTGTCTTATGCGTAATCGTATGGGAATGCAGCTTCACAACACTTGGAAAACCTATTTTTTGAGCTGCTGCGGCAGCTTCTTCCGCTGTTTTAGCAATCGCTGTCTCAACACAGGGAATATGATAAAGCTCTAGAACACGCTTTGACTCATGCTCTGTCAACAAAGACCTGCCGGATGCACGTACCTTTTCAATAAGTTGTTTTACCTCGTCGCGCGAAGATTCGCTCACTTCCGTGTCACGGATGGCAGGTACCTCATACAGGTCTCTCAACTGCCTGCTATACTCCCACATCTTTGCAAAGGTCCAGGCTGCAGCATCGGGATATTCAAACGTCGGAATGCCTGCCTGATTAAGCAGCTCTACCCCATTTTGGACTGTGGCACCACCCATCCAGCTAGCAAGCAAAGGCTTCCCACTGCCATGGCTATAAGGCCGTAAACATTCTGCCGTGCCGGAAGGGTCTGTCACATCCTGTGGAGAAAGGATCACTAAAATCCCATCGGTCGATTCATCTTTCATTAAAATATCGATCGCTTTGCTATAACGGTCAGGACGAGCATCTCCCAATAAGTCCACAGGGTTACTATGGCTCCAGGCAGGTGGTAAAAATCCATTTAACGCCTCTACTGTCTTAGGACTGAGCTGCGATAATTCTGCTCCACTCATCACAGTAGCATCCGTCGCTAAAACCGCTGGACCGCCTGCATTTGTGACGATGGTCAAACGCGGTCCCCTTGGTCTTGGCTGCCTTGAGAGTACAGATGCCATGCTAAACAGACCCCCAATCGTATCGACACGCAGAACACCCACTCTCTGAAGCGCAGCATCAAAGACATCATCGCTGCCCGCTAAAGAACCTGTATGCGACGCTGCTGCCTGAGCGGCCTGCTGACTTCTACCCGCTTTGATGACGATGATCGGTTTTTCCAAGGCGATTTCACGCGCCGCCGACAAAAATGAGCGCGGATCACCGATCGTTTCCATATAAATCAAAATGCTTTGCGTTTTAGGCTGAACGCCTAGATAGCTAATTAAGTCACCCCAGTTCACATCAGCCATTGAGCCTATCGAAACGAAAGCGCTAAATCCCACATGCTCCTGAAAGCTCCAATCTAAAACAGCTGTACACATAGCCCCCGACTGACTGATAAACGCGATATTCCCCGGAAGGGCCATCCCCTTAGCAAAAGTCGCATTGAGACCAGAGAGCGGACTCATCACACCCAGACAATTAGGCCCGATGATGCGCATTCCACCCTTTCTAGCGATTTCCAAGACCTTGTTTTCTAAAGCAAGCCCAGCTTCACCCAGCTCTTTAAAGCCAGCCGAAATGATAATCGCCGCTTTAATCCCCACCTGAACACACTCTTCGATCACCTTTGGCACAGTTGCAGCCGGAGTAATAATGACGGCTAAATCCACCTTTTCAGGAAGCGCGCTAACAGAAGGATAGCTCTTTTGCCCCAGTACCTCAGGACGCTTTGGATTGATAGGATATACCTTGCCCTTAAAGCCACCCGAAAGTAAGTTAGCCATCATCGTACGCCCGACACTGCCCACATCATCTTTAGCCCCAATCAGCGCTACCGAATTTGGATTGAAGAAAGCATCCAAAGGCTCGGAATACTGCTCCATAAAGTTTTGAGAAGGATCCTTTGGAGAATGAAGCTCTTCAACTAGCGTGCTCATGAAAACCTCACTTTTTTGCTTCAGCTTTGCGAACAGCACCCACACCAGTAATTGTTTGATGGATGACAGGATCACCCATATAAGTGACAGATCCGACACCCGAAATATCCACCTCGAGACTATCTTTAGCATTTATTTCTGCGTTGCCCACACCGTTGATCACAATCTCTGTGAATTTAGTCACAAAATTATAGCCCTTATATGTCCCAGAACCAGAAATATCGATCGACTGATCATCCGCATTTCCATTTAAAATAATATCTCCGCTGCCAGCAAGGTGAAGAGTCAACTTCCGGACGGTAGCGTCAATATTTACATTGCCTGCACCCGATAGAGTGATGACAAAGTCTTTAGAAATTAATTGGTTAGAAGAGTTGATAGTGCCTGCGCCAGAGACATCGATACCCGTAATATTCTTCACGCTGATATGGTAAATAATTTCTTTAGAAGGAGAAAGAGACGCATTCTTTTGCACCTCAATCGTTAACACACCCTTATCCACATCAGTCTTTATGTACTGCGTCAGATTATCATCAGTCTCAACAGAGAGGATATCCCTATCTTCCTGCGTTAAAACAATAGTCCCCACTCCTGTCAATACAACCTTTGAAAACTGAGCAACCTTACGCTCTTGAGTGACAATATTTCCAGACCCTTGAATAATTCCCCCACCCCCTTCAACGCATGCAGCTACCGCAATCACCAATATAAGATAGATAAGTCGAAGAAACATGCGATCACTCCTACAAAAACTTTATTTTATCTTGTAGGACATTCCCGCATTATTTGCCACCGAGCCAATATTTCCTTGTCCAAGTTTAAAAATGCCTTGTAAATATATTTGCTGAATGTTTATAGTTGATGTTTAAAAAAAGGAGTTAATTGTGTTTAGATATTTTTTTATATTAATCTGTTTGTTATTGTCATTTTCTGGATTACAAGCTGAATTGGCCATTCAGAATTATAAAATTGCTATAACGAATTATAAAAATTTTTATTATGACAAAACAATCACTCTCGATCATGATAATGTAAAAGAGGCTACCGCTGAAATTTTATGGAAAAAGCTGCCCGAAGGTAGCGCTCATATAGTTCTGAAAAATCGAGAAAATGAAATTATCGGTACTGCAACAGGTTATCGTCGAGCCGATGATGACAAAGGCAATATTTATTTCGACATTAGAGACGCAGATGGCAATCTTCTAGGAATAGTCTGTGCCTATTGGAATCCTTGGATTTATAAATATCCCTATAATGCTACTCTTTTTTCTGGTGAAGGTGTTCCTTTAATTGAAGATGTATTCCATTATTATTCGAACGGGTCCTCTTTTCGCATCCCAGGTACAGACCATCTTGTTTCAAAAATCTACAGAGATGGGTTTTTATCAAAAAATTTTATGAGTGAAGTCACGGATTTAAATTACTTACTAGATATAAACATACATCCTTATACATATATTCTTTACCAACTTATTCGCCGCGAAACACCAAACATGGCTTATTTGTCCTTTTTCCCTGTTAGGGAGCTTAGGTAGATAATAATATTCAACGCAAAGGCGCGAAGACGCAAAGACTTCAGACAAAGATACATAAACACAAAAAAAAAGTAACATGATAGGCAGGATCGCTTCGCGGCAGGATAAGCAAGATAAATTAAAGAATAAAAGAACGATATAAAGATAAGAACGATATTTTTTTATTTTTTTATCGTTCTTATCGTTATATCGTTCTTTTTTCTTTATCTCTTTAATTATCCTTCATATCCTGCCGCGAAGCGATCCTGCCTATCATGTTATTTATTCTTTTTCTTCGATTAATTATTTAATGCGATAGAGGAAGTCGTGGTCTTAGCTTCTGTGGGCAAGACACGGATTTCTCGCTGGGGGAAGGGAACATCAATGCCATACTTGCGTAATGAATTTTCGATTTCCCATAAGTAAGAAGTATTCATTGACCCTTTATGGCCATATCCGAAGACATTCACCCAGACAACAAGTTCAAAATCTAATGAACTGTCTCCAAAATGGACAAACCAAACCTGTGGCTCACTATAATGTGCAGAATTGCGCACGGTGCAGGGTACTTTTTCGGCAGCTTCACTGACAGCTTGTGTAAGCAGCTCCTTATCTGTTCCATAAGCAACACTAAAGGGTATGTGCAGTCTTCTAAAGTTATCTTGGAGTGACCAATTGATGAGTTTATTGCTTAAGATTTCTGAGTTAGGCACTACGATATCTGCTCCATCACCCGTGTGAATCACTGTATTTTGAATATGAATTGAAGTCACCTGTCCATACTGTCCATCGGCGATCTCTACCATATCGCCTACTTTGAGTGTTCTGGAAAACATGATGATGAGGCTGCTCAAAAAATTATTTACAATGGTCTGCAAGCCAAATCCAATTCCGACGCTCAAGGCGCCTAACACAAGCGCTAAATTACTGAGACTCAAACCTATAGAAGCTAATGCTAAAGCAAATCCTATACATAGCACCACATAATGTATCAACCGATCAATAATAAATGCCGACGCCTCTGTAAGATGCATCTGGTCTTTCTTCATTCTCTTTAGCATCGTTCTCAGGAAATGCGACAAGCAAAATGTCACTAAAATGATCGCAAAAATACGCAACAGGCTCATCACTGTGATAGGCACACCCCCTATCTTGATCAAGGGGGCATACAACCACCCCACCACCGGATCACAGCAGGTATCAAACCATCCTAAAACGGAATAATACCAATAGAGGGCTGTCCCGCCTTTTTTAGCCTGCTGACTTTTAAGCTGCTTCACCAGTAACTCATCAAAAGTCAACTTAAGCTCTAATTGTTTCAAAACTTTAAGTGTCTCTTGAACTGTCTGTAGCCTTACTTGCGATACTTTTTCATCTCCTGCCAAGGGCTGCAATGCTCGAGTATACTCTTGCTCTGTCTTTGTTCTCCAATCTGCCAACTGTGCTTTAATTTGACTTAACTGATCTTGCCATTCGCCGAGATCTTCTAGATCTTCTGAAATTAGGCTACTTTTCGCTTGATAAAAGATTAAATCTGCTTTAGATAATGCCTCTTTAGCTAAGTCTAAAACAGCCTGCTGCGCAGATAAAAATCCTTTTGAACGTTCTAAGGCTGTATCTCCAGAAGCACCTACAGCATTCATTTCCGAAGTCAAAGAGCGAAATTGAGCTGCTTTTAAATCAATACGTGCCTTTTGAATATCTTGATCTAAATTTGCAATGTCCTCTTTCTTCATTAACAAGTTTTCTGAAGCAGTCGAGAGCTCTTCCTTAGCATGATTTAACTCAGCATTAATTTGAGTATATCTCTCACTGCTGATGCGGATATCCTCCTCCATAATTGCCAAAGCCGTCCTGAGCGAAATGATCTCTAATCCTGCCATCTCCTTGGTGACATTAGCCTCATGCATTTCAAGATAACTCACTAAAAGAGTGTCGATATGTTTACGGACTTTATTAGTGCGATCTTTAAGTTGCCGCAGTTCTTTATCTTCTTGGGCAAGACTCCCTTCCAACTCTTTTTCTGAAGCGGCAATCTGTAAAAACTGATCGAAACTATAGCTATTTAATAACGGAGGGGCTGTATACGTAGAGACTTTTTGATTGCGTAATCCAGGAAGTGCCTTTAAATTGATCAAGATGCGCTGTAAATGCTCTTCTATTTCCTCTTTGTTCTGTTCGGGTGTCTCTGTGTACAGTTTCTGCATCAGCACATCCGTCGCAGCGACTCTCTTGTCTAACTCTGGACCATCAACCTTAAAATAGTTCCACCAATTAGGATCTAACTGCATAGGATCAGGCGGCTGGAGCTCCTCTGAAGTAGAATCTTTTGACTCGGTGAGCGATACTAAATCCTCTAAGCTAAATGCAGCTTCAAGAGACCCTTGAATAAGGCAAAAAATAAAAAAAATTCTTAACAAAAATGATGACATCTAAACCTCAACTTTCTTCTTCGGAACCCTCTGAAATGAGTGTAGGCTTAATACGTACCTTTTCGACTGTCCTCTCCGACGAACGCAAAACTACCAACTCAAACTCGTCATTATGAATGACAAAACCCTTTGATGGAATTGTCCCTGCACAGTGAAAAATATACCCTCCAATGGTATCATAATCGCCATCCTGAGGAATATTTATTCCCAACTGCTCTTCAGCATCCAAAATACTCATGCGCGCATCGACAATCCATCCACCCTCTGTCTGCATGTAGAAAACTTCTTCCTCGTCATCATATTCATCTGCAATCTCGCCCACAATCTGCTCAAGAATATCTTCAATCGTCACAATCCCTTCCGTTCCACCATACTCATCTACCACAATAGCCATATGGACTTGTTTTTTGCGGAACTCTTGCAGCAAATTTGAAATGCGTTTTGTTTCAGGAACATACAAAGGAGTCTTCATAATCGACTGAATCGGAGCCTCCAAAATAGACTCATCATTTCCACTCTTTTCATACTCCATAAACTTCTGGAGCACATCCTTGTACATCAAAACTCCCACAATATTATCCTTATTCCCCTCATACACAGGAACACGGCTATACCCCTCTGCCTGCAATGAAGCCACAGAATCCTTAATCGACGTATCGGCAGCCAAACCAAAGACATCCACCCGCGGAACCATAATCTCGCGAGCTAGATGCTCCTTAAACCTTAATACCGATGCAATCAACTTCTTATCCTGCACATCCAACGTATCTTGCATATTAGTTTCTTGAATAATCTCAATAATCTCTTGCTTCGCCTGCGTCGATGGCTCTTGAAGATGGTCAAAATAGACTGTACGAGGCATTCTCTGGATAATACTCAAAAAAACATATGTCAAAGGAAACACTAAGGTCATTAAAACACTTGTCACGGGTGCGCTAAACCGCAATGCCCACTCTGGCGACTTAGTCCCAAGCACACGCGGGATATATTCACCCAGCAAAAACGAAGCCACTATAAACACGATCATCAACACAATACTGCCTAAAAGCTCACCGTCAAAGATATCAAGATGAGCAATCAGCAGCACAGCTACCGCAGCATAAGCAAACCGAACAATACTCTGTGTAAAGATAGTACTAAAAAAAATGCCTTCATACTCATGCTTAGAGAAGACAGCGTTATGAAGATAACGATAAAAAAACCAGAGCCCTAAGCTCTTAATCTGCTTTTGAGAGCTCTTTTTATGAACCCTACGAAACGCCGTATTAAAAAGCGCCAGGCAAAAACCACAGCCAAGCAATACAATTAACGTAATGACTAAGATGGCGACAGACAAAGTCCCTTCTCCTTCAAATTGAGTAGATGTCGATTCTCCGCAGCACGCATTTCAATCCGATCCGCATCATCCAGATCATCATACCCAAAAAGATGCAGCATACCATGAACCACATATAACAGAATTTCATCATGGAAATTTCCTCCATGAGCCTTCACATATTCGCATGCTGTTTTCGGGCAGACAAACACCTCACCCAGATGGCGGTAATGATCCTCATCCTCATCATCCATAGGTAACGTGATACAATCCGTCTGCGAAGGATCTTTAAAAAACTGCATATGCAGTTCACAGATACGATTGACAGGCACAAAATGGATAGCTACCTCGTGGCACTGCTCACCGTGAAAAGAAATAATTTCTTTGACTATACTCTCAACTTGAGCTTCCTCAAGCTGTACATCAGTTTGCTCGTTAATAATATCAACGACGAATGACTCAAATTCCATATAAAAACGTGTAACAAAAGAGGGGGTTATTGTGCAAAAGAAAGGAGAGTGTAACACCACAGTGCCACACTCTATACATATAATTAGCTAACACGAGTCTTTGGTAATCCCGTGACTTTCTTATGAGTCTTTTCGTCCCATGCGCCTAATTTTTTAAGCACGTCCACTCTCTCAAAACGCTTAAGAACATTGCGCTTTTTCACAGACTTGCTCGCTTTGCCGAAACTCGGATGTCTTGACATGATTCTGTCACCTAAATTTACTAGTTTTAATTATCCCATCTTGGGAACGAACATCGTCTTTGCCAGATCACCTTCTACTGCATTCGCATGAGGCTTATATCCCTTAGGCAAATTATCCTTCAAAGCACCAGTCTTTGAAGTAGGTTTTTTATGTCTTCTACGACTCACTTGACGACGTTCTCGTTGCTTACTGATACGGACCATTGGTAGGCTCCCCTTTAAAGAATACGAACATTGTATGACATTTATTCAAAATGCGCAATACTATACACATAGATTCTTTATTAAAAATTTATATTTACAGAGTAATATAGAGCTTTAAGGCAAGGAGGTTTAATGTCCAACGACTCAATATCGCCCTATCAAGGAAACAGGTTCGATATTCACACCATCGGACAGGCCACCGACCCCGAAAAAACCCTAAAATCCCACTCCATCTGGACACGCGATACCATCACCTCCCAAGAAAAAATCGATAACGAGATCCTTAATCGACTACAAACCAGCCCCACCGGCCCCCCTAACGATAAACTCCCCATCATTGCCCGAGCCGGAAAATATGTCTTCATGGCCACAGCGCTACCCTTATACCTATTTGCCTATAGCATCCCCCGCTGGATCGTCGTCCATCTCATTCCCCAAACATGCCAGCTATTTGCCCAAGGACTCAAACAGTGCTTTCGCCCAGCAGAACAACTCATCCTTATCCTTATTGTCCAGTTCCAAAAACTCACAAAAATCTACAAACAGCTTAAAAAAGCCGTTGATAAAACACTTAAACATTTCCAGGGATTTATGGGCCTACTCCGCATGCCCTTTGAGAAAATGAATAGCCTCTGGAAACTCTTTCAACAAAAAGTTGCAGAGAAAAAGAACCTCCTACAAGAGCTCTTAGATACCGCCAAAAAAGGGCTCCAAAAAAAGCTAAAAGCCCTCAAAGATGCCTTCAGACAGCGCGCAATGAAAATCGTTTACGGCCGAGTTAGTAAGGATCAGCCACTCCCCGCTTGGAGGCAAAAATTATTAGCACTCGCAAAAACCATTCAGAAAGCCTATGCCTATACCAGAGCCATTCCTACTCGTATCAAACAGGCAATCAAAAAATATCTTACACAAACCTACATGACCTATGCCCACCCCTACGTACAAAAAGTACGCACCGCTTACCAGGCAGTCACAACAAAAATCAGAGAAACAAAAGAGAAGATCTCCAATTATGTCGCCAAGCAGAAAGAAAAAGTAGAACGCTTTGTTAAAAACTCAGTCGAAACCACCAAGCGCCTTGTTACTTTTGCAGCTTCTACTATTGCCAACGTGCTCTACTTACCCAATATCATCCAAACTACCCGGAATATCTGGCAAGGAACAGCCCGCATCAGTAAGAAATGGCAAGGAAAATTCCAGAATATTGGCACCAAGATAGCACAAAAAACCAGCAATGCCAAAAAAGCCCTCCACAATCTTTTTGCTAAAACAGGTCAAATTCTATCAAAATATGTCTCCGAGTACTTCCTTAGCCCCATCGCAGCCTACTTACAACGCAAACTAGAAAAACCAAAACGCATCGCGCGCGCCATTTCCAAAAAACTCCAAAAAATCCGTTCAGGCATAGTCCAAAAAGCCACAGCTATCAAAAAAATCAATTTCAAAAAACCCAAATCAGCACTTTACTTTAAACGCCTCACCGCTAAGGCCGGCAGAAAAGCCCGCCGAGCCATTTATTATACCCGCCTCACAGCATCCTGGACACGCATCCTCACAGGATTCTGGATGGTCGCAGTGCGCAATATCTCAGATGATCTTGTCGAGCACTTTACCTGGAAAGATTTCTTCTATTTAGTCCAAAAAATCGCCAGTTCCCTTGGGAAACTCCTCCATTTTGCAGCCAAAAAGACCCGAATTTCGAAACTAAAAACCTTTAATTCTTAATGTTTTATAACAAAAAACTCTTCTCCATTGCCTAGAATCCCCACTCTTTGCTAGTATTTCGGCCATGCGCTGACATAGCTCAATTGGTAGAGCACCCGACTTGTAATCGGACGGTTGTGGGTTCAATTCCTACTGTCAGCATTCCACATCAGGGGGTGTCGCATAGCGGCAATTGCAAGGGACTGTAACTCCCTCTCCTTCGGGATTCGCTGGTTCGAGTCCAGCCGCCCCCATCGTCTAAGTATCAAGGGTTTACAGTCGTTGTCCTACTAGCTTTAACAACATGTTAAATGCTTCATGGGACAACGATGGAACAATTGATTGCAACAGAACATAATCAACCACTGAATGTAGTAGGCTATTTTCAATCTGCGAATTTGCAGTTGGAAATGGCTTTTTTTATTTTCTCCAGAAACTCACTAACAAGATTTTTACTTGTCATTCTTGAGAAATGTCAGAATGTTAGGCCTGACACCTAACATAATTTCATTTCTTTTTAATTGGAACCAGTACAGCTTCAGATTGATTACCAAACCTGTTGACAGAGAGAATATAGTAGGTATTTGTTTCTAGAGAATTGCGGGGACTATCCTCAAATATAAGTTTTTGATTATCAGGAATTTTAGCTGCAAGCGTTGTCAATTCAGCATCACGATAAATTAAGTAGAAGGCTGGAGGATTTCCTCCATTAGGGGGCATCCATTTGATGACATTGACCACGATTGTTTGAGTTAGAAATTTATTTGATACCTTGAATCCTTTGACATGAGTAGGTGGAAGAATAACATTGGAACTAGACCTGACTGTTATTACGGCAATAAAAGGTGATCCTGGGCATCCAAAAGGACTTGTAGGAGTAATTGTATAGGTGACAGTGCCGGAGAACGCGGTAGCCGATAAAGTTTGAGCAATCAAGGAACCGCTTCCATTTGATGCACCTGAAACGTCAACGGCAGCAGCCGTCCAACTAAACGTGGTTCCTGGAACATTTGAAGTAAGGGCAATAGATGTCGTTTCTCCACTAAATATAGTTTGACTAGGGGGTGTTGCTGCTGCAAAAGGAAGTAGATTCACTGTCACAACTATAGTTATGGGGGATCCTTGGCATCCTGTGGGCCTTGTAGGTGTAACAGTGTAAGTGGCAATGCCCGCAGAAGTTGAGTTAGTCAATAAAGTTTGAGCGATCAATGGTCCACTTCCATCTGAGGCTCCAGTGATACCATCAGCAGAAACAGTCCAGCTAAATGTTGCGCCTGAAACATTTGAACTAAGGGAAATAGATGTCGTCTCTCCACTACATATCGACTCGCTGGAGGGAGTAGCTACAGCAAAGAAGGCCGGAAAGCTCGCCCAGTTCCAGGTATTTCCTACAGCATCAAAGAGAACCATCTGATCTGTAGCTGAATCAAAAACCATGACAGTGCCATCTGAAAAATCCGGTGACCTAGAAGTAGAGAGCTCCCTCCACGTAACCCCATCCCAACTCCAAGTATCTCTCAAGTCTCCGAAAGCGCCACGACCTCCAAAAAGAATCACCTGATCGGTCCCTGGATCAAACGCCATGACGGCATCTGAGCGAGCAGGTGGCGATGTCGCAGGAAAAAGCTGCGTCCAGTCTGTTCCATCCCAGCGCCAAGTGTCATTCAAGCTTCCGCTGTTGCCTGCGCCTCCAAAAAGAATCAGCTGATTGGTCACAGGATCAAACGCCATAGCAGAGTCTGAGCGAGCAGAAGGTGATGTAGAAGGAAAAAGTTGCGTCCAAGTCGTTCCATCCCAGTTCCATGTATCGCCAACCACATCAGTACCGTCAAAGCCTCCAAAAAGAATCTGTTGGCTGGTCGCAGGATCAAAGGCCATGGGAGCATCTGAGCGAGCAGGTGGCGATGTCGCAGGAAAAAGCTGCGTCCAATTCGTACCATTCCAATTCCACGTATCGTCCAGCACATTGGATACCCCGAAACCTCCAAAGAGAATCAACTGATTGGTTGTAGAATTAAAGGCCGTAGAAGCGGATCCACGGGCGGGAGGGGAAGTTAAAGGGAAAAGTTGCGTCCATGCAATTCCATCCCAGTTAAAGGTGTCGTTCAACGTTGAAGTATTGCCGAAACCTCCAAAGAGTATCAGCTGATTACTGATTGAATCAAAGGCCATGGAAGCGAATGAGCGAGAAGAGGGAGGATTAGAAAGTATGCTCCAATTAGTCCCATTCCAGCTCCAGGTATCATCAAAGAAGTTACCGTCTACGCCTCCAAAGAGAATCAGTTTATTGTTTGTATCTAGGGCAAAGGAAGCGGAAGCCCGTGCAGCAGGAGAAGTAGAAGGAATAAGTTGTTGCCAATCAGTTCCAGTCCAGTTCCAGGTGTCGCCCAAGGTTGAACTAGTACCAAACCCTCCAAAAAGAATCATCTGATTAATGGCTGGATCATAGGCCATGATAGAATTTTGGCGGGGGGGCGGGGAAGTTGCAGGAGAAAGTTGTTGCCAATTTGTTCCAGTCCAGTTCCAGGTCTCGTTTAATAATGTACCACTATTACCTCCAAAGAGAATCATTTGATTGGAAGTTGAATCATATGCCATGGTAGCACTCGCGCGAGCTGAAGGGGAAGTTACAGGAGAAAGTTGTTGCCAATCTGTTCCAGTCCAATTCCAAGTATCGTTCAAACTTCCACTACCCCCTGAACCTCCAAAGAGAATCAGCTGATTGTTTGTTGAATCAAAGGCCAAAGAGGCAAGTGAGCGCGCAGGAGGAGATGTGGAAGGATTAAGCTGAGTCCAATTAGTGCCATCCCAACTCCAAGTATCGTTCAAATTTCCACTATTACCGGACCCACCAAATAGAATTAATTGATTTGTGTTGGCGTCAAAAGCCAAAGAACCAAATTGCCGGGCAGGCGGTGAATTTGCAGGAAAAAGTTCTGTCCATTTGGTTCCATCCCAGCTCCAGGTATCATTCAAAGATTGGCCATTACTGAAACCTCCAAAGAGAATTGTCTGATTAGTTGTCGCATCAAAAGCCATCGAAGCAGCATTCCGAGCAGTAGGTATTAATAAGTCCCAATCAACACAAGGAGCAGCATAGAGTTTGCTAAACAAAGAGAAGAGAAAGATAAAAGTGGGGAGCAACTTTCCAATTTTTTGAATCATGACCCTCTTTTCCTTTGATAAATTTGAATGTTCATGTATCTAAAATTAATATTATTGTCAGCAAAAATTCAAGGGGTCAGCCTAGGTCTAATACCTCACTTTAATTTTCAATTTTTTTCTTGATGCATTGAGAATAGCGAATCATTTGACTGCCAGCTATGAGGACCAATTCTAATATGGTGATATAAAGAGGCAAAGATGGTGGTTTTACCGAGCGCCTTTACCACATGAGAAACCTCTACGTTCAGCAAGCTAAAAATCTACCAACGTTTGACACTACCCTGCACGATGGAGACTAGCAAGAACTTTTACAGGTACTTGAACGTCCTGTTCATAATCAAAACCTTTGTCATATATATCACTACGAATACCATTGACGGTTATTTTATCTTTGGGGAAAGAATTTATAAAAATTTCAGCCATCTTTTTCAAGGGTCGTACTTTAAACGTTTTCACTTCAGGCCAATTATTCTCAATTACCATGCAAGTAAAACTGTGGGCCATCATAGCAATTCCCGCATATCCTCCTTCAACGACACACAAAGGATTCTTAAAGATACCTCTATTTTCTACCACATCACTAATAGTTACACCGACAGACAAGATTAGGTCACCATATCTGTCAATATACCCACCGAATCCCTTTGACTTTGCAACAAAATTGATCCTTCCAATAACTGGTGATTTAGATACATAAACCATATGCGTTTGTGTGTTCACATTTACACCGTTTGATGCATAAGGAATGGTTGATAATTCTTTTGCTTTAGAGCTATCGATTGTGATGTTGCGCTCTCGTAGTTTGATGCAAAGTTCTTCAAATTTTATTGGATCAGATGTCCAATGGTCGGGATGGGTCCGTGTTATAAGAAATTCCCTAAGTCCAGTCATATCGTTAACACGAGATCCAAGCTCAACGAAACTTCCTATGCTAATATCGCAATATTCTCCTTCTACTAAAGTTGATGCTGAAATCTTGTATAATTCCCATTTGTTCTTATCACTATTTTCTATAGTCTCTATTCCAAAATATATTTTTTCTCCACTTGGTGCTATTGCTTTAGCTGTAAAGACCCCATCGCAAACAAACTCAACAGGCCCTATTTGCCCTATACTAATGTCATTATGATTTACTGGAAACATAAACTAACCTCAATAATAAATATAATATAAATATAATAATTTATATATTAAAAGTATATTTAAATAGTCACTTAAATATCATTTTTCAATCAATTTAATTAACATAAGGCATAAATTTTTTGAAATTATAAATGAAATTTTGAAATAGTACTCAATCCAAAGTTCTGAATGCGTCCAGCCGCCCCCAATTTTGAAAGGATGAAGGATGAAGTCAAATCACGCAATTTTACGCACAAGGCTGGGGATCGGTGTCAGGCCTGAACCAGCCCAAGGTAATAGCCGGAGTTTTAGCTAAATGTTGCCGTATGTACTGTTGTATGTGTACCATCAAATTCTGTCCACACAACTGTCCATTGCCCTGCTCCTCCTTTGGAAGTGACCTCCGGCTGAAAGGAATTTACAGCTGAGGTTGAAAGAATTGTAGGGGCTGACCAACTTCCGCCTGAAGTCAATGTTGCAGCATTAATCTTAGAAAAAACTCCCACAGCTCTCCAAACAGCTATGGCATTACCACTTGAATCAACGGCAAGTTGAGGATCTCGTGCTTCAAGACCAGTTGTGGATATAGTCACTGGAGTAGACCAAGTTCCCGAAGTAGCGGATAAAGTTGCACTTCTTAGCAAATAGTTTGAGCCATTAGACTCCAACCAAATACTTACCACATTTCCAAGGCTGTCCGCTCCTACTAATGGAATAAGTGCATTAGTATTAACTGAAATCTGGATAGAAGTACCCCAGCTTGCACCTAAAAGAGGGGTTGTTGCTAGTTGGGCTAGGAATAGCCCTATAACATAAAGATATTTATTCATTTGAATTCCTCTTTTAATCAAAAAATATCCTTACATCTTTTCCCTCTTTAAATACATAAAGTCAATATGACTTTTAGGTAGACTATATAACATTTCTCAAGGTATCTTTATTTGGTTGTAAAAATTTTATTTTACCTGCTTAATAAAGTTATAAGAGCTGTTGTATTTCTTTGAACTTTATCTTGGAGATAGTATGGAAATAATTCTGACAATTATCATTGGTTTTTTTGTTGGACTTTTTGCAAGAGCCATAGTACCTGGTAGAAATATCTCAGGTTTCATCATGACAACCCTGCTTGGCATAGCCGGTGCTTTACTTGGAAAATTCCTAGGGCAAAACTTAGGTCTATATGCTGAAGGTCAACAAGCTGGTTTTTTTATGTCCTTAATAGGAGCTATGATCATCCTATTCATCTATCATGAGTACTTAAAAAAATATCCAGGATGAAGACTTGCCAGTTCTTCGGGTGTCATAATAACCTTCGTAGATACGACATGCGTTGAATTAATTTAGAATAAGCATGCATAACGAACGGCCCTCGTGATTTATGGAAAGCGAATTGAGTACTTATTTTAACAATATTTTTTCTCTAAATTTGGAAATAGATCTTTTAAAGTCCAAGGACATTCTTCTGGGAATGTGCTTTCTTTTAACCCTGTTTCTACTACGGCTTTAAGACGTGCAGAAAAATAAGCATCTTTATAAATCTCTTTTAACTTTGGTTTTAAGCTAGGATTTTCAGATAAAGCTTTTTGAGTTTTATAGCCAGCTTCTTTGATAGAAGCATCCCAAGATGATGTGTGCTTTTTTGGTTGATATTCAACCTTTAGCATGTGCATTAATAGTACTTCTAAATAGCTCATCAGCGTTCTTTTTTCCGACCTTCCCAAAGATTCAATCTCCTCTATCAGATTCTGTATGTCCAATTTTGAATATTTTCCTTTGCGTAGCAATTTAGACTGTGTTGATGTCCATTTATAGAAATCTTTATCGTAAAGCGGAACTGCAAGTGATTTTTCATCAGTAGAAGTTGCGGCAATCGCCATTTTTTTTGGACGATAGGATACTATTTTTTTTTGTGTAGCCATTAGGTACCTCACGTCATTAGTATACGAGAATGTAGACTTTTTAAGAAATTGAACCTCTCTCTTGTCAGCATCGTCTTAAAAATATAGTATTTTGGCAATTTTTACGCACTTGACTTTTATGGAAAGAAAATAAGAACCTATATATTTTGGATCACAATGAATCAGCAATTCGAAGAAAATGTATATGGTTTAATTGCAGAATTGGAGCAATTAGATTACTCGATCGAGAGCATTGATCGTATATGGGAGGTCATTTTTCCTCATAAAACTGCTCGCCAGATTGTCTACCACTACATGCGTGTAACAAAATTCAAGGACATTTTTTATATCGGTCTTATTGACGGAAAGCTGTGTTCTTTGGAAATTCGAATGAATAAAAGCGTTCAAGCGACCTCCTCATTTGACTCTCTACCTGGAGTTGGCAACCCTACTAAAGATTGGCATGGTCTTATTTCTTCAGCTCGCAACTGGCTCAAAAATGTGAAAAAAGACTGGATCAAAGCAAACAAACAAATATGGTTATCTTACCCTCTCAATCGTCGATACGGCATTGTATGTAATTCTCTCGTAAGGAAATCGCTTACGGATATGTATAGGATTGATCAGGAATTGGGCAAAGCTAAAACAAAAAAAATGATCAAACTAGTTGAGCAAGGAAATGTTAGTGCTTATCACAATCCAATTCTGCCTTCTATGACAGCAAAAGATTATTTCGAATATTGCAAGATAGCGTACATCTCAGGGCAAAGGAAAGATGACCATGTTGATGAAAATTTGTCCGGTCGCCAAATGTATGAACGGTATGCAGATGGTAGAGATGAGGGTTTGTTGGAAATTGCAGAAAACTCCACAGAGGAATTTGCAGATTGGATTGATGGCAAGCATCCCAAAAGAACAAGAGGCGGACACCCATGGGAAATTAAGCGTGGTGGTAATACGACGCATATTGATCTTTCAGTATCTCGTAGCCGCTATGGTGAAGAGGGCTTTATTGTACAGCTTTGCGGTCGTTCCATCAGTAGATTAAAGGAAACAATCTGCATGTTTTTAGGTATTCATGAGGCAGGATTACCCATCACAATTGAGAATCCTGAAGGTATTCGCAAGAGATTATTAGGACAGGATAATATCGGCATTGTGCCATGTTATAACTCTTTACATAGAGCTAATCAACATTTTCATGCGTATGATTCAGTATATGATGTCATGTATTACGATGATCTAGGAAGATACAAAAACCGAATTAAACCTTTTATTACATGGGAGCCTTTGCCCTTACTTAAGTGATCATATTCACGAAGTGACGAATGTCAGGATGTCAGGCCCGGCACTGATCCGCAGATACGAAGGCCCTTAAATTTTGTCATTGATTATTAAGATGAAGGACTTCTACTAATACAGAAACCAGTTTTGGAATATCCACAGTTACAGTTACCCAGATAATCTTATGGCTGATTTCGAAATACTCATGAATCAATTGATTCCTCATACCAATGACTTCCTTCCAAGGGATAGAAGGAATTTGAGCTTTTGCCTGAGGTGAGATAGCATTCGCTGCTTCGCCTATCAACAATAATTCGCGAATGACCCCACCCAAAGCAATCTATTTTTATCTAAATCAGATTGTTTTTTGTTTTTAATATGCTCTAAAATCGCTTTAGCAGCATCCAACATGTGGTTAAATCGGTTTAAATCTTTCTTTTCCATAGATCAAATAGGATTGTTGAATGACTTCGTTTCTGAACAATTTGCTGATATCGTCCGGAGTTCTAAGATCGACTTCTCTCCCAAAATGTTCAGAAAGCATATTTTTCATCTCTATAAAGCTGAAGAAGCCGGGAGTGTGCTTTGGATCAAATTCAACAAGTATATCAACATCACTTTTAGGAGTAAAATGAGTCGATATCACGGACCCAAATAATGACATTCTTGTAATGTGATGTTCTTCGCAAAATTTTCTTAACCAGACTTTGGGAATTCTTATTTGTGGTTGCATTGAACCTTTCTCTTGTCAACATCATCTTAAAAATATAGTATTTTTGCAATTTTTACGCACTTGACTTTTATTGAAAGAAAATATGAACCTATATATTTTGGATCACAATGAATCAGCAAATAAGGAAGAAATAGACCTTTATAGTGAAGAATACCTGTATTGATTTAAGGTGCGTAGGTTTCTTTAAAACAATCGTTAATGTAGTCATTATAACAGGGATGCACTTGTTCAAATTGACCCTGATCTTCGTGGTATCGTAAGACGGGTAGATTCTCATCACTATCACATGTGATACCAAAAGAAGCTCTTTCTTCTAACAATTGTCTGACTTGATGCCAAGCACCAGAAACTTTTTCGACATCGTTAACCAATATTTCAAAGGCCTTTCCCAAAATAACAACAAAGTATCCGTCTAAAGGTGGCACCTTTTTCCATTCTTTTTGGTGATAGGCTTCCAGCCCATCTTTTTCAACAAAAAGGATGCTGACGAGTCCAAAATCACGGTGGGGCTTAATACCTACAGTATTTTTCTCAGGCCGATAATGATTAAAAGAAAAGTGAGTTTGCCCTTTACCATCTGTGAGGTTTCCAGTTCCTTGGCTCCACATCTCTTTTGGAATGGCTGAATTTATCAAAACAGATATAAGTATCTCTTTTGTAAGTATCTCCATCTCGGATGCAAGTTGTTGTAAGCTTAAAGAAAGTACAAGATTCCAATCTTTCTTCTCTACATAGAAAGATTCGATCTGATCATGATTGCGTTGATGATATCCGCCAAATTTTCCATCGGAATAATTTTTGATCTCATCGTTATTAGGGAAGTGATAGCAAAATTCAAGCGCTTCATCGATGTATTTTTCACACTCATTGGGTATTTCAAAATAAAAAATTCCTCCTTTTGTAGCTTCTGAAACTAATTTACAATCAGATAGGGATCTTGATGAAAGGACAGGTATGATAGAATTGTTTTTATCAACAATTTCGACTGTTGTCGAAAGTTCTTGAGTTGGTTGCGTTGCTGATAGTATCGTAAGATAGAATAATGAAATAAAAAGGAGACACTTTTTCATCATATGGCTTCCTGTGAGGATATAAGAGACATAGTTTTAGCGTAGAAAAGTAATGTTTGTCAAATCAATAGTTCTGAACTAAGAAGAATATAGTTTTATGACAGCATGTCGTTTAAATAGTTCTGAAGGTACTGTTAGGAGATGTATGTTTGTTCTAGAAAAATAGATTTTTGCAAGTCGATCTCTTAACTCATTCATGAAATTATGAAGTTTGCTTACCTCGTTCTGAAGAGTATCATATTGCTTCAAAGCCAGACGAGGATCGTTTACTTGAATCAGAGAAGTATATTTTTCAGCAAAATTCAAAAGAGTCTGCAAGTGATTTTTAGAATAATCATACGTAATATCTGAAATTTTATCATCCATCAATTGATGATATGGAAAACCTAATAATTTTTGTAAATCCTCCTTCAAGTCATTGATAAAGCTTAAACTAAGTTGATAGCTTTCTTTATAGATCTCTGAATGTTTTATTAGATCTTCTTTAGAGTAACTGAGAATGAACTCTAACCCATCTAAACAATCATCTACTTTGTAAACATGTTGAATAAGGGAAGAAATTATTTTTTCAAAATCACTATTCACTTTAAATTGTCCTCCAAAATTTCCTTGAGATATTGCTTTCACATAGTCTAATAACCATTTTGAAAAGAGTTCCCAGTATTGATATAGATCGGATTCTAGAGGGGGTGGAGAAAGATGAACTAAACCTAAGAGATTTTTCATTCGTTCTAAATTATTACGTATAATAACAACCTTGGTAGTATCACTGTTTTTTTCAGATCGATAGAGATCATTACGTAAAGAAATGAGAATTTCTAAAATACGATGCCAAGGAGGAGCAAATTCAGGAGGTTCTCCAACCACTCGTTTTAACTGCTCAGCCTTTGCTAATTCATATTTTCTTTGATTCCTGATTATCGTAGAAGTAAGAAAGCCCGATAGAACTAGATTATCCAGAAGCTCTGCAAGGCCTCGTTTACCGTATCCAATATCTACTGCATCAGATGCAGTGAAATCACTTTTAATTTCGGTTAAAAAATACGTGAAAAGATCTGCTCGAGCACCAACCCCAAAAAAAGATCTTAAGCGTAGCTGTAGGAGTGCTGGGGCATTTAAAGGAGGTAATACCGATTTCTTGCTAGGAATAAATTTTAATGGAACAACCTCTGAAAAGATTGGCCAATTTGATTGGGCAACTGTATTTAATGTCGAAGCAAAAATAGAAAAGGACTCAAGAATTGGCTCACCAATCTTTTTTACCAAAGTTTTAAGACGACTTACTGAAACAAAATGATGATAACGTGAACACCAATCCAATGCTTCATCTCGAAGGCGGGGATCATTATCTGCAATAACAGCAGTTAAAATAATGAGTTCTTCAAGAGAGACCAAACAGTGTTTATGCCTGCGAAAAGTGCCCGCTACTCCAATTTCAGTCCAAAGACTCCAAGCGATTTCTGCTAATCCATCATTTAACTGTTGAATAATTGTTTTCATTTTATCTACTCAGTTCATTTATGACAGCTTCTAGCTCTTGAAAGAATCCCTCTGATGTATCATGTGTGATGCACCATTGTTTTGCTTCTGCTAGTTCTATTAGACTAGGTTTTAAATATTTTAAGTCTACATAGTGTTTGCTCGTAGGTCCTTGGTCAACTGTTGCGTAAAGTTTGAAACAAATTTGGTCGAAGCGCCCAGCAAGATGAATTGTCAATCCTCCATAATGAATGGTGGTTAAGCGATTTTTAAAGCCATTCGGTAAACCCAATGTCAATAGATCTGAAGGGCCGATGTTTATCCAATCTTTACTCATATTAAATGCGACCGCTACTTCTTCTATTGCCTGAACAAGAGGGTTTGGTAACGGTTTTGCAGAAATAAATTCACCTTTATCAATTAATGCGACTAGATCTAAATCTTTGGTTGTTCGAATCATTAATCCTATTAACAATAATCCACCACCTCCTATTGCGACAATTTCGTAATAAAAGCCCTTATCTTGGATTAATTTCCCCAAAGTAGTTAAGGCAGTTTCTAGATCTGCAACATTTAAGTCAGTCATTGATGATAATCCATTTTATTAAATCAAGAGTTTTAAACTCTTGTTTCGTTAACTTTATATTATCGAAACGAGTGATTTTTTTGCAAGAAAAATGAAAAAAGATAATTTTGTTGATACACATGCTTCCGATTTCGATGACCGTGAATGAAAGCTAGATAGAAATCCCTCTGTTTTAAAATCTATTAAGCAGTTTCATCATATGGCTTCCTGTGAGGATATAAGAGACAAAGTTTTAGCGTAGAAGAGTAATGTTTGTCAAATCACTAGCAGAAAACTCTAAACATCGAGCTTGTTTGATCTTTAAATAATCTTAACAATCGACTGCTAAACTTCTTACAAAATATATATTATTGGTGCATATGAGTTATCCTGTTCAGATCCTGCCAGGCCATGCTACGCTAAATATCGTCGAAAATAGCAAGGTGATTGAAGCGTTAAAAAATTATCATGGGCGTGTAATGAGTCTTTTTTCTGCTCTTCCAAAGGAAGGAAAATGGACAGAAGTCGCAACGAGAATTCTTACCTTGATTTCCATACCGTTTATTTATCCTATTTTAAGTGGGGTTGCGTCCTTAAATTATACAGTTGTTTTGTTAAACGGATTTTTCATTCACCTAAAATGTCATTGGGTATTTAAGAAATTATTAGGTTTAGAAGGTCATGAAGTTGATATGGAATTAAGGTCTGAATCAAAGGATCAATGGGAATCTATAAAAGTATTCTTGTCAGTTGGCGATGCTATTTGGGGAGGCCATGCAAAACGAATGGTTACTCTTTCATGCATCATTACTTCTGATGGAACTAATCATTATCCTAAATGGTTTAAAGATCAAATTAAACAACAATGGCCTGCATTTAGCCAAGAGATAAATAAGCACTATTTTCCTTTAAAAATGGGTCTACCTGAAGTAATCATTGAAGTCTTTGTTAAGAGATTGAATGGTACTTATACTGCTTTTTATCAAAGTGGCACTAGTTCAGGTGGTCCAGGTTTTATGGAAAATTATAATTCAACAGAAAGTGAAGAACATTTTAAAAAAAGATTCAGCTTTATTGACCTTCCGTACTCGCCTCAGCTGGATAGCAACTTCAATTTTCAGTAGATTCCAAGCCCTTTATATTTTAGTCAAATTAAAATATATTTTTTGATCATCAGATGAAACAATCATATTGAACTTTTTTCCGTAAAGAGGATTAAAGCCTATCTTAGTGGACGCTACAACAATGCACTCAGTAACCATTGAATGAACGATGCTGTCTAATTCTAAATTGATTAGCGTGGTGGGTGTAAACCATGATACGATGAGTCCATTTTCAACCGATAAGTAATTTGAGATATCTGTAAATATGCCATCTGCATTTTGCATGCATAAAAACGACGCAGAGCATGTTCCTACTTTTATATTTTGTACGTTGTATAGGGGTGCTCTTCCTGCTAAATATGTAGAGGATAGTGTTGTACTGTCACCTGAAACATTAGATGTTGGTATTTCAATAAAACTATTTATAAAATCTGATATAAATAAATAATACGACAACTTTTTAATCTTTTTGCATGCTTTCATCGATTTACTAACTACTTCAGTGCTTGTATTTATGAAACCTAAGGATTCTGGACCATTATCGTTATATGCATACGATGATGCACATACGAGCAAAAGCAGAAAAAAAATTCTATATGCATTTTGTAAAATCAACATCACTCTCTCCTAAAATTAAATGTCTCTAATACTAAATCTCTATAGTTAAATTTTTCATTCGGTTCAATATCTTTATGACCTTTAATGACTTTTCCACTGATTAGAAGCAGCAGTTGCAAAGTTCTCTTGCCGTTTCTTTGTCTTTGGTGTGCTCTTTGCAGCATGTATTGCCACAGATGAGTTCTTTGGCTGTCGGCATCACGACGGAGGGCCTTCCTTCGGCTTTTAGCTTTCCATAAATCACTCGACCGGGAGAAACATCTTGAACATTCTCATTGTTGCGGACAACGAACTGTCCGTTAACAAGTACATGGGGAATTCCAACTGAAAATTGTTGTGGATTTTCGTATGTTGCTCGTTCTGCGACAGTATTTGGATCAAATATAGTGATATCTGCATCAAATCCCACTACGATTTGTCCTTTGCGTTGTAATTCTTCGCTTGCTGTCGCAACGACACTTAATGGCATAGAGGTCATTTTACGGACAGCAGTGGGAATGGATAGCAGATTTCTTTCTCGGGTATATTGGCGCAAGAAGCGTGCAAATGATCCATTGCGCCTTGGATGGCCTCCTCCTGAAAAGGAGGTGATACCATCAGAAATCACACAGCAGTGGGGACTAGTCAGAGCATAATCCAGGCTCTCTTGCTTATTCACTTCACGTACAAATACAGTTTTAGCTGGTGGAGTTTTCCATGCATTCCATTCTTGTTCGATTGTCTGGTTGTTTTCTTTTGCTAATTGCACAAGAGTCTTTTTTGAAAAAATTTCTATTATGTTCTCGGGTTTAATTCCGTATTTTGGCCAATTATTTACATCGGCTAAAAAAGGTGCAGAGGCAAGGGTGCTACCTGCATCCCAAGGATACATTTCGTAGGAGATTTGATGACCTTCTGCGATGGCTTTTTCTATCATGTCCACCGCTTGCTTGGATAAATCTCCTGCTGGAGTGAGTGTGGCAGTGCTAACAAGATGGCAGAAGTGGTAGCGTCCTTTGATTTTTTTTACATAATCCAGTGTGGCTTCCAAACCTAATGTAAAAGGGAGTGCAATACCATGTTCGACAACCGGACAGTTATATGCCTTTGCGAGGTTGTGAAAACCTTTTGCAAAATCGGTAAGTGTGGGATTAAGAGAACTGGGATCATCTTCAAATGCGAAGGGAAGATATCCTGCCATCACGCCGATGCTTGTCCCTCCATTCTGCAATCCCCACTCAATGGCGCGCAAAGCTTCATTTTTTTCCTGTTCATTGAGTTTGGTAGCTGGGGCAATAGCCATTGGTGCACCAAAACCTAGCGTGAATATTTGTAAGGCATCGTTTGAATTATAGCACTGCTGATACTTTGCTATTCCATCCGTGATTGTAGGCAAAAAAAAGGAGCTGTCTAAAGTTTGATTTTCTTTTGTGCTTCCAAGAGATTGATTCCAAAATCTTGCAGGAATGAAGGAAAAAATCATGTACCGTCCGGGGGTCTTTTTGATATAGTCAGCAACCTCACCTTTTTCGTTGACGATTTGATAAGTTTTCCTTGATGAGATTGCATAGTTATGTCCAGCCATCACAGAGGCGGAAGCAAAATGATTTGCAATAAGCCCTTTTTTTTCCATTTCTTGAAGATGGCCATCTAAGTTTAAGTCTCCCCATTCAGTGTCGGCACTCGTCGTGATTCCATCACGTACGCGATAAACTTGAGCTGCATTCCGTGCCTCGCCATGATAGTGAATGTCGACAAAACCTGGTGAAACAACAAGACCGGTGCAATCAATGACATCCTTTCCTTGTAAAGGGGCATCTGTGACTGCAGCAATTTTATCTTTTAGGATTCCCACGTTGAGGACCTGATCGAGCACAGGACCTTTGGGATCTGCAGTAGTGGAAACGACACGGCCATTCTTTAGAACTATATCATACACTGTAGAGGAATGGACATCTTCACTTCGTGCAAAAATGGAAGTTGTTAGGATAAGACTAAGCAAAATAGCAGAAATATGCATGGGGAATTTTTTTGTTAATAGTTTATGAAGATGCTACAGGCAGAGACAATATTAGTAAAGGGGCCAAGACTTGGCCCCTTTAGTGTTAGCTAACAGTTTTTAGTTGCTGTGCTTGTCCAAGATGAACAATACTCATGCCTCTAAACTTTTTTGTACCTTCTTCAGACATTAAAAATAATTTTTTAATTTTTTATTGCAACAGATTCTCCCTATACATATTATTTTTTTAAAATCTTGCGCAAATTGAGGGATTACAAATGTTCCCTTACTGCTTTTAAAAGTTCAAATTTAGGAGTTATTTATGCCTTTGCGTTTCTTAACTAGGCTTGTTCCTCTTTGCTTGGCAACATTGCCGCTCTGGGGGGCCTCAAACACTTTTATACCTCAAGGTCCAGCTCCAAGCAATAATTCATTTGATAAGACTGCTGATTCAGGTTCTCCTGAACCCATTGCAACGCATCCTACCGATCCAAACACCCTGTTTCTGGGTGGTGTCAACGGAGGGGTATGGCGTACAAACGATTTTGGCATTACTTGGACCCCTCTTACAGATCACAAGCGTTCTCTTTCCATCGGTAGTTTAGCATTCGATTTAACGAATTCTAATACTGTGGTAGCTGGAACGGGAATATCGAGTAATGGTGCTTTAGGAAATTTTAATGAGCCTGATCCTCAAGAGCGTGGTGGAAGGCGTATTGGACTTCTTTATTCGACAGACTCAGGAAATACTTGGAGTGAATTTAATGGTAATGCAGCTTTTACGAATATAAGTGTCATGGATGTTATTCCTAATGGAATAACCCCCAATGTCAGTGGAACCATCTTAGCGGGCACTTTTGAACCTGCAAAACCTAAGAGTACTGCTGCTGGATATGGTCTCTATACTAGCTCCAATGGGGGTAATACCTTTACTCTGCAAGCATCGGGCGGTGTCAACCAGTTAGGCACGGGACCGGTCACATCTTTGGCCTTTGACCCAGCTTCCCCGACGACAATCTTTGCTGCGGTCACCAATCCAAATGGCGCTAACCTAAATCAAACTGCATTATATAAAAGCACAAATGGTGGTTCAACTTGGGCAAAAGTATTTTCTTCAACTAACACTGGTCTTATTAACAGCGCTCAACAAACGGTGTTGGATGTAGTGACAGGGCCAGGAGGTTCGGTTGCTGTGAGTGTGATACAGCAAAATATCACTGACCCTAATATAGATTTTCAGGTGCAGGGAGTATTTTTGTCGACAAATGATGGCGCGTCATGGACTTCTCTGCCAATGCCAGCTGTCAATGTCAATCCAGAGGGTCAAGGGGTAATCAATTCTCATATCGCCATCGATCCTACCAATAATAATATTGTATACTTGACTGGAACGTTTGTGGGTGGTGTCCCCTTCCCACTTGCGGCATATGTCTTGCAGCCAGCCACTACGCCAGTATCGTTCTCTGCAGGCATAGATGGCTCTCTTTCCCATGCTGACTCTCGTTTCATCACTTTTGATGCTTCTGGGCGTATGCTGGTTGGTTCTGACGGTGGTCTGGATGTAAGAACGAATCCAAGTGGTAACGGTGTATGGACAAGCATAGTGAATGGACTATCCCTTTGGCAGAGTTATGGATCTGCTTATGATGCCAATAACAATCTCCTCTTAACGTCTGGTCAAGACACTGGCTTTACAGTACAACCAAATCCTGGTAATACAGTTTGGAATACTTTCTCGGCTTCTGGAGACGGCTTTAACGCTGTCATCAATGATCAGGGTGGCACCAGTTATTACTATAGCACTATCCAGAATCTATTGCGTTTGAATCGGGTTGTCAATGGTGATACAACGACTAAAGTTAATTTGACTTTGAGTCCAGATATTTCAGCTGATACAAGTTTCGTGAGTCCATTTGTTCTCAATAGAGTTGATATGACTAAAATTGCTATTGGTACCAAAAATCACGTTTATCTCACTCAAGATAATCTTGTCAGTTCAACGCTTACACTTACAGATTTTGGGACTCCTGGTGCGGGCCAAGTAAATGAAATTGCTTATGGAGCTGTAAATAATATCAATGCTCTTTTAATTGGAACCGAGTCTACCCCATTTGTATTTTTCTCCCCTTCTGCTACTCCAGGAACTTTGGTTGGACAGGGTTCTTATGGCGGCGGAAGACCCTCTTTTGTATTATTTGATGGTCAAACTGATGCTCGTTGCTATATCACCGACAGCAATAGTCTATTTCAGGGTTCGGGGTTATCAGGGTCCACCTATAGCACCTTCTCAAACATTACTGCTAATTTAACACCTCTCAATATCGTCAACCCTATGGGCTTAGAATTTTTGTCGAATAATGGTGTGAATTCTCTTTTTGTGGGAGGTCTCAATTTTCCTGGTGTTGGCGGAACTGTGAACAGCCCGTTGGCTGTTGCAGACAGTACTGCAGGTACTTTGTCCGGATGGCGTTATTTTGGCGGAGCTACTTTGCCAAATACTATGGTTAACAACATTTCTTATAACAATAAGTCAGACACTCTGCTTGTTTCGGCCTATGGTCGCGGCAATTGGCTGATGTATGATGTGACAAGCAACTTTGCTACAGCTACACAGTTATGGTTTGGTAAAGCAAATAATGACTCGACACCTGATGTGGGTGTGCTTACTAACGGAACTTCAATCAGCCGTCCATTAATGAAATTTGGACCTGGTACACTGACTATCACAGGTGCTGCTACCTATACAGGACTTACAACAGTGCTTGGAGGTACACTTGCATTACAAAATGGCTCCAGCTTAATCCCTGGTAATGCCATATTCGATAGCGGCACGACTTTAAAAGGTGTGGGAACGATCGCTGGAAATGTCAACATGCTCAGTGGTAGTACGATCTCTCCCGGTAATTCCATCGGTACCATGACAGTTGGATCCCTAACGTTAAACCCAGGATCAACAACAAACATTGAGATTGATCCAATCGCCTCGTCAGAAATCCATGTCACTGGAACAGCGACGTTAGCTGGTACACTTAATGTTACACAAGATCCAGGTACTTATCCTCCTACCAATCTCTATGATATTTTAGTGGTAGATGGTGGGTATACGGGTGCCTTTGATCCTGGTATAACTGGAGGACTTCCAGGATTTCGTTTCTCGCTATTATATCTCCCAAATCTCGTGCAATTAACTTATTCACGCTTTCTATCAACGAATGGTTTGAATAGTAACAATCTGACTCTAGTTAACTTTTTGAATAACTTTGCTAATACATCTCAAGCTTTTAATACTCTATTTACGTTGAGTGCAAATGATCTAGAAGGGGCGCTGGAAGCAGTCGATCCGGCTAGAAATGCAATCCCAAGATTTGTCATCGATGATACAATGTTTGCCTTTAGCGATATGTTAAATGACCATTTTGCGTTCAGACATTTAAGCCATATCTTGCAAAATCGCTGCTATTGTCAGACAGAATGCGCCGATGAGTGTGGCTGTGGTGGTTTTTGGATCGATGGCTACGCCGACTTTGTCAAACAAGAAGCATGGGCAGAAACTCCAGGCTTTAGATTTAACAGTGAAGGAGTCTTCCTCGGCTATGACCAGAATTATTCAAAAGATACAGTAGTTGGAGCTACGTTAGGATATAATCATAGCCATTATCGTGTAAACAATCATTTTGGAAATGGCAATATCAACTCATTCGTGATCGCTCCTTATGGATTAACCTATTGTGGCGATTTCTATATTGATGCTGCCTTAACCTATGCTTACAGCAGAATCAAAAACGAGCGCAATATCGTTTTCACCGGCTTTGATGGTGAAGCAGAGAGCTCTCACCATAGCAACCAACTGATGCCACACCTTGGATTCGGGTATGATTGCAATACTAATTATTGCGGCGTCATAGAGCCTTTTGCTGAGTTCGACTGGGTGTTCAATTGGGATGAGGATTTTAGAGAATTTGGAAGCGACGCTTTTGATTTCAGACAAAAACACAACGCTTCATGGATCCTTCGCAGTAAAGTAGGTCTGAACATGTATCAAACATGGGACTATGGCTGTAATGATTGCGACACTTTTGTTCTCGAAGAGACATTTGCTTATGTGAATAAAACACTTAACAATGTAGGTAAAGTAAAGGCGACTTTACCAGGAAATTCTCATTTCTTCACGGTAAAGATATTGAAAAAAGACCTAAACCTGTTTAATTTTGGCATTAACGCCCTATACAAAGGTATAAACGGGTTTTATGGCAGTCTTACCTATGATGGAGAATTTGGACATAATTATGTAGCGAATGAGGTCCAGTTCCAAATTGGAAAGTTATTCTAATTTAACCTTTAATTAAACGCAAAGGCGCAAAGGCGCAAAGAATTTATTTAGTATATATAGTGTACCCATTGTCTAGACAATGGGTACACCTTATATAATTAAAATTTTCTTTGCGCCTTTGCGCCTTTGCGTTTAATTAAAGGTTAAATAAGTTGTGCGTAAGGTGATTTAAATTTTAAATCTTTATAGTTTCTTTAAATTGTTCGTTTAGTATATTCGTTATTAATAATAAAAACTCGGAGAAAAAAATGGCTACTTTAAACCCAGCAATTAACACATCAATACCACTTCACCAAACACAACCGCAGGTTCAACCTGCCTCACACATAAAAAACACTGACAGGCTCAGCAGCTGGCACTTTTGTGGAAAGTTTGCTCAAACAATCCTTATCACCCCTTTCACCACAACTGCACATCTAACTTGCCGCCTCGTTAAATTGCTCACATGGGATATTTGTAAATCAGGAATTTTAACAGTCTCGGGCCGATACCCAAAAGCAGCCGCGTTCTTTAATGAAAAGTACTACAAAACTTGGGAAGTTGCATTAAATCTAGTCCTAATCCCTAGCGTTGCAAAGTCTGCATTTTGGGACATGGTTAGAAGCAACGAAGAATTTAAGGATACCCTCAAGGCAGAGAAACCTCTAAACTATCTTAATCCTAAAATTAATCCTGAAACTGATATTTCTAGACCCGTTAGTCAGTTTTCAAGCTATCTTTACGGACGCCGTAGTATTGATGTGATTAGACTACCTCTCATCAAAGAATTTCCTGCAAAATCTGATGCCGCTTTGAAAACTGTTCTAGCATCTCTTTTCTTAAAACCTGATGTGATGGCAATCAATTTTGGTGTTCCCAACGTGGCTACTTTTGTTACTGAAGAGATAAACGGCTCTATTCAAACTCTAAAAGTAGACGCCAAATCACTTTGGCGTGAAGACATGACATATCATGAAACAAACGGTCAAATTCAGTCTGGGATCTTTTTTGTGCCTACAAATCTGCCTCCTGAAGGATTGCTGAGGTTCAAAGAAGCTGCCAAAAAGTTAGCAGACGCAGAAAAAAAACTTAAGAATATTACTTGCGTTAACACTAACTGCCGAGTGTTGAAAGAGGCTGGCTTCTCTATTGAAGGTAAGGAAATGAATGATGTTGTCTTACCAATGACCTTTATGGAGCACTTATTGTTCCGGAAAGTCTTTTATACAGACTTGGAAGGCAACAAACAAGAGGTACATTTTGATATCATCAATACCACAGCAGATAGCCTGGAAGATCATTTTGAGAAGATCAGAATGGCTGTTGTAAGTACAAGAAAACGCCATAGTGATCGCCATAATGACACAGAAGATAATATGGAAATGCGTTCAAAAGCTTCTAGAAAAATTATGGAAGCCCAAAAAACACTTTTCGCCAATCTCACAGCTACTCAGCAAAATGATCTAAATTTTACAAAGCGCAAAGTCACCATTTCTGTTCCTTCATGCCTTGGCGATCGCATTGCTCAAATTTGGGGTAGGCACACTTTATATGAAGTTGATCTCTCCGACGAGAAAGATACGATTAAAGATCTATTTAAGGATGTGGAGATGTTGCCTCCATTCCCTCCCAAAGAAGATATGAGCTTTTTTACGAAACTCAAGAAATATTTCTTCTTTTCAAGTTTTGTGATCAGATTTCTCCGCAGGCATATCATGGGTCGCGTCGATACACTCTATCTCAACACTCCAGATCTTTTCAATCTTCTTAAGTCTACTAAAGGAGAACACTTGAACTACGTAATTCTTGAAAATAAGATTGTCTTTGCAAAAACAAAAGCCAATGGAGAAAGTGAAGAAGCCCATCGAAAAGTAGTTGACTGGGCGCTGAGTAAACACGCATTGCTTGCAGGGCGTAAAGACGTCTATTGTTCCGGCGAAGTGTGGTATGAAGAAGATGAAAATAAAGTAGGTAGTTACAATATTAACAATGACTCTGGCACATATACGCCAAAAGATGAGCATGTGAAAGCTGCAGCTCAACTAGCAAAAGAAATTTTCGGAAAAGAATTTAAGATTGTTAAACCACAAGCAAGGTAAGAAAACATGTCGATTCCCTATAATGACAATCTTAAGATTGATAACTATCAGACTAATCTTACTTGGTATTTAGGTCTTCAAGCGCCTTTAACGAAAAGCGATAGCCAGGCAAAACGTGCCTTGGGCGAGCTTTATTACAACCAGTCAGTTGTGCGTTTTGTGCAGTTCATTCGTGATACCGCTAGGCTTTTGCTGAAAGTGCCATATCGAGCGATTGCAACACCTATTATTCTTGAAAAAAACTGGCAAGAGCGTGAACGTGCTAAAGTCAATGTAAAGCTCACTGGCTATGCCTTTGTTCAACTCGTCTATGTACCTGTTAAATTTATTGTTGCTCTAGTTGCTCTTGGAATCTCGGCCCGCTCACAAGAGAACGCAAAGTGGCTTCTTGATACAAATGAAGAATGGACAGCATACCTTGATGGACGAGCTTCACAACTAGAAGCTCTTAAAGAAGAGGGTGCTAAGACAGTGAAAGCAGAAAATCGTGATGAATTTGAAGCATACAGAAGATGGCTCTACAGCATTGATCCAAAACTCTGCCGTAAGCTAAGCTAACAGCCTACTGTGGACTTATATGGACTAGCATGGACTGCAATAAAAGTCCATGCCCGTCCACTATCTTTGGTTTAAGAGGTAGAGATTGACGGTTCCTTCCTCAGAAGGTAGTGAAGGGTGCCAGAGCACTCTTCCTAATTCGTTAAAATAAACTGAGCCAAATTGAGTGATCGCCAAATATGTTCCGTCAAAAGAAAAATCCATTCCATGGGGAAATGTGAGCTGAGCCTCTGGGTTTTGAAGAGAATAAATGGGGGTGCTGTCGATAATTCTGTTAGTATCTTTATTAAAAAGATAGAAAGTAACCGTGTTTAGAGTGCTATTTGACACTGCACAGTAGGTACCGTCAGGCGCTATTTTGACATCTTCAGGGCGTGACAACCCAGTCTCTATACCCCTGATGATCTGTTCTGGGACAGGTTTGATCTTTTCATTTTGGACTTTATAAATACTCAATGCACAGGGTTCGCAAAAAGAGACCAATAAGTGTGTACCATCTGGAGTAAAGCAAATGCCCTTTGGAATACCTGGAAGCTCAGCATGAGTTAAATAATTGATACATATTAGGTGCTTTCCCGTGCTCTTGAATAAAGCTATTCCATTTTCGTAAAACGAAGCTGCTCCACACGCTACAACCAGATAGTTTCCACATGGAGAAAAGGCGATACCATGTGGTTTAGAGCGCTTAAGAGTGTTTGGCAAATAAGTACTTGTAGAGGGGGCATCCGAAAAAAGTTCATTTTCTTTCTTTAAATAGACATTTAATGATCGATCTCTCCAATTAGCAACAACGATCTTTTTTCCATCAGGCGAAAATACAGCATGTTGCGGTTCTTTAAGACAGGCTGACGGATTGCATAGAGTTTGAATGATGGAGGGGTTGGAATCTTGATTGATCTTGTATAGACAAACTTTATTGTTGTGTGTATAAGTTACGCAAAAAATATTCTGTGTGGGATGAAAATGGACACTATTAATCAGGCTGTATTGATTGTCGTTGTTAGGTAAAACAATCAGCGGAACAGGGTTGACTATAGGAAATACTGCATATATAGTTGTAGACCATCCTACAAAAAATGAAATGCAAAAACTTGTGAAGAATAAAATGAGATTCATACTTAGGACTTATCTTAAATGAGCAGCTTATATCCTGTACACACTCTACTAGATCTATTTCCTCAATCTGGACCAGATTTTGATTTATCAAAAATATTTATAGAAAATACCGCTGTGGAAGAAGATGAGGTACTTTCGATACGGCTTGTCTTTAGCGCTCTT
>Ga0207072_1040_pt1 | contig 41001 bp, 33 predicted proteins | sample Alteio_BWMinHeat_68_FD_153570 | JGI IMG/M metagenome (GOLD analysis project Ga0207072, IMG submission 153570) | Enriched cells from forest soil in Barre Woods Harvard Forest LTER site, Petersham, Massachusetts, United States -... | ecosystem: Environmental > Terrestrial > Soil > Temperate forest >... | reverse complement strand
AAAGCAAAGGTTGAATCCTGGAAAAATGATCCCCGATAACCTCTTCAGCGATGCTGAAATATTTGCTTTACTTGCCCAAAAATTAAACTTTACCCTCGTCACGGATGGAGTCCACTATGGCTCAAACTGAATCCCTATTAGCGACCTTCGCGCATGCGCTATTCGATCACGGTGAACGGATGAAGCACAATCCTCATGTCATTCAGTTGGCGCAAGAACCTCACGTACGCATCAATCCAGGTGAAGGTAGTAAAAGAGGGATACAAAGTGGTGATACAGTGCATATTAACAACTTGATTCATGCGAAAGTAATGTTAGACGCTAGAGTAGCAGATGGTACCATTGTACTGCCTTTAGGTTTTGAAGAAGTTCCTGTACATGAACTGGGCACTCAATTATTAAATGGTTTGCCCATTACAATTGAAAAAATAAGTAAAGACCAAATTTGAGTGAATACATGGTTTAATTTCATTTTACTGCAGAGCCGCTGAGAGCGCAGAGATAACGCAGAGATTAAAGAAAAAATCTCTGCGTTATCTCTGCGCTCTCAGCGGCTCTGCGGTAAAATGAAATTAAACTATGCTCTCACTCAAAGTTTGCCTGATACGGAAAGGTGTTAGCTCATGTTATTTGATGCGATCATTGTGCTTATCAAAGGTGTGATAGTCATCCTCATCTTATTGGGCGCTGGGGCTTACATGACGTTCCTAGAACGTGTCTTGATGGCGAGGATGCAGCTGCGGTTAGGCCCAAATCGGGTGGGGCCATTAGGACTTCTACAACCTATTGCAGATGGCATTAAGCTACTTTGTAAAGAACGTTTTCAGCCTGATAACATTGAACCCTTTACCTATTGGTTAGCGCCAGCAATATCGCTCTTTTTAGCGCTTTTTGCTTTTGTCCTCATACCTATCGGCGGAGAAATACATATTGCGGGCTATCCTATAGAACTGCGTATTGCTGACGTCAATGCTGGAATTGTATTTTTATTAGCTTTTTCCTCTTTAGCTGTGTATGGGATCGTTTTAGCTGGATGGGCATCGAATAATCGCTACTCTCTTTTAGGAGGGTTACGCGGCACTGCTCAGATGATAAGCTATGAAATTCCGATGGGACTTTCCATATTAACTGTAGTGCTATCGGTAGGGTCATTAAGCCTTCCAGCTATTGTTGAAGCTCAGAGAGATCATTGGTTGGTATGGACCAATCCAGTCAGCTTTATCATCTACTTAATTACGGCGTTTGCAGAGACAAATCGCGCTCCCTTTGACCTGCCTGAAGCTGAGCATGAGCTAACTGGAGGATACCATACGGAGTATGGGGGAATGAAATTCGCGATCTTCTTTCTGGCGGAATACATCAACATTTTGGCTGTCTCTGCTATAGCTGTGACGTTATTTTTAGGAGGCTGGTTAGGCCCCTGGGATATCCCTGTGCTTTGGTTTTGTGTCAAGCTCGCGCTGTTTGTCTTCTTCTTCATGTGGGTGAGAGCCACGATGGCGCGTTTTCGCTACGACCAGCTCATGCGTTTTGGTTGGAAGGTACTGGTTCCGATCGCTACATTGAACTTGATTATTACGGCCTATTTTACTTTGGTGTGAAATGAAAAAAAATCTTTATAAAATTTGGGCAATTTTCAGCGGGCTATTTATTGTTTTAAAGTATGCCTTCAAACGCCCTGTGACACTTCGTTATCCCGAACAGAAACGTAAATTGCCCGCCCGTTCCCGTGGCCGACATTACCTAACGAAGTGGGAAGATGGCCTAGAGCGCTGTGTCGGGTGTGAGTTGTGCGCTATTGTCTGTCCCTCGCAAGCGATCTATGTTAAGCCGGCTCAAAATATGCCCGATGATAGGCACTCTCATGGAGAGCGTTACGCTACAGATTTTCAAATAAATATGTTACGTTGTATATTCTGCGGATATTGTGAGGAGGCATGCCCAACAGGTGCAATTATCCTCGGCAATGAGTATGAGCTATCCGGCTATACGCGCGAATCGCTCATCTATACAAAAGACATGCTGACTGAAAAAAAACCTGGAGATTCTGGTCGAGATCCGCGGAGGGAAATTTAATGCCATTTGATAATGCTGTGCAATGGATTCTAGGATGTATTTTGATACTCTCATCACTTGGGGTGCTTTTAGCTAGGAAACCTGTCCATGCCTGCCTATCATTTTTATTGACTTTGTTTACACTGGCGGTGATCTATTTACAGCTTTTTGCACAGTTTATCGCTGTGATGCAAGTTTTGGTATATGCTGGGGCGATTCTTGTCATTTTTATGTTTGTCATTATCCTATTTCAGGATGCACATTTGCAGATTTCCAGTTATAAAGCGCAAAGCTTGTGGCCCTTTCTCTTTGTTGCAGGAGCGGGATTTGTTGCCATTTTGGCCTATTTAGGACAGCAATTGGTTACTCTTCCTCTGGCCAAAGAAAAACTACCTGAAGGTTATGGAACTGTGCAGTCACTGGGTCAAGCTATCTACCTCGACTATTTCTTTCCTTTTGAAGCAGTTATCTTATTGTTTCTGGTTGCGATTGTAGGATCCATTTACGTTGCAAGGAAGGAGAGGTAATGGACGTTGCATTCTATATCTTTGTCAGCATGGCGATGTTTGCGATTGGCATTGTAGGAGTATTGGCAAAGCGGAATGCTTTAATTTTATTTTTATCGATAGAGCTGATGCTTAATGCAGCCAATCTTTTGTTTGTGGTTTTTGCAAGGCAATGGGGAAATCAAATCGGTTTGGTTTGGGTCTTTTTTGTTCTTGTCGTTGCTGCTGCAGAAGCTGCTGTAGGGTTGGCTATTATTATTAATCTATTTCGAGCAAAGCAAGTGGTCGATATTGATCAATTCAATAACTTGAGAGGGTAATGTGGAGTATGCAATTTGGATTGGGCTGTTTGCGCCGCTTTTAGGCTTCCTAATCTTGATGACCTCCTCTTATTATGTTTCACAAAAAGTTGCAGGCTTTATAGGTTGTGCAACGATTTTTACATCTCTGGTCTGTTTTTCAACACTTCTTTGGATGTATCAGTTTGTTCTGATGGAACCTCAAACAGTCACTCTCTTCCGCTGGATTCCTGTCGAGAGCATTAACGCTGACTTCGCACTTAGGATTGATCCTCTCTCTTTGCTGATGACAATGATTATAACAGGAGTTGGCTTCTTAATTCATGTCTATTCGAATGGATATATGGAGCATGAAGAGGATTTCGCGCGCTTTTTTGCCTGTTTGAATTTCTTTGTCTTTGCCATGCTCTTACTTGTGCTGGCAGCCAATTTGCTTTTGCTTTTCGTTGGCTGGGAAGGTGTAGGTCTAGCATCCTATCTATTGATTGGATACTGGTACACTAGGCCTGCAGCTGCACAAGCTGCCGTAAAGGCATTTGTCGTTAACCGCATTGGAGATTTTGGATTTCTTTTAGGGCTATTACTGACGTTTCATACATTTGGGACGGGAGACATCGCTGAAATAAGCCAAGCTGTTGGAGAACGTTTTGCGATGGGAGCGCCTCTTCTTACGATTTTGACACTGCTCTTCTTCATGGGTGCTACCGGAAAATCAGCGCAGATACCACTCCACACATGGTTGCCCGATGCGATGGAGGGTCCTACACCTGTTTCGGCTCTTATCCATGCTGCGACGATGGTGACAGCAGGAGTTTACTTAGTTGTCCGCATGAGCGCCGTGTTTGGACTGGCACCTATTACTTTACAGATTGTGGGAGTTATTGGGGCGGTAACATCACTCTTTGCGGCGCTTTGTGCAGTCGGCCAGACAGACTTAAAACGCGTTTTGGCGTACTCTACAGTTAGCCAATTAGGTTTAATGTTCTTGGCATGCGGGGCAGGTGCCTACTACGCGGCTATGTTCCATTTGACAACGCATGCCTTTATGAAGGGGCTGCTCTTTCTCGCTGCGGGTAATGTGGTGCATATGATGCACGGTTCTACAGATATGAATAAGATGGGAGGATTGTGGAAAAAGTTTCCCATAACGCATTGGTTCTTTTTAATAGGCGTTTTGGCTATGTCCGGGATTCCTCCCTTTGCGGCCTTTTTCAGTAAAGATTTAATTTTAGAGCAAGAGTACATCGCAGGGTTTGATGTTCTATTTTGCATAGGTTTAGCGGCTTCTATCTTGACTGCGTTCTATTTAACCAGAGCCTATTTCTTAACTTTTATGGGGTCTTATCGGCTTGAGGATAAGATTTTGAAAATGATCAAAGAAGCACCCGCAATCATGCTTATACCAGTATCTGTATTGGCTCTATTTTCAATCTGTGGAGGATTTTTAGGTTTTGCTTTTGGCAAAACACCACTTTTAGAGAGATTTCTGGCAGAGGCAGGCATTGACCATACCATTGTCTTGAGCAGCCATTTTTTCTTTGAGCCAGAGACATTGATCTCCATGATTGGCGGATTATTAGGCTTAGGAACAGCAGCTGTTTTGTACTATTACTATGCAGACAAATTGGGAGCACCTATACAGCTATTAAGAAGATCTTTTTATGTGGATGAGATTTACGACTTTCTGATTGTTCGGCCGCTTAGAGCCCTTGCAAACCTGATAGCAAAAGTTATAGAGCCAAAAATCTTTGATGGTATCATTCAGCTAGTTGTCAAGATCACTCAAGCAACTTCAAGAGGTTTACAAAAGGTACAGAGCGGTCAGATTCGCTCCTATGTAGCATGGATGGTAGTAGGAACCGTGATTATAATAGCTTATTTTATCTTTTAAGGAACGCGATATGAAAATTAAAATTAAACGCAAAGACGCAAAGGCGCAAAGAAGAAATTTATATATTTCCTCTTTGCGCCTTTGCGTCTTTGCGTTTAAAATTTCTAACCAGGTTTGAGGTGTATGTCTAGCTTATTACTCTTATTTGTAGTGCCCTTTATCACATCGATCATTGCGTTTTTCATACCTGGATTACCTAAAAAATCTTTTAAAATTCTCGCTGTCATCTTGAGTTTGTTCCCTTTAGCAATACTGATTTATGGACAAACGAAATGGATGGGACTCAGTGTTAAGCATGCATGGATTCCAGGGATCTCCATCGATTTTTACTTACGAGTCGACTCTCTTTCACTACTATTCTTGTATTTAACCGCTCTAATTACGCCTGTCAGCATTTTGGCTGTACGCAGCGGTTCTTTAAGCTATCCAAATGCATTCTATGGGCTTGTTTTTCTTTTACAGGGACTTTTGATTGGTTTCTTCACAGCGCGTGATCTTGCTCTATTTACAATCTTTTGGGAATCGATGCTTTTGCCTCTCTACTTTATCATCAATTTATGGGGAGGACCTCAGCGTCAAAATGCGTCACTTAAATTTTTAATTTACATGATTGCCGGTTCTGCCTTAATGGTCGCAGCCGTTCTTTTCCTCTACTTAACTACAGGGGATACTTTTAACTTAGACGCTTTAGCTAAATCTGCGGCTAACTCTCCTTACGCTCCCTTCTGTTTAGTGATCTTTCTGCTTGCTTTCGCAATCAAGACACCCCTCTTTCCTTTTCATGCATGGCTACCCGATGCCTACTGCCAAGCTCCGACGGCTGGAACTATTCTCCTTGCAGCGCTTCTTTCAAAGGCAGGCATTTATGGTATCTTGCGCATTGGCTTTGAGCTCTTCCCTGTCTTACTTGTTGCTTGGAGCCCGCTTCTCCTAGGTTTGGCAATCGCAGGGGTCTTTTATGGTGCTTTGGCAGCGTGGAGACAAAACGATTTCAAACGTCTTATTGCCTATTCCAGCCTATCTCACGTTAACTTTATTTTGGCTGGCCTATTCATCTGGTCTCAAGTAGCTCACGAAGGTGCTATCTTGCAAGCGCTTAATCATGGAATTACAATAGCGGCGCTTTTCCTTGTCGCAGGATGGCTGGAGGAGCGTCTGGGCTCTACAAGAATGGGTCAGGTCAGTGGAATGGCCAAATTTTTACCTCAACTCTGTTGGCTGACACTCTTTTTTGTGCTCTCTTCCGTAGCATTGCCAGGAACCAACAATTTTGTAGGGGAGCTGTTAATTTTCTTTGGACTATTTGGAATCAATCCATGGCTAACTGCTTTCTTTTCCCTCACCGTTATTCTATCGGTTGTTTACATGTTACGCTGGATGCAAAAAGTCTATTTTGATGTCCCTAGCCTTTTCCAAGAGCGTTGGGTCGACATTAGAGGTAGAGAGCTCATCATTGCTCTTCCATTGGTTGCTTTAATTTTGTGGATAGGCATCTATCCAGCACCTGTGCTCAATCAGATAAAGTCTGTCACGACGCTTGCCCAGCAGGAGGAAATGCCATGAGCACAAGCCTGGCCCTAAATGACTTTGCTGCTCTTAGCCCTTTGTTGATTGTTTTATGCGGATCTCTGCTTTTACTTCTTCTTGAGAGCTTTGCCGAAAAATCAATGAAGCAATGGGCATTTCCTTTAGCTTTCCTCTTTATTGCAGGAGCGCTTGTTGCAGCTATATTTGCTCCCAGTTCTCAGAATCCTCTTCTTACACCTTGGATTCGCTTTGATACACTCGCACGGGTCTTTACCATTTTCTTTTTATGTATCGGGTTAGGAACGACTTTGCTTTCGACCTCCTATTTTAAACGGTTCGAAGCCAGTCATGGAGAATACTATTTTCTGCTGCTCTCAGCGCTATTTGGCCTCATCTTAATTGGCGCCTCCGCCGACTTTTTAACTCTTTTCCTTGGCATAGAAACTCTCTCTATCTCTCTTTATGTCCTTAGCTGTTATATGAAGAGGTGGGAACCTTCCTATGAGGCAGCTCTCAAATATTTTCTTATGGGAGCTTTGGCCGCCGGCTTCTTAATCTATGGGATAGCATTGATTTATGGAGCTGTGGGTACAACACGTTTTGACGCACTTCTTGATGGGTACCGATCGCTGACAACTACATCAGGTAAGGCGCTTTTCTTAAGCGGAATCGCTCTAGTCACTTTAGGGTTAGCCTTTGAAGCCGCTATTGTCCCTTTCCATGTCTGGGCTCCCGATGTCTACGAAGGGGCGCCGACACCTGTAACAGCGTTTATGGCTGTGGGAACAAAAGTGGGAGCCTTTGCAGCATTCGTACGCGTATTTATGGATGCGATACCTCAGTTTGATCCTATATGGAATCAAGGAATAGCTTTACTCGCTATTCCAACTTTGATTTATGCAAATATTGTCGCTATCCGCCAAACACAGCTGAGGAGATTCTTTGCCTATTCAGGCATCTCTCACGCAGGATTTTTGCTTATTCCACTGGCAGCTGGCACCCCTCAGGCACTCCCAGCCTTAGAATTTTACTTAATCGTCTACTCCATAGCTACCTTAGGCTCATTTGCGGTGCTAGCCTTTCTGGATTCGCGAGATGAAGGAGTGTTCTTAAAAGATCTTCAAGGCCTTTTCCGGCGCTCGCCCTTTATCGCAGCGCTCTTTACGATATGCCTTCTCACTTTAGCTGGAATTCCCCCAACTGCTGGGTTCTTTGCCAAGTTCTATATTTTTAAAGTAGCTTTTCAGGCAGGGTACTATACATTAGTAATCATTGGCTTACTGACTACCATTTTATCTGCTTACTATTATCTACGCATTATCGCAATCATGTTCTCTCAAGATCCATTAGAAGCTAAAGCAGCCGAGTTTTCATTACCTGCTGCTCTCGTAGGAGTAATTTCTTTTGCTGCAATATTAATTCTATCCTGTTATCCTGCTCCTTTGCTTAATTTATTATTTTGAAAATACAATGATTACCTTAGATCCTTATGGGTTAAATAGAGTTGAAAATACTCAATTAGTGACCCCCAACCCTATAGCTCCATTACAGTTTCCAGATAATATACCAGCTAAAGTAAATCCTGATTTAAATTTCATTGAAAATTTTATAAATGATTATTTCACTGTTTCTTCTCAAGATCAGAGAGATGATCTTATTGAGGATATCACTTTACACATCAGTGAATTAACCTCTGACGTTCAATTTGATTTCAGTAAAGTAACTTCAAAGTCCGATTTAGTTGAAAAGTATTTAACTCCACTATTCTTAACGCGAAATGCAGCTCTCAGATCTTTTGCAGAAGCAGTTTGGTATAAAAATAGTTATCAGTTGAGCCCGAAAGAATGTGTGCGTATCGGTTGTAAAATTATTAATACTGTACTTCCTCTGAATACTTTACAAGCATTGAAAGTATGGAATGGATTTGCTAAAAAAGCTACTCACGAGAATGCGGACACCTTAAATTCAATATTTACTGCTATTTTTAATCTAGATATCAATTCCCAGTTAAACTTTACTGCAGCTATCCGAAGATGTCTTAGAAAGACAAAATTTTTACCTGAGAATAGGCACCTTGAAAAAATTCTAATCCTATTTAATAAGATCGGTTTTTATGAAGACGCTTATAAATTAATCGTTTCACGTTTTCAAGATCCATTTAATAAAGCTGTCATTCACTGTATCAAAAATTATCTTGCTCAGTTGGCTCAAGCTGGTTCTTCATCTTTTGTGCTTCGCGCAAATATTTTACAAAAAAATAATTGCGAAGATCTTCAAAATGAGTTTGCTGAACTTACAAAAGAGGTAGATAAAGAATACAGACTTAGCGAACAAGGATGGACAATAGAACAAATTGAAAACTTTATCAAAACAGGTCTACAATCTTCTGCAGAAAAAGCGTCACAACATTACATGATCCTTTTGCAAAACAAAATTGCTGAAGAAAGATTTTCTGAAGCTTTTGAGCTATTAGATAAAGAGTGGAATGCATTAGTTAATATAGACAATTTTGAAAAAACTTATCGCGAACTATTCATACCTGCAATTCAAAAGAAAAAATGTGACACCATAAAATTAAGTAATTCCTTCTATGAAAAATCAAAGAAGTTTATTAAACTTCACTGGCAAATTCTAGAAAAGGCCTTTGAAACAAAATCTAATCCTTTGGAGTGGAATAAACAAGTTAATTTACTTATCATTCTTTGTCAGCCCCTTTGGATACATTCTAAACAGGAAATACAGTTATCCGTCCTTGGTTCGTTAGTCAATACAGCTGTAAAGTTTCAGTCAAATGGATCTATAAAAATTGTACCTCTATTAAAATTTATTTTAGAGATAGGCATGCCGACTGAGTGCCATGTAAAAATTCAGGAAAAATATTGGGAACTCTTAGCCAAACTCTTGAATGTTTCCTGCGCTAGAAGTAAAAAAAGCGAAGAGACTGACTTGATAAAACAATGCATTCAAGCTCATTGTGAATCTATTTCTGAAAAGGTTACGGAGCTCTTTAACGTTCCACTTCAATTTCAGGTCTTTCAAGCCCTTTTTCCTTGGATTGACAAACTTAAATGGCAACAGCTTATTTTCACTTTTATTTATGAGATAGTTACGTGTGAAGCTTCAAGTTCTGCAGAACAACTTCTTGTAATCCACTCCTGGTTGATTCCAGAAGAATTTATCAAAGCTTTTTATGAAAAACTCCAATCCTGTTCGATTCTAGAGGAATCTATCAAAAATTTTTATGAAGAACTCCAAGAGCCATACTTTGATGATGATCTATACTTTATTAATATACTCATCATTCGCTTTTTAGATCGTCAATTAAATCATCCAGCGTTAGCTTGGGCAAGGTTAATGTGTAATTGTATAGCTGGTAAAGTGATTAATGATAGACTTTTTGAGACACTCTTTCGCTGCTGCAGGGTAGCATTTCACAGTAATAAAAGAGAATTTGATTATCTACTCTCTCATATCAAACAGATATGTAAGCCTCACAAAGATAACGAATATCATCAAAAGCTATGGATAGATCTGGCTCAATTCTTTAAAAATTATAGTGAATATCCAACATGCCTTAGGTGCATTCAAGAAGTAGAAGTACCTAAAACTAAAGAGCTGAAGAAAGAGATAAAAGAAATTGCTCAAAGTTGTTTGACAATAAAGGGAATTACAAAATTTCAGCGTGAATTGGGCATATTCCTAGCCATGTTTTTGCGTTTTCCAAATCCATCTCCACTATTTTTGCATGAGTTATTTTTGCTCGTAGACTCATTTCATGATGTAAAGCCAAAAGATAAAAAAGAACTTTGGAATTTATTAAAAGCAGCCGAAGAAAAGAAGTTCTTTAAAAACAATCCCTCTGAACAACTTGACTGTTGGAAACTAGCCCTTACTTATCTGAAAGAAGAAAATGAGATTTTTAATCTGCTTGCCAAAGATTCTCTTCTTTTCAATACTTTTCCTGCCACGCACGATCCTCAAATTCTATCAGACCTCTATCTTTTATTAATTAAGGCATCATGTCCTTTTATAAAGCATACAGACGAAGGAAAATTAAAAAAAATAACACGTATTTATAATCAGATGTATTTATTTGTAAAACAGCAGTTTGATCCTCTATATTGTCCTGAAAGCTACTATCAGAAGATGATGCAATGGTTTTACCGCTTCTTGTATCCAGCAGAAACTGATCCAAAGCTACTCGCCATTCGCAATAATTTTCACGAAGTCAATACACTTTTATTAGATACTTTACACACTGGGTCAGCTCCTAAGTTTCAAATCGATGTTTTTGGACTGTCTCTTTTTGAGGTCAATCGAATGCGCAGACAATATGCAGGGAACCCTGCAGTTGAACTGGACCCAAAATTAACAAAGAGAGTCATCCAACTCTTAGAACGCTATCTTAATCTTCCAGATGAAAATTATATTATCTTTCATGCCAAAGTATTTAACCTCATTTATGGTTTATATACCCTTCCTCTCACAATTGCGAATCAGTTTGCAATTCTTAACATCTGTATGGAGCATTCCGACCGCAGTCCATATATTGTGATTGAAGCTCTAAGAATCCTTAACGTTCTAGTTGAAAGCTACAATAAGGATATGCTTAATCCCTTTGAAAAAACAAAACTGAAAACTGCTATCAAAGAATGTTCAAGGGAATATTCGCAATATACCATCTATAAATCAACTGTATCCAAAAATAGACTGTTCCTTAATTTAGAGTATTCAAATCTGTTTTCTCCCTGGGAATTGGATGAAATGAGAGCAAGCATTGACTCCAGTGCATTTACGCATCCTTGGATTCAGAAACTAAATTTCAATGATTGGCGTGGAGTTATGTGATCAAAGAGCCTTGTTGCATTAATCACCACAGAAAATTTAAACGCAAAGTCGCAAAGGCGCAAAGAAAACAAGAAAAAATTTTCTTTGCGCCTTTGCGACTTTGCGTTTAAAAAGGGCTTTTCAAAAGAAACATTGTCATGCTAGGATTCTCTAGAATTTTTCTAGAGGATCGTTATGAAAAAAGTTCTTGCACTAGTTTTATGCATTTTACTCTTTCAGAATTATCTGCAAGCTGAAACCGAACCAACTCTCCATTTTTGCACAGTAGCTTCTGACAGAAAATTGGGTTTAGTGCAACTGCTACGCTCTTGTCTCGTTTATAACATACCTATGGATGTACTAGGTTTAGGTATGCCCTTCCGAGGATTGAATGAGAAGTTGATTCATATTAAAAGATATGTCGAAGATATACCAGAGACAGATATCGTGATGTTTGTCGATGCCTACGATGTCCTATTTTTATCAACACCAGAGCAGATCCTTAAAAAATTTAAAAAAATGAACAGTAATTTTGTAATTGCTGTAGAAAGAACATGCTGGCCATATGGTGAGTTGGCCTCAAAGTTTCCCCAAAGCCCAACTTCATTAAGATATCTGAATAGCGGAGCATTCATTGGGTATGCCGGACATATCAAACAGATTTTAAAAGAGGTATCTCCCATTGTAGCTAGTGGAGATGATCAAGGAGAATTAACCAAGCATTATTTCAAAAAACAAAAAATGTATACTTTCGACTATAAAGGAGAACTCTTTTTAACCATGATGGGATTGGGCAATCATGAAGTTATCATTGATACACGAAACAGAACGGTCACATTTACCGAAACCTATATTAAGCCTTGCATTGTGCATGGAAATGGAACGAGTAGACCTCTTTACCAACTGATTTTCGATGCCTTCTTTAAAATTAAAATTTAAATATATGGTGCTTTGCACCATTTTCATAGCATTTTATATGACCCTCTCAGCTACTGAAGGTCGCAAAACTGTCTGTCTTAACATGATTGTCAAAGATGAAAGTCATGTCATTTGCCGCTGCTTAGCTAGCGTGAAGCCGCTTATCGATTATTGGGTGATTGTAGATACCGGCTCTACAGATGGAACTCAGAAAATCATCAAAGATTTTATGAAAGACATACCTGGAGAGCTTCGTGAGCGCCCATGGGTAAACTTCGCCCATAATCGCAATGAAGCGCTGGACTATGCAAAAGGTAAGGCAGACTATCTCCTATTTATGGATGCGGACGATACTTTAGAAACGCCTCAAAAATATTCTTGGCCCATCCTAGACAGAGATACTTATACAATTAAAATTAAAGATGCTGGCACTATATATAGCCGTATAGCGCTAGTGAATAACAAGCTTCCTTGGCACTGGTATGGGGTACTGCATGAATTTATCTTTTCCCCTCTATCATTAAGTAGTTTATTCCTACCAGAAATCTCCTATCAGTATCATGGCAATGGAAATCGGAGTAAAGATCCACAAAAGTTCATAAAGGATGCACAAATACTTGAAGAAGCTTTAAAAAAAGAGCCTAATAACTCACGGTATGTCTTCTATTTGGCGCAAAGTTATCGAGATGCAAAAGATTATGAACAAGCCTTAAAATACTATGAGCAGCGGATCAAAATGGGGGGATATAAAGAAGAGATCTATTGGTCGAAGGTTCAGAGGGGATTACTCCAAGAAGCATTAAAAAAGGATAGGGCACAAATTATAGAGAGCTATCAAAAAGCCTTTAAATATAACCCTTCACGTATAGAGCCTCTCTATCACCTTTCAAAAGTGTATAAAGAAGATAAAAATTACGATTTAGCCTATCAGACAGCTAGGAAAGGCCTAATGATAACTGGTTCAGTCGATATGCTTTTTGTGGAGCAGTGGATATATGATTGGGGTCTTCTATTTGAGTTTACTATCGATGCCTATTTGTCAAAGCACTATACAGAAGCTCTCTTGGCGTCTCAACTTTTATTAACAAAACAAAATTTACCCTCAGATCTGAGAGAAGCCGTTGAAAAGAGTATCCCGATTATCAATTCTTTAGTATTTAAAAACTAAAAGAGTTTTTGGGGAACGTATGGCAGAGACAATATTCAAAGAAAAAGAAGAAGTCACTAAACTCCTTGCTCATGCAGATATTATCCTCAATGGAACTAGACCCTGGGATATACAGGTACATGATGATCATTTCTATTCTCAGATTTTATATTACCAAAATTTAGGACTAGGCGAGTCCTACATGGATGGACTGTGGGATTGCGAAAGCATAGATCAGATGATAGCCCGCCTAATTAACGCGAATATCCCTAAGTATGTCAAAACCAATAAGCGGTTAATATTCAAATACTTAATGCATAAAATTTTTAATTACCAAACCAAAAGGCTAGCTAAAGTAGTGGCCAGAAAGCACTATGATCTTGGAAATAAGCTATTTCAGGCAATGCTCGACAAGGAGATGATCTACAGCTGCGGTTATTGGGATAATGCTACTACACTCGATCAAGCCCAGCTGAACAAAATGGACCTCATTTGCAAGAAGCTTAAGTTGACACCGGGAATGAAACTGCTTGATATAGGTTGTGGATGGGGTGGACTAGCTAAGTTTGCCGCCAAAAACTATGGCGTAGAAGTAGTGGGCATTACCATCTCGAAAGAACAGAAAAAGCTTGCGGAAGAGCGTTGCCAGGGTCTTCCAGTCAAAATCATGTTGCAAGACTATAGAGATTTGACAGGAGAGTATGACCGTATTGTATCCGTTGGAATGTTTGAGCATGTTGGTTATAAAAACTACCGCACTTACATGACTGTGGCAAGCCGCTGTTTAAAGGAAGAGGGGATTTTCTTACTTCATACCATTGGAAGCAGGAAAACCAGTTATGATGGCGATCCTTGGATGAATAAGTACATTTTCCCTTATGGAATGCTACCCTCAATTAGCCAAATTCATTCTGCGATCGATGATTTATTTGTGATGGAGGATTGGCATAACTTTGGTGCAGACTACGATAAAACCTTGATGGCATGGCACCATAATTTTAATATGCACTGTCCAGAACTTAAGCATGAGTATGATGAGCGCTTTCATCGCATGTGGAACTATTTCCTTCTCTCTTGTGCAGGGGCATTCCGCTCTCGAAAAATGCAGCTTTGGCAGATCATATTTTCCAGAGGAATCCCCGGAGGCTACAAGTTTCGGTATTAATCTTTAAGGTTTTACCCTTTTTACAACAAAACCCTCATTTTCCAATCTTTTAATAATACCTTCTTCCCCCTTGTAGGGATACAGATGCATTACACCTGGAAAAGCAAAAAATGTTTCACCTGGAAGTAGCTTCTGTTTTGCCACAGTACGAATAGAATCGGTCATCCGTCTATTTCTTACTACCATTTTTTGTTTGCTAGAATACGAATTATCAGGAAAATATTTAATTGTTTCTTCATCACCTTTGATCCAAGCCTCTGACATTTCTTTGTGTATCTGAAGATCGAGAACATTATCTCCAAGTTTTATTAAGTTTTTTTGACTAAATTTTTTATATGCGATGTCATATACAGCATCTTTCTGTATTTCCCAATCTTCCAGGTTGAGAACTTCTTTATTGGTATCGCTAGCTTTTAGAATAAAAGCAGTATTGATTAAAGCTTGATCAAAACTAATTGTTGAATTTGTTATTTGAGCAAAATTATCAAGCAATTTATCGAATTTTTCATGCATTGATTTATGTTGATCAATTGGATAGCTTTTTTTAATGTATTCGTCAATTTCTGTTGTTATGATTAGTGACACTGTATCAGATAATTCTTTCATTTTATCAGGATTAAACGACATTATAGTTTCAGGAAGATAAATTTTTGAATTTTGTATGGCTTTTACGATTCTTTCGTTTAAATTGAGTATCTGTTTATTTTCTGGAGAGATATTATGTACAATTCCAAGGAGGAATCCCACAGGTTTCGATGGATTTTCATGTGTATAAACTTCGTAAAAAAAACCCACATTATTATTAACTGACATAGTAACCCCTCGTAATACAATTAAATATACTATATACTAATTGTTATTTTTATTGTACTTATTATATTTAATTAAATCAAGATCCCAAGAAGCGGTGGACTTTTATGGACTAGAATGGACAGCACTTAGTCCATTCTAGACCATAAATGTCCATCTTAGTCCATGAATGTCCACTTTCTGGGCTTTGCTTTAAAAAAAAATTTGGCATATAGATTCATTTGAAGTGGTGTATATTAATCATTTTTGGAGGAGTCTACATGAAAAATTTATTTAAAAGCGTGAGCCTATTTCTCTTTCTGATGGGCTTAATCTCTCAGCCTTTGCTCTCTTCTCACACAAACAGTTATGTCGTTTCGAAAATCATCGCTAATACGTCTAGTTTCGGAGCGTTTACTATCGACCCAAACTTGGTAAATCCTTGGGGTTTGACATTTGATAATCTCGGAGATCCTATTGTTTCTGACAATGGAACTGATCTTTCCACATCTTATACTCCATTAGGTGGAATCATTGGCGCACCTGTCAATGTGGCAGGAGGTCCGACAGGAATAGTACATAGCAATTCTTGCTGTGAATTTCATATTGGCTCGACAAGTGTTCCAGCTCAGCTAATTTTTGCTACAGAATCAGGTACTATTTTGGCCTGGAGCCCTTTTTTAAATTCGAATACTGCAGTTGTCGTTGTCGACAGATCTGGAGTAGGTGCTGTGTATAAAGGACTCGCAAAAGTAGAGGTTGACCACGAACATTTTCTTTTTGCAACAGACTTTCATAACGGCCAAATCGATATGTTTGATTCAAACTTTAATTTGATCAAATCATTTACAGATCCAACCATACCTGCAGGATTTGCACCATTCAATGTGGTTTATTTAGATGACAAGCTGTATATAACTTTTGCTAAGCAGTTGTCTCCACAAAATCATGATGATCAAGCTGGTCCTGGAAATGGATTTGTCGATGTCTTCACAGAAACGGGCTATTTTATTAAGCGTCTTATTTCCAATGGCGCACTTAACTCTCCTTGGGGGGTAACAATAGCGCCACATCATTTTGGAGCATTTAGTAAGGCGTTATTGGTCGGAAATTTCGGTGATGGTCATATCAATGCGTTTGATCGTCGTTCAGGAGCATTTTTAGGGACACTTAATGATACAAGTGGCAATCCTATTTTTATTGATGGTCTATGGGCAATAGCATTTGACAAATGTGACCCACGCCATGAAGATAAGCATACGCTATTCTTTTCATCAGGACCTAATGGTGAATCAAATGGCTTATTAGGATCAATTAGACATCGTCACTAAGTAAACTTGAGAGGGGTTCACCGCAGAGTCGCAGAGAGCGCTGAGCAAACGCAGAGAGATTTTTTTAAAGAAAATAAAATCTCTGCGCTTCCTCGGCGCTCTCTGCGGCTCTGCGGTGAACCTCTCTCTACTTCATATTATCAAACGATTCAAAGCGAATAGTGTTTGTGGTGGATCAGGCTGGACAGTTCGTTGCGGTCGCGGTGATGGAGATGCTGGTAGATATGTTGGATCTTTTCAATGAGTTGATCCTTCTCTTCGGGCTTTAAGGAAATTTCTTTTAATTCTATCTCGTCGAACGTCTCGGGCATGGTTCTTCTTGCAAAATCTAAGATAACTTTGTAGGCATTGCGCATTAGAGGTAAAACGAGTTTAGGATCAGCTTTGTCTTTTTTTAGTTTAGCTATATGCTCTTCAACAGCATGCAAACGTTTTCCTTCGGCAATAAAGGTGACATCTGGATTATTTCCATTCTCTCCGATCACTGCGGCATTATATAGATCGTCCGACGAATTCATAGCCTTTCTCCCATACATTTAGTTTTTTAAATACTGGAAAAATTTTTGCTTAGCAACTGTTTTTAGCTAGCTTCCAATAGTAGAGGAGAGTCTCGAAGGATTGGTTTTTGAGGTTGGAATGGCCATCTTTCTTAGCTAGGGCAACTAGATTTGTATATCTTTTTTTAAATTTGTCACAGCTTTGGGTTAGGGCTGTGTGGGGATCGACCTGGCAGAAAACGGCTAAGCTGGCTGCTGCAAGTAGGAGATCTCCGATCTCTTCCTCTATATGTTCCTTACTGTTTTTTTGCCAGGCTTCTAAAATTTCTTGGCATTCGCTCTGGATCTGGTCTGTCAGTTGTTCAATATGCTCCCAATAAAAGCCAAACTCTTTGGCTTCTATTTCTGCCATTTCAACGGCTTTTAGGGCATCATGGCTTTTATCTGACATGGATTCTCTCAATGATAGTTCGCAAGTAATCATAGAATCTTTTGCACATTTTGGAAAAGTGTTTCCAAATGGATCGTATGCGCTTTAAAACAGAAAAAGATTCGCTCGGCTCTGCTTGGAGCTTTTTTAATTTTTTGAGAAGTTTTTTTTCTGTTGTATTCTGTTTCTGAGCGACTGTGTCTAGAATGTCTGATTCATTCACAATGACCTGCTGTTCGTTGGAGTTATTGAGCGTTTTTGCGCAGGTTATATGAATGAGTTTGATTGCTCCTGAGGGGAGTCCTTCGTTTTTGCTATAGTCTGGGGCTAAATAGACGGCTGCTTCGACAGCATCGGTGGTGATTTCAAGGGAGCGTTGATGTGTTTTTTGATATTTTGTTTGTATAAAAGTTTTTTCTTGATTGATTGCAGCGATGGCTTGTGGAGGTGTAAAAGGGGTAATCTTGCTTTTAGTGAAGCGTCGATAAAAGGCTCTGTCTACTTTGATTAATTTAGCTTCTTGATGGGTGGTGAGTAGGATCATAGGTAGTTTACCGCGTCCTAAGAGCTCTTTGAATTCATCAGCTAGGCCTGTGGCTTGGTGTGAGTGGATGCCTGCGCTCATTAATCGGTGAGCTTCATCCACGACAAGGATAAATTTGTCTTCGTATTTTTTGACGCTGTCTAAAAATTCTTTGATATTGCGCTCAAGGTCTCCGCGATAATTGGTTCCTGCTATGAGGTCGCGTGGATTAAATAGGAGTACTTTTCTATCTTTTAGATATTTAGGAACTTTGTCTTGCTGAATAAACCAGGCTAGGCCTTCGCCAAGTCTTGTTTTACCGCAGCCTGCTGGCCCGACCCATAGCACGTTATTGGACTCTATGGCTCCTAAAATTTCGATGGCTTCATTGAGTTCTTTTTCTCTACCAAAGACTTGATTGAATTCACCTTGGAGTACTTTAGCGCTTAAGTCTGTGGTGAACTTCATTAAGCTTGAGGTGTGAGGAATGGAGTTGTCCATTATACGAGTAAGACATTTGTTGTAAGTTTCTGTAATGGATTCTTTACTTGTCCTGGTTTGTTCAGCTACGGTTGCAATGATGTGTTCTTGAGTGATGATGAGGGGTTCATTCCCTGACTCTTCAAACAGGGTGTTTGCACATCCTTGATCGAGTAGTGTGGTAGCAGAAGAGGGGAGATGTTCTTCTTTATTGAACTCAAGACCAAGATGAACGGCTGCTTGAATGGCTTCGGGAGTAATGGTGATCTGTCTATGATGTGTTTTTAAGTACTCTAGCTCGAGATTTGCTTTATCTTGCTGGATAGCTTGAATCGATTGATCGGGCGTTAATGGTTCTACTGTGATCGTTGTAAATCTTCGTTTGAGTGCTGGATCACACTTTATGTATTTTCTGTATTCTTCTGAAGTTGTGATTCCTATTAAGCGTAATTTTCCTTTTTCAAGCTGTAGCTTCAGCTCGTTTGCATAACTTTTAGCTGATTCTTGAGATAGTTGATTTGCGCCAAATAGGCGATGAATCTCGTCCATGACGAGTATGAAAGTGCCTTCGTAACGCGCAGCTGATTCAAAGAATAATTTTAATTTTTCTTCGGGACTTTGGTCATAGTTTCCAGATAATAACGTCGATAGATGGACATAGAGCACAGCTTTATCTTTTAAGTATTCAGATACTTTTTCCATTTGGATAAGATAGGTCAGACCTTCTACAATTCTGGTCTTTCCACATCCTGAGGGGCCTACTAGCAACACATTATTCGCTTTGGCGCTCCATAATATTTTTTGTATTTGTTTCAGTTCGTCGTCTCTTCCAAAGACCGGTTTAATCTCCCCTTTAATGACGAGGGCTCTCAAGTCTTTTGAATATTTAATGAGCGGTTCATCGGGTGGAAATGGGCTAACTTCAAATCTTTCTTCAATTTTTTTTAAATCTGCGGTGAGTTTTATAGGACTAATATTTGCATATTCTTGAAAGTAGATCTTTACATCTTCCATTGTAATTTCGATAGAGAGGGCATCAGGCTGTGCACTCTTTGAGTGAATGGCTTTCGAACAGACGATTTCTAAAACTTTAAGAGCTTTATCTTGTAAGGGTTCATTGACATAGTATTCATCACACAGTTTGATGATAGAGTCTATTGCCTCGTCATGGATGGAAATTTGTATAGGGTTATTTGGAAAATAGGTCTCTTGAAGCTTTTTTTCATATTTAGTCTTAGTGCTTTGAAGAATTTGAAGAGTCTCGTTGATAGTCAAATTTTTTAACGAAAGATGATGAAATTTACTATACCATTCTTGATCAGCCAAAAAGGTGTTTTTGCCGTAGGATTGTGTGGATAAGACAATAATAGGGACTTTATGACAGGGAATTCTGGCTTTAAGAAGTTCGCATTGGGATGTATTTTCAAAAACTGTCTGCGCTTCTTCAATGATTAAGATGGGCTTATCTTTTTCATTCTGGAGATTTCGTAATGCGCGTGAGGCTTTCTCAGGAATTTTTAGCTTTACAAAGCGTCTATCTTTAAAATAGGAGGGGGCTGCAGCAGAATGAGAATACTTAATAAGACTATTGACAAGATGGGTTTTTCTTAGTTGGGATGCAGCTGAAATAACAACGGCATTGTGACCTTCTATGGAGAGGTAATCAATCAATTGATTAATTTCTGTTTGTCTCGTAAATGATTCTTCTTGATTTTCTGCTATTTCCTCTAGGGAGACTTCTTCATAGATGTCTTGTTCTAAGGAATCAGTATTTTTTTTAAAGTGGTTATAAATTCCATTCGAATAAAGGGGGTTAGAAACTAGCATATATACGTCTTTGCTTTAAAAAAAAATTAGTGTAATAAAAAAGAAATTTGAACTGCTGTCGGGTCACATGCAAACCGAATTCATTATTGCTGGAATTTTGACTCTACTCATCCTCGTGTATCTGATTTACACGTTGCTATATCCAGAGAAATTTTAGAGTGAGGAATTGTCAATGTCTTTACATATTTGGATAGAATTCCTAATTTTCTCTGGTATTCTGATCGCTCTTACTCCTCCAGTAGGGAGGTATATGGCGAATGTGTTTTTAGGTCAGCAGACTTTTGCAACTCCTATTCTTGGTTGGCTAGAAACAATAACGTATCGCGTTAGTAATGTCAATTATAAGATTGAAATGAACTGGAAAGAGTACGCAAAAGCTCTTTTTTTATTAAATTTATTTGGATTTTTGTTTCTTTTTTTATTACAGCTTATACAATATTATTTACCTCTTAACCCGCAGAATTTCCCAGGCGTCTCCTGGGATTTAGCTTTCAATACCGCTATCAGCTTTGTCACGAATACCAATTGGCAATCTTATTCGGGCGAGACTACTCTAAGCTATCTGACTCAGATGCTTGGCTTAACTGTCCAAAATTTTTTGAGTGCGGCTACAGGTATGGCTACCATTATCGCTTTGATCCGTGGAATCACTCGAAAGACTGTCGAGACGATCGGAAATTTCTGGGAAGATCTCATTAAATCCACCGTGTACATTTTTTTACCTCTTTCACTGATATTTGCGATCGTATTAGCAGGAGAAGGGGTCATTCAATCTTTTTCGCCTTATGTAGAGGTAACGACTCTCGAAAATGCAAAACAAACCATTCCTTTAGGTCCTGTGGCTTCACAGATAGCCATTAAGCAGCTAGGGACCAATGGTGGTGGATTTTTTAACGCTAATAGCGCACACCCATTTGAAAACCCAACAGCATTAACTAATTTTTTAGAAACACTTGCCCTTGTCCTTATCCCGGCAGCCTTAACCTATACCTATGGGATCATGATTGGATCGAGAAAGCATGGATGGCTGCTATTTTTAGTCATGTTGGTTTTTTGGGTATTTGGAGTGGGAATTTCCTATTATGCAGAGAGTGTGCGTGATCCTATTCTGGAAGCCTTTCCTGTCTATGAGGGAGTTGAAACTCGTTTTGGTACTTTTGGCAGCCTTTTATGGACAGTGTCTACGACGGGTACTGCAAATGGCTCTGTTAATGCCATGATCTCAAGCTTGGCGCCTCTGACAGGCGGTATAGCTATGTTTAATATAATGCTCGGAGAGCTTATTTTTGGCGGGGTGGGAGTTGGACTTTGCAGTATGATCATGTTCGTTCTACTCACAGTTTTCCTCTCTGGGCTAATGGTGGGCAGAACTCCTGAATATTTGGGAAAAAAAATTGAAAAGCGTGAAATTCAATGGGTGATGGCAGCTATTTTAGTGCCGGGAATCCTTATTTTATTGGGCGCAGGTATTTCTAGTGTATTACCCGTTGCTCTGTCGAGTATAAGCAATCAAGGCCCTCATGGACTATCTGAGATACTATATGCTTATACATCTGTTGCTGGAAATAATGGCAGCGCTTTTGCGGGTCTTAATGCTAATACTGTTTATTTTAACTTAACTTTGGGGATTGTAATGTTCGTCGCGCGCATCGCCATTATTTTTCCTAGCTTAGCTGTCGCAGGGCTATTAGCTAGAAAAAAGGTTACGCCTCTTTCTGCAGGTACATTCTCCACTAACACGCTCCTATTTTTTATCCTTTTAGGAAGTGTGATTATGATCGTAGGCGCGTTGACATTTTTTCCTGCCCTAGCCCTAGGGCCTTTTGTTGAACATCTTTTAATGTTAGAGAATCGCTCTTTTTAGAGGTTTCATGAAAAACAGACATACTACTAGCTTACTGGATAAAAAAATGATTGTGTGTTCAATGAAAGAAGCAATCATTATGTCTACCCCCCAAATTCAGTATAAGAATCCTGTCATGTTTGTGACCTATATTGGGGCTATTGTTACGCTAGTTTACACGCTTTTTGAAATATTTCAGGGAAGAACTTCTTGGTTTGACATTCAAATTACTTTTTGGCTTTGGATTACAGTCTTTTTTGCAAATTTTGCTCAATCCATTGCTGAGAGTAGAGGTAAGGCCCACGCAGCGACACTTAAAAAAGCTAAGATCGAATCTTATGCTCGACAAATACGTGATGGAATTGAATTTAAAACGCCCTCTAATGAACTTCGAAGAGGTGATATCATCATCTGCGATGCGGGAGATGTCATTCCTGCTGATGGTGAAGTCATTGATGGCGTTGCTACTATCGATGAGTCTGCTATAACGGGTGAATCGGCTCCCGTTATTCGTGAAAGTGGGGGAGATCGTAGCGCTGTCACAGCTGGTACAAAGGTGCTAAGCGATCGTATCACTATCAGAGTTACCTCTGAACTGGGAAACAGTTTTCTAGACCGCATGATCAATCTCATAGAAGGAGCAAAAAGGCAGCGTACTCCCAACGAGATTGCTCTCCACATCGTACTTTCTGGACTAACAATCATTTTTTTAATGACAACAAGCTCTTTAAAGACTTTTTCCGATTATAGCTCTGCGGCTGCCAATCAAGACCTTTCTCATATTGTTACTCTACCTGTCTTAATCGCTCTCCTGGTCTGCTTAATCCCTACAACCATCAGCGCTCTATTAAGTGCTGTAGGAATTGCTGGCATGGACCGTTTAGTACAACGCAATGTGATCGCAAAGAGTGGCCGCTCTGTAGAAGCTGCAGGAGATATCGATCTACTGATTTTGGATAAAACCGGTACAATCACCATTGGAAACCGGATGGCTTCAGCCTTTTTGCCAGTCGTTGGCGTGGGTGAAAAAGAATTTGCAACTATCGCACAGTTGGCCTCTTTATCTGATGAGACTCCTGAAGGTCGCTCCATTGTTGTTCTTGCAAAAACTTTATTTGGCCTAAGAGCAGAAACTCTAGACCCTACAAATTCGATCATTATTCCATTTTCAGCTAAATCTCGCATGAGTGGAATCGATTTCACTGACGGTTCTGGTAATGTGGTTCGCCGCATCCGTAAAGGTGCTTCAGAAGCTATTAAAAAACATATTGAGAGTTTGGGCGGTGTCTATCCAGAACAGATCGATGCAGCCATTCAGACAATCTCCACAAATGGAGGAACACCTCTTCTAGTTAGCGATAATGAAAAAATAGTTGGAATTATCCACCTTAAAGATATCGTTAAAGGAGGGATCAAAGAAAAGTTTGCCCAAATGCGCAAGATGGGCATACGGACAGTCATGATTACCGGCGACAATCCTTTAACAGCGGCCGCAATAGCTGCTGAAGCAGGCGTGGATGATTATATCGCCGAGGCGACACCTGAAATAAAATTGGCTCTAATCAAAAAAGAGCAAGCTGGAGGGCGTCTTGTGGCTATGACAGGAGATGGCACTAATGATGCTCCAGCCTTAGCACAGGCAGATGTTGCTGTGGCCATGAATACAGGCACTCAAGCCTCTAGAGAGGCTGGAAATATGGTGGATTTAGATAGCAGTCCCACAAAGCTCATTGATATCGTCCAGATAGGCAAACAACTCCTGATGACCCGTGGAGCATTGACTACATTTAGTATTGCCAACGACGTAGCAAAGTATTTTGCCATCATACCAGCCGTATTTAGCACTCTATACGCAGTAGAAACGGTCCAAGGTCCCTTATCTGTACTAAACATTATGTTCCTTCATTCTCCTAAGAGTGCCATTCTGAGTGCCGTCATATTCAACGCACTGATTATTATTATCTTGATTCCCTTAGCATTAAAAGGTGTCCATTATAAAGCCCAGTCAGCAAACGAATTACTGAGACGCAACATTTTAATTTATGGACTTGGAGGGATTATCGCCCCCTTCATTGGAATAAAAATAATCGATCTTATCCTTACTTTTTTTGGGTTGGTGCTATGACAAACTTATGGTCAACAGCTTTGCGCTTATTTCTGTGGATGATCTTGCTAACCGGCGTTATTTATCCGCTGATCATTACTGGAATAGCTCAACTCTTCTTTTATGAACGAGCGAATGGAGATTTTCTCATTTCGCAAGATAAAATTGTCGGTGCCAAACTCATCGCTCAAAAATTTACTGATAACAAATACTTTTGGCCAAGGCCCTCTTCCGTTGACTACAACCCACTTCCTTCCGGTGGAAGTAATTTAGGACCTACCAGTGCTGCATTAAAAAAAGCTGTGGGGGAACGAAAAGAGGTTATTGCAAAAGCTGCAGGTAATTCTAATTCCGCCATTCCTAGCGAACTTTTATATGCTTCTGGAAGCGGATTAGACCCTCATATTAGCCCCAAAGCAGCCTATTTTCAGATTGACAGAATCATTAAAGCTAGGTCACTAGATCCACAAAAGGGAAAAAAGGACCTGACAGAACTTATCGATAAGAATACTGAAAAACGCCTTTTGGATATCATTGGAAAACCTTGTGTTAATGTTCTCTTACTTAACCAAGCTCTAGATGAATCTTTGAATAAGCAGAAAAAATGAATACTGATGATCGTCCTAATCCTGACGAACTCTTAGAAGCTATCAAGCGAGAGGAGATTGAGAAGGCTAAAGGACGTTTAAAAATATTTCTTGGCATGGCCGCAGGTGTCGGCAAAACCTATTCCATGCTCCGTGAAGCTCAAGAAAGAGTCAAAGAACATGTAGATGTAGTTGCAGGCATCGTTGACACACACGGCCGGCAGGATACTGCCGCTCTCGTTGAAGGGCTTAAAATCATCCCTGAAAAAGTTGTCAATTATAGAGGAAGAGAATTCCTCGAACTAGACCTGGATGAAATCATCCGATTAAAACCTAAACTTGTTCTAGTCGATGAATTAGCCCATACAAATGTCCCAGGCTTACGCCATCCTAAGCGCTGGCAAGATGTCATGGAAATCTTAGAAAATGGAATAGATGTCTACACTACCTTAAACGTACAGCATATCGAAAGCCTAAATGATATTGTAGAAGGGATTACTAAAGTCTCGGTTAGGGAAACGGTCCCAGACCTAGTTGTTGAAAAAGCTGCTAACATTCAACTGGTTGACTTAATACCCGAAGAGCTTCTTCAGCGACTCAAAGAGGGAAAAGTCTATTTAGGAGAGCAGTCTGCAATTGCGGCACAAAATTTCTTCCAAAAAGATCGCTTAACAGCTCTTAGAGAAATTGTCCTGCGATATACTGCTGAAAAAGTAGATCGCGATCTTCATGATCTTGTCACCACTTCAGAAAAAGTAGCCGGCTGGAAAACACATGAAAAGCTTCTCGTTGCCGTCAATGAGAGTCCTCTATCTCAAAAATTGATTCGCTCCACACGCCGTTTAGCCTTTAATCTCGAAGCTCCCTGGGTAGCTGTCTACGTAGATACAGGAAAGCACTTAAATGAATCAGAAAATAACTCTCTTTCCAAAAACTTAGCTTTAGCGCGCGATTTAGGTGCTGAGGTAATCACAACGCATGACCCTGATATAGCAACAGGTATATTGCGTATTTCAAACCAAGCTGGAGTCACGCAAATTGTGATTGGAAGATCTAGCTCAACTCCTCTCTTCGGAATCTTCCAGCGCAATACTCTTCTTGAAAAGCTAACCAATGCAGTCAATGATGTGGATATCCATGTCATTAAACAAGAAAAATTGCTGACAAGACATCGAGATCGGCTCATCGCAATTACACCAAAAAAGCAGCTCACTCCCTATCTCTATGTATTTGGATGTGTCCTTCTATTAACAGGAATCAATTGGCTAGCTCTACCCTATTTAGGGTACAAAATTATTGGAGTAATCTTTCTAATAGGCATCCTGTTTTTAAGTCTTTTTTTCAAGAAAGGACCCATCTTCTTTGCGTCTATCCTTTATGCTCTAATCTGGGGCTTCTTCTTCATTCCCCCTGCCGGAACAATCGAAGTCATGCCCAATGAGGATAATTTTATACTAGCTCTATATTTTCTCACTGCCATAGCGACCGGAATACTTGTTGATAGATCTAGAGAGCATCAAGAGATGCTTTCTAAACGTGAAGAATCGACCCTAGCCCTCTACAATATCGTACGCCAAATTGCCGGCGCGCCCTCTACGCAAGAGATATTCAAACCCATTAAAAAACGTTTGGATAGGCTATTCAAAGGATCATTTGAAATTGTCATTAAACAACTTAACGACGGACTTGCCCTTGAAAAAACCATCCCTCTGCTTAACAATGAAAAAGAGATCGGCGCTGCCGTTTGGGTATTTGAGCATGGACGAGAAGCAGGTTGGTCAACAGACACTCTACCTTCAGCGCAAAATTATTATTTGCCTCTCAAAGGTTTTCAAGAAGTTGTCGGTGTTCTCATCTTTAGACCAGGTACAAAACGCGGTCTTAGTTCAGAGGAAAAAAACTTTTTATATACTGTTTCTCAGCAGCTGGCGAACCACCTTGAGCGCTCTTTTGCAGAAGAGAGATCTAAGCAAAATGATCAGCTAGTACAAATTGAAAAAATTCACAGGACGATACTAGATCGTATCCTACAAGTTTTTAAAGAACCTCTTCAAGCCATCCGTACAGCCATTATTGAACTCAAAAATAATTTAGCTCCTTTAGAAAGCCCTGCCGTAAAAAATGCGACAGTTACCATAGAAAACAATTCTGAAAATCTCTCTAAAGCACTAATCAATGTCTCTGCCATGGCCCAGCTCAGCGAAGGGATGCTTCCATTGAATAAAGACCTGCATAATATTCGTCAGCTTATTGAATATTGTTGCGATAACTTAAAAAATTCTCTCAATAGCCATAAAGTTAAAATTTCAATTACTGAAGAATTACCGCTTGTTGAATTCGATTTTCAATTGTTCGAAATGCTACTTAATAACCTCATTGGCAATGCCATTGAATACTCTCCACGTGGATCCACGATCGAGATTGAAGCTAAAACTTCCGGTGACTTTTTAATATTATCCGTTTCGGATGAAGGAAAAGGCATTCCCGAAGATCAATTTAATGTCATTTTTGAGAAATTTTATCGTATGCCCGAATCACCCGCTCCAGGCGTAGGCTTAGGTTTGCCTATCGCAAAAACCATTGCAGAAATCCACCAAGGCTACTTGAAAGCTGAAAACCGGCTAACAGGTGGCGCCAAATTCTCGGTCTTCCTACCTATAAATAATCCAAAGCACTAATCTTGATTAAAGAGGGCCGTAAAGAGGGCCGGGCCTGCGTAACTGCGTAATAAAGAGGGCCGGGCCTGCGTAACTGCGTAAGATATTAAGTCAAGTCAATCAACTCGTGACTTGACTCGAGACTCGTGAAGATATGCAGTTATGCAGGCCCGGCCCTCTTTGCCGGCCCTCTTTCTCTTTGTTGAATCTTCGCGTTTTCTTCGCTTTCTTCACGACCTTCGCGGTTAAATAAGTTTTGCGTGAGGTGAGTACTTAATCTTGATAAAATGACCACTGCAAATAGAGATTCAAAGAATAATCAAATTTATGTTGGTGGCCAAAAAGATTTTGGTTTACAGGTACTCCAACACCGAATTGCATCAAAAATTCTCTAGAGGAGATAGATACTGTCGGTGTTATAAAGAATGTATTTCCTCCCGAATTGTCATCAATCTCACCATCTATACGGTTCTTTTTTGAATAGACTCCATCAAATTGAAGCGCCCATGCATATATCCATCCACAGGGGCTTGGGATAGTGTTTCCAAAAGCAAATTGATAAACAAACTGATCTCCAAATTTGGTCCCATGTTCAGACCATGTTAACAGACCCCCAACTCCAGTAACTACAAACCAGTCAATCCATGTACGCGTATAATTAGCGCCTAAAAAGAAGGCAGGTGCCCCAAAACCAGTTGTGGGATTCTTTAAGCTTGATCCTGTCGGAAAGAATAGGTCCGCAACTAAAGTAGCTCCTTCTGCGTAATCATAGGTCGATTTACTATAAAAGGTGAAATCTGATTCGATAAAAAAATCTGCTAATCCATCTGAGTGTGCATGTCCATCTTTCTGATATGTGAAAAAAGGGAAAGCAAAACCTAAAGACCAACTATCTGTCACTCCAAATAATATTCCAGGAGTAAATTCGACTATCGCTTTATGCCTGCCTACAAAGTCGTTTCCGGTACAAAAAATTTCAACTTCACCCTTGTCAATAACTCCAAATCCAAATCCTAAGTGACTTGCCGGTTGCTGAGAGGATGGTAAAGAGAAATTGCCGATCTGTGGCGGTTTAATTTCTTCCTTAGGTTTAGAATCATCATCTTTTTTTTCATCATCCTTTTTTTCATCATCGTCCTTCTTGTCATCCTTTTTGTCATCATCGCTCTTCTTGTCATCTTTTTTCGTATCATCATCTTTTGCAGTAGGCTCAGCCGCTTTTTTTGTATCCTGTTTTGCATCATCGGCGCAAAGTGAGATATTGACTATGATTCCTAGTATCAAGAGCGGTAAAAATTTTTTGAAGAATGACATAGAGAATTCCAAGTTATAAGCTTAAAATAAGATTAAATATTACAAAAATAGAATTTAGTAAAAGGATTTCGAAAAGTTGAAATTTAAACCATAGTCTATTTTTCTCTGATTGCCAAAAAGATGCTGATTTACCGGAAAACTAATGCCAAATTGAAAAACCATGTCCCATGTAGAAAGAAACAACGAAGGTGTTACATAAATGGTATTTCCTCCAGAATTATCATCAATGACTCCCATTGTCCTATTCTTTTTAGAATATAGACCATCAACCTCCACAAGCCAAGCGTATATCCATCCTGTTGGACTTGGAAAATTCCTTCCAAAACCTAATTGATATACAAATTGATCTCCGAATTTCGACCCATGATCCGACCCTATTATCATCGCTGCCACTCCATTAAATACAAACCAATCAATCCATGTTCGATAATAGCTAGGTCCTAAGAAGAACGCGGGTGCTCCAAAACCAGTGGAAGGATTTTTTAGATTTGAGCCGGTAGGAAAGAAAAGCTCAGCAACTACCGATGTCCCTTCTTCATAGTCGTAAGTTGTCTTATAATAAATGGAATATTCTGCTTCGATATAACAATCTTCCAGTCCATCTGATTGAAACTGATTATATTTAAAATAGGTCGTAAAAGGAAAATAAAATCCCAATGACAATTCTTCGGTAACTCCAAAAACTACAGAAGGAAAATAGTCCACATTTGTTTTATGTCTTCCCACAAAATCATCTGCATAAAAAAAGAGTTGAACCTCTCCCTTATCTATGACCCCTTGACCAAAGCCATATAAAGATCCAGGCTGCTGGGAAGAAGGCAATGAAAAATTTCCAATTTTTGGTGGCTTTATCTCATTCTTAGAGTCCTCTCCTTGAAGAAAGCTCAATATAATAGAATTAAATGCCAAAAATAGAAGTATTTTACCCTTAAACATTTAAAAAAATTCTTTTAATATTTTCATTGGAATTAATACCCTTTTTTTATATAGCTTGTCTAGGATTTAATTAGGATAAAATCATGAAAAATGCACTTTTCATCTCCGTTGCTCTTTTCAGTCTCATCAACAACCCTCTTATCGCACAAGCAGGCCCCATGGGCCCCCCAGGACCAACAGGGATGGCAGGTCCAATGGGTCCCCCAGGTCCAACTGGAATGCCAGGTCCTGCTGGTCCAATGGGTCCCTTTGGTGCTACAGGTCGCACTGGCCCAGAAGGTCCGAAAGGTTCCATATCAAATAATTTTTTAACTGCAGTAGCAAATGGATCCTCTAGCAACCAGCAAATTGCTACCAGTAATCCCATCCTCTTTAACACGGTGCTTAATTCGAAGGGAGATATCAAATATGATTCTAATACTGGAAAGTTCACACTGAAATCTCCAGGAGATTATGACATTACCTTTGCCGCAAGACTCAATGCGATAGGCTCAGATTTTGCTTATCCGACTTTAGCTTTACGCATCAATGGACAAGAGCTCCCTGGAAGTCAAGTAGACGTCAATCCCTCAACGGGAGAATGGGTTTCGGTGACTGTGACTACTACCATTAAAGATGTGCCCACAACCCTAGAAGTAATCAGCTCACAAAATAATCGTGGAGGAGTCTTACAACTCTTTGATCCGACATCGGATGGAACAACTAGCGCGCATATCACTATCCTCAAGCTGGGTTGATCAAGAGGGAGTTAAGCATGTTAAAGGTGTTTTTCATTATTGGAGTGTTAGCCATCACATCTCTTTTTGGACATCACCATGACATTGCACAGGCTGTTGTTCCTGAATCTACAACTCCCTTAATAGCGAAAGCAGAAAATAAATCTATCGAATTCGTGCGCTGGATAGGAAATCTTCACCTAATTTTTTTACATTTTCCCATCGCATTAATCATCATGACAGTGATCTCAGAACTTCTTCATTTAATAACTAAAAATGTTTTATTTGATCATGCTTCAAGGTTTATGATTATCTCCGCCGCAATCTTCTCTGTTCCTACAATCATTTTTGGATTTGCTTTAGCCTACCAAGTACCCTATGAGGGCTTGCTCTCCACTTTCTATATATGGCATCAGTCTTTAGGAATATTCACAGCTATACTATGTATTTGGACTGCTCTCCTACGCATATCACAAATGAAATCTTCTTTGCGCGTCTACTCTGTATGTCTTGCGCTCCTTCTCATAAGCGTTACAGTCACAGGTTTTTTTGGCGGAGGACTAGCCTTCGGAATCAAGGAATTATTTCCGCCTTCGTAATTACTAGCTAATTTCGGACACTTCTGATATACTTTATTTATTTTATAATGAATAAACTCGAAATTGATCAAACTATTACTTTACACATCCACGGCCTTGGAAGTAGTGGTGAAGGTGTCGGATACTTCAACGACTACGCTATATTTGTCGATGGTGCTCTTCCAGGTGAAACTGTCGAAGCACGTCTTTTCCGCACACAAAAGCGCTGCGGCTGGGCACAACTGACTAAAGTCATTACTCCTTCTTCCGATCGTATAACTCCTATTTGCAACTATTTTGGGGAATGTGGCGGTTGCCAACTGATGCATCTCGCCTATGCTAAACAGCTCGAAATGAAGCGGCAGCGTGTCGTCGACGCTATCCAACGTATTGGGAAAATCGAATCCTGTGAAATCGCTCCTTGTCTGCCTTCACCTCATTCTTTGGGATATCGCAATAAGATACAACTTCCAGTCAGAAAAAAGAATGAGGGTATTGCTCTCGGTCTTTATGCACGCTCTTCTCACGATCTTGTCGAAATAGAGGGCTGTCATATCCACTGTTCAATGGGAGAACAGGTCTATAAACTAGCTAGCGAAATTATTAAACATTCAGGAATAGAACCCTACGATCCACAAACTGGTGAAGGGGAGTTGCGCCATCTTTTAATCAAAAGTGCTGTCAATACCGAAGAGGCTCTTGTCATCCTTGTAACCAACCGTAAAGCCACTCCACTATTAGCGCACATAGCCAAAGAGATCATGGCCAAATGCCCATATGTCAAAGGAGTAGTACATAACTTACAATCTGGCCGCGATAATGTCATTCTAGGCCATACTTACACTACGTTAGAAGGTTCAGGATATATCCAAGAACTTTTAAGTGAATTGACATTTAAAGTTTCTCCCGCTTCCTTCTTTCAGGTTAATCCTCAGCAAGCTGAACAGCTTTATAATCAAGCGCTTACCTTTGCAGAGCTCTCAGGCAACGAAACTGTACTTGATGCCTATTGTGGCGTAGGTACACTATCGCTATATTTTGCCAAAAATGCCAAAAAGGTCATTGGCATCGAATGTGTTCCTGAAGCCATTGCAGATGCAAAAGAAAATGCAAAAATCAACCAGATTCAAAATTGCTCCTTTATTTGCGCTCCCGTAGAAGCATATATATCCTCATTATCGAACATAGATGTCGCTCTGCTCAATCCACCCCGGAAAGGATGTGAGCTCTCTTTTTTAAAAGGTATAGCTCGGATAGCCCCTAAAAAAATTATTTATATTTCATGTGATCCTGCCACACTCGCCCGTGACCTAGCCCACTTACAACAATTTGGATATGCCATAAACCAAATACAACCCTTTGACATGTTCCCACAAACTTCTCATGTAGAATGTGTTGTAAAATTAAGTTTGTCAATTACGAGGTAATTAATGCACGTCCCTGATTATACCACTCCCTTGTTCAAAACATCTGAATCATTTTTTTCAGAAAATATTTTTGAGAAATCAAAAGAATTTGATGATCTCGTAGATCAATGGATGCAATTGTTAAGGTCAATAAGCAGAAGAGAAGATCTAGCTAGTCCCAAATTACGCTGGATGAAGTATGTAAACTATCAACTTAAAATTAATCAATCAACTTGGAATGAAAGATCTCTTTTACGTGAGTTGTTTATTCCGGCGTTAGAGCAAAATATACAAAACGTACTAAAAAAATTTACACCTCCTCAGAATCCTGTGCTGGAGCTTGGGTCTAATACTTTAAATTCAGAGGGACATTCCTATTTATCTAATGTACTACCCCCGGAATGGACAAAGAACCTTGTATTTTCTGATTTTTTGAAGCAAGTTGTTAAAGAACAAAGACACAATACTAGTTTAAGCTATATCCTAACAGACGCAAAAAAAATTGATAGAACTCTTCCCAAGAATAGTCTAGGAGCAATTATCTCATTGAGCGTTTTAGATTTCATTGAACGTACTAAGCTCACTAAAGTTGCAAACAGCGCATTTGAAACTTTGTCTAACAATGGACTTTTCATCATATTTACAGATCGATTACCTTACCTAAAGTCTTTTTTAGGTAAATATACCAATGACAGTACCTTTGCTCTCTTATGGATTGATAGAACAGTCATAGACAATTATGGAAAACAAAGCTATACCCTCAAAGGCATCAAACATATTTCAAGAAGCTTTTTTGAAACTCAAATTAATCAAAACTTTGGTTTAATGCCGAAGTACAAAGAGTTGTTAACCACTTTTATGGCCTTATCGAAAGCTCAACAGCAAGAATTTTTAATGCAATCTTTTTACGAAAAATCCACTATCTTTAGTCTCCTCGAACTCTTTATGCCGGAAGAGCAAACCACTCAAGTTGAGCTAGAAACCTCTTATTATCAAGATCTTGAAACTGCTTTTAAATCAGCCGGATTTAAAATTTCGTTTAACCAAAAAATTATAGCAAAAGAGTACGTTCCTCGTTTTCTACCGAATCCAGACCATAATGTAGCTCAATATGAACTAGGAAGATTAAATTATTTAAAAATTAAAGAAAATTCACCTGCTTATCAAGAAGGTATGGATACCGTTGTTTCTATTATGCACGCTTTTGTGGCTCAAAAAGTAGAGTAATTCACTCAACGAACGCAAAACTTATTTTACGCGAAGTTCGCGAAGAAAGCGAAGATTAAACGCAAAGGCGCTAAGTCGCAAAGAAAACAAATATTTTTCTTTGCGACTTAGCGCCTTTGCGTTTAATCTTCGCCTTCTTCGCGAACTTCGCGTTTAAATAATTTTTACATAAGTTGACTAATTAATTGGTCCTGCAGCTGCTCTGGAACGCCCTGGATGACCTCTTTGATTTTACCCTCATTATCGATAACAAATAGTGTCGGGTACCCTGAAACTTTAAAAAGCTCTCGAAGCGCTCCCTCCTTATCTTCCATCCACTCTAGCTCTGGAGCGAGAGCAATCAACTCTGGTAGTAGCCTTGGAGTTAAATTCACAAGCTGATAATTACCTAGTTTATCTTTTAACTCATTAAGCACTGCAAGCTGCTCCTTACAATAGGGACAATTAGGCGACACAAAATTCACTATTGCGTCCTTAAAATGAGGCACTACATCCCCAGGCTGCAGAGTAGTGACAGAATAGTTTTGAGGAATTTTAAATCCATAAGCCAAAAAGGTAAGGTTTAAACAGCTAAATAGCGCCATCACAGAAATGGGAGCAAATAGTGTAATGCATAAACGTTCTCTCAAAGGCCCTGTAGGAGCCTCTTTAGTTGGTGTTAGCAACCAAATTGACCAAATAGCAATGTTACAAGCATGCGCAATCAAGCAATCCAAGCACCATCCTGGAAGATTCATATAAGTCAAACCAATTGCAAGCAACACTGCCCATAGTATCCCTCCGCGGGCGATCTGTCTATTTGGAAATGTCGGAAAAAGCAATGAAATGGAAATCAAAGTTGCGAAATAACCAGCCCCCACTAAAGGCAGATAGGGATCACTGCTGATTGAGCATGATTTACAGCCTAATAAACTAAAAATATTTGGCGTCTCAGGCAGCTTCAGGAACATCGCTAGCAACGCCAGAGCTCCCAAAAATGGGATCAAGATGCGTAGTTGCTTCATTTAGGATGTTCGCACCACTTCATAGGATTTTTTTCTAAGCCAAGTTCTTTTACTAGAAACTTTGCTCCCTGATCAGCAGCTGCGATAGTTGCGCCTGACCAGTAACTTGTCTGACAGGTAGCTGTGTTGCAATGGCCCCCAAAAGTTGTCCACTCACTATTAGTACGCATGACATCGCAAACACAGATAGCTTTTTGATGATTAAAAGGATCAACTGTACAGCGTTTGTTGAGGCACCAGGTCCATGGTGTCCCAGCAGGACACTTCATCGCTTTTCTGCCTTCATGCATCTGTCTTAGGGAAAATGTAGAAAATACTGTTTTAATTCCATGCTTGTCAGTGCTAGATTGCACATGATTGCAAGGGACAGTAGCTAAGTTAGGTCCTTCATGAACGTCACAGAAACAGACCGCTTTTTTGGGATCTCCGGGTTGAGGGACACATAATGCCGAAGTGCATAGAGCATATTCCTGTTTGCAAAGGAACATCTTACCATGTCCTTTTTCCTTTCCCTTTGACTCAGATTGGTGGCAGCCATACACAACTGCCAGAGCAGCAAGTACTGGAATGATATAAGAGACTAAAACAGACCTAATGGGGTTCATGATTAGACCTACAAAAAATTTATTATATCTGTTAGTATCTTTCATACACATTATGAGGATTTAAGAAAATGCGCTGGTACAGTATTTTTATGTTATTCATTGTTAGTAGCTTATATTCTAGTGAACTCATAACAACTAACAATTTTGAAATCATTGAGCAAGAATCTAAAAAATTAAATTGTCTTTCCTTAGTCTTATTCGACGTCGATAATACCTTGATTTTTCCCATAGACGCTATCTTAAGACCACAAGCCAAACTGCTTTTTAATCAACTCATTAATGACCATCCTGAGCGTGACCTATATCGAGACATACGTTTAAAAGCCTCTCATTCTATTGTCGACCAGAGATTTGTCCATTTAATCCAAGGACTCCAAGAAAAAAAAATCCCTACATTAGCTTTCACAGCCGCTTTTGGTAGCGTATGTAAAAATCAACAGCCAGGGGAGTGGCGTCTCAAAGAGCTGAAGCTACACGGCTTTAACTTTTATTCTCCTTTTTCAGAACACCAATTTTTGGAGCTGCCAAAAGTTGCTGAGCCGTGCCAATCACCGATCTATAGGTCGGGAATTCTCTACACTTCTTTACAACCAAAAGGCATTATTTTAACGCACTTCTTAAATGCAATAAACTGGTATCCAGATAAGGTACTCTTTGTAGATGACGAGCGCGAACGTGTTGAGCAAGTCACTGAGGCTTTAGACAAAATGGGCATCGAGTGTGTGGGTATACATTACACTGCTGTTGAAGAGACACCCTGCGAGATTATTCTAGAACAAGCCATCTTTCAAATCGACTACTTTATCGAGAACGATATTTGGCTAAGTGATGACGCTTGTAAAAAACTTTATTTAGATGCATCGTAGTTTTTCCTAGAAATCGAGGACAAAAAACAAAATCATACAAAGGGGCTTGAATAATGATAACAACTCCAGAAGAAAAAAAACTTGTTGATCAGATACAGGTAGGCTCAATCGTGCAGCACTATAAAGGCAAGCAGATGAAGATCTTGGCTGTGGCAAGACATACCGAAGATAATACACTCTATGTTGTCTATCAAAAGTTATATAATTGCGAACGTTTTGGTGATAGAGCCATTGTGATTAGACCCATAAAGATGTTTTTAGAAAATGTCCTTGTCAATGGAGTAGAATTACCCCGATTTAAAGTCCTAGAAAAAGCCGCCTGCGCTTGCTGTTAGATTAAAAATTATCTGGTAAACTAGATAAACTTAACGCAGAGGCGCAGAGGAACGCAAAGACGCAGAGAAAATTCTTTTCTTCCTCTGCGTCTTTGCGTTTCTCTGCGCCTCTGCGTTAAATCTTGTTTATTTAATAGCGGAAGACAATCCCCGCATTTAGACCTTGAGCCCAGAGGTCATCTCTCTTTTTCAAAGCTTTTGGCCGTGCCTCTCCTGCTAGAGTTTCGGTTGGATTTCCAGAGTAAGAGGGCGCTTGTGTCGGATTAATAGTGCGATCAATCTGTTTGCCTGACCAGAAGACATTGCTGGCATAGAGGAAAGAGTATCCTATTTGCAGTTCTAAGCAATCCATTAGCCTGTATCCGAAGTTTAAATTAACTTCTGGGATAGCTGCAAATTTGGAAGTTCTATAAGTACCTATATTTGTGGGTAGGGCAAAATAGCCTCCAGGGAAAGTCAAAGTAGGTCCAAAGCCGGTAAAATCATTAGTGACTAAGTTACCATTGATGGATACTTCGCTATACATAGTTCCAAAAGCAACTTTACCTTCTAAGCTCACAAAATAATCGCAGCCAATATACTCTAAAAACAAACCGAGTTGTCCGCCATAAAAGTTATTGTCTACATCGAACTTGTCAGTGGTTTTAAAGACATCTGTTGGAAAAGCGATAAATGGGCTACTTGTAGTAAAAGTTAAATGCTCATTAAATGTCCAATAGCGGAATCCCAATAAAGCAGTTACATTCACTCCATAGTAGCATGGAAGACCCAATAAACCATTGCATTCAGCTCCTTGCATCCTATTGACAATCTTTAAAGTTGCCTCGCCTTCAAATGAACCTGGAATAGCTAAACCAGTTGCGTTTTCTCGCCCAGTGAGAACATTGTTAAAAGGAATGATTAATAATGCTGAACCTAGTTGTCCATTAGAGCTAGTGCTTTTTGATTTTGAACCATTCGGCACAAAAAAGTAGCTGATGTCCGCACCAAGGCACTCTTCATCATCAAACCAGTATCCGATTGTAGCCTTGACACCGGAACGCCAATTATGTTCAAAATTTTCTTTGCCAATCTTCACAGAGGTGCCAGGAGCTCCAAAAAATGCTGGACTTCCTACAACACCTTTGACCACTAGCGGTACAGGCACAGGTGAGTCTTTAATTTTCCAATAGAGATACTCTGTATCGAACCAGAAATGTCCTCCAGGAGCATCGCTGTATTCATCCCATTCACACATCTCTGACCATTCAGTTTCATACCAGTCATCAAATTCCCACATTTCTTGAGCAGATACCTGTGTAAAAAACAAAATGCTTACGAAAAGCCATATCAACTGTTTTGGATGAAACATGCCAAAGCCTCCTTAAAATTTTAACTTATAAGGTAGACTAAAGCTTATTTTTTTTGGACAGGAAAGAAAAGGTTTTTGTATTCGCGATACTCTTTTAAAGGCTGTGTGTTTAACAAGACAGCATCGATATAATGCTGTTTAGTACAGTAATAGGGCGTATGGTACTCTATAGAATGATCAAAATGAAATATCCAAATCTCGTCTCCGCGATTCCAATCACTGATGTCGCTCTTGTGTCGCGACAAACCCCATTTTGTTTTGTCGTTTAAGCGAATAGTGTAATTCGAATAGTCGAGAAACGTTTTTGAGCTCAATGCATTGGGATTTATTTCATCTCTCTCACCAACAGCTATGCCTTCAGTCCTTAAGGCATCTCTTCTAGTAGTATTCAGGAGGATGGGTCCTCTCTTTTTGTTAGAACTTTCTACAAATAGAAGTATATCTCCAGATCTCCAAGAGGAAATCATGCTATTTAAAACAATAAATGGTTCGTTAGGGGAGGGGGTAGACCCGCTATAATTGCTTTGCCAAAGGGGGATCAGAGCCATAAAGTAAGCGTCAATCCAAAGATACATTTGGCTTATGTAAAAGGGTGCAGCATAATCATCATAGGTATAGATATAACTATCTCGAAAGGATTCCTTATGATAGAGCTCGCGTGGTTCAGGATCTACCTTACCAAGATATTTAGCTATAATGTTTGCGTTTTCTAACGTGGTTAGGTTTGTTAGCATATTATCAACGTAACTGACGCGATCTCCTACAGCAAATGCTGTGTAGCCATCATAGGGATTTGGCAAATGAAAAACGGAGTTATCTTCCAAAATAACGAGAGGTAATAAGCCTCCGTAGGCTGATTTTTCTGCCTTGCCCCATAAATCTCTCTCATCTTCAGTTCCTACGGCTTTTTCAGAGGCATATAGAACCATGCGTTCTTTGGGAACAGTATAGATATCTTTAACAATACTCTCTATTGAGAAAAGAAAATTAAAAGATAGTAAGTAAAGAGTAGTAAATATAACTAGTTTTTTCATTTTGTGTGGCTATTTAATTAAAGAATAGTATGGATTATAAACTAAATGAAGTCAACTCATTTTTAGAGATTTGCGGAAGAGTCTCTAGACATTGATTTGCGTCTGCTCATTTTAGGGGATTCCTGCTTGGTTTCTACAGGTTTTGTAAAGGCAGCGCCTTCACCAGCCTCTCCAGCAGGTAAAAAGGTCCTTATGAACATTCCATAGTCAAATAAGCGGTCTGCAAGGCCGATCATATAATCGGACTTACTTGTTCCTAGATAGAGTGAGAGAGTAAATGGCATCAATTTAATAGCTTTAAATCCGGTGTTATCGGCAACGATATTCAAAGCAACACTTGCTTGACTTAATAATTCGCGTCCAAACCTTGCTACTGTAGCATCTAGCAGACTCTTATTGCCTGTGAACTTTTTGCTTAATTCTCTAAACAGAGCCATCTGGGTCAGAGCAGCGATAATATAACCAGTGCGGTCTTTACCCCCATAACAATGCACTCCGACAAAACAAGTTAACTGTTGCAAACGAGCCATCATCTGAGCGCGTTTATGACCTCCTTTGCCTGCTGCTAAATCTATTGCAAGTTGATAGTGTAGGAAATGGGCTTCATTGAGAGCTTCTTTGAGAGCTGCCTCTAATTTTGGCTCTAAAGTGCCTTCAAAAGAAAACTTATCAAGTACGGCAAGCTCTTCTTTCATTTCTCTCATAAACTGTTCATTAATAGCTACTTGCACTCCTTTATTAGCAGTATTACCAGCGATTGAAATATTGGCGTAAAACGTTTTTAACTTGGCTCTTTCTCCGCTACCACTTGCTCTCCACTGTTTTGGAAGATGGACTTCGCCCGACTTATGATCGATAAAAGCATGTTTATCATCATCCAGGTCATAAACCAATGTCTTTCCATCTTGTCGTTTTAAGGCTGCATGGGTATCCAAACATTGATTACGTTCATCGAGACATAATCCGGACTTATCATTGTTAGCGCCTCTCTCAGTATCTACTAGACCAAGTTTAGCTATCCGTACTGTATCTCCACTGATACCCTCTTTATTTCCTAAATGGTGGGTCATCAATTCTTGCAAAAACATGCTGTCAAGGTACTCTCCCCGTTCAGCAATCTTTTCTTTAAGCAATTTTATGTCAGGTAGAGCAGCTTGATTTTTAGCTAGGTCTAGATAAGCACTCTTGATATGATCACCGGTCGTTTGGACAGCTTTCATCAACTTGTTAGGGTCGATAGTAATATTACCCTCTTTTGTTTTTGTGCCTATGTCATAGAGGGTGTGTAATCTCTGCAGTACTTTTTGATCGGGATTGAGATTACTGAATAGATCTCTAAGCTGTAAATGATCTTCCATTTCCTGGATATTAGTCTCGCCGTTTGAGAAGTCAGAGAGAGCTGCAGAGCGCACTACGCCGGAGATCTTCTCTCCAGCGGCATTTCTAACCTCTTGATAGCGCATATTGGCAGCGAGAGGAACGTAGTTATTTTTTGCACCTTCCTGGCCAAAATTGTTAAAAATTAATCTTGCTGCATTTGTGGAGGCCCATTTGACATGGATTTTTCCACTTTCGGGTGAGACCCCAAGAGTATCTTTCAGCTTAGCTAAGCGTTTAACTTGGTTCAGGATATCTCGAGTGAGTTCATTTTTTTCATTTTCAAGGTTTCCTCTACTAGGGTCTGTTTTCGGTAGACTGTCCAATCTACTGTTCAAATCGTTAAGTTTTTGCTCTAGATATTGTTTTTTTGACGTTATCTCTCCCTCGAGTAAATCGACTGTTTCCATGCGCGTTGCTGTTTCTGTGGCTAATTTGTTTCCCTCATGGTCCTTAAATGTATAATCGATCACTTTTCCACGAGCCTGCGCTTCAGGTGTATCCCAAGTTTTGTCTACGATATTATCGCTAAGATCATCTTCTATTTCGCTATAATCATTAGCAAAGGGACTATAATCGGTAGATAGCCTGCGAGAGGAGGGTCTGGTTGCTTCATTAAGAGCTTGTTGAACATTAGAAGGAGCCATTGATTTTCGTGCTGTTCTGGGAGATTCCTTCCCGCTAGAATTTGATCCCATATTTTTAAGGGCACGGAAAGCAGAGCTTAGTAAGTTCTTTGAGGCGGTTTCATCTGATACTGTACGGGGAGTGGCGTGATCTGTGGAAAGAGAAACTGAGGAGGATCTCTTTCGAGTTGCAGTTTCGGGTAATGAGGGTAGCGGTTTCGTA
>Ga0207072_1039_pt1 | contig 42204 bp, 36 predicted proteins | sample Alteio_BWMinHeat_68_FD_153570 | JGI IMG/M metagenome (GOLD analysis project Ga0207072, IMG submission 153570) | Enriched cells from forest soil in Barre Woods Harvard Forest LTER site, Petersham, Massachusetts, United States -... | ecosystem: Environmental > Terrestrial > Soil > Temperate forest >... | reverse complement strand
TTTTCGACATCGCAGCTTAGGCAACAAATGTGTAGAGCGAAGCCTTGTTGCTGGACATATTTCTTCAAGCGTAATAAGAAGGCAAAACCTAGCTCTTCGATAGTTGTGCAATACGTAAAATCTATCTTGCAATAGCGCTCTTTAAGGATTGGCTCAAAGCGTGTATAGAGTCTTTCATAATCTTGATTATTATTTAATTGTCCAAAAAAGCTTATATGGACCGTCTTCATTTCTTGATAGATGGTGTGGTAAAGTGTGTTATAACGTGCTTGCTGCAAAGTTGTAACTAGATCTTTCACGGTATGGTGTTGATGTGCGCTGAGAATATCCCACGCGCGATGAACCTTGAATAGCAGCCGTATGTCTCCTGTTAGCGCTAGTCCACTTAGCTCTTTTTCTGCTTTTTGTGCGCGCATCCACAGCCCAACTAAAAAGCTTATGCCTTCAAGGGTTACTTGTTTAACATAGCGGAAATCGACAACGATATGATCATGGGCAAAAACTTGCTCTATCTTATCGCTTGTGAGTTGACTGTATGTCAAATTTAGTTTTGTCGGCAGCTCCAGAACTGCAATTGTTCGAGTAGAAGAAACATATAATCGTGTCTGTAATGTTTCCATTCTTGGCTGAAGGAACCTATAAAACAAATAATATAATCCATTGCAAAACTGTTGATAAATGATAGCAGGAATTGCCATATACAATGCTTGTGGAAGGCCTGATAAGTATTTTTTGTTGGAGGAGTTGTTAGGTCCAATGCTGCTTATTCGTGAAAAGGCATTTCCAACACCAATACTAACGGGAACTTGGAGCCTTGAGGAATTTCGCGTAAACCATAACTCTTGTTTTGGATGGCCTAAATTGATTAGTAAGACATCTGGGGAGGCATTATTGATCTGTTCCAGAAGTAAATTATCTTTTTCTGGTACATCTTCAAGAGCAATTCCAGAAATAGCAATCTGTGGTGTCGCTGTTCCGGCAATTTTCAATTCTTTAAAAGTATATTGGAGAGATTCTTTCGTAGCTTGATTTTCTGCTTCTGTTCCACCTAAGAGAAAGACGGAGTAACCTTTCTCAACTAATGACGCTGCTAAGGGATTAAGAAATGAAGTTCCGGTAATTTTTTCTTTAAATGGCGATCCTAGCAAATAGCTTATACAGCGTAATAATCCATCATCGCAAATAGTGACAGCGGTTTTTCTTAATTGACTCAATAGTTCGTTATTATAGACATGAGGCCAATTCCAACAGTTGGAATTGACAATGTTATTCATATTAACAGCTGTTACATACCGTGATTTTTTATCGATCTTATATTGGTCAATCAGCTGTAAAATGGTGTCTATGGCTTGTTTATGCGATAGGTCATCGACACTGACTCCTAATAGAAATCTTTTATTGGTATCCATACATACTTCCTTATCGGCATGAGTTGATAGCGTCTTCTGCATTTGGATAAATTTTAAATATTTTATGCATTGCTACTAGTTCAAATATTGTGCTTACAGGTTTGCTTAAACTGGTTAGCTTCATTTCGCCGCCTTTTGAATGGAGAAACTTCAATACTGACAATAGGCTTCCTAATCCTGAGCTGTCCACATACTGGACTTTGCTTAAATCGAGTACGATATGGGAAGAGGATTCTTTATTAATGATGTCGATCACCTGCTGTTTGAACTCTTTTGCAAGGCGCGCATCAAGGCTTTCACAAGAGGGAACAATGACTAAAACTTCTCCGTCTAGTCGATGTTTCAATTCCATAACGTCCTCTAAAGGTAAAAAATGTTTAAATATGCGCAAATGATTCCAGCCATTTGCAGTGGTTTTGGGTCTATAGCTGATCTCATCAGCTAAAGAGCGTACAATGTACCAGCCAAATCCATTTTCTAGATCACCTGCAAATGAGGGATATGGTACGACTGAAGGGTCGTAGCAGTCTCCTCGATCGGATAATTCAATAACGAGTCCATTTTCTGCTACCTCTCCAGAGATAGTGATAACCCCATTGGAATCATCATGGTAAGCGTGTTTTACTGAATTCGTAAAGAGCTCTGTGACAACGAGCTGCATTGAGTCAATGAGCAATTGAGCATTTCCTGGAATATTTTGACATGTAGATGAAACAAACTCTCTTACTGCGGAAAGCTGGCTTAAATGGCTGAGAAATGTGGTGTTTTTTACTTTAAAAACCGCATCGGTATTGATCTCGTCACATTTGATAACCACGAAAGAATGATTAAAACTACTTAAAATTTTATTAAGGATATCCTCTGCTTTTTGATGTATTGTCGGTAGAAGCACCTCTTTTAGGGCTTTTATAGAGAGGTCTTTTTCGTAAGAAATTACAAAAATATCTCCCTTTCCAAAAGTGAGCTCTTGTTCAGTTTTTTGAAATGGATGGAAGATTCCTGAGCTTGCATTATAATAGAGTACAAATGTAGTCCCCATGCCAGTGCAGGCAAAGGTTCTATGAGCAAAGTTAAATCGTCCATAGTAGATAGATACATCTGTATTCGTAGGGAGAGAGTTTGAAAAAAAATCTTTCTCTAGAAAATTGCGAATATCTTCTAATGTCAGAAGATCATCCTCCCAAAAATGATACTTGTCAAAATGCTTTGAGGAATAAAAGGGGATAGCGAGGCGTAATAGATGGGTTCTCAATGAAGATCCGATGAAATCTGTCATTGTTCCTGCGCCTTTGACTTTGCCAAGCACAAAATCTAGGACTTCTGGTATAGGATGATAAAACTCATAAAAGAGCTCATTCATGTCTTCGGTTGGAAATCCTGCAGCTGCGATAGAACAGCCTAATAAATCCAGGGGTAGATTTATAGTTCGAGGAGTTTTGTGGAAGCGTTCTTCGAGAAGGGCATTTTGGAGCATGGAGCAGCCTTTTAATTATTACTTAGAATCGAAAAAAAATTATTCTTGTCAAGATCCAAATGGCTGATAGTAATAACTCTTCAAATGGCTATATAGAAACAAAGCCGTTAATGACAACTGAGTTGAAACAGACTCAGCGTCTGATCATGTCTCCTCAAATGCAGCAGGCAATTCAACTACTTCAAGTGCCTGCTATGGAACTTGCATCGTTAATAGAGCTTGAGATGGAGCTAAATCCGCTTCTAGAATATACCCCTGAGACAGAAAACGAGGAAGAACCTGAAGAAGATAGAGTGATGTCTGAAGAGGCCAAAAATGAGGAAGAAGGGGCTGAGCCTACTCAAACGGAACCTGAAATGATCTTTAATGAAGACGATTTTTCTTTTGTACAAGAGCTTGAAGATGAATTTGGGGACCATTGGGAACAGAGTAGCACTCCTTATGGCTTTAGTAAAAAGGATTCTGAGAGACTACATTCGTTTCTAGAAAACTCAATCACTAGTGAAGAAACTCTTTATGAACACCTGATCCACCAAGCACACGAAACATTTAACAAAGAGGATGAAATAGCCCTAGCTGAAGCTCTTATTGGCAATATTGACAGTTCGGGATATTTAAAGACTTCCATTGAAGAATTGTCTGCAATATGCAGATGCACAGAAGATGATATAAAAAAAATACTTGATGTCCTGCACACCTTTGATCCTCCCGGTGTCGGCGCTCGCTCTCTGCAAGAAGCTCTTCTCATCCAATTACAACAAAAAAATAAGACGCAGTCACTTGCTTATAAGATTGTAAAAGATTGCTACCATGAGATGCTTCATAATCAAATCCCCACAGTTGCAAAACAGCTAAAATGTTCTAATGATGATGTCTCATCTACTATCACTCATGAGATCGCCCCCTTAGATCTTCATCCCGGACTCTCCTTCGGCCGGCCCATTACTCAACCTATTGTTCCTGACGCCTCTATCCAACAAGAGGGAGATAAACTTACTGTCTACATCAATGAAGATCAACTCCCTGCAATTCGAATGAACCGTACCTATCTAAAATTGCTTAACGAAGAAAACCTAGACAAAGAGACCAAAGAGTTCATTCAGCGCAAAATCAAGTCTGCTAAGTGGCTATTAAAAAATATCATACAGAGAAATGATACCATCGAAAGAATTGTGCGAGCTTTAGCTGAAAAACAAAGAGCTTTTTTCATCTCTCCGACAGGAGCTCTAATGCCTCTCACAATGCGGATGATCGCCGACGAATTAGAAGTTCATGAATCAACTGTTGCTAGGGCAGTAGCGCATAAATACATAGATACCCCTAAAGGTCTTCTTCCATTGCGCTTTTTCTTCACAAACGCCTACACAAGTTCTAAAGGCACTGATGTCTCTTCAGACACCGTTCGCCACCTTCTTGAAGAGGCTATCAATAAAGAAGACAAATCCTCACCTTACTCTGACAATAGGCTCTCTCAAATACTCCAAAAGCACGGTATTCATTGCGCCAGACGCACCATTGCCAAATACCGGCAAGAACTAAGCATCGGCAATGCTCTCCAGCGCAAAAAGTATTAACCTGAACATTGGGTTTTGCAGCCTCTTTCCCAGCGCAGCAAAAACAATGCTCCGATAAAAAATGTGACGAAGCCTATAGGTCCATAAGGATAGGCATGACTCCACCACAAGGATACGGCTGAAACGGCAAATGCGACAAGAGAAATCCAGGGTGCTCCGGCTCTAGCCAAAACAATAATTGCTGGCACAAGTCCTATCACCCATCCTGCAGATGCAGTTTCGCTAAGCCACGAATGAGACCCACCTACAATGGGGTTATGATAAAGCTTTTGTACTACTTGGGCCACCACTTCTTGATTAGCTGGAGACAATGATTGTGAGTCTAACATAATAGCCCCCACACTTATTCCAGCAATAGAATCAAAAGCAGCATAAAAGACCATAAAAATCCAAAACCCGATCCAACTTACTCTCACAAGGAATCCTTGATGCCCTTTTAATAGCAGCAACCCTGCCACACCCATTAATCCGAAAAGTACAAGCTGAGTGAGATGCAACTGAAACCACCAATGCGCTTTTGGCAAAAGTAGATGATAAACATCTTTTCCAAAACCCACTGGATGCCAAAGTTCTAAAATTCCTGTAATTAGGGGGATAACTAACAATAAAAATGGACGAATTAAACAGCATCGCGTAGTAGTTGAGACATTTTCGTTCATAGTTTTATCCGAAGTTGATAGAGTTATATTAGTTTTATTTGTATACTCTAGGGGTATATCTATGCAAGGGATCGTCTTTGTTAAATTCGAAGAGTTTATCGAAGAGAAATATGGGGTTGGTCAGTGGAAAGATATCCTTGCCACAGCTGGTTTTGAAAAGCAAACGACCTATTTTAGATTGAATGGATATCCAGATTTTTACCTTCAAAAGCTACTGCTCGCGCTTTCTGAAAAAACCGGAAAAACGATCTATTCACTGCTTGAAGAGTTTGGAGTCTATTTAGGGACCTACTTAATGAATACTTATGCGTATATGCTCAATCCAGCTTGGAATAGTATCGATACGATGGAACATACAAGTGTTAATATGCAAGAAGTCTTCCGTACGTTAACAGGTGATAAAGCTTCCGGTGGAGACCTATCTTCTGTGATAAATACGAAGCGTATCAACCCTACAACGGTTGAGATAGATTACTGTTCGCCTCGAAAAATGTGTGCTCTCTTTGTTGGCATAGCACGCGCCATTGCCAAATGGCATAAAGAAGAGGTTGTTTTTGATCATAATACGTGCATGCATACGGGAAGTGCGCGATGTCGTATTCTTGTTACGTTAAAACCCACAGGAGCTTAATTTTTAGATCATGCCTTTTTCTATCATTCAATTAGGAAATTTTTCTTCCGAATTTAATCATTATTTAGAAAATAAAAATAATAATATTAAATCAGTTCTAGTTCCCAACTATAATGGATCTTTTGTATACAGTAGTAGCACAGAAGGTAGCATACTAGGAAAAATCTCCGATTGTTTTTGGAGTGTGGTCCGTTTTTTTTACTTTGAGAAAATTGAACTTGATCTATTTAAACGAGCTTTTTTATATGCTAGTTACTCTAGTAGTTGTATTTTAGAGGATTGTGCAAATTCTTACCAAATTTACGAATCTAACCTAAAATCATTAATTACTACAGGCAAGCTAAAGAATGAAGTCGAATTTTCTGAGGCAAAATGGAAGTTAGCAGAGTTTGAAACAACACTATCTCCTGTTTATAGAAAGATTAAAGATGAGCCTAATGTTTACCAAGATCTCTTTAAAAAAGCTTTCCAAACCACTACAACCCCAGATCCTGAGCAAGACTCTCTTCAGGAAAAAGGATTTATACTTAATTCTTTGCTTGCTAATCGATTAACTGAACCCCTTTTACTGTTGATTTGCCGTCTTTGTCATCGTCTCTGTGATATGTTAAACTACCTTTGCGGTAAAAATTATTTTGAATCAATCGATAAATTCCTGTTTAGCCTAGGGGATGGAGTTGAACACTCTCGAGAAAGGTATACCAAAGCGATCAATCATCAATTTGCAACGAATGAGTTTTTAGATTCAGTTCTTCTACCTATCGTGGCTATAGAAACTGCAACAGGATTTGAGATGCCAATAAAGTCACTGGCAAAGGTCTTTTTAAAAAAAGCAAGAAGTAGTGAAGAAAGTTTAGAATTAAAAAATTGGTCTGAAAAAATTTATAAATGGAGAAATCCGCTAGCTGCTCACTACTTACATAATGGCCTTACTGCACTTCAGGCTTTTTTGAGATCTCACTATGGAAATTCGAACCAGCTACTCGATGTGCATGAGTTAGAATGGGTGCTTATTTCAAAGGGAAAAGAGAAGGCAGACCATCTGTATACTTCGAGAGATGCAGCTCAAATTAAATGGATAAGAGAAAACATCTCACAAGGCAAGCAAATTGAAAATACTCCGGTAGGGGATTCACTAAAAATAAACCAAGGTCGCGTAAAAAAAGATCTTGAAATCTGTGGATGTAAATTTTATCAAACAGAGGAATCCCTATTTCAGGTTCCTCCTAACTGTTCGCTATTTTTAAAAATGAGCTCACGGCTTGACGCGAAAGAGCAGGCTAAGAATTTGGCAGTAATAAAACGGGATGATGAGGGTCATTTTGCCTTACTGGAGCCTATTGAATATCTACTCACCGATCGTAAATGGAGTTGTTTGGAAGTTACTGATTATAAACAGGATCCACTCTACCAAGCGTTACTAAAGCAAGTAAAAATTTTTCTTGACTCAGAAAAAATACCCGTAAATTTGAATCCCTCTTTCTTTGCCTGGACTAAGAAGAATGAACTAAAAGCTTTGCAGTCTCTTCGACAAGAAGCTTATAACGTCGAAAAAGTAAAAGAATATCTTGGGAAAGTCTTTCATGATTCTCGAGACATATATACCGAATTTCTTGAGGACGCTCAAATAAATCTTGCAACTTAAGCTCATTCTGAATAAGGATGAAAACTAGTTAGACAAATATATTAGGAGCCTCCCGTGAAGAAATTATATGTGCTACTACTTTGTTTGTTTGCCACTTCTTCCTTAATGGGAGAACTTGGTATAGATGCTGAGTTTCGAACAGCCGCCTTTTTTCCTTCATCTCATCTCTTTAGAGAAATCTATGGGAAAACAGGAGTCGACTATCAATTAGAAGCTTCGACAAAGTTTCAAGACTGTATTGATCTTTGGACTAACTTTTCTTGGTATACTAAGAAAGGTGGATCCGTTCCTTTGCATGATCCTACTCGTATCAGCATCGCAAACGTCAGCATCGGTTTATCTTATATCTACGACTTTTGTAACGGGTTTTCTATCTATGGTGGAGTAGGTCCTACCTTTGCAAATATAAGAATAAAAAATCATATTCCAGACGTTTGGCACGAAAAGGTAGTAAAATGCTCTGTGGGAGTATTGGTTAAGTCAGGAATCCGCTACAATCTTAGTGAATGCTATTATTTGGATGCGTTTGCTGATTACCTTTATCAGCCCAAGAAATTCCACATTTTTGCTAATGTAGGCGGCTTTAAACCTGGCCTTGGGATAGGTATGCACTTCTAGTGTTAAGGGTAAGGGCAGCACAAGCGAACAGGGAATACATAATTCCACTCGTCAATGAGATGAGAAAGGGATTTGTAAAACCCGATAGTAGCCATAGTGCATACATTGCTCCAAAAGTCATTTTTACCATTGTATAGGGTGGAACAAAATAGGGCCACCCTATCGCAATGAATGCTGTCAAAAGACAAGCTACTCCTACAAATCCTAGCTGCATTGTAAAGGCGACCCATTGGACCTCATAAGAATGGAAAAATGAGGGGTCACGGATACAATCGGGTGCATATCCTCCTATGCCTTTCCCTAAAAGTGGGTAACAAGCGACTTCGGTCGATAAAGCGGATACTTGTTCAACTCTTGTCTGATCTGAGTAGTAGTTGTCTAAACTAAATAGGCGTTTTTCAATTACTTTATAAGCATTTTCAGGGCCTATTGCACTCATACCCATCACTAGAATGAAGACTGCAACCACTCCCCCAGATAGCTGGCTCAGAGGCTTAGCTGTAATCCAGTATAAAAAGAGAGCTATCCATGAAACGACGATTAGATAGCGCGAAAAGCTCAACAGGATAGAGAGAAGAGCCACAGTAGTATAAATATAGCGAAACTTTTTTGAAAAATGGATTCCTAGCCGGTCACTATTAAGAACAAACAGAAGAAGGTAGGGCGTCACAATATCTACTGAAGTTTGTAAACGGATGACTCCGGCATGAATGTCCATGCTCATGAAGCGAATGCCTGTCTTTTGCATGAATGTAAGGATGTTCATAAGGCCTGTCACGTGTAAAAGAGCCCCAAGACTTTTAGCGCCGCAGTAGATAAAATTGGTATATATGGCGCAGCGATAGAGCTGTTCAGGACGTAAAATGTCTGTCTGCACATAGTATAAGGTCATTGCTACGACAATCAAAGTAATTAAAAATAATTTGAATTGATCGAATTGGCTCGAGAAGGGGGTCTCACCATATAGAATGCCGAGAAATATCCAAGCAAGCAGTACCGCGAAAACAGAAAAACTCACTATTAGGAGCCCTAAGTTTTTTCCTGAATAACGTCTATGTAAAAAAATAGAGAGAATCCAGCAACTCGCAGATGCTAAAAAGGAGAGACTTTTTGGACTTAATAAACCGTGATTGCCATCTGAGGGTAAAAATAGTCCGAAAAAGATCATTGCGAAAAATGAGGCAAGCACAAACCAGCGTAAGGGCATTTTGATTTCTATAACTCCGTAAACATCATTGCTTCAGGAAAATAGTTTATAATGTCTGAAGCAGTTACGCAATAAGAAGTTAAGTCTATGGCAGCATGCTCTCCTGCGCTCCCATGTAAAAATGCTCCCATCATGGCTGCATGTGCTGCAGGCATGCCTTGCGCTAATAACGCAGCAATCAATCCCGTCAAGACGTCTCCACTTCCAGCTGTTGCCATGCCAGGATCGCCTGCAGGATTAACACTAATGGGTTTGTCACGGTGGAAAATAAATGTAGGCCCACCTTTAAGAAGAAGCGTTACAGAACGCTTGGTGGCAAATTTTTGACAAGCATCTAAAAGTTCCCAGTTAATCTCATCAATATGGTTAAGCTTCAAAAGCCTACTGAGTTCCCCGCGGTGAGGCGTCAAGATTGTATTTTCAGGAAGTTTAACTGTTGTTTCAGCTAAAAAATTTAAAGCATCTGCATCAAGTACACAAGGAACTTCAATTTTTGGAAGAACCTCTGACAGTAGCTTACGCACAGCAGGACTTTGCCCTAATCCAGGCCCAACATAGACTGCTGAGGCTTTGTTGAGGTAGCCTAAAATTGTTGCATAGTCATCTGGCTGATAGGCTGTTTTAAGAAGCTCTATCGGAGCTTGAATTAACTCATCACGCATATCCTCTGGATAGAGCATGCGCACAATTCCCGCCCCACCATGCAGAGCGGCAGTCGCTGACAAAATTGCTGCACCGGGCATCTCGCGCGATCCGGCAAGTCCTACAACATATCCCGCTTGATACTTATTACGGCTACGCCTGACCTTAGGCAGCAGAGGTTGCAAAAAGTCAGCTGTTAACATGGTCATTTTTGTATGGCGTTCTTCAATATATTTTTCAGGAAGACCAAAATCGACACGCCTTAGCTTACCTACACAGTCCCAGCCTTCGCGTAGAAAAAATCCTACTTTTGGAAGGCCTAAAAAGGCAGTTTCTACGGCATTGATGACTTCGCCTTCTACTTGACCATCTTCACCATTAAGCCCTGAAGGGATATCGATCGCAATGATAGGTTTGCCAGATTTATTCGCTAAATCGATGATAGAGGCAAAAGGCTCTTGGACAGTGCCTCGAAAGCCCGTTCCAAAAAGACCATCTACGATTAGGCCTACTCCATAGTAAAATAATTGATCTAAAGGAGTTTTGCCGTCCCAGGCTTTTCCACCTGCTTCAAGAAAACGCTTATAGTTAGTTTTACACAGGTTACCGGTTTGATCTATAGGAACTACCTGAAGCGCAGTGACTTGATATTCTAACTCTAATAGGTGAATGCCTGCTACATAAGCATCGCCGGCATTATTTCCCTTTCCACATAAAAGGAGGATATGAGGCTCAAGACCATGATTTTCAATATAGTCGGTCACTATGAATGCAACGCCTTCGCCGGCTAACTCCATGAAATCTTCTTCCGACAACCCATCTTTATAAGCCTGGGATTCTAGAGCGGCCATTTCTTTGGAAGTGACTATTTTCATACAGCCTAAAGTCTAAAGGTGTTCTTGTTTTACCTCCCGCTGCATCAGTAAGTCGACGGCGTATTGCGGAGGAAAGGAGGCGTAAATAATTTTATATACCATTTCTGTAATTGGCATCGCTACTAGAAGTTGCTTACTCAGCTGTAATGCCGAGACGCAAGAGTAGGCTCCCTCGATAACCATACCGATTTCTTTTTGTGCTGATTCGGGTGTATGTCCCTGGGCAAGAAGGTAGCCATAACGAAAATTGCGGCTAATGGGAGCTGTACAGGTTAAGCAGATATCCCCCATCCCTGATAATCCGTTGAGAGTTTCACCTTTACACCCACGAGCTACGGCAAGTTTTCTAATTTCGTGTAGTCCTCTGGTCATTAAAGCTGCCGCACAGCTATATCCTAGAGAGAGACCTTCGGCTATTCCGCAAGCAATAGCAATAATATTTTTTAAAGCTCCACCGTAGGAGACTCCTAGGATATCATCATTAGGATAAACGCGAAAGGTTGCTGTTGTAAAGGCTTCACAAATCTGCATCATGACATTAAAATCATAGGCAGACCCAACAACGGAAACGGGTAAACCACGGATAACTTCTTGAGCAAAGCTTGGTCCGCTCATTACTCCTACTTTGTGGCGTGCCTCTTCACCTAAGATTTCAACAACGACATCGGGTAGGATTAATCCGCTATCCTGTTCAATTCCCTTAGAGGTGATAACGATTGGGCAGTGCGATAGTCCAGATTCTTTGACTTGGCGAAAGACCTGTCTTACCCCAGCGGAAGTGACAGCTTCAACGATGAGCTCTGCATGAGACAGGGCGTGATGCAAGTCGGTGGTGAAGGTGAGGGATGCGGGCGTTGAAAATCCGGGAAAATTGGGGTGTTCTTTCTTAAGTTGAAGAAACTCAAGGAGTTGCGGACGTGTAGTCCAGCTGATCACATCGTATCCCTTTCCTGCTAAAAGCCGTGCAAGACAAAATCCCCAAGAACCCACTCCCAAACATGCAATTCGCATCTCAATTACCTATAAATATTTATTATCTCTGCCAATGACACAAAGGACAAGGACACAAAGACAAGGGACAAGGACCTTAAGGACAAGGAAGACCATGGGGACAAGGACGACTGATTGATGTCCTTGTCTTCAAAGTCCTCTTTGTCCTAAAGGTCGTTGTCCCTTGTCTTTGTGTGCTAATAATTTATCTTTAACAATCTTTATATCCTTAAGCTCTTTAATAGGAGCATAACATTGATCCCTAGGGTAAACAATGACTTTAGTTTGCTGTGAATAGGGTAGTACATCAAAAATAAAATATTCAAACTTATATCCCATGCTTTTATTTAACTTGGGAACCTTTTTGTGTGCTACATGAAGTGGCATTTTGTCCCAGGCTTTTTCTTTCCATAAGCGATGAATAAAATCCATGCTAAAACAAAAGAGGCTCAGATTAGCGCATGGATAGAGCAATTGCCCATTAGAATCTTTAGCAAGCCGCTCTTTTTCAGCCATCTCATTGTATTCGACAACACCCACTTTTCCTTCTTTAAGCACGATCACACCCACTTTTTCAAGAGGATCGTCCCTCAAAATAGCCTTTAAAGTCACTTCTGCTTTCTGTTTTTGATGATACCCCAAAAATTTAGGATCAAATGGATCTGCTAATGGATTGTCAACCTGAACAAAGGTAAAATACTCTACGCCTCTTTTATTCCATTTTTCCCAAATGCCACTCTCTACTAAGTGCAGGAGACTCGCCCCATTTCCAGAAGGTCCAGAGATCATCTTCCCATTTTCATCTATTATCGGATTTCCATGATCATCATAAAAAGGAAATTGACTCTGTGAAAAAAAGTCAATTTGCGAAGGCTCTAAACCAAAATAGCGATGCTTCTCAAAGAAATCGATAGTCTCAGCATGATTTTCCTCGGAGGTCATGATAGCAACGGACAGAGAATCTTCCGCGGCTTTAATCTTATCTGCAAATATTTGAAAGAGGCTTTTTCCAGGTAATACTTCAACACATCCCTTAGGCCCCTGAATCCCCAAACGCGTACCCTGTCCACCCGCAACTATCAAACAGGCTGCCTTCTTCTGCTTAATAAGAGCACTACCCAGAGCAACTTCTCCAGCTTTTTCCACAGTATCATACTGATTAAAAGGAGCTGTAGAGACCTTTAGAAGCTTATCTCTAGCTTCCCAGGCTGAATGCAAACGTTCGGCTAGCATTTATGTTGACGTACCCTTTGAATTGCTTCATAGACTTCATCTACTTCAATACGCTTCATGCATCGGAAATCAATCGGGCATACCCTTTTATAACAGGGAGAACATTCCACATGCTTATGAATAACACATTTTGGTCCAGAACCGTATGGCCCCGTCTTCACGTCACTTGTGGAGCCAAATAGCGCCACTAAAGGAGTTCCTAGTGCCGCAGCAATATGCATCGGCCCACTGTCGTTGGTTAAAAATCCCTCGCAGAGCGCTACTAAAGAAATTAATTCACGCAAATTAGTCTTACCAGCCAGATTTAAAACACGCTCTGGAAAGCTTTCGCAAATTCCATTTACTAAAGGAGTCCCGGCAGCGTCCCCAAAAAAGACCACAAATACTCGAGGATCTTCCAGAAGCTTTTTGGTTAATTCTGTGAAACGATCAGGAAGCCAACATTTTGCTGAACCATAGGCTGCACCAGGATTTACTCCAATTAAGCAGTATTTTTGCGGATCCCATCCACAGCGTACTAACAGCTCACGCGCATGCGCTCTTTCTTGTTCTGTCACATAAAGATGGGGAAAAGTATTCGAATGGGGAATTCCCAGAGGATCAAGTAAGTTTTTGTATGTATCTACAAGGTGCTGAGTCTGAAGGTTCTTAGGAAAAGGCACTGCTTCTGTAAGTAGCCAAGAACGCAGATTTCCCGCAAAGCCAATACGCTGCTTAACCCCCGCTTTCCAGAACCACCAAGCAGATGAAAATGAGTTCGTCAATAAAATCCCTAGATCAAACTGTTCACGCTTGATAGGTTCAATGACATCTCGATGCTCTTTGCGGTGAATCCATCCGTTAGGGCGTTTATAACTCAAAATCGCATCAATGTGAGGATCATGTGTCAGGAGTCCAGCGACATTGCTTTGGCACATTACAGTGATTTTGGCATGCGGAAAGTGGTCTCTTAAATCTTGCAATACAGGGGTACCCATCACGCAATCGCCTAGCCAATTCGGCATGCGCACAACAATTTTCTGAATCGTTTTAAAAACAGCCATTCCTCACCTCTAAGAAAAGAGGCTAATATACCTTAAATCTCATTTTTCCACCATATTTGAACCCGTGCCCGTGTGCGTGCCCGTGCCCGTGCCCGAAGATATTTAATTCGGGCACGGGCACGGGCACGCACACGGGCACGGATGCAATTTAGGTATGAGCGTTTGACTTATCAAGGTAGATTTTTAATTAGATCCTTTTTTATTGCACTTCTTGTGTTGAATGTCTATGATGCCGTCATACTATTCACTATAAACTATTATATACTATGGAAAATCCACATCCGGAGAATGCTATCACTGATTGGGACCTCGATAAACTTAAGAAAGTTGTCGTTGCTCTTAAGAAAAAACAGGAACTCACCGAGGCGAACCTTAATGACTCTCTCGAAGAAAACAAAATCCTAAAAGGCCAACAAAATCTCTTAAAGCAGCTACTTGAACAAGCTCACCAAGAACATGAAAAAACCCGTGCCGCGCTAGAACATCAAGCAAGTGACCCCTATGCCTTCCAAAAACTTGACGAGACTGCTGCTGAACTGCGCAATGCGCAAGCGGCCTTAAGAAAGGTCCAGCAAGAACTAGCCTCTGCTAAAGATACCTTGGAAGCTGAAAAAGCAGCAAATGAACTTCAAAAAAATCGCCTTGAAAAATTTGCAACGGCAATCAAGGAACGCGATAAGCGCATTGGCGAACTACAGCAGTACGAAACGAGTTTTAGAAAAGCTCTAGATCAAAAACAGCATACTGAAGCTGCTCTTGAACAAGAGTCTTTTGATAAACGCTCTCTTACTTCTGAAAAAGAGAAAGCTATACAAGAACTCGCTGAATCTAAACAGCACTCAGAACAGCTGCAGCGTGTCGTCCAACATCTACGTGAAAGACAGGAAGAGGCTATCCTCGAGAGCAATCAACTCAAAGAAGAGTTTCAGCATGCTCAACAAACCATTGCACTTCTAAAGCAAGAGTATCAAAACGCACAAAGTATTGTAGATCAAGCTCAAAATGAGGGCCTCTCTGCTCAGCGCTGTCAACGTAATGCCGAAGACGAACTCCAAGCTCTTCAAGAGCAGTTTAAGCAACTTAAAGCGCGTACAATAGCTGTCCAACAAGAGCTGCAAAATAAAGAACGAGCGCTTATCTCCGCTTATCAGATTATCGATCAAATTAAATTTGATAGGCAAAATCTGCAGCGTGAAATGGAAGAAAAGCGTCCTTTGGAAGATCAACTTCAAAATGCTTTAGCATCTTTGACAGCCCTACAACGACTTTCTGATGAGCAACAAGAGACTCTTGCCTCATTCCAGCTGCAAGACGAGGCCTGGCAAAGACATAATGCTACCCTAGAACAAGCCTTGGAGGCTGCTCATCAGCAGTTGAGAGAACAGACTGCTCAGCTTGAAGAGCGCTACTACGCCCTTGAAGATCAGTATAAACTGTCATTAGTGACCATCAAATCGTTAGAAGGTCATGCTGAACTCTACCAGAAAGCCATTGAAGACCGAGACGAGGCACTAACTTCCCTCAATCAATCTGTAGAAGAATTAAAAACCGCTTTTCAACAAAGTGAATCTCTCTATCTTGAAAAAGATAATGCTCTGAAACTTTCGCACCATCACCTTGCGAAAAAGGTGAAGGAGTGTACGCTCTTAGCGGAGAAGAATCGTGAGCATGATGAACTTATTGCCGAGCTGCAGAATGCTCTCACAAAGACCTCTTCTCAATTAGAAGAGCAGCGCGTGACTGCTCAAAAACAAGAAGAGCAGCTTTTAGATGCCAAAAAGCAGTCCGATGAACATATCCGCAATTGGGAGAAAAAGTACTTTGAAATCTATGAGCACTTACAAAATAGTGAGCGCCGCATTCAGACCATGCAACACCGCCTGGTGGATGCTGAGAGAAAATTGGAAAAATATGTTCAGTTAGAAGTTCTTCTAAAAAATCTTAGCAGTGGATCTTCTCCTTCCGTCCTACCTCCTGATCCTGCACCTACTCCCATGAAGGCACCGCCACCCCCTCCTGAACCACTCAAGGAATCTCCACCTCCTTTTAGGCAAGAATCCCTTTTTGAAAATCCAAATGCCAACCACAAACGCAAAGAGCATTTGTTTGACTAAGAGCGACTCTAAAAAACGCAGAGTCTTAGGACTTGATCCAGGTACGGCTGTAACTGGTTACGGCATTATTGACTGCGAAGGGCAGATACTTGTTGCAGTCGATTATGGCTGTATCCGTGTGCCCTGTTCTATGCCCATTTTTGATCGCTATCTAGCCATCTTTGAAAACTTGAGTGAATTGATTGTGACCTATGCTCCAGATGAGGTTGCGATAGAAACACAATTTGTTAAAAAAAATCCTCAAAGCGCTTTAAAAGTCGGTATGGCTAGAGGAGTAGCTATCGTCGCAGCCCGTAAAAAAGAGATTTTGATTTTTGAATACTCTCCCTCAGTAGCGAAACGTGCCGTCACCGGCAATGGAAGTGCTAGCAAGCAGCAGGTGCAGGGTATGGTTCAAAGACTGTTGAAACTTCCTAAACTACCCACGCCCTATGATGCAGCAGATGCCTTAGCTTTAGCGATTTGTCACTCTCACCAAACAAAAAAAATAATTTTATGATTACACATATTCATGGAACCCTCATTGCTGCGACACCTACCTTCGCTATCCTAGAAGCTTCTGGTGTTGGTTACAAAATATTTATTACCGCTATCACCTATGGAAAACTCCCCCCTCTACAGAGTAACTGCCTTTTACACACTGTCCACGTCATACGAGAACAATCACAAGCACTTTATGGATTTCTTCATTCTGCAGCCTGCGACCTCTTTGAGACCCTATTAGGAGTAACAGGAATTGGCCCTAAGTCAGCCCTAAGTATATTAGGACATATATCAGAGACAGAGTTTTCGCATGCGATAGCGGCTGAGGATGTGACTACATTGAGCAAGATTCCTGGAATTGGTAAGAAAACAGCTCAGAGATTACTCATAGAAATGCGCGATAAACTTCCCATCCACGATAGCGTCAACTATGTTTCGCATGCATCAACTACACCTCAACAACAAACAATCCCTTGGAAACTAGCCATCAACGCCCTGGTCAACTTAGGATACAGTGCAACAGTAGCCCAAAAGGCTGTAAGCAAGACGATTCAAAGCAAGGGCGAGTCTGCTCCACACGATTTGGCGAATTTGATAGCAGACTCATTGAATAACATTTAAGGTTAACTATGGAATCCATTCATCTTCCCGTTAAGGATCTAAGACATGAGTATGGGAATCGAGGCCTCCATAAGAAAGATCTACACCCTAATCCTTTTCAGGTATTCGTCGAATGGTTTAAAGAGGCAAAAGTAAGCGGCACTATCGAACCAAATGCCTTCTTTTTAGCGACTGCAACACCTAATGGACATCCCTCTTGTCGAGCTGTACTCATGAAACATTTTGATGAAGAGGGCCTATTCTTTTTTACAAATTATGGAAGCCGAAAAGCAATTGAGATAACGGCTAATCCCTATGTCGCTGCGACCTTCTGGTGGAGTAATATCGAAAGACAAGTGAGGATTGAAGGATATATCGAAAAGACGAGTGAAGAAATTTCTACGCGTTATTTCTCACAGCGTCCTAGGAAAAGTCAACTAGGCGCCTGGGCCTCCATGCAAGGAATTCCTTTACCCTCTAAGGCTCCCATGGAAGAGAAGTATAAGCAATACGAAGAAAAATTTGAAAAGCAAGAGGTTCCTTGCCCTCCTTACTGGGGCGGATACAGAATAATCCCTACGACGTTTGAATTCTGGCAAGGAAGCGAAGCAAGATTACATGATAGATTCCTCTATCTCAAGGAAAAGGATACCTGGTCCATCACTCGACTTTCTCCCTAGTAAAATCACAAAGAGCACTGAAAAGAATAATTTAAACGCAAAGACGCAAAGGCGCAGAGAAAAATTTCTTTGCGCCTTTGCGTCTTTGCGTTTAAAGTAAATTTTTCACGACTAGGAAAGATAATGACCTATTCTAAAACGACAATATTAAAATTTCCTTTATTAACTCCTCTTGTTAAGAAATACTTAACTTTCTCTCGAGTGAAAAGCATTAGACCTCATCGCTTTTCTACCGAAATTAATCCTTGGCTCACTAATCCTCTTTCAAGTGCTCCTGCTGCTCACCAGCATCATAATCTACTTCTAGCTGCTCAGCAGCAATCCCTTCAACACACTCTTCTTAAGCACATTCTTGCCAGCCACGATCTAAATTCACGTGTGCGTGGTATTGCTGCCTACGAAGAATATGAAGCTCTTTTACGTGTATTAAAAGACAATCAATATGCTGTTTCTCAAGATGTTTTTGATACTATTGTCGAGCAGATGTGTCAAAAAATTTCTGCTATTTTTGACAACCATCCACGTCACCAACAACGCTACGCAGAATTGCAGCGTAAGATTCTGTCGGCTGCTTGGCTAGTTGCCAAGGAACTCACAGATGATGAAAGCAAATTCTCTCCTCATCTGGTGAGAATAAAGAAAATTCAACACTGCTGGCTGCATTATAAGCCAGCTAAACAGCTAGTGTGACGAACTAAAATCAAAAACAATGGAGGTTATTTTGAATATCTTCTCAAAAAAATTTTTTGGTCTTCTCGTCTTTAGTTTTATTCTCCTTATGAAAGCACTATGGGCCGATATTGGTGGAACTCTAATCCCTTTTTATATCTATCCAACACCTACAGCTATTCAGCCGCTACTCGACGCTAAACTCGCTCATCCTAATGTGCCTATGCGAGTGATCATGAACCCTGCTTCTGGCCCAGGTACAAGCATAGATCCCGTCTACACTGCTGCAATAACGGCCTTAAGGCTAGCAGGGATACAAATTGTAGGTTATGTCTATACAAGCAATAATGCACGTCCTATTGCAGATGTGGAGGCAGATATTGCAACTTGGCAATCTTTCTATAGCCCAGATGGTATTTTCTTAGATTCGATGGGAACTAACTTGAGTTACTATCTAAGCCTAACTAATTATATCAAAGGCTTGGGAATGCAGTTTTCGATTGGGAATGCCGGAGGAAATGTCAGCACTAGCTATGCCACAGTGGTTGATACAGTAGTTATAGATACAAATAGTGGGCTTCCAAATTTAACGACCTACTCAAACTGGCAAAGTGCCAATCTTCCTACTACAGCGATTTCCATGTTGATTTACAATGTCCCTACTTTTCCCACTGGCTTCATTTATATGGCTAAAAAATTTGTGGGTTGGCTCTATATCACAGATGCTGGCGGAATGGATCCTTGGGGTGTTCTTCCTTCTTATTTTTCGTTGCTGATGGATTCTTTAGATAGAGTCAATACAGGAACAATATTCCCCTTTTACATCTATCCTACACAATCTGCTATTCAACCTATAATCGATACAGCCAACCAGTACCCTAATGTAAATATTTGGGTTATACTAAATCCTGCTACCGGTCCTGGCACATCGATAGATCCTGTTTATACAAATGCGGTACAACAATTAAGAGCAGCCGGAATCAATCTTCTAGGCTATGTTAACACAAACTATAGTCATCGTTCTAAAACATTAGTGGAGAATGATATTCATACTTGGAAAAACTTCTATCAACCTGATGGGATTTTCTTAGATCTTATGTCAGTGAATCATACGTATTATAGCAGCATTACAACCTATGCTAAAGGTTTAGGCTTCCAGATGGTTGAGGCAAATCCTGGAGCTAATATTAACCAATCGGCAGGTAATGATGTAGATATCGTGAATATCTATGAAAATAATTCTATACCTATGCCACTCACGCAGTTTCAAAATTGGTATAATATTTATCCAACCTCAAAACTCTCCATAATTTGCTATAATATTTCACCCTATCCTACTACGTTTGTCACTCAGGCTTCTCAACATTTTGGTTGGATTTTTGTTACAGATAGTAACGATGCTAATCCTTATGATAAGTACCCAACCTACTTTAATCAATTTGTTCAGCAGTTAAGTACACAGTAAGTAAATGGAAAAGACTAAGAGCATTTTGCTCTTAGTCTTCTAACTCACTTTAAGGCTTTGTCGGTGTAGCCATTGACTCGTTTTGCCCCTATATGGTACACTTAAAATATGAACCAAAAAACACAAGAAAATGAATATATTCTTCGGGAAGATGTCAACCTGAAAGAGTATGATCCGATGAAGAACCTTTTAGACACAAATAAGATGGGAGCAGCCATTATGGAGTGCCTCCTCGAGAATGACACTGAAGGTGTTCTAGAGATCATTGAGGGTTATCTTTATGCTATAAATAAGACGCAGTTTTTGAAAGAAGCTAAAATTCCTCGCTCTACTGCCTACAACTTCTTTAAAAGAAGAAACCCAACGATAAAGACGCTAGCCAAGATCATGCACGCTTCGGCTCACTCATAGCCTGAACTTTGAGTTTTTATAGATTAGAAAAGGGGCTGGCTGATTGGTTAAATAGATTGCCCTTTTTTCTGCGATTAATCTCGCTACGTAAGGAGAAGAGTAGATCTCCGTCAAAGTCTTTATTTGCAGCCCAGCGTAAATAATCTAAAGGCAAATCTTTAATTAACCGTCCTTTATGCTTTCCTAAAGGCATTGTTCTCATCAGAATGGGCTTGTCCAATGCATTATAGAGCTGTTGAAGTGTAGAAAATTGTTGTAAGAGATATTTAAAAACGCCTACATTAATCAAAACATCAGTCATAGCACGGTGTGTGCCTGCCACTTCAATATTGAAGTGCTTGCCTAGCTGCGCTAATGAGTTGACAGGGCACTCTCCATAGTACCGGGCCATTCTCAAAGTATCAATCTGTTTGTTTGAAGAGAGGTGATGGGGAATTCCAGCCTTTTCTGCAGCAGTAGCCAATAGGGAAACATCAAAATGCACTCCATGGCCTACAACGGGATGACGTCCTATAATACTTAACATGCGCGGCAAGATGTCTTCTAAAGTAGGCATTCCTACTATCATCTCATTCGTAATATGATGAATGGCTGTTGAACTTTCTGGAATAGGGATTTTCGGGTCTATAAGTGTATCAAAGACTTCAAGTTCTTCATGAACAGTAAATACAATTGCTGCTACCTCTATGACGCGATCTTGCTGTAGATCTAGCCCTGTCGTCTCACAATCAATACACACAAATACTTGTTTATCTAAATTTGTCATGAGGAATACTCGTTCTTTACTGCATCAAATAAAATTCGTAAAACATCATCTCTGCCAGCATGGGTTGTTGCTGAACAGGGTACCACATGCAAATTTTGGACCTGAAATCCTTCTACAATCTGTTTACAGCGCCCTGCTATTTTGCCCTTTGAGATTTTGTCTGATTTGGTCACTATTAAAATCACTGCTTTATTTTGAGCAGTAAACCACTGCATCAATTGTCGATCTTCATCGTTCACATCGCGGCGGATATCAAATAGATAAAAAATAAGTGCGAGTGCCTCTCTCTTTTCAAGATAGCCCTGAATCATCGGACCCCATTCTTGACGTACTGCATCGGAAACCGCTGCATAACCATATCCAGGCAAATCGACAAAGGCCATCACGTCTTGTAATGCAAAGAGGTTCAATCCTCGTGTTTTACCGGGTGTAGAAGAAGTTTTTACCAGTCCTTTTGATTGAAAGAGCATATTGAGAAGGCTAGATTTACCCACATTAGACCGTCCGATAACTGCTATCTCTGGCACTAACTTGCCACGGCTATCTTTCAGTTGGGGAAGCTTTTGTACAGTAGGTGCTGAGGCTATATACTTGACCTCTTTCAAAGAATACTTAACCATAATAACGATACCTAAATTCTCGACTCTCTATATCTTTGTGGACTATTTGAACTTCCCAATAAGGGGGTGTGAGCAGCTTTTCTATTCTCTCTGGCCACTCGACACAACAGATGGCTTCACCAAATAAAAAATCATCAAACCCCTGGCTCAAAAACTCTTCACACTGTGTCATGCGATAAAGATCAAAATGGTACAGAGGGCCTTGCTCACCTTCGTAAATGTGCAGATAGGTAAATGTAGGGCTTTGGACAATACATTCAGAAGTAATTTTTAATCCTTTTGCAAGACCTTTTACGAAAGTTGTCTTACCTGCTCCTAGGTCTCCTTTCAAAAGCACCAGAGCACCTGCTGAAAGTATTTTTGCAAATTGTTCAGCAACCGCTTCGGTCTCAAGCGGAGAGTAAGTTATAATATTATTATTCCAACCACTGAGAGACATAAGGGGCCAATTCCTCATCTCCGGCTAAAGTCTCAACAAATGAGGCGATTTTATCCTCTTGGAGATGCAGCTGCAAAAAGGCGAGAAAACGGTCGTCAATTTCAAAGCGATTTTGGCCCTGGACTTCAACCAGAGATAGACGTTTAAGATAGTTTTTCTTGAAATCGTTAACAACAGCTTCTTTAGAATTAAAAAGCTTACCGCTTAAAACTGAAGAGTAGACTGTTTTAACAATTGCTTCTTTAGGTTTTTGTTGAGGGATATAGTTGCGGATAACTTCAGGATCTTCGGAAACAAAAAAGCGTTTTACGCGTAGCCCGCCGATTCTCTCAGTATTTTCAGGACATTTAGAGACCCAGTCATAAATGGCGTCTTGCGGATTAGGATGGGTATTATCGCCAAATACTTTACCGGTAAAAGGGCAGATGTAGATCTTTTTGGTAAGTTCATTCACACTGTGCATACCAAAGGCGATCTTTATTTCGGCTTCGTGCCAGAGTTTGTTTTCAGATTCTAATAATTTTACTACATCATCCGAGTTTTGAAAAATTTTCTTTTCTTTTGCAAAAAGGACAGGTTGAAGGTTAAACTTATTTTCGATAAAAAATAGATATGTGTTAATCAACTCCGCTGGGCGATTATTGGATAGATAATCTTTTAGCAATTGTTTTAACTCGCCAGTGATGACAGCTTTTGTCATTGCAACCTCAAACGGATTAATGATAATTATTAATTTTGGACTCTTTAGAGTAACTGTTACAACTATATTAATCAAGACAATTTTTTTATGCCAACAATCGAAATCCTTCAAATACCGGGCTATAAAAAAGTCATTGAAGCACGCGACCACAAAGTCGGTCTCCATTGCTTTATTGCCATTCATAGCACCCAGTTAGGTCCTGCGCTCGGCGGTGTCCGCATCTATCCTTATGAGAACAAAGAGAGTGCACTTACAGATGCACTCCGTCTAGCTAAAGCTATGACCTATAAGACTGCGCTGGCGCAGATAGGGATTGGAGGCGGAAAAAGCGTCATTATCGCCGACCCCAGGACAGACAAGACACCCGCTTTGTTACACTCCTTTGCTAAAGTCGTGCATAGTTTAGGAGGCGATTATATCGCCGCAGAAGATGTCGGATCAACACCACAAGATATGCTTCTACTGCGTGAGGAGACACCGTATGTGGCAGCGTTACCCACAGCGGCAAGCAGTGGCGATCCTAGCCGCTTTACAGCATGGGGCTTATATCAAGGCTTGAAGGCTGTTGCAGAGACCTTATGGGGATCACCCTCACTCAAAAATAAAATTATTGCTATACAAGGACTGGGTCATGTAGGAGCAAAGATAGCCGAGATACTATTTTGGGAAGAAGCTCAGCTTATCTTGTGCGATACAGATCGCGAAAAGATTGCACGACTATGCCATATGTATTCTGCCCAAAAAGTAGAGCCAGAAACGTATACAGCAACACCTTGCGATATACTATGTCCATGCGCCTTAGGAAACGTCCTAAATAGCAAAACTATTCCCTTGTTGAGGTGTCCGGCTGTTGCAGGAGGAGCTAACAATCAGCTCGGAGAGCCCGAAGATGCCTTAAGATTGCATAAACGTAATATCTTGTATGCCCCAGATTATGCCATTAACGCTGGAGGGATTATCAATGCGACAGCTGAATTTTCAGCAGGAGGATATGATCCCTGCGAAGCTAGAGAAAAGACCAATCTCATCCGAGAAACCCTCAAACAGATCTTTATAGAAGCCAAAGAGCATAATCAGCCAACAAGCCAGGTGGCAGATGCCATTGCAGAGAGAAATCTCGCTCAGAGTGTAGGCCGCCGCACAGTACCCCTCTTTCACTGAGAGTAGACTATGGATTTACAGACATTTACAACATCCGGACTCGCAATCAACACCTATCTCCTGGTAGATCCAGAGAGCTTACAGGGAGTGGTGATTGATCCGACGCGCGATGTGTATCCTATTTTAGAAGCAGCACAAAAGGCTAACGTACAGATCCGCTATATTTTAGAAACACATGTGCATGCAGATTTTGCTTCAGGATCAAAAGAGCTCAAAGATTGCCTTAATAATGAGCCTATTATTTGCTGTTCAGGCATGGGAGGAGTAGAATGGATTCCCCAGTATGCCGATAAGATAGTGAAGAATGGAGAGATGCTTCAGTTAGGCGCAATTAAATTGAAGTGCCAACATACCCCAGGACATACACCGGAACATCTTATTTGGCTTGCACAAAAAGACGATTTGCCTCCTATTGCTTTTACAGGCGATTTTTTATTTGTAGGTAGCGTAGGACGTCCTGACCTTTTGGGAGAGACAGCTCTTAATGATCTCACACACAAGCTCTACGAAAGCATATTTATTTTTTTGCCTACGCTTCCAAACAGCGTCATTATCTATCCAGCTCATGGAGCAGGGTCACTTTGCGGAAAAGGGATGGGTATTCAGACAACGTCTACGCTGGAGATTGAGCGAAAAACAAATCCCTTTTTACAGGCACTTCCAGAAAACGAATGGAGTAAGTTGCTGCTCGACAACCTTCCTCGAACACCCAGTTATTTCAAGAAAATGAAACAGCTCAATCTAGTTGGACCACATTTAATAAAGCAGTTACCAGAGCTTGATGAGATAACTCAGCCACAAAAAGATAAGTTCTATGTCGATATTCGCAATCAGCAGAAATTTGCACAAGGACACTTATCGGGAGCTATTAATGTTCCGTTTGAAGGCCCTTTTTTGACATGGGCACCCGAAATCATTTCCTATGACAGAGAGATTGTTTTGATTGGAGAGGATGATCTTTCTATTTATAAAGCTCTATCAGCATTACAGATAGTCGGTTTAGACAATGTTGTCGGATATATTTTGGCAGATACATTAGCAGAAGAGTACCTTACCCAATTCCCCATGGTTTCACCCCAAGATTTAAAAAACAATCTTTCCAAATATCACGTGATAGATGTCAGAACCCCCTCTGAGTGGAAATCAAGCCATATTGAAAATGCCGTTCATATTGAACTATCCAGCCTCAAAGAGAAAATCCAAGAGATCCCCAAAGATAAGCCTATCGCAACAATCTGTGGCAGCGGCTATAGAGCGTCAATAGCTGCATCGTTACTACAACAACATGGATTCAAAGATGTCAGTAACGTCCAAGGCGGCATGAAAGCTTGGTTAAATCTAACGTAAGCATTATTAAACGCAAAGACGCAAAGGCGCAAAGTATAAGAATTTCTTTGCGCCTTTGCGACTTTGCGTTTAATAAAAAATGAGCTTCTTGGATTCTTCGCCTGCGATCTCTTGTGCATACTTTGGCAAGGCATACCCAGAAAGGTACTTTTCCATTTCTCTCAACAACTCTTTGCCATGTTCTTTGTCGACCTCAAAATGGGCTGTCCCTTTAACTTGATCAAGCTGGTGCAAATAATAGGGCACTATCCCATTGTCAACTAGCTTTTCTGATAGCTCTACTAGAACATCTACAGAATCATTAACCCCACGAAGTAGTACGGATTGATTGAGCAGAATTGCACCTGCTTTTTGCAGCTTATTTAGATGTTTTAGTACATCCTCATCCAGTTCTCGGGGATGGTTGACATGCACTACAAACCAAACTTGCTGCTTAATCGTCCGCATGATTTCACAAAAAGAGTCATCAATGCGTTCTGGAATTCCAATCGGAAAACGTGAATGAAATCTAATGCGTTTGACATGATTCATTGTCGACAGAGCTGTAAATAATTCCTTGAGGCGAAAATCAGGAAGGGATAGGGGATCTCCTCCGCTTAAAATAACCTCACGGACGCTCTGATCTTGGAAAATATACTCAAGCTCTTCTTGAAAGTCTTTTTTTTCTGTTTCATAGGGGTAGTGCTGTCGAAAGCAATAGCGGCAATGCATCGCACACGCACTTGTACAAACAAGCAATACACGTCCTCTATACTTATGCAGCAACTTCCCTTTCTGGATGCAACGTGACTCTCCTAGGGGATCTAGGACAAATTGTTCCACGGAGAAACTCTCATCTGTGACAGGAACAAATTGGCGCAAGATAGGGTCATCTAGTTTGCGCTTAGCGATCTTCGTTGCAAGGCGTAGTGGTAAATTTAAAGGAAAGTTTTGTCGAATAAACAGGCTTCTGCGCTGCTCTTCATCTAACTCTAAAAAATCGGCGAGTTTTGTAAGGTCTCTAAAATTAGATTTTAAAACTTCTTGCCAGCGCTGCATTATTATAACCTTCAAAAAATCAAAGAGTTATAGAATAACGAAGCGTGATTATCTAAGCAAGACACTCTTCCAACTTTACTTCTTCTTCCTCATCAACAGCCATAGGTAGCATCACCGGAACTGGATCTTTCACTGTCGAGCGCTCAATCTGTACTCCCAAACCTGCCAACTTGCCTGCTAAGTTCTCATATCCTCTATCTAAAAACTGCACTCCTGAAATCACCGATTGTCCTGACGCTAAGCATGCTGCCATCACATAGGCAAAGCCTGCTCGCAGATCCGGCACTGAGATTTCGCGTGCAGTCAATGGACTTGGTCCCTTGACAATCATGCTATGGGCATAATTTTTGGAAGCATACCGACAGCACTTTCCTCCTAAACACTGCTTAAACAGGGTTATATCTGCACCCATCTCCTGCAATGTCTCTGCATATCCGAATCGCTTTTCATAAACCGTTTCATGGATGACTGAAGAGCCTGCAGCCTGTGTCAATAAAACTACAAAAGGCTGCTGCCAATCTGTCATAAAGCCTGGATGCACGTCTGTTTCTACATGTAGGCCGCCTTCTAATGGTCCGTCATAGAAAAACTCAATCCCGTTGTGGCGTACATCAAAAGCGCCCCCTACCTCTCTGATCTTATTCAAAAAGGTAATCATATGCAAATGCTGTGCGCCTTCTACAAAGACTCTTCCTTTTGTGCAGATAGCTGCCATCCCCCAGGATGCTGCCTCAATACGATCCGACAGGACTGTATGCTGAACTTCGTAAAAGCGGCGTGTTCCTTGGATACGGATAGTTCTGTCTACGTCAACCGTGATATTGGCTCCTAGCTTCTGCAAGAATAGGATTAAATCAATGATTTCGGGCTCCATTGCAGCATTTCTTATCACTGTTGTTCCACGTGCTGTTACGCTGGCCAAAATAGTATTTTCAGTAGCTCCTACAGAGGGAAAAGGCAAAGTAATCTGATTGCCTTGAAGGCCGTTATGAGCACGTGCAAAATAGGCTCCTTGACGCTTCATAGGACGGTATTCGACGCTTGCTCCTAAGGACTCTAGGGCAGAAATATGGAAATCTACAGGCCTTTGTCCAAGGTCACAACCGCCAGCTACAGGAACAATAATATCTTCGTCAGTACGTCCTAGAAGGGCACCCATCATCAAAATAGGAATGCGGTTAGACCCAGAGAACCTCTGAGGAATATAGGAGGTCTTTAGCTCTTTAGTTACTACATGCATTTCGCCTTTTTCACGGTCCCAGGAGACTTGCATACCGATTTCCTGACAGAGCGATACAGTGACTTCGACATCACCTATGGAAGGGACATTATAAAAATGACAAGGTTTATCGGATAAAAGTGAAGCAACTAATAATTTAGTAATTGCATTTTTGGCTCCCGCAGCGCGAACATGTCCTTTTAACGGTATACCACCTTGAATCTTAAGCACTTCCATACATCACTTCCAGGGAATATTTCGAGTTTTCAGCATATAGTAAAAAATTCTATTAACTTACTTATCGTCAAAATAACAAATAATAAATAGAATGCAAAGAAATTTAGTTGAATTTCCAAAAATTTTTCTGATGCTCATTTTTATTTTAAATGTTGACGATCTTTTCTTGTAGAAATTTACGAAGCGTAGTAATGAGAGGGGGCAGACAGAAATATGTATTTTTTAAAATCTGTCATTTAAGAGGAGGATGGCTATGTCAACAGAAGCGTGCGCGCGAACTCCAATAAACGTCACATTAGTTGTCGATCAAACAAGATTTGAAGTAAGCCCTAAAATTCAACTCTCTTCTTCTATTGTGCAGACTTTACCGCCAGATACTACTCATGTAAAGGTAAGGGATAGAGTGTTTAGATATGAAGAATTACCGTTAAACTCACTTAATGGAAATACAGCTTTAGTATCTGCAAGTACTCTATTTGATATTACGCAAGGGTTGGCGCCTAAGAATGTCATCAACCATGTAGACTTTGCGTTAACTCCCTATAAAAGTAAAAAACCCGAACATGATCAGGTTAATAGCATAAAAATACAGATTATTGCAGAAACCGTTTTACCAAATAGTACAGGGATTCCCGATATTAAACCCGATAAATTAACTGAAGAATTTTCAAAAACTTTTTTAGGTGATTACATTACTGAAGGTCAAATTCTGGTTATAGTAATCTATAATCTAGCATTCAAAGTACTTGTATGTAAATTCACTACCAACACCAACTCAACTTCTTATGCACAAGATCGAATTTTTGGAGAACTAGTAAAGAGTTCTAAAATCGAATTATTTATGATACCAGGATTAGAAAAGTTGAATAACATTGAGAATCTCCCTATTTATATTGAGAATGCTAAAATTCTTCTCCGGGTAAGCCTCCCAGGTCGACTTTGGGAAAACGGATCGGTATCTCAAGGACCCTATTTCATTTGTGATAAGGACCTTAGAAAAACTCTTTTAAAGGAACATAAAGGAGAACTCCTTTTCATAGGACAAAAGTGGAAATATACAGAAAACAATATAGAGCATCTTTTAACTATAGACAGCATAACAGATTTAAAGACAGGACGTATCTATTCGGAGGATGATGAAAGAAAAAATTCGAAAACTAGAATCCAAGTCCCTTTTGATGAAGGCACAAATTTGATTTTTGAACTTGATAATTCAAAAATTTCGCTGGGAGATTCCTCTTTTAGTAAAGCTAACTTGTTACTAATAGACCTTATCAATATTCGTACACACCAACAAACAAATTCAAAAGATGACATCTATTTCTATAATGACGAACTCGTTTCTGCTCTTATAAAAGATGGCAATATTGTATGGAATGGTACTTGGAAAGTAATTGTAAAAGATAATAATGGGTTTTCTTATACTTTAGATTTGAAAATTGTAGGGGGAGATGATGGGGAAATGAAACCCGTTCCCATTGGAGAGTTTCCGACTAAATGGTGGGAACTAGATCAAAATACTCAGTTGTCAATTAGCATTGACAAAACCAGAATCAAAGACGCTATTCATTTTTGTAAATCACGAAAAGCAGAGCCCGTGCAGCAAGTTACCTTTGGTGTAAGAATAGGTGCTAACCCTAAGCCTAAAAATGTTGCAATTAGCAAAACAGTGTTGAAAAATTTTGTTCAAGAAAAGATACCTACAATTATTAAGGACCAAGAATTAAGATTTCATGATAAAGAATTTCGACTCATTGTTATTGAAGCCACGCATGTAAAATTCTTAAATGAATCACCTTCTACCTATCCTTCTTTAGGAAAGATTACTGAGCAAACAAAAATTAAATTTAAACCCCATCAGTTTGAAAATAAGGATGATTGCTCTTCAGAAAGCACACTCGCTCCAGTGATAATCTTCTCAGAAAAAGTAAATAATACTCAAAGCAATGACCTTAAAGAAGTCCTTAAAACGTATGGTGTAGGTGGAATTAATGAAAAAACATTAAATGAACTCAAACGCATAAAAAGAGCATTAACAGATCAAAAAGATCTCATGAAAAAGCTAGGAAGATCGCCCGAATGTGGCATATTATTTTATGGACCTACAGGAACAGGAAAAACTTCCATAGCTGAAGCATTAGCTAAATACTTAGGCGCAAAACATATTATAAAAAAGGCTGCCACAGAACTTATTCACAGCTTGGTAGGTAAAACTGAGAAAGAAATACGTGAGCTCTTTAATATTCAGGATGATGACGAAGAATTGCGCATTATTTTGCTCGATGAATTTGAATCCTTATTTAATCAGCGCGGAGCAGAAAAAAGAAGTTGGGAAAATACTCCTATTTCCGAATTGTTAGCTCGCATGGATGGATTTAATAAAAAGCATCGCCCAAATATTATTGTGATGGGGATGACAAATCACATAGAGATGATTGATACGGCGCTCTTAAGAGAAAACCGATTCGGGTTGCACATTCAAATTGGATTCCCCGAAGAGCAGCAAAGAATTGAAATTTTAGAAATACATACTGAGAAGCTACGAGAAAATAATTACTTAAAAGTAAATCTCAAAGAAGTGGCGTCTATTTGCGGAAAATTGAGTGGTGCCTCACTTAAAGCATTAGTAAATCGCGCTATAGACCATGCATTAGATAGACAGAATGAAAAAGAAGAAGAAGAGTTCTGTGTCACATTGGAGGACTTTAAGTGGGTTATAAATAACCCTATAAATGATAATACCAAACCTGTTTTACCCTATCCGCACTTGTATCTTTGAGGTTGCTAAAATTGCGATAAACCCGCTAAATTTTTTAGAAACCTGAGGGATAAATGACACAGCACCGACGCTTTCCGATAGTACGTACAGGTATTGGACAAGATAGCCATCGCTTTTTGCCACCCGATTCATCCAAGCCGTTGGTCATATGTGGGCATATTTTTGAAGATATGCCCGGCTTTAATGCTAATTCAGATGGTGATGTGGTCTATCATGCAGTTTGTAATGCTATTTCATCTTTGAGTCATGTGTTGATTATGGGTGCGTTGGCAGATGATTTATGCCTTAGAGATGGGATTACCGATAGTGAGGTATATCTTGTAGAGGCATTAAAGACCCTCGGAAATCAGTCTATTACCCATGTTGCTATCACCATTGAGGCGAAGCGTCCCCACTTTAAAAAACATCTTTTAGCGATGCGCCAAAACCTTGCTAATGTGCTGCAGATAGATGTCTCGCAGGTAGGCATCACAGCCACATCGGGCGAAGGCCTTACAGACTTTGGCTGTGGAGACGGCGTTCAGTGCTTCGTCATCCTCACCACCATGGAGGAGTTAAAGGAATAGTCGATAATCAATGTTAAAAGTTTGTGCTAAACGCTTAGCAATTTTTACTCCAATTTGACGTTTACCTCTCTCCATTTTAGATATATTGGATTGTTCGACACCAATTGCTTGGCCTAGTTCTTCTTGAGTTAGACCCTCTCTGTTTCTTAAGCCTCGCAAATTTAATGCAGTGCTTGGCATATCTCCAAAGGCTTCTTTAGCTGCTGTTTTCCAATCGATAGAATCCTTTATAGGCTCTTTTTTGGGTTTTTCATAAGAAAGGACCCATTCATTAGTATGGTGCTTTTTCGTGTGTCCCAGCATAATAAACCTCTATTAATTTCTCGTTTTTAAAGACTCTCCAACAAGCTACGTAGGTTGGTCTACCTTTCTCTAAATGACAATGATAGATAGAATCCTTCAATTTACTAAAGTTTGGCCAATTATGTCTTTGATAACCATTCATTTCTAAATCTTCTAATAGTAGCCTAAGTGTTTTGGCAGTATTCTGAGGTAGTTCTTTAAAAGCCTTTTTGGCTTGACTAACGAGTTCCACTTTCCACATTATTTTACCTATTAGCTTCATTATAGGTCAATTTTGACCTATTTGCAAGCTAATTTTCTTTGCGCCTTTGCGCCTTTGCGTTTAAATTGTCCTAAATCGCGTGCTAGTAGACATCACGGAGGTAGCGTTTCTCGTGGCGGAGCAGTTTGAGGTACTCTGCGGCATTGGCGGGCTTCATGTGGCCTTTTTCGGTGAGAATGGTCAGAAGTGTAGCTTCGACATCTTTGGCCATGTGGACGGCATCTCCGCAGACATAAATGACGGCGCCGTTTTCGATCCAGCGATAGAGCTCATCGGCATGTTCTAGCATGCGGTGATGGACATAGATTTTATGTTCTTGATCCCTTGAGAAGGCTGTGGATATTCTTAGTTTACCCTCTTGTTCTAGCGGTTTCCAAAAGTCTTCATAATAAAACTCTGTGTCTGCATGCCACTCGCCAAAGAAGAGCCAGCTGCGTCCAGAATCTTCTCGCCAGACTCTTTTCTGCATAAATCCGCGATAGGGTGCGATGCCTGTTCCTGGACCGATCATGATGATATCTGTCTCTGGATTGTCCGTGAGTGTAAACCCTTTGTGGGGTTGTAGATAGAGCGGCACGCTCCAATCATTAATAGGGGCGAGTGCACAAAGGTAATGTGTGCAGACGCCATAGCGGTTATAGCCTAGAGTCAAGTAATGTAGGTGAGCTACAGTGAGGTGGATCTCATTTCCTACCGAGGGCTGATGGGAGGCGATGGAGTAAAAGCGTGGCAAAAGTGGCTGTAGGATATCGACAAGGGATTGTGGGTCTGGTTCGGGCAAGCGGTGTTCGTAAAGGAAATCCCAGACTTCTCGTTCTGACTGAAATTGTTTGAGCTCTTGTTTATGGGTATGGTCCAGTAATTCGTTGAGCTGTGGATGATGTGCTGCAATCATCTCTATGAGCTTTTTTGGTATGGAGCTAAGATTAAGATAATTTTCTAAAAGATGACGAAAGGATATTTTTTCCGGCTCTTGTCGGAAGGTCAAAAGCTGGTCACCCTTTGTGCCAAAAGCTTCAAGAGTCTTTTCGACATATTCTGGTGGATTAACGGGAAGAATGCCTACGCAATCTCCTACTTCATAGGAGATGTCTGAACCTGTCAGGTCGAGGACAACATGTTGAGTGTCTTTTTTCGAACCTGGTCTGGTAAGCGAATAACGCTCCTTCACAGCCGAATAGAAGGGGTGATGCCTTGTATATAATGGTGATGATGACATCTAATTAGTATAGCTACCGTTTTATTTGTTCTCAAGGGCAGCACGTGCGGCTGCTAAGCGAGCTACTGGGACTCGATAGGGTGAGCAGGAGACGTAGTCTAAGCCTAGTTGGTTGCAAAAGGCAACTGAATTGGGCTCTCCGCCATGCTCTCCGCAGATTCCAAGGTGTAGATGAGGATTGACGTCTTTTCCTCTTTCGATGGCAATTTTCATGAGTTCACCCACTCCTGTGCGATCGAGTTCCTGAAAGGGGTCTGCTAACAGAAGCTGCCAATTTTTTTGAGGATTTTTAGGATCTGACACTCCGCTAACATAGCTGGGCACAAATTTAGAGCTATCGTCTCGACTGATTCCAAAAGTTGTCTGTGTGAGATCATTGGTGCCAAAGCTAAAGAAGTCGGCATGCTTAGCAATCTGTCCGGCCAAAAGGCAGGCGCGAGGCAATTCTATCATTGTGCCTACAGAGTAGTCTATCTCTACGCCTTTCTCTGCAAAGACTTGTTGGGCGGTATCTTTAATGATATCTAATTGATGCTCTAATTCCGCCGGAATTGCCACGAGGGGTACCATGATTTCTGGATGAATCTCTTTTCCCTCTTTAAAGACTTCGATAGCTGCTTCGAAGATGGCGCGTGCTTGCATGGCTGTGAGTTCGGGAAAGGTGATCCCTAATCGACATCCTCGATGGCCGAGCATGGGATTTTCTTCTTCTAGTGTAGAGCGGACTTGGGTTAGGTATTCGTGAGATACTCCCATGAGTTGTGCTAAAGCATTGATTTCGTCGATATTATGCGGCATAAATTCGTGCAAGGGGGGATCTAGAAGGCGTATAGTGACTGGTAACCCCTCCATAGCCTTGAAAATGCCCATAAAGTCTTTTTTTTGGTGTGGGAGCAGTTTTGCTATTGCGGCTTTGCGCTCTTCTGGGTGCATGCTGAAAAACATGCGTCGGACATCATTGAGACGCTCGGCATCCATAAACATATGTTCAGTGCGGCATAGGCCAATCCCTTCTGCTCCAAATGCCCTAGCAACGGCGCTATCATAGGGAGTATCGGCATTTGTACGAACTTTTAACTGCTTATACTTGTCAGAAATTTCCATTAATTTAGCGTACTGTTGATACGTAGTGCTATCTTCCGGCTTTTTTGTGCGTGTGATCAAAACCTGAACAACTTCAGAAGGACTTGTTTTTAGTTCGCAAAAGTAGACTTCACCTGTGGTCCCATCAATGGAGATGGGATCTTCCTCTTTGATGGTATGCTGTCCACAGCTTAATGTTTTTGTACTGTCATTGAGATGGAGCTCTGTGCAACCTACTACGCAGGGCTTACCCATTCCTCTGGCAACTACTGCGGCGTGGCTGGTGCTTCCTCCGCGTGTTGTTAATATGCCTTGGGCGGCCACCATGCCAGGAAAATCATCGGGGCTGGCCTCTTCTCGTACAAGAATGACAGGTATGCCTTTTTTATTTAGCTCTACTGCTCTGGCTGTTGTGAAGACGGCTCTTCCTGAAGCAGCTCCTGGACCGGCATTTAACCCTTTGCCTACCAAGTTTTGTGCTGCCTCTGTTTTGGCCTTCGTATCAAAGATGGGTGCTAATAATTGAATGATCTGATTGGGCTGGACACGCAAGAGTGCGGTTTTTTCATCAATTAGGCCCTCTTGCAGCATCTCTACAGCCATGCGCACTGCGGCAAATCCAGTGCGCTTTCCAGTGCGCGTCTGCAGCATAAATAATTGACCATTATCGACTGTAAACTCGATGTCTTGCATATCTCGGTAATGTTTTTCTAAGCGAATAACGATTTCATGAAGCTGAGCATAGACTTCTGGCATTAGCTCTTCGAGGCTCTGCAGAGAAGAACCGCTAGTGAGTTTTTGATAGGTATTCAATGGGTGGGGTGTTCTAATTCCTGCTACAACCTCTTCACCCTGGGCATCGGGTAAAAACTCTCCATAAAACTGAGCTGTACCTGTCGCTGGATCTCGTGTAAAGGCAACTCCTGTGGCGGAGCGTTCGTTCTTGTTTCCAAAAACCATCGCTTGAACATTGACCGCAGTGCCCCAGTCTGAGGGAATTTTGTTAAGTTGTCGATAGAGTGTTGCCCGTTCGCTATCCCAGCTATTAAAGACCGCCGCAATGGCGGCATCCAGCTGTTCGTAGGCATCTTGTGGGAAGGGCATAGCGCAGTATTCATCGTGGATCTGCCTAAAAAGCAAACAAGACTTTTTTAAGTTAGCGATGCTGATATCATGGTCGTGAATGATCCCTTGTTGGAGCTTTAAGACGTGAAATGCCTCTTCAAAGTGCTTTCGACTGACTCCATGGACGATTTCGGAAAACATCATGATGAATCGCCGGTAGCAGTCATAGGCTAGGCGCTCATTTCCGATCCTCTTGGCGTAACTTTCTACAGACTGATCGTTTAACCCGAGATTAAGGATTGTATCCATCATTCCGGGCATCGAAACGCGCGCTCCTGAACGGACCGAAACGAGCAGTGGATTATCTATGCTTCCAAACTCGGCGCCGCGTACATTTTCGAGCCACTTCATGGCAGCCCGAATCTCTACGAGCATCTCCTCTGTCAAATGGTGCCCATTTTTGCTGAATTCTCGACATGTATCGGTGGTAAGAATAAATCCTGGAGGAACGGGTAGTCCGATGGAGGCCATCTCCGCTAGGCCTCTTCCTTTGCCACCAAGTAGAGAGCTGTCTAAGGGAGGGGTTGGCGCATCCGCTCCAAAGGAGTAGACATGCTTACTTTCAAGCTTTACTGGGGTAGAGGATGCCATCGTTTTACCTTTTTAACTTCTTCTATAGAGTTATCATGAAGAGATATTTTTGTGGCGTTTTTTAAATAGATTGTTCTAGCATAGAGGATCAAACAGTAGAGGCACCATGAAAGATTCTATATTTAAATCAACTCTTCGCTCTTTTTTTGTGACTATTGCTGTTTTTTTAGGCTTAAGCGGCGGTATTTTTATTCTAGCTCTCCTTATTTTATTATCTTCCTCCGAAGAGAATACCACCAAACTTAAGATCGATACGAAGTATAAACCCTTAATTCTTCCCAATGCTCTGGGAATTCGCAAAGAAGAGTCGAAGACCTCGCCTGTAATACTTCAACTTAATATTTCTGGAATTATAGGCGCCGACTCGTTGAATACGAATACCTTCACTCAGCAACTTATTGAATCTCGTGAGGGAGATCTAAAGGATGATAGAGTTAAAGCTATTCTTCTCTATATTAATAGTCCTGGCGGTACGGTCTATGATGCAGATGCTATCTATCGGGCTCTGAAAGCGTATAAAGAGCAATATAAAGTGCCTATTTATGCCTTTGTCGATGGAATGTGTGCTTCTGGTGGGGTCTATGTGGCCTGTGCGGCAGATAAGATTTTTGCTACAGATTCGAGTTTAGTGGGTAGCGTCGGTGTACTGATTTCACCTTTTCTAAATTTTTCTAAAATCATGGAAAAAATAGGGATCAACTCCTTAACTCTCACCGCAGGTAAAAACAAAGATGCGTTAAACCCTCTGCGTCCTTGGAAAGAGGGAGAACAAGATAACTTGCAAAGTGCTGTAAACGAATATTACAATAATTTTGTCACTATAGTCACAACGAACCGCCCCAAGATGGATCGCAAAAAACTTATTGATGAATATGGCGCAGACGTTTTTCTAGCTCCACAAGCCGAAAAATATGGATATGTCGACCAGATAGGCGTCAGTCAGCGTGATGTCCTCCTCGCAATGCTTCATGAACTCCAAATTACTGATCAAAACTACCAAGTTGTCACACTAGAAAAGAAAAATTGGCTCATTGATCTTTTCTCTGAACAAGGTCCTACCAATAGTCTAGGACAGATGAAACATAGCATCGATTGGGGAGATGGACTTCCCAATGAGGTGCGAGGTAAACTCCTCTATTTATATAGAAATGATAAATAATTTTTATGAGTAAATCCCCACTGCTTATTATCGACGCATCAGGGTATCTCTATGCGTCTTACCATGCCATCCAAAATATGACCAATCGTAAAGGCGAGTCTACGAATGCTCTCTTTGGATTTGTCAACTCCGTCAATAAAATACTCTCTTCTTTTGAAACGCCTCACATCGTCGTCGTTTTTGACGGCCCTGACAATACGCAAGTACGCAAAGCGCTTTATCAACACTACAAGGCCACCAGAAAAGAGACGCCTCAAGACCTTCCTATGCAAATAGCCTGGGCTAAAGAATATTGTCAGCTTAAAGGGCTTCCCTCAGTAGAAATCCCCGGGGTCGAAGCAGACGATACAATGGGCACTATCGCGCTGTGGGCTGCTTCCAAAAGCTACGAGGTTCTAATATGTACCTCTGACAAGGATATGTGCCAGATCGTTAATGATAAAATTAAGCTTGTCAACACGCGCAAAGACAATAAAATTATTGATGTTAATGCGGTTGAAGAGATTCATGGTGTCCCTCCACATCAAATTACAGACTATTTGGCCATCATCGGTGATACCTCTGATAACGTCCCTGGAATGCCAGGATTCGGCCCTAAGACTGCTGCTGCACTACTTAAGGAATTTGGTTCTTTAGAGAATATCATTCAACATCCTGAAAAAATTTCTGGAGCCAAAAAACAAGAAACTGTCCGAGAAAATAGAGACAACGCCCTACTCAGTAAAAAATTGGTTACGCTTGATACTGATATTCCTTTTGAGAGGCCCAGCGTGATGTATACGTTGACTGATGGTCTTGTGGAAGAACTCAAAGAATTTTATCTGAATGTGGATTTTCACTCTCAACTACGAGCCCTGGGAGCTACTCCTACAACTCAAAAATCAGATATTCAAGAAGAGTATCAACTGGTCGACGACGAGCATTCATTCAAAGAATTAATTGATAAACTACACGCAAGTAAAGAGGTCTGCTTCGATTGCGAAACAACCCATGAGGACCCTCTCAAAGCAGAATTAGTTGGTATCGGCTTTGGAATTAAACCTGGACAAGCTTGGTATGTACCCGCTAATGGTAAACTGGGCAAAGAAAAACTCATGCAAGGCTTAAAGAAAATATTTGATCACACGCAAACCTCTTTTTTTGGGCATAACATCAAATTTGACTGTCAAGCCTTAGAAAATGACGGAATCCATGTCAAAAATGTTTCCTTTGACACTCTACTAGCCTCCTATCTCCTCAATGCCCACCAGCGTCAGCACTCTCTGGACTCTCTTACCTTTCTCTATTTTGGAAAGCAAAAAATTGCCATCTCCGACCTTATTGGAAAGGGTAAATCGGAAATCAGCATGGATAAAGTCCCCATCGATAAAGTCTGCTTATACTGCTGTGAAGATGTCGACTACACCTTCCGTCTAAAAGAAATCCTTGAGAAACAGCTTGAAGAGCGAAACTTAACAAAACTTTTAATCGAATTGGAACTTCCTCTCATGCGGGTCCTTGAAAGGATGGAGAGGCATGGCATCTATCTTGACTGTGACGAACTTGCCAAATTTGCTAAAGAATTAAACCATCAAATCAATCACTTAACTCATGAAATTCAAAATCTGGCTGGTGAACCTTTTAACCTCAATTCTCCTCAACAACTGGGCAAAATTTTAACCACTCTTGGCGTCAAAACTCAGAAAAAAACCACCACAGGCATGTCTACGCGCGCTGATGAGCTCGAGAAAATTCGACACGCTCACCCCATCGTTGACCTAATGCTAGAGTACCGTTCTCTAGAAAAACTACGCTCCACTTATGTAGAAGCCCTACCCACTCAAGTCAACTCCAAAACACACCGCATCCACTGCAATTTTAACCAATCTGTCGCTGCCACTGGCCGACTCTCAAGCCAAGACCCCAACCTACAAAACATTCCTGTGCGCTCTGAACAAGGTCTACGCATTCGTGAAGCCTTCAAACCTCAAAAAAATGGCTGGAGCTTTCTCTCGGCTGACTACTCTCAAATTGAACTTCGCCTACTAGCTCATCTCTGCCAAGACCCTAATCTAATTGCTGCTTTCGAAAGAGGCGAAGATATCCATCGACGCACTGCTGCCGAAGTCCTTCAAATCCCCCTAGAAAAAGTCACCGATCAAGATCGCTACAGCGCCAAAGCCGTCAACTTCGGCATACTCTACGGACAGCAAGCCTACGGCCTTTCACAAAATCTAGGTATCTCCACAAAAGAGGCCGATGCCTTTATCCATACCTATTTTGAACACTTTCCCTGCGTTAAAGGCTACATAGAAGCCTCCAAAGCACAAGCGCGGAAAACAGGCAAGACTGTTACGCTCAGCGGCCGGGAACGTGTCATCCCCGAAATCAATAGCCGCAACGTTCAAATTCGCTCTGCAGCAGAACGCTTAGCCATCAACACCCCTCTTCAAGGTACGGCAGCAGACATCATCAAACTAGCTATGCTCCATATCGACGCTCAGCTTAAACAGCATCACCTAGCAGCCTATATGATCCTTCAAATCCACGATGAATTAATCTTTGAAGTCCCCGATGAAGAGATCGCTAAGTTAACTCCCCTAGTAAAGCAAGCGATGGAAAACGTCATGACACTGCGCGTTCCCCTCGAAGTAAACATCTCCATTGGCAAAAATTGGAAAGAATGCTAAATTTAAAGAAAGTAGCTGTTACAGGAAGCATTGCCAGTGGCAAGTCAACTGTATGCGATTTTTTCCGCGGTCTCGGAGCCGAAGTAGTCAGTGCTGACGCTATCGTCCATCAGTTACTGTCAACCGATTCACATATTATCAAGACAGTCGCTGAATTAATCGCGCAAGATGTACTGGTAAACGGTCAAGTCGACCGCTCCAGAGTTGCTAAAGCAGTATTTGGTAACCCCGAACTATTAAAATCTCTTGAAAAATTACTTCACCCCGCTGTTAAAAAAGCCATTGATGAACGTTACACCCAAGCCAACATGTCGGGTAGGACACCCCTTTTTATCGTTGAGATCCCTCTACTGTTCGAAATAGGAGATAACGTCAACTTTGATGCTACAATTTGTGTGATTGCAAAGGATGAGAATAGACGTAAGCGCTATCAGCACAATGACTTCGACTTACGCCAAAAAAATCAGTGGCCACAAGACCGAAAAGTTGAACACGCAACTTACGTCATTGAAAACAATGGAACCCTTGAAGAACTTCATCAGAAAACCGAAGAGCTCTTCAAAAAATTAATTAACCCTATCATTTAGGAGTATTTGAGGTAATGGATTCAGAATACCCAGATGCAGATGCCATGATCACCGATAGTGAAGAGCATTCCACACGCGAAAGAAGCCCTTCACATACACATCATCGCACACATGCCGCACAACAACAAGTTCCCACCGGTGAACAGACCGTAATTAAAATCGCTGATATTCAGCGCATGAACATCGAGCAGCTGAGCAATTTCGGCAAGAAGTATGGCCTAAAACACCTAGCTTCATTAGCTAAAGCTCAAGCCGTTTTCGAAATCGTAAAAGTCATTTCCGAAAATCCCAACGAAATACTTTATGGAGAAGGCGTTCTAGAAGTTCTACCAGATGGATTTGGATTCCTCCGCTCACCCAACTACAACTACCTCCCCTCTCCAGAAGACATCTACGTCTCCCCTGCCCAAATACGCCGCTTCGACCTGCGCAAAGGAGACACCATCAGCGGGACAATTAGACCTCCCAAAGAGAAAGAAAAATATTTTGCCATGCTTAAGGTGGACACCATCAACGATGTCACACCCGAAAAAGCACGTGAACGTGTTCTCTTCGAAAACCTAACTCCTCTCTATCCCAATGAACGCCTGGTCATGGAGACCACCAGAGATAAGATGTCGACACGCGTTCTCGATTTAGCCGCGCCCATAGGAAAAGGTCAACGTGGATTGATTGTCGCTCCTCCACGCACGGGAAAGACCATCATCCTCCAAAATATCGCTAACTCTATCGCTGTTAATAATCCCAAAGTCTTCTTGATCGTTCTACTCATCGACGAACGTCCCGAAGAAGTAACCGACATGCAGCGCGTCGTCAGAGGCGAAGTCGTCTCCTCCACATTTGACGAACCTCCTGAAAGACACGTACAAGTCGCTGAAATGGCCATCGAAAAAGCACGACGCCTTGTCGAGCATGGCCGTGATGTCGTCATTCTGTTAGATAGCATCACCCGTCTAGCCAGAGCCTACAACACCGTTCAGCCACATTCTGGTAAGATCCTCACTGGTGGTGTTGACGCCAACGCACTCCATAAGCCAAAACGCTTCTTTGGCGCTGCCCGAAACATTGAAGAGGGCGGGTCGCTCACCATTATTGCCACAGCACTGATCGATACCGGATCACGCATGGACGAAGTCATTTTCGAAGAGTTCAAAGGTACAGGCAACATGGAGCTTGTCCTTGATAGAAAACTCGCCGACCGTCGTACCTTCCCTGCTGTGGATATTCTCAAGAGCGGTACACGTAAAGAAGAGCTACTCTATCATCCCGAAGAACTCGAGAAAATCTTTATCTTACGACAAGCCATCGCAGACCTCTCACCTCTGGATGCAATGAATCTCGTTCTTAACCGTATGAGAAAAACCAATAGTAATGTAGAGTTTCTCTTATCGGTAAAAGAATAAATTTAATCGCGCTTCCTGAGGAAGAATGATGTACTACGCAAAATGGGTCATCGCTATGGCCCTAGCAAGCCTAGCCATCTGGACCGTTTGGCACCATCTAGACTATGTTGAAAATGGTGATTTTCTAACTCTCGAAGCGCGTTATACCCCCGATGAAATTCTCGACGCACAACGGACACGCCTTTTAGGAGGAAGTGCCCGCTCATTCAAAAATGTGTCAATTAAATACCATCCCTATCTCATGCTAGAGGTCAAATACCTCTCTCCAGATAAGCAGTCGCGGGAAGGGAATGTCCTTTGGAGTCTCTATGATGGCGAAATCCTTCTCAATTCTGAGACAGGTGACCGCACTCATGGCTACCATGATGCCATCGTCAATCAAGCCACACGTAATGATTATAAATTGCTCCATGCTCTAGCCAAACAAGGCGGCGCACTTCCTCTCGATCAATTACAAAGAGAACTGCGCCTAGATGAAGATGGCATCGATAATTGGGTTAATAGCGCTC